>FRDC01001471.1_pt1 | contig 105270 bp, 96 predicted proteins | sample 1106171 | NCBI WGS metagenome assembly FRDC01 (sample SAMEA3930566, study PRJEB13176) | freshwater metagenome | biome: Drinking water system; feature: drinking water; material: water | place: Singapore | collected 2014-12-20
GTCCAAAGTCAAGTCATTTGTCATAAAATTACCTTTTTCTAAGTCAGGTTTTATTCCACAAATTGCCTGTTTATACTTTGAAAACAAAAATTAATTCCATATTCCAAAAGTCAATTCTAATGGTTTGTATGAACTTGAAATAGGTTAATTAATTTTGCTGCAAAGTATGGGTGCGTATTATGCTCAATAAACCCTCCGCAGTAAATGGTTTAGTCAGATATCCATCTGAACCCGCCAACCTACCCCGCGCCTTATCAAACAAACCATCTTTACTCGAGAGCATAATGACTGGAATTGATTGATAAGTTGGATTTTTCTTAATTAACATGCATGCTTGATACCCATCCAACCGCGGCATGGTGATATCAATAAAAATAATATCAGGTTGATTATCAATAATTTTCGACATTGCCACAAAACCATCTTCGGCCAAAATGACATCACACCCAAAGGGGCGCAAAAAAACTTCAGCACTTTTTCGTACTGTGTTGCTATCGTCAATTACCATAACCTTAATGCCTTTTAAGACATCGGTATTATTCACTCAAGCTCCTTAATGCTTACGTACCATTTTAATAACTTACGATTCTTCCTTGCTTCGCATACGTGCCCACCTAACTTGCATGAATCTTATTTTCTCCAGAATGCCGGGATAAAAATTGCCAGCACCGTAAAAAATTCCAATCTGCCTAGTAGCATGGCAAAACTGCATATCCAGATTTGAAAATCAGACAATGACGCATAGGTTGTCGCCGGGCCAATGCCCCCAAGACCAGGACCGAGATTATTCAGGCAGGCAACTGCAGCGGAAAAGGCTGTAATGACATCCAAGCCGCTCAGTGTCAGCAGGAGTGTCATAACAACAATACTCGTGGCATACACAAATAAAAACACCAACACTGCGAGAATCACTCGATTTGCCAACAGACCTCGGCCTAATTTTGCTGGAATGACCGCATTGGGATGCATTATCGTAATAATTTCTCGATAAACTTGCTGGTACAGGATCCGCGCACGAATCATTTTGATACCGCCCCCGGTTGATCCGGATGAAGTGCAAAAACCTGATAAAAACAACATCCATAACGGAATGAATATCGGCCAGAGACTGTAATCAGTATTGCTATAACCAGTTGTCGTCGCCACCGAAACGATATTGAAAGCCGCATAGCGCAGCGCTGTGAGCGGTTCCGGATAAACCCCCTCAAACCATAGATAAAAAGCCAATCCAAAGCAACTGACCAGGATAATTAAAATATACCAGCCAACTTCGGAATCATAACGATAAGAAGTTAAGCTCTTTGCCCGCCAAGCCAAGAAATGTGTTGCAAAGTTGATCCCGGCAATCAACATGAAAAAAATTGCGACCGCTTCAATCAATGGGGAATCCCAGTAGCCATAGCTGGCATCGTGCGATGAAAATCCTCCCAATCCCAGTGTTGTAAAAGCGTGCATCACGGCGTCAAACCACTCCATACCGGCCCATCTATAAGCAACGATGCAAATCAAAGTCAAACAGGCGTATATGGACCACAGGCCCTTAGCTGTCTCCGCAATACGCGGAGTCAACTTATTTTCTTTCATCGGCCCCGGAATCTCGGCATTTAATAGCTGTCGGCCACCGACCCCCAGTAGCGGCAGAATCGCGACCGCCAATACAATCAACCCCATACCGCCAAGCCAAACTATCTCGCCACGCCATAAATTGATTGATGGCGGCAATTTGTCCAATCCGGACAAAACTGTACCGCCAGTCGCAGTCAAGCCTGAAACCGCTTCGAAATAAGCCATACTGATACTGAGTTGCGGCATATACAATAGTAGCGGCAGCATCGCAAAAGCGGGCAACACCGACCATACCAGCACTACCAGCAAAAAACCGTCCCGGGTTTGCAATTCACGTTTAAAAGGACGCGTAAACAACCACATCATCAAACCGCATCCGAGCGTAATTAAAATCGATTGTTTGAAAACAAGTCCCGCGCCGTCTTCACCCCATAGCGCCAGACAAAGTGGAATCAACATTGTTAATCCGAATACCAACACCATTTTGCCAAGTACGTTAACAACAACAAGCAGTCGATACATGGATTATTTTTCTACAGAAAGCCGACATTAACCTGAAATAGCTTTTCCACTTCGCGAATCATCTTGCGGTTGATCACAAACAAAATCACATGATCTCCCGATTCAATAACTGTATCGTGATGTGCAATAACAACCTTGACCGCACCCTTAGAGGCATTTGCCGACTGACCTGATTCATTGTTCAAACTCTCACCGAGCCATCCATCCGATTTGGCTAAACCACGGACGATAGCGCCAATCGTTGCACCTTTCGGCAATTTGATCTCATCGATCCTGCGACCGACTACGTTGGACGATTTTGCATCGCCATGCGCCACCAACTCCAGAGCCTCCGCCGCGCCACGCCGCAGACTATGCACGGCGGCCACATCGCCATGCCGGACGTAGGCCAGTAAGGAACCAATGGTAACCTGCGCCGGCGAAATGGCGATATCAATCCCGCTGCTTTGAACCAAATCGACGTAAGCACCGCGATTGATGAGTGCGATTACCTTATGCGCTCCCATACGTTTTGCCAGCAGCGCTGACATGATGTTATTTTCATCATCATTCGTCAGTGCGCAAAACATATCCATCTCAGCGATGTTTTCATCTTCCAGCAAGGTTTCGTCGGTAGAATCCCCATGCAACACCAATGCATTACTCAGTTCACCGGCCAGTCGCTCACAGGCTTGATAATTGCGTTCGATGATTCTGACCTGATAATCTTTCTCCAACGTTCCGCCAAGCCGTCTGCCAATTTTGCCTCCCCCGGCAATCATTACATGCTTGACCGGTTCATCCATCCTGCGCAATTCCCGCATAACCGTTCGAATATCTTCAGTTGCAGCGATAAAGAACACCTCATCTTCTGCTTCGATGACAGTATCCCCCTCCGGAATTATTGGGCGATCTTTACGAAAAATAGCCGCAACCCGGGTATCGACATTCGGAACATGTTTGCGTAATTCCTGTAGCTGCTGACCGACCAGCAATCCCCCTTGCAGCGCCCGAACCGCCACCAGACTGACTTCTCCCGACGCAAAATCGAGCACTTGCAACGCTTCCGGAAATTCAATCAGCTTTTCAATATATTCCGTGAGAATTTGTTCAGGGCAAATCGCAAAATCCACACAAAAATTCTCGGTCGAGAAAATTTCAGGATGCTCGAGATATTCTGTGGATCGGATGCGGGCAATCTTCGTGGGAGTATTAAATAATGTGGCGGCGAGTTTACAAGCAACCAAGTTGGTTTCATCGTGTTCGGTGACCGCCAATATCATATCCGCGTCATGCGCACCGGCGCTAACCAGCACCGAAGGATGCGAAGCGTTGCCCACAACCGTGCGTAAATCCAAGCGATCTTGCAAAAGCGCCAAGCGTTTCGGATCGACATCAACCATGGTGATATCGTTGGCCTCGCTGACCAGATTCTCTGCCACGGATGTGCCTACTTGACCGGCACCTAAAATAATAATCTTCAATTCAGCGACCTATTTCTTTGCGATTTTCCCGCACCCAATCCCGCCACTGCGCAAATAATACGGGATCCAGTGCGGCAATCACCGAGCGATGCCATATAGGGCTAGCCCAATAATCATCATGCTCAAAACCGCACATATTGCCGCCTGCTTCCGCCAGAATCAGAGAACCCGCTGCGTAATCCCACGGCTTCTGTCCACCGTGCAAGTACAAATCAAAATAACCAGCAGCGGTATAACACCACTCCAGTGCGCAAGCGCCGAAATTCCGCTGTGACGCAAACGGCGGATATGCGGCAACTCTGGCAGCAAATGCCCGATCCAATCGCTTCAGATCCACATTCGCCATCGCGCTTGATAATGGCGGCGCATGCTTTTTAAGCGGTAAAGCGACGCCATTCAGGAACGCGCCATTCCCTTTGGTCGCATAAAACATCTCATCCGTCACAGGGTTATAAATCACGCCAAGCACACTCTTTCCCTGTTCCATATAGGCCACGGACGTGGCAAAGTAAGGCAAACCGTTATAAAAATTGGATGTCCCATCGATCGGATCGATACTCCATAATCCCGATTCGCCTTTGATCCATTCGGCTTGCTGTTCCGCATCGGTCATTTCTTCACCCATCGCTGCAGCTGGATGGATTTTCTGCAATCGATCCAGCAGCGCGTTTTGTGCAGCCACGTCCGCTTCGGTAAAAAAACTGCCATCCGATTTGGTTTGCCGACCTACTCGCAAATAGCGCGGCATGATAACTTCCTGAGCAACGTCTCTGACTGCCGCGATCACTTTTTCTAACACAGCTACTCCGAACGCCATTTGATCGAACAACCGATGCTGGGAATTTGTTCGGCGGGACCACGCCCGGTCTTGGCAACTTGCAACATCGCTTCGAACAAATCCCGGCGCACATCCGCAGGCGCCGCTTCTTTACGGGATGCATCGAGACGTCCGCGATATTGCAATTCCAGATTGCCATTGAATCCAAAAAAATCCGGCGTGCAGACCGCGCCATATTTCTTAGCGATTTCTTGTGTTTCATCCCAAACATAGGGAAACGGATAATTCAATCGCTGAGCCACGAGCTTCATGTTCTCAAAAGAATCTTCCGGATAATCTGCCGGATCGTTGGACATGATGGCAATGGCATTGATGCCATGCTGCCTTAATTCATTAACATCACGGATAATGCGATCCTGCACCGCCTTAACATACGGGCAGTGATTGCAAATAAACATGACCAAAAGTCCGTTTTCCCCTTTTGCCGAAGCCAGGTTATAGCGTTTGCCATCGACACCCAGCAAATCAAAATCAATCGCCTGCCAACCGAAATCACAGACTGGCGTCTCTAAACTTGCCATATAACTTACTCCATCGATTAAAAATTATTTCAATAATTGTTTGCATAGCAGAATCATTAATATTACCCAGTCAATGCCTGGTGCATAACATGCTATATTAGCATGACTCTATTTGTTGAAATCGCCGCTCCAAGGCAACGACATCGAACATGCACGCTCGTTTCTACCATCCTGAAGCTATCACCGCTGGACAGATGATTGAGTTATCGTCTGAAAACAAACATCATGCCGCGCGGGTACTACGCCTTAGAAATGGCGATGCGATCACGTTATTCAATGGTCACGGCGGCGAGTATAGCGCGCGGATCGATTCCATCCGTAAAGATAGCATCACGGTATTGGTTGATAGCTATCAAGACATCGACCGGGAATCGCCATTACACATCGAACTGGCCCAAGCCATTTGCGTCAATGAAAAAATGGATTGGATCATACAAAAATCGGTCGAACTCGGCGTAACGCAGATCCAACCGGTATCCACCGCTCGCAGCATTGTACATCTGTCAAATGAACGTTCCGAGAAACGACTGCAACATTGGCAAAAAATCGTCATCTCAGCCTGCGAACAATGTGGCAGAAATCTTGTACCCCAAATATATCCACTGATCACTCTGCCGGAATGGTTGAGCCGGAAAAAAATGCATCGCACCCCGCAAGATATTCTTATCATGTTATCCGCCACGGCGACACAAAGCTTGAAAGATTTACCCGAACCGGCAGCCGATGCTAAAGTGGCTCTTGTTATCGGTCCCGAAGGCGGATTCACCGAGGAAGAAGAATTCGCGATCGGACATTCGGGTTTCGTGCCACTGCATCTGGGCAGCCGCATTTTGCGCACGGAAAGCGCCGCGCTCGCGGCAATTGCTGCGATGCAAGCGCTTTGGGGAGATTACTGATGACAACCATCAATAATAAACCGGATACAACCGCGGAATTTGTCGCCTGGTTTCGTTCCGTAGCACCTTACATCCATACCTTTCGCGGCAAGGTCTTTGTCATCGGTTTTAGCGGTGAAATGATCACCGATGCCAAATTCGTCAACTTCATTCATGACATCAACTTGCTTGCCAGCCTCGGTGTACGACTGGTTCTGGTTCATGGCGCCCGGCCGCAAATTCAATTGCGTTTGGACGAATCGCAATTGGAAACGCAAACAGTCCAGGGTATGCGCGTCACCGATGCCGCCGCGTTGCAATGCGTCAAGGAATCGGTCGGACGAGTACAGCACGAAATTGCCGCGCTGCTTTCGATGGGATTGCCGAATTCGCCGATGGCCAACGCCGCGATTCGGGTCACCTGCGGCAACTTTGTTACCGCCTGTCCGTATGGCGTCATTCAAGGCGTTGACTTGATGCATACCGGCAAAGTGCGCAAAATCAACGCGCCAGCCATTCATTCGCGCTTGGAACAAGGCGATGTAGTATTGATTTCGCCGCTCGGCTACTCACCCACCGGCGAGATTTTCAATCTCACGATGGAAAATGTGGCGACCGAAACCGCCATCGCGCTCCGCGCAGAAAAATTAATTCTGCTGCTGGATACCGTCGATTGCACCGCATCCGATGAAAATAAGACAGGAAAATTGCCGCGCGAACTGACCGTCGCCGAAAGCAAGTTATTGCTGGAGCATAAAATTCCAACTGCTACACCTCTTGTACCAGATGCCTTATTGCCCGCATTGCAATCAGCAACCAAAGCTTGCGAAATGGGCGTCACCCGCGCGCATCTAGTCAGCCGCCATTGCGATGGCGCCATCTTACAAGAGCTGTTCACCCATCATGGCATCGGCGCCATGATCACGCAAGAATCGCTGCAAGCCCTCAGAAAAGCAAAAATCGAAGACGTCGGTGGCATTTTACAATTGATCGAACCGCTCGAAACCGAAGGCATTCTGGTCAGGCGCGGCCGCGAACTGCTGGAAATTGAAATCGACCGGTTTACCGTTTTCGAGCACGACGGCATCATTCTGGGCTGCGCGGCGCTGTACCCATTCCCCGAAGAACACGCCTGTGAACTCGCCTGCCTGGCGATTCACCCGGATTACCGTGATCAGGGGCACGGCGAGCGCTTGCTTAAACACATCGAAAATAAAACGATTGCGCAAGGCATTCACAAACTATTCGTGCTCACCACGCATGCCACCCATTGGTTCATCGAACACGGATTCAATGTAGCCACACCCGCCGAACTGCCGAAAGTCAAACAGAATTTATACAACTACCAACGCCGATCAAAAGTACTGATCAAACACCTCAGCGATTAGCAAAAAATTCATACGAACGGTTTACGCAATGAAACGAACGTTTCATAATGCCGTTTTTTTCAAGGACGTATCCACAATGGCAAGAATGGTGAATTGCATCAAATTGGGCCGCGAGGCCGAAGGCTTGGACTTCCAAACCTACCCCGGCGAACTCGGCAAACGGATTTTTGAAAACGTATCGAAAGAAGCCTGGAATCAATGGATCAAACACCAGACCATGCTGGTCAACGAAAACCGGTTGAACCTGTCCGATCCGAAAGCCCGTAAATATCTGGCGGAACAAATGGAAGCGCATTTTTTTGGGGAAGGTGCGGAACAGGCAGCGGGGTATGTGCCGCCGAACAATCCTACTTAGTCACTAGCATATTTCTAATATAGAAGAACAATCTCCAAATAAATAGTATAAAAAAACATTTAATCTCATTTTTTAATTTTGCAAAAAACTTATGAGTTATTGATTACTTTACTATTTAATTCAAATTGCTTGCTAGTACAGTATCCTTTCAATTTCCTAGCCAACAATAAGAACTGTTTTATATCAATCTCTTCAGATAGCAAATTAAAAGAACTAGCTTGAAATGAAAAACCATTCTCTACTCCACCTGACCAAATAACCGGCTTATAGTTGTAATCTGAATGGGCGAGAGCCTGGTTACGCAGGCTGATTATTTTCTGATGAAGTTCACGCTCATCATCATTTAAAAAAATTCGAGTTACATTCTTTGGTAATTTTGATACTGCTTTGGGATGGTCTTCACTCTTAAGAAAAGATCTAGCAAATGAAATAATTGCAGCCAAAAGGAGAGCACGTTTAATATTTTCATTATCGATGAGTTTCTGTTCGAAGCAAAGTAGATATTTTTCAGCTTCATAAAAATCATCTTCAGAAAGAATCATGCGATGAATTTGAGCGCGAAGCCTTTCATTAGAAGGGGATTGGGACATATATTCGAATTGAAATCTAACTTAAGACTTGAATAACTTGCTTCCCTTACAAATAGAAAACAATTCCAATTACATTTATTGTGAATATCTTTTCTAAAAGATATTCATCCCTCCCAAAGCTCGCTTGTAATAATTAATCATGAAAAAACAAAGATTACCCAAAAATCAGCCCTATGATTGCTAATTCTGATTAACAATCATAGAGTTTAAAGTTTAGATGGTGGGTAAACCGTGATTAATCTATTTAATTATCGCGTTCAATTCGCCTTTAGCATAGCGATTCGCCATGTCTTCCAGCGAAATGGCTTTGATTTTGCTGGCTTGGCCGGCGCAGCCGAAAGCTTCGAAGCGGGCTTTGCAAATTTCTTTGGCCGCAGCGGTCGCTTCTTTCAGGAATTTGCGCGGGTCGAAATTGCTTTTGTCGGTTTCCAGGCTGCGGCGGATCGCGCCGGTCATCGCCAGACGGATGTCGGTGTCGATGTTGACTTTGCGCACGCCGTATTTGATGCCTTCCTGGATTTCCTCAACTGGGACGCCATAGGTTTCCTTGATGTCGCCGCCGAATTTGCGGATGATTTCCAGCCATTCTTGCGGAACCGAGCTGGAACCGTGCATCACCAGATGAGTGTTGGGAATGCGCGCATGAATTTCCTTGATACGTTGAATCGCCAGAATATCGCCGGTGGGTTTACGGGTGAATTTGTATGCGCCGTGCGAGGTGCCGATCGCGATCGCCAAAGCATCGACGCCGGTTTTACGCACGAAATCGGCGGCTTCTTCCGGATCGGTCAGCAGTTGATCATGCGATAACACACCTTCCGCGCCGTGTCCATCCTCGGCTTCGCCCATGCCGGATTCCAGAGAACCCAAGCAACCCAGCTCGCCTTCTACCGAAACGCCAACCGAATGCGCGATGTTCACAACATCCGCCGTAACGTTGACATTGTATTCGTAGGTGGAAGGGGTTTTAGCATCCGCTTGCAAGGAGCCGTCCATCATGACACTCGAGAAACCGCTGCGAATCGCATTCACGCAAACGGATGGCGATGCGCCATGATCTTGATGCATCACGATCGGAATATGCGGATACGCTTCAACCGCTGCTGCGATCAGATGCCGCAAAAACGCTTCACCGGCATATTTTCTTGCACCGGCGGAGCCTTGCATGATCACCGGGCTGTTGCATTCGTCGGCTGCTTGCATGATCGCTTGAATTTGTTCCAGATTGTTGACGTTGAAAGCCGGCAAACCGTAGCCGTTTTCCGCCGCATGATCTAGTAATTGTCTGAGTGATACGAGTGCCATTTAGATCTCCTTATAAAATATCGAAATAAAATTCTGTGATGCATAAGTATAAGCGATTATTCTGCAGGATTGCTGCTTGAATCATCAACCCGTACGCATCGTGCCCGGACGCCAAGAGCATCTGCTAGCTCAGGCTGGATCAAGGCCTTGTCTTGTTTTCCATTCACCGACTTTGATAATTTTCATGGTATTGGTACCGCCGGTTTTACCAACTGGTTCGCCAATGGTCATCACCATGATATCGCCGTTGCGCACCACCCCGCGGCTGAGTAATTCCTGCTCGGCTAAATTCAGAATCTCTTCCGGATCATTCAATCCCGCGCCAAATTCCACCGGATAGACACCACGGAACAGGGTAACGCGTCGGCGGGTTTCTTCATTCGGACTCAGTGCAAAAATCGGTACTTTGGAGCTTCGGCGTGACATCAGCAATGCGGTCACGCCGCTTTGCGTCAGCGCAGCGATCGCACGAACGTGCAAACCGCCAGCCGTATACATGGTCGCCCTGGCAATGGCTTCTTCAATTGAAGACGGGTTGATGTTTTGCATGCGCCGGTCGACGTTCACCAGATATTCCTTTTCCGCTTCCAGGCATACTCTGGCCATCGCCTCAACGGCCTCAACCGGATATTCTCCGGCTGCGGATTCTGCCGACAACATTACTGCATCGGTACCGTCCAGCACTGCGTTGGCAACGTCCGACACTTCCGCACGGGTCGGGATCGGATTGGTGATCATGGATTCCATCATCTGCGTTGCCGTGATAACCGTTTTGTTATTCGCCCGCGCCGAACGGATCATGCGCTTCTGCAACGCGGGAACCGCTGCATCCCCCACTTCCACCGCCAGGTCACCGCGCGCAACCATGATTGCATCGGAAGCATCGAGAATATCGTCCAACGCCAGAATTGCTTCGGAGCGCTCGATCTTGGCCATGACCATGCCTTTTCCGCCCGCCTCGTGCAGCAATGAGCGCGCCTGGCGGATATCGTCTCCGGAACGGACGAACGACACGGCCAGATAATCCGCGCCAAATTCTGCGGCGGTTTTGATATCCTCCAAGTCTTTGCTGGTCAGCGCTGGCGCGCCCAATCCGCCACCCTTGCGATTGATACCTTTATTGTTTGACAGGATTCCGCCCTGCTCGACTACGCAAAATACCTGATGTCCTTTTACATGCGACACCCCCAGCACGATACGGCCGTCGTCCAGCATCAGCGTGGCGCCGGTTTCCAGATCGTTCGGCAGCTCTTTATAATCGAGGCCGACTCTTTCCTGATTCCCGAGTTCGCAAGTCGCATCCAGAATAAACTGGTCGCCCACTTCCAAGCGGATTTTGCCATGCTCAAATTTACCGACCCGGATCTTCGGTCCTTGCAAATCGGCTAATACGCCCACGGTAACCCCGGCAGCTCGGGCAATCGAGCGGGTCATTTCAGCAAATTCTATATGCTGTTCCCGCGTGCCATGGGAGAAATTGATCCGAACAACATCGACGCCGGCCCGGATCATGCGTTCCAGTATTTTGGGATTGCTGCAGGCAGGTCCCAGCGTTGCTACAATTTTAGTTCTTCGGATCATGTTCTTCTTGACGGTTAGTTTGCACGCATTTCCAATATCTCTACTGCCGGCAATTTTTTCCCTTCCAGAAATTCGAGGAAAGCTCCGCCTGCGGTTGAAATATAAGAAACTTTGTCATAGATATCGTACTTCTGAATCGCTGCGATGGTATCTCCGCCGCCCGCCAGCGTGAAAGCCTTGGTTTCCGCAATGGCTCGAGCGATTTTTTCAGTTCCTGCGCCGAATTGATCAAATTCAAACACGCCCACCGGACCATTCCATACCACCGTTCCTGCTTTCATGATGATATCCGCCAGTTCTTGCGCGCTTTTCGGGCCGATATCGAAAATCATATCGTCGTCGGAGACATTGCCGGCATCTTTCAATACCGCCGGTTCGTTGGCATCAAATTTTTTGCCGACGACAACATCGACCGCAACCGGGATCGATGCATTGCGTTTCGCCATTTTTTCCATCAATGCCTTGGCGGTTGGAACCAGATCATCCTCACACAATGATTTTCCGACATTCTTACCGGTCGCTTTCAGGAAAGTATTCGCAATGCCTCCACCCACGACCAGTTGATCGACTTTTTCGGATAACGATTCGAGCACCGTCAGTTTGGTAGAAACTTTCGAGCCGCCGACGATCGCGACCATCGGACGAGCTGGATTCAGCAATGCTTTCGTTAGTGCGTCCAATTCTTCTGTCAGCAAGATGCCCGCACAAGCAGTCGGCGCATATTTTGCAATGCCATGTGTCGAAGCTTCTGCACGATGCGCCGTGCCGAAAGCATCCATGACAAAAACATCGCATAATTTTGCGTATTTCTGCGAGGTTTCTTCAACGTTTTTCTTCTCGCCCTTGTTGAAACGGCAGTTTTCCAGCACTACCAATTCTCCGGCAGCCACATCGAAACCGCCGTCCACCCAATCCTTAATCAAACGAACAGGTTTGCCGAGACGATCCGCGATATTATCAGCAACCGGCTTCAGTGAATTTTCCTCAGTCCATACGCCTTCTTCCGGCCGTCCCAAGTGAGAGGTTACCATCACTTTGGCGCCTTGCTTGAGACAATGATTAATCGTCGCCATGGAGGCGGTAATACGGGCATCCGAGGTCACTTTGCCATCTTTCACAGGCACATTCAGATCAGCGCGTATAAATACGCGTTTACCTTTCAGGTCAAGGTCAACTAGTTTAATAACAGACACGGTAAACTCCAGAATTGTCTTTAAGAAAGTACAAAGGATAGCAAACGCTATCCTTTATGTCTTAATGAATTAAAATTCAAAGTGGTGCGCGCAATCAGGATACAGACCACGATAACACCACTGAGGTACGAAATTACTTGGCAACGGTACGAACCATCTCCAGCACTTTGGTGGAATAACCCCATTCGTTGTCATACCAGGCAACAACTTTGACGAAGCTTTTATCCAATGCCATCCCTGCTTCAGCGTCAAAGATCGACGTGCAGCTTTCACCGCGAAAATCGGTCGATACCACTTTTTGATCGGTATAACCCAATACACCTTTCATAGAACCTTCCGATGCGTCTTTCATCGCTTTACAAATTTCGTCGTAGATCGCTTCTTTTTCCAGTTCGCACGTCAAATCGACGACCGAAACATCCGATGTCGGTACACGGAAAGCCATACCGGTCAGTTTTTTGTTCAGTTCAGGGATTACCACACCCACTGCTTTAGCGGCTCCGGTCGATGAAGGAATAATATTTTCCAGAATACCGCGACCGCCGCGCCAATCTTTATTGGACGGACCATCCACAGTTTTTTGTGTAGCGGTCGCTGCATGGACGGTGGTCATCAGGCCACGTTTGATGCCCCATTTATCGTTCAACACTTTGGCAATCGGCGCCAAGCAATTGGTGGTACAGGAAGCATTCGAAATAATCGCTTCGCCTTTGTACGATTTATCATTGACGCCATAAACAAACATCGGCGTATCATCTTTCGATGGTGCTGACATAATGACTTTCTTCGCTCCGGCAGCCAGATGCTTTTCACAAGTTTCTTTGGTCAGGAACAAGCCGGTCGATTCGATCACAACCTCCGCACCCACTTCATTCCACTTCAATTCCGCCGGGTCTTTGATGGCTGTCAGACGGATTCTTTTGCCATTGACCACCAGCGTGTTACCGTCGATCGACACATCACCGCTAAAACGGCCATGCACCGAATCGTGCTTCAACATATACGCCAGGTAATCCGGTTCCAGCAAATCGTTGATCGCAACGATTTCAATATCCGGAAAATTCTGTACAGCCGAGCGGAAAACCATACGCCCGATACGACCAAACCCATTGATACCCACTTTTATTGTCATTCTATGCTCCTTAAATAAAAAACCTGCGCACCACAGCTCAGATCAAGTCAAATCAAGCCATTGTGCTTAAAACGTTATTGATTTAGAGAATGCTCTTAACCGTTTTGACGACATTCTCGACAGTGAAACCGAAATGTTTAAACAGCACATCCGCCGGCGCCGATTCACCAAAGGTATCGATACCGACCACTGCACCGTCCAAGCCGACGTACTTACGCCAGAAGTCGGTTACCCCCGCTTCGATAGCTACACGCTTGACGCCTTTTGGCAACACACCATCCTTATACGATGATTCCTGGCGATCAAACACATTGGTGCACGGCATTGATACTACGCGCACATGAATACCTTCATCAGCCAATGCCTTTTGCGCACTCATCGCCAAACCGACTTCGGAGCCGGTTGCGATCAATACGGCTTGCGGTTTGCCATTACCCGCTTCCGACAATATGTACCCGCCTTTATCGATCAACTTGATAGTCGCCGCATCGCGTTTCTGGAATGGCAGGTTCTGACGGCTGAAAATCAAGGTCGAAGGGCCGTTTTTACGCTCAATCGCACGCGCCCATGAAACTGTGGATTCCACCGTATCGCAAGGACGCCATACATCCATGTTCGGAATGTAACGCAACGTCGCCGTTTGTTCGACCGGTTGGTGCGTTGGTCCGTCTTCACCTAAACCGATGGAATCGTGCGTAAATACAAAAATATTGCGAATCTTCATCAATGCAGCCATGCGTAATGCATTGCGCGCATATTCCGAAAACATCAAAAAGGTCGCGCCATAAGGAATCAAACCGCCATGCAGTGATAATCCGTTCATCATGGCGCTCATGCCGAATTCACGCACACCATAGTAGACATAGTTGCCGCCGTTATTTTTGCTAATTCCTTTAGAGCCCGACCACAACGTCAAATTCGAACCTGCGAGATCGGCGGAACCGCCAATCAATTCCGGCAACACCGGTGCGAGCGCTTCAATCGCATTTTGTGAGGCTTTACGACTGGCTATGGTCTCTGCTTTGGCGTTGATCTGGTTAACAACGCTTTCAACGTGACTCTGCCAGTTAGCTGGTAGCTCCCCAGCCATGCGGCGATTGAATTCTGCTGCTTCCGCTGGATATTTCACGGCATACTCTGCAAATTTCTCGTTCCATTCGGTTTCCAGTCTTTGGCCTTTCGCTCTTGCATCCCACGCACTGTAAACTTCTTGTGGAATTTCAAAAGGCGGATGATGCCAGCCGATATGCGGACGAGCAGCAGCAATTTCCGCATCACCCAGCGCCGCTCCGTGAACGGAGTGGGTGTTGGCCATGTTTGGCGATCCCAAGCCTATAACTGTTTTACAGCAAATCATCGTCGGTTTGTCGTTGACTTTCTTGGCGGCTTCAATGGCTGCTTCGATCGCTACCGGATCGTGGCCATTAACATTGGGCACCACGTGCCATCCGTATGACTCAAAGCGCTTCGGCGTATCGTCGGTAAACCAGCCTTCCACATGACCGTCGATGGAAATGCCATTATCGTCGTAGAAACAGATTAATTTACCCAAGCCCAGCGTCCCCGCCAACGAACATGCTTCGTGAGAAACGCCTTCCATCATGCAGCCATCACCCAAAAACACGTAAGTATAATGGTCAACGATATTGTATCCCGGCCGGTTAAACTCGGCAGCCAGTACTTTCTCCGCCAACGCCATGCCTACTGCATTGGTAATACCTTGTCCAAGCGGACCGGTCGTGGTCTCGACCCCCGGCGTATAACCATATTCCGGATGCCCGGGCGTTTTAGAATGAAACTGCCGGAACTTCTTGATTTCTTCCATCGGCAGATCGTAGCCTGTCAGATGCAGCAATGCATAAATCAGCATTGATCCATGGCCGTTTGATAATATAAAACGATCGCGATCAGCCCATTGCGGATTGCCAGGATTATGACGCAGGTGATGAATCCACAGCACCTCAGCAATTTCAGCCATACCCATCGGCATACCGGGGTGACCGGAATTAGCTTTTTGCACGGCATCCATCGCCAATGCGCGAATCGCACTGGTTAAATCCCTAAATACCGGCGCGTCAAAATCCTTAAATGTCCCCATCGATGCAAACTCCCTAATATTTTCAAAAAACAATATAAAAGCGCGTATTATCGCTGAAGAAAAGGGAGATCACAACCATAGACAAGCAAATTACCCTTTAAAGTAATTTGCATAACAGGCTAATTCCTAGATGGAATCAATTACCGCGCAATTTGATGCCCAGTAATTTAATTTTACGATAAAGATGAGTTCTCTCCAATCCGGCACGCTCGGCAACCCGTGTCATGTTGCCATTTTCTTGATCAATCAGCCTTTCAAAATATGTTTTCTCAAACAAATCCCGGGCTTCTCGCAATGACAAATCCAAAGGAATCTCAGGTGCGACCAATGTGGAAGATGATTCCGGAAAAACCATCGCTTGCTGAACCGCTTCTGCTGAGATTTCATCTCCAGAACACGTCAACGCTAACGAATGCACCACACCCGTCAACTGTGTCAGATTGCCCGGCCAATCGTAATTCCGCAAGCAATTCAGCGCCGCGGTGCTAAATTGCAGCGCGGAGGGCGCTTCACCCGACTCCACGAAACGTGACAATATCTGACTGGCTAGTTCCGGAATATCCTCACGATGCGCTCTCAGCGCGGGAATACCGATGCTCAGGCTGCTCAAAGCTTCGTATAACTTAGGATGATACGCGCCTTGCGCGGTCAATTCCGCCAACGGCTGAGAAGTTGCGCAAATAAGCCGCACATTGTATTTCTCAAGCTTGCTAAGCAGCAACAGCAAACCTTTTTGCGCTAACTTACTAATTTCTCCGACATCTTTAAGAAAAAGCAAACCGCCTCGCGCCAATTCCAATAAATCCAGCGGCGATTCAGCCAACGATGTCAGGTTTTCAGGCTCCACCCACGGGGTATTCGGACGATGCAGAAAACGGGCGCATATTTCGGCTCCCACACCAGGCTCTCCCATCAGCAGCACGGGTGTCTTCAAGCTGGCGACTTGCTCCAGTCTTTTCCTGAGATCGGCAATTAATTGTCCTTTGCCTAAACTGGCAAGGGAAAGCGCCGATTGATGCTTGCTCTGCCCGCCTCGCAATGCTTTACTGACGGTACTGAGCAATTTCTGCAGCGGGATCGGTTTCTCCAAATAACCGAACGCACCAATGCGAGTCGCTTCCACCGCGGTATCGATGGTTCCATGTCCCGACATCATGATTACCGGCATCGTCAGCAACCCGTTGCTCGCCCATTCTTTAAGCAAAGTAATGCCATCGGTATCGGGCATCCATATATCCAGCAGCACCAGATCCGGACGCGTCTGATTTCTCCATACCCGTGCCTGCTCGGCATTTTCTGCCAGCGCCACCCGGTATCCTTCATCACGCAAAATTTCGGATAGCAGCTCGCGTATGCCAATTTCGTCGTCAACAATCAGTATCGTATTGTTAGTTATCATTTACAGTTTCTCCGCATCCGAAATCTAATCGGCTTATCTTCAACTGTCAAATTTCACGATTACTAGCAAAAATAAATTCTTGGCACCGAAGATTTCCGAATGCAATGATTTCATTGACCGTTTCTATTATTAGCAAGTCATTTCCGTTTCTAGCCATGTACCAATTTACTGTTCCCGCTTGTTTGGTTTTTTTCTACTGCTGGCAGGATAATTGAAATTTGCGCGCCATGCGGTTTGATGTTTTCAATATGGATCAGCCCTTCATGTTCCTCAACGATTTTCTTGACGATCGGCAATCCCAGACCGGTTCCCTTAAGCTTAGTGGTCACATAGGGTTCAAATACCCGCGCTTTGATCTCGTCAGAAAAACCGCAGCCGTTATCGCGCACGCTCAATTGCACGCCACCATGGACCATCTCGGTTTTCACCGTAATTAAAGGTTCTGATTCATCCAGCAGCGCATCTTGCGCGTTCTGCAACAAATTGTGCAAAACTTGCCGCAACTGTGTCGAATCCCCTTTAATCGCCGGCAAATCTTCGGCCAATTCTTGCCTGATTTGTACATGCTTAGTTGTTTCCGAGGCCATGCTAGCGGTTTCGTACAGCGACAAAACCTCCCGGACCAATCGATTGAAATCAAGCTGACGTAACTCCAGCTCAGGAACGCGCGCGTACTGGCTAAATTCATTGACCATTCTCTTGAGCGCTTCCACTTGATTGACGATCGTTTCGGTGGAACGCCTCAATATCTTCGCATCTTCTTCACCGAGTTTATTGATCAATTTATGTTGTACCCGTTCGGCAGAAAGTTGAATCGGTGTCAAAGGATTCTTTATTTCGTGCGCAAGCCGGCGCGCCACTTCACCCCAAGCAACTGCGCGCTGAACTTGCAAAAGATTGGTAATGTCATCAAAAACCACTACGCCGCCACCGCCCGATAACTTGGGTAATCGAGTACCCCTCAAGAGCAAAACCTGATTATGGCCATCCTCCGAGCGCGTCAATTGACGCTGCCAAACACCCAATTCTTCGGAATTAAATCCTTCCCGGATTTCCGCGACCAATGCATCGAGCCGCGGTTCTTTGCCCACACACCCTTCAATGATTGAGCCATCCAGACTGATTAACGGCACTTGCAAAATTTGTTCCGCGCTCCGGTTCGCTTTGGACAGAACCAATTGTTCATCAAACACCAGTACACCAGATGAAAGATTGGCCAGAATACTTTCCAAATGCGCGCGCGCACTCTCAACCGCCTGCTGATTGTGCTGAGCCGCCGCGCGCGCTTCTTCAAGCTGCTGCGTCATCAAGTTAAACGATTCCGTCAGCACACCCAATTCATCCCTGCTCTGTACCAAATGCCGGCGACTGTAGTCGCCTTGCGCGATCGCGCGCGTGCCTTCCGCCAACATGCCGAGCGGCGCGCTTAACCGTTCACTCAGCAGCGACGCTGACGCTAATGCCGAAAATAACGAGAGCAATAACGCCAATGTCAGCGTAACGCTATATAACCGAGTTAATCCTTGCCGGGACAAAGAAAGCTCTTGATAATCCTGATAGCCCGCTTGCACGCGTTCAGCATCTTTCGCCAGTTGCCGAGGCACTGGCTGCAACAACTGCAACATGCGGATATCTTCTTCCAAACTCAGCACATTAACCGGAGAAACAACCCGAAGATACAGTCCCTTGCCGGGAACCGATTCGATTGCGCTATACGCCTTCTGAATTCTGATATGGCGCAAGGCCGCGGCATTCGGCGCATCTGGAAACAGCGCCGAATTACTGTCACTGGAAAAAGCGATTACCTTGCCGTCTTGATTGAATAACGTCGCTTCTTCCACCTGTGATTGCAATAACAGTTCATTCAGTACCAGTAACGGCGGATTGGAGGATTCGGTCAAAACCAGCGCAGTTGCCTGTGCTTTTTTCTGTAACTCAGCCAATAAATTCTCAAGCATGGTATGCCCTAGATTCAAACCGCCTTCCAGCGCTCGGTCGACTTTAACATCGAACCAAGATTCAATGCTCTTCTCGAGAAATTGCACCGACACGGCATAAACCAGCGCACCGGGCAGTATCGCCATCAATGAAAAAATCAGCATTAAGCGAAGCGCCAGCCTGGAACCGAAAACACCCGACTTGAGCCGACGCCTGAATCGCCACAACAAGAAACCCACGATCACCATGAGAAATAGTACAAAGGCGATATTAATCACAAGCAACAAGCGGTATTTCCGCTCAAAAAATTCGGTGTTGGCACCGGCTGTGGCTAACAGGAAAAGCATCACGGCTCCCAGCCCTGCTCCCACAATCAGTACGTATTTCATTACCGGTCCTTGTAGTAGAACGGCTGTTCGGGTGTCGGCAGCTTCATACGCCATTCCAGTTTTTCCGAGTGCAAACTCCATTGACTCGATCCAAGCGCTTCAACTTGAAATGGCTTTGGCATACGCGTCAGATCAAGCCATATCCGTATAGACGCAAAATAATCAGCATCCTGTTTCAACTCGGCTTTGACAGTCACCGGATATTCGCGTAATTGCCCCAATGCCTGTAAGGCTTCATTCAAAGTGTTATAGCTTTGTACGAATGAAGGGTGATTTAAATGATATTGCCGTGTCAGCGCATAGTAGCGAAGCCCCACGCGATATTTACTGCGCGCAACTTCTTCGTTCAACCAGTACCAGCGCGAATCAATCATACTGAATTTTGTTACAAAATAAAGCACGATGCCCTTTTCGAGCGCTTGTTCCAAAGTCGCATTCAGTGTAATTTCAGAGTCCAGGCTCATTTCATAACCCTTGTCGGTTGCCGCCAGACTAAAGGATCTGATATGAATGTTTTCCGCTTGAGCAACGGTCAATGGAAGCAGCAGTAACAGCATGAACAACCAGGCGAAAGGCAGCAGTCCCTCGTTCCGGCTGGTGTCAGTTTTTTTGCAGCAACGCATAGAAAAAACCATCATGTTGAATATTCGGTAACAGTTGACCATCGTCCAAGGCTTCCTCAGTTAATGGCAATAAGCACGCATCAAGATGCGATTCAAGAAACTTCTCGATCTGCAAGGCATTCTCTTCAGTAAAAATTGAGCAAGTTACATAAAGCAACTTACCATTCTTATTTAAAATTTGCCACAAAGCATTCAAAATTGATTGCTGCGTTTTTGCAAACTTGATCAAATCGCCCTCGCGGCGCAACCATTTAATATCCGGATGACGGCGCACCACACCGGAAGCCGAACATGGCACATCCGCCAATATCCGGTCATAGTACCGTCCATCCCACCAGTCACTGGTTTTAGCAGCATCGCCGCAAACTAAATGCTCAGCAGTCAACTGCAAACGTTCAAGATTCTGCCGCACCTGTTCCAACCTCGAAGAATCGTTATCCAGAATCGTTAGCAACACATTGGCCGATTCCAGCAAATGCATACTTTTCCCTCCGGGCGCAGCACAAGCATCCAGAACCCTCATCCCATCTTTAACATCCAGAAACGGCGCCGCTAACTGTGCGCCGGCATCTTGAACACTGACCCAGCCTTTCGTGAAACCGGGTAATAGCTCCACCGCTAGCGGCTGCTCCAATTGCAAAGTATTCGAACCAAGCCATCGGGCTTGAATCGCATTCTCCGCCAAGAGCTTGCGATAATCCGCTAGCGGAATTTTGCGCTGATTAACTCTTAAGGTCATGGGCGGACGTTGATTGCTTGCTTCCAGAATCGCCTGAAAATGATGCGGATATTGCTGACGTAATTTGTCGACCCACCATCGCGGATGCGAATAACGTCCGAAATCTTCAGCCGCTGCTTGTACCACGATGCTTTCTTGGTACCGGATAAAATTACGCAGCACTGCATTCACCAACCCTTGCATTCCTTTTCCACCAGCCAAATGCCGTGACGCCGATACCGCCTGGTCAACGATAGCATAGGGTTGGGCTTTGCTGTAGCGCAATTGATATAAGCTTACCAATAGCAGATGAGCCAGATTCTTATGATGAAGCGGTTTCTTTAGTAAACGATTCAGAATGGCTTCCAGTTGCCCATAAAATCGCAATACCCCATAACTGAAATCCTGTATGGCACCTTTTTCTTGCTTGGATAGCGCCGGATCAGCGCGCCAGAGGTGTGTCAAAACTTCGGTCAAACTAGCGCCGGCCAGTACTTTACCTACTACAGATGCTGCAGCCAGTTGTGTTTTAATCATGTGCAGATGCGGAATTACCGCTAGCCTCCAGAAACTCACCGGGAATTACCTGATTACCGGCCAGAAAGTCTGCTGCGGTCATTCTTTTGCCGCCGGATTTTTGCATCACTTCTATCCGCAGTGAGCCCGAACCACAAGCCACCAGGATTCCATTCGCGCCGAATGCGACAATCTCACCTGGTTTACCTGCTCCTTCATGCGTTGCTGAGGCTTGCCAGATTTTCAACAAATTGTTCCGGAAAAAAGAATAAGCACCGGGACTCGGATTAAATGCGCGCACCATTCGATCAATTTGCTGCGCGGTCATCCGCCAATCGATCTCTGCCTCGGATTTGGTAATTTTAGCGGCATAGCTCGCTTGCTCCCCATTTTGAGGAATAGGTATCAACTGGGATTGTTGCAGCAACCGCAACGCTTCAACGATACTCTCCCCCCCCAGCAAACTGAGTTTGTCGTGTAACGACTGGGTAGTGTCGTCCGGTGCAATTGCAATCGTGCGTTTCAACAGCATATCGCCGGTATCCAATCCGGCATCCATTTGCATAATAGTAATGCCGGTCTCATGATCGCCCGCTAAAATAGCGCGCTGGATCGGCGCAGCGCCTCGCCACCGCGGCAATAGGGACGCATGAATATTCAAGCAACCGAATCGGGGAATAGCAAGAATCGCTGGCGGTAAAATCAATCCATACGCCGCTACTACCATGACGTCTGCATTCAACGATTGCAATTGCGTTTGTGCATCGGCGTTCTTGAGCGATGCCGGTTGCAATATTGGAAGATGTTGTTGCTGCGCGAGCAGTTTGACAGCACTCGCAGTCATTTGCATGCCTCTACCCGCAGGCCGATCGGGTTGAGTGAGTACCATCACAATATTATGACCGGCCTGTATCAGCGCCTCCAATGCCGTCGCTGCAAATGCGGGAGTGCCAGCAAAGATGATTTTCATATTTATGGAAAATAACTTGATAACGTGATAGCCGGGATTGAGTTGTTAGCGCAGAAATTGACAATCCCAGCCACTTCCAACGTAAAAACTTCGATTTTTTCTGTGAATCACATATTACATAGTACTACGCTGTTTTTTCTTCAACTTCGCGAGTGTTCGAGTTTGCTTCAGTTTCGACCAATATTCAACAAACACTTTTCCTTCCAAATGATCCATTTCATGCTGAATACAAACTGCCAGCAGACCATCGGCTTCCAAAACGAACGATTCGTTTTGCGCGTTCAAAGCTCTGACTGTCACTGATTCTGCGCGATTCACTTTGCCATAAATCCCCGGAACCGACAAACAACCCTCCTCATAGTCTGAAAAGCCGCTGCTTGCAATAATTTCAGGATTAATGAACACCATTAACTGATCTCTGGTATCGGAAACATCTATCACAATGACACGCTCATGCACATCGACTTGTGTAGCCGCTAGCCCTATACCCGGCGCAGCATACATTGTCTCCGCCATATCATGAATCAATGCGCGCGTTTTGTCGGTTATTTGATCAACGGGAAGCGCTTTTTTATGCAGCCTTTCATCCGGATATTGTAATATTTTAAGAATAGCCATAAAAAATTGTATAGTTTAGTAAACTCAGTTACCGATTTAGACCGTATCATTTGCAGGTTATTCTGTACCCTTACCAACCAGTCACCGGGATCATCCATGCAAAAGCTTATTATAGCTACGATTTTTCTTCTAAACTCGCTTAATATCGCTACTGCAAGCGCGAATGATAACAATAACATTCTGCGCAGCGACTCACCCAGCCGCTATGTCGTTGTGCCTGGCGATACGCTTTGGAGCATCGCCTCAAAGTTTCTGAATGATCCCTGGCGTTGGCCCGAGGTCTGGGGTTTTAATCGTGAGCAAGTAAAAAATCCGCACAAAATATATCCTGGCGACGTCATTCTCTTAGAAAAAACACGCCTGGGCACCCGTCTAAGGCTGGCGGGAGACGAAGAAGGAATCAGGACTGTAAAACTTTCTCCCAAAGTACGTGACGAGCAGTCAAGTACAGCGGCAATCCCAAGTATCCCGGCCACTGCCATAGAACCTTTTTTAAGACAGCCGCTGGTCATAGAAAAAGACAGTCTGGCCAACGCGCCGTACGTATTGAGTTCCAGTGAAGGCCGTTTTGTGTTAACGATGGGTAGTAAAGCCTATATCCATGGCCTTCCTAAAGACAAAGGCATGACCTGGCAAATTTTCCGCCCCGGAAAAGCGTTAAAAGACCCCGATCAGAAAGGCCTGATTCTGGGTTATGAAGCAATCTATTTGGGAAATGCCAAAGTCGATGTGTTCGACACGATCAGTACGATGACGATTACACGCGCAGCGGAAGAAATTCTGAAAGGCGACCGCCTGGTTCCGTCACCCGATACTCTATACAACAATTATGCGCCGCACGCGCCCGACTTCCCAGTTAAGGGAAGAATTATTTCGGTATACGGCGGCGTTACCGAAATCGGGCGCGGTGACATCGTTACTCTTAACAAAGGCGAGGCGGACGGTTTGGAAATGGGACATGTACTCGCCATCTACCGCAGAAGCCAGGTAAAATCACTTAAAGGTGAAATGCTCCAATTGCCGGATGAGAGAGCCGGATTGGTTTTTGTTTTCCGCGTCTTTGAAAAAGTCGCTTACGCCCTGGTTGTACAAAGCACGCAACCCATCCGGACGCTCGATGCTGTCAGAACACCCTGAAGTTGCTCATGATGAAACAAGCAACAGATATCGAATCATGGTTAAGTCTGACTCTGATTGACGGATTGGGCGGAGAATCCATCCGGCGGCTCCTGGTTGCTTTCGGTAACCCTGCTGCAATACTGTCGGCGCCTATCATCGGGTTGGAACGCTTTGTAAAAAAAAACATCGCCGCACGCATCAAGCAAGGTGCTGATCGCGACAAAATCAACCATACCCTGAAATGGCTGGAAGACCCGGCTAATGCAATCATTACCCTTGCCGATACGGATTATCCGGCACAATTACTGAATATTGCCGACCCGCCCCCCTTGCTGTACTTTAAAGGCAAACGTGAATTATTGCAGCTCCCTGCTTTAGCCGTCGTGGGAAGCCGTAATGCAACACCACAGGGGTTATTGAACGCGGAAGCTTTTTCTGAAGCGAGCAGCAACGCCGGTCTATGCATTATCAGCGGCATGGCTTTAGGCATCGATACCGCCGCCCATCACGGCGGTTTACGCGGCGCGGCTGCCAGCATCGCTATCGTCGGTACCGGATTGGATATTGTGTACCCGGCAAAAAACCACCCGCTCGCTCACAGATTAGCAAAAGAGGGAGCATTGATCTCAGAGTTTCCCTTGGGAACTCCCGCGATCGGCAGGAATTTTCCGCGGCGTAACCGTATCATCAGCGGCATCAGTCAAGGTTGCCTCGTGGTCGAAGCGGCTTTACAAAGCGGATCTTTGATTACAGCGCGCCAGGCCTTGGAACAAGGCCGGGAAGTAATGGCCATCCCCGGATCCATTCACTCGCCACTTTCGAAAGGATGTCATGCATTAATTAAACAAGGCGCGAAACTGGTTGAAAATACCCAAGACATTCTGGATGAATTAAATTTTTTGCCATTGATCCACCATCGAAACAACATCGGTAGAAAAGAAATTGTTCCGGCAGAATCGTCTGAGGATACGGTATTACTTGAATACCTCGGTTATGATACCGTTGACATCGACACTTTATGCGCGCGTAGCGGCTTGACTGCGGAAGTCGTATCAGCCATGCTATTAACACTTGAGCTTGATGGCCGGGTTAGCAGTTTACCGGGAGGATGCTATCAGCGGATTCAATGATAACTACTGACAACTCGCTGCATTTATTTGGAAAAACTCCAGCAATCTACAAAGTACTATTATGTTCGACATACTTGTTTATTTATTTGAGAATTATTTTGATTCAGGAAGTTATCCTGATTCCGCCACATTAACGCGGAAACTAGCCATGGCTGGATTCGCCGACGAAGATATCAGCGAAACCTTGAACTGGCTCTCAGAACTGGAACGCCACGATATCGGCAATTATCCTGCGAGTTTTGCCGAGAACGATTCGTTCCGTTGCTACACAGAGTATGAAATGGAGCGGATTGACACGGAAGGGCGTGGATTCATCTTTTTCCTTGAGCAAGCCGGCATTATCAATCCGTTGCAGCGGGAATTATTGATTGATCGGGTGTTGGCGATGAATGAGGATTCTTCCAGTCTGGAAAAAATTAAACTGATTGTTTTAACTGAATTGTGGATTCAAAATCAGCTCACAGACGATGCAATTTTGGAGAAATTATTGATTGTAAGCGATTCTCATTACCGGCACTAAGTAGCCGGAAGACTACCCGCGCCATTCATAATGGCGAGTAGAGTTAGCGATGCATCGACTTAGAGCATGCTTGCAACTTTGAACAGAAACGCTTATCTACCCGCAACATCCGATCGTTACAGCGGATCAAGATTAGTAAACATTTTTCTCCAGATCATTCATGGGCAAATCATTAATTATTGCTGAAAAACCTTCTGTTGCAGCGGATATTGCAAAGGCGCTGGGTGGTTTCACCAAACATACGGATTACTTCGAAAATGATCACTATGTCGTATCTTCGGCGATCGGGCACTTGCTCGAATTAGCCATTCCTGAGGAATTCGAAGTCAAGCGCGGTAAATGGAGTTTTGCAAATCTCCCTGTCATACCGCCCCATTTCGCCTTAAGTCCGATCGAAAAAACATCTTCCCGCTTGGCGCTGTTAAATAAACTGATTAAACGCAAAGATGTGGATGTGCTGATTAACGCTTGCGACGCGGGACGTGAAGGGGAGCTGATTTTTTACTATATCTTGCGCCATGCCGGGTCCAACAAGCCTGTCAAACGATTATGGTTGCAATCAATGACACCGGATGCGATTCGTGAAGAGTTTACCAAATTATTAGATAACACTGCCGTTCAATCACTGGCAGAGGCCGCCGTTAGCCGTTCTGAGTCGGACTGGTTAGTCGGAATTAACGGTACACGCGCCATGACCGCTTTTAATTCCCAGGAAGGCGGATTTCATAAAACCACGGTTGGTCGCGTACAAACCCCGACGCTGGCAATCCTTGTAGAACGTGAAGAAAAAATCAAGAAATTCCAGCCGCAAAAATACTGGGAAGTCCATGCTACTTTTGCAACAGCGAGCGACCAATACGCAGGCAGATGGTTTGACGAGAAATTCAATAAGAATGCCAGCAATCAAGAGCTGAAACCCGAACGGCTATGGGAACAACCCAGGGCGGAGTCCATTCGCGACAAATGCTTGGGAAAACCGGGAATAGTCAGCGAGGAAAGCAAACCCAGCAAAGAAATATGTCCTTTACTTTACGACCTGACAAGCTTGCAACGAGAGGCTAACAGCCGCTTTGGTTTTTCCGCCAAAACAACGCTTGGACTAGCGCAGGCTCTATACGAAAAACATAAAGTATTGACATATCCACGGACAGATTCACGCGCGCTGCCGGAAGATTATATCGCTACCGTCAAAGATATCCTGCAAAGCCTTAAAGATACGGACTATGGAAAGTTTTCCCGGCAGATTCTCGATTCCAATTGGGTAATTCCCAATAAGCGGATCTTCAATAACAGCAAGATCTCCGATCACTTCGCGATTATTCCGACGGCATTGACTTCAGCCAAGTTGAACGAAGCGGAAGCAAAACTCTATGATTTGGTCATGAAACGCTTTCTGGCTATTTTCTTTCCCGCTGCCGAGTATCTGATTACGACACGGATCACGCGAGTGGAAACGGAGCCTTTCAAAACCGAAGGAAAAGTGCTGGTCAATCCCGGTTGGCAAGCGGTGTATGGAAAAATGGCCAAATCCGATGAACAGGAAGAAACTGTTTCACTGGTTGCGATAAAACCGGGGGAAACCGTAGCCACCGAAGACATCACGATTGCCGACCACCAAACCCGTCCCCCCGCACGTTTTACTGAAGCCACATTGCTTTCGGCCATGGAGGGCGCGGGAAAATTTGTTGAAGACGAAGAATTGCGCGCGGCTATGAGCGCCAAAGGGCTGGGAACCCCGGCTACACGCGCCGCCATTATCGAAGGGCTGGTCTTGGAAAACTACATCCAACGCGAAGGCCGTGAACTACATCCAACAGCTAAAGCCTTTTCGCTCATCACGTTGCTGCGCGGCTTGAAGATCCCGGAATTGATCTCTCCCGAATTAACCGGAAATTGGGAATTTCAGTTGCGCCAAATTGAGCAAGGTCAATTGAAACGCAGCTCATTCATGGACAAAATTGCTGAGATGACCCGGCATATTGTAGAACAGGCCAAAAGCCATCGCGGCGAGACCATATCGGGAGATTTCGCGATATTGAAAACACCCTGCCCGAAATGTGGCGGCAATGTTCACGAAACCTATAAAAAATTCCAATGCCAATCCTGTGATTTTGCGCTTTGGAAAATACTGGCAGGCCACCAATTCGAGGTTGCTGAAATGGAAACTCTGATCACCGAACATGCAGTGGGACCGCTTCAAGGTTTCCGGAGCAAAATGGGGCAACCGTTTAACGCAATTATCCGGTTGACCGATAATTTTGAAATGAAGTTTGATTTTGGTAATGAAGATGAGAATCAGGAAGCAATCGACTTCAGCAATCAAGTTTCCTTAGGAAAATGCCCCAAATGCGGTCACGCGGTTTATGAACATGGATTGCATTATGTTTGTGAAAAAGCAGTGGGTGCAAACAAAACCTGCAGCTTTAAAACCGGAAAGATTATTTTGGAGCGCCCCATCGAACGCGAGCAGATATCAAAACTATTGGAAACAGGAAAAACCGATTTATTGACACGATTCATTTCCAAAAAAGGCCGCCCTTTTTCTGCGTATCTGATCAGAGCCGCGGATGGAAAAATTGGATTTGAATTTGAACCGAGAACTCCCAAAAAAACGATGGATACCAAATCCAAAACGAAGACTTCAAAAACCAAGACTGCACGCAAAACCGCGACTTAATCTAGAAACCAGGATGATTGCTTTTGGTTTATTGCCATCCTTGGCTGTTTGCGGCAATAACCGGGAGCAATCAAACAAATCTTCCCGATCATTGCCATTCTATCCCAAATACATCACTAACTATAGAATTTAAGGATGTATTTGATAACGCCGCTCGAACCCATAATAATCATGATTAGCCCGCCAACAATTGCAGCACCTTCTACGATAATAGAAAAAAAAGCGCGCGCCGCATTATCAAATTCTTCTTCTCCTTGGGCATTTCTCCGGTCCTCTCTGCGCTGTTTTACCCATAATTGCAACCAGATCGCAACCGGAATAACCAGCAAAGAGAACATTAAAGCAATTTCTGCATCTTCCATTCATTAACCTCTTTTACAATTAACTATTTTTAAAAACTTATGGTTACATACGCCAGTAACGAGCCGCACATGACATCGCCAGACTCATACTAACCCGTTCACTTATCGCTTATCGATCATCAAAAATCAATGATGATAGATTACCTTAAACTGCATCGTCTAATAAAGATTTTTTCCCCGGCTTCGAATGATCCCCGCAAAATTACGTTTTTGATACGCCAATAAAATTGCGCTAAAAATATTCTTTATGGGATATCATCTACCAATTTCAACATTCAAGACACTATGAAATGGCTTGATCTTCCATTTTCAAAAGTAGCACGCGGCAGCGTAAAGCTACCGGGTTCCAAGAGTATCTCCAACCGGATTCTGTTGTTAGCTGCATTATCAGAAGGCACCACACATATTCATGATTTGTTGGCGTCTGATGATACTGCGCGCATGCTCGACGCCCTTACCAAATTAGGAATAATCATTACGCAGTCATCCGGTCATGATTATTGCGTAGCCGGAGCCAACAGCAAATTCCCGGTGATTGAAGCCGATTTATTTCTGGGTAACGCCGGTACTGCATTCCGCCCCTTGGTTGCCGTCCTATCTCTGATGCAAGGGCATTACCGTCTATCCGGTGTGCCGCGCATGCACGAACGCCCGATTGCAGATTTGGTCGATGCGTTACGGCAAATCGGTGCAAGTATCACATACTTGGGCAATCCCGGTTATCCTCCTCTGGAAATCGGGCCCGCCAGCATGCAAAACCAGGACGAATCGCTGACAGTTAACGTGAAGGGTAATGTTTCCAGTCAGTTCTTAACGGGGCTTTTGATGGCTTTACCATTAACCGGGAAACAATCTGTCATCAATGTATCCGGCAATTTAATTTCGAAACCTTATATTGAATTGACGCTTGCTCAAATGCAGCGATTCGGTGTTAAAGTTGAGCAGCACGATTGGCAACAATTTGTCATCCCGCCGCAGCAAATATATCGCAGCCCCGGCAAGGTTAGCGTTGAAGGTGATGCTTCTTCGGCTTCTTACTTCCTAGCTGCAGGCGCAATTGGACAAGGCCCCGTTCGCGTTCACGGAGTGGGTCGTGATAGTGTTCAAGGCGATATCCGGTTTGCAGCAGCACTAGAAATGATGGGCGCAACAATCACGATGGGAGAACATTGGATTGAAGCGAGTAGCACAGCAGTCAATGGAAAAAAACCTCTGCACGCCATCGAACTCGATTGCAACCACATTCCGGATGCCGCCATGACACTGGCCGTTACTGCCTTGTTCGCCGAAGGCACTACCGTACTATACAATATTGCCAGCTGGCGCCTAAAAGAAACCGACCGGTTAGCGGCTATGGCTAACGAACTACGCAAGGTCGGCGCGATCGTCGAAGAAGGATCGGATTACTTACGCATCACTCCGCCTGTTAACGGGTTAACCCCGGATATCGCCATCGATACTTATGACGATCATCGCATGGCGATGTGTTTCTCACTTGTTTCCTTTGGGGCGCCGGTTCGTATCAACGATCCCGATTGTGTTGCAAAAACCTTCCCAAATTATTTTGAATTATTCTCACAGCTTGTTCACACTTCATAAAATATACTTTGTTTGACAACCGATTTCATGCTCAAAACACCTGAATGAACATTCATACTATTCCCGTCATTACCATTGATGGCCCATCAGCATCCGGCAAAGGAACCATTGCACAGCTCGTTGCCAATAAGCTCGGATTTCATTATCTGGACAGCGGCGCGCTGTATCGATTAGTTGCATTAAAATCGTTACAATCCCACATTGATATTGACGATATTGTGCAACTTGCCGATTTAGCCAGAAATTTAGATACTGTTTTTAAGAATCAGCAAATTTATCTGGATGGAAAAATCGTTACCGACGAGATCCGCTCGGAACAATGCGGTAACTTAGCATCAAAGCTGGCGGCTTATGCGCAAGTCCGTGCTGCGTTGACTGAGCGCCAGCGGGCATTTCGTCAACCTCCCGGGTTGGTGACCGATGGTCGAGATATGGGATCGGTTATTTTTCCCGATGCGATTCTTAAAATCTTTTTAACCGCATCTGCTGAAATTCGCGCACAAAGACGCTATAACCAGTTGATAGAGAAAGGAATAAGTGCTAACATTTCCGACCTTTTGCAAGATATCGAGAAAAGGGATGAACGCGATAGCAATCGTAGTATTGCACCTTTGCTGCAATGTAGTGACGCACGATTACTGGATACCTCATCGCTAACCATATCTCAGGCACAGGATACAATGCTCGCCTGGTATAATGAAATCTGTGCGAAAACCAGCGCTTGAAATCAAAATTTTCAGTTATTTCTTAGAAAACTGACATTTTGCATCAAGCATTTTTTAACTAACCCGGTCCGCTGGATTTTTTCCGGAAGGGCTGTTTAACTAGGTATTTTACGAATGACTAATGCTTCCCCTGCTACCCAGAATTCCCCTGAAAGTTTTGCTCAGCTCTTTGAAGAAAGCCTCACACGCCAAGAAATGCGCATCGGCGAAGTTATTACCGCCGAAGTAGTTCGCGTTGATTACAATATTGTTGTCGTCAATGCAGGGCTTAAGTCCGAGAGTTTTATTCCAGTCGAAGAATTCAAAAATGATCGCGGCGAAATTGAAGTAAAACCCGGAGATTTTATCAGTGTCGCCATCGAATCGCTCGAAGATGGCTTTGGAGAAACACGCCTTTCCCGCGATAAAGCAAAACGACTGACTGCGTGGCATGATTTGGAAGAAGCCATGGAAAGCGGAAAAATTGTGACCGGAATGGTCAATGGCAAAGTAAAAGGCGGCTTGACAGCGATGATCAATGGGATCCGTGCTTTTTTGCCAGGCTCGCTTGTCGATATATGGCCGGTAAAAGACACCACACCTTATGAAAATAAGGAAATGGAATTCAAGGTTATCAAACTGGACCGGAAGCGTAACAACGTCGTTGTTTCCCGGCGCGCTGTCCTGGAAGCGACACAAGGCGCTGATCGGGAAACTTTGTTGTCCAATTTGCAGGAAGGTGCGATTGTTCATGGAATCGTGAAGAATATTACGGATTATGGCGCGTTTGTGGATTTAGGCGGAATTGATGGCTTATTGCACATTACCGATTTAGCTTGGCGTCGCGTAAAACATCCTTCCGAAGTTGTCACCATCGGCGACGAAGTCACCGCCAAAGTTCTTAAATTCGATCAAGAAAAAAACCGCGTATCCTTAGGCATGAAGCAGCTCACTGAAGATCCTTGGGTTGGATTATCACGCCGCTATCCCGCACGTACCCGTCTGTTTGGAAAAGTTACCAACCTGACTGATTATGGTGCGTTCATCGAAATCGAACAAGGTATCGAGGGTTTGGTTCACGTTTCCGAAATGGATTGGACCAACAAGAATGTTTATCCGTCGAAGATTGTACAACTCGGTGACGAAGTCGAGGTTATGATCCTTGAAATCGACGAAGAACGGCGCCGCATTTCTCTCGGCATGAAACAATGCCAGCCGAATCCATGGGAAGAATTTGCAGCTGCTCATGAAAAAGGCGAGAAAGTTCGCGGGCAGATCAAGTCGATTACCGATTTTGGGGTATTTATTGGACTCCCTGGCAATATCGATGGCCTGGTGCATTTATCGGATTTATCCTGGAACCAGCCTGGAGAAGAAACGGTTCTAAACTACAAGAAAGGTGATGAAATTGAGGCAACAATCCTATCCATCGACGTTGAAAGAGAGCGTATCTCGTTGGGTATCAAACAGATGGAAGGTGATCCATTTACCAGCTTTGTTGCAGAACATGATAAAAACAGCATCATTGAAGGCACGGTTAAATCCATTGACGCCAAAGGCGCTGTCATCGCTCTGACCGATGAAGTGGAAGGATATTTGCGCGCTTCCGAAGTCTCTCGCGATCGCGTGGAAGATATCCGGACCCATTTGAAAGAGGGCGATAAAGTTGAAACCATGATTATCAACGTCGATCGCAAGAACCGGACGATCAATCTTTCTATCAAAGCAAAAGACAAGTCAGACGAAACCAGCGCCATGCAAAAAATTAAAGCACCGACTAACGCGGGTACTACCAGCTTGGGCGCGCTTTTAAAAGCAAAAATGGATAGTAAGAGTACTGAGCAATAAGGAATTTTATGACAAAATCTGAATTGATTTCTCGACTTGCGGCACGTTTTCCGCAGCTAGTAACTAAAGATGCCGAACTTTCCGTTAAAACGATTATCGATGCTATGGCTAAAAGCTTAGCTAAGGGCGAACGTATTGAGATTCGTGGTTTTGGAAGCTTTGATCTCAATTACCGGCCGCCACGTATCGGTCGTAATCCTAAATCAGGCGAGAAAGTCAAAGTACCTGAAAAATATGTCCCGCATTTCAAGGCTGGCAAAGAGATGCGCGAACGTGTTGATTTCAAAGACAAGAAGTAAGTTTATCTCCGATCACGAGAAACCTCTGATGTATTGCTGCAGTTTCTCGTGATCGGTTAGTTGTAATGAGTTGCTTTTAGTTTTTTTATCAAAATTCATAATTTGTGTGGGTTATTTTTATCATGCTGAAACTAATCACCTGGTTTTCTCGCATTTTTGTCTTTGTGGTGCTTGCGGTGTTTGCTTCCAACAACACGCAACCGATAACGCTGCAATACTATTACGACAAGTCTATCGAATTGCCTCTTAGTGTTGCTTTGCTGATATTCTTTGCTGCTGGCGCCCTGATTGCAGCTGTTGTGGTACGATGCCGGTGTCATACTGACTAAACAGATTTCCTATTCTTGCATGCCTGAATCACGCATCATTCTCGCACTGGATTTTTCATGTGAAACGGATGCGTGGCAATTGATTAACAGATTGGATCCGGGATTATGCCGGTTGAAAGTCGGTAAAGAACTCTTCACTGTAGCTGGCCCCAGATTTGTGGAAAAACTCGTATCCAAAGGATACGATGTTTTCCTTGATTTGAAATTCCACGATATTCCCAACACGGTTTCTCAGGCATGCAAAGCCGCTGCTGCTCTCGGCGTGTGGATGGTTAATGTTCATGCGTTAGGCGGGCGGAGAATGATGATGTCGGCACGAGAAGCAATACAGACTACTTCAACGAAATTAATTGCTGTCACATTACTGACTAGTCTGGATAAGGAAGATCTTGCAGAAATCGGTTTACAAGGCCAACCTGCAGATATCGTTGAGCGCTTGGCACACTTAGCGAATGACTGCAGATTGGATGGTGTTGTTTGCTCCGCACAAGAGGCGATTCAGCTTCGGCAAGCACTGGGGCATAATTTCTGCTTGGTTACACCGGGAATACGGCCTGCGGATACTCAGGTTGGGGATCAAAAACGTATTACGACTCCCACTCAGGCCATTATCAATGGCGCTCATTATTTAGTAATCGGCCGGCCAATCACGCAAGCGCAAGACCCGCTCCAAGCATGTCATCGGATTAATGCCGAAATCGCGCTTTTGCAAGTGTGAATTAAATTTAAGGAAGCGCTGATTAATTCAACGAACGTGATGAAGGGCGAGGCGCACGGAACGCAACAACCGAGACATATCAATCTGATAGGCGAGGGAGTGAGTACCGCGCAACGAAGCAATTCGCTCGTGCAGTCAATTAATCAGCGCTTCCTTAACATCTTTTTGAGTTATTACTTTCGCGCATCCAAGCTAACGGCCTGATCACACGATTTGCAGTGCTTTAAGTATTGGTAATTGTTTCTCAATAAACTTCTCTGCTTGTTCCTTCAATTCCTGAAGATTGTCATTATCCGATTCGAGCTTTTTACCTTCTTTTATAATTTTCTGTCCTTGCCCCGCTAGAATCTGCCAGGCAAATTGGCTGCATTCATCAGCATTTTTCTTACCTTTACTCATTGCAAGTAAAAATAATTGTTGAAAGCGCCCTATCGCGACACCTCCACCTGTCACTGGGCTTGCCAAACATGAAACATCCCCTGAACTTGCGGATTTCTTTAATAGGAATTGATTCAATTTGTCGGTTTGTTTTTTAGCTCGGCTAATTTCGCTGTCTTCCTGAACTAATGACAATTGGCCGGCGCCGCTCAATACCATTACGGCTTGAATGATCTGTGCATGCGAAATTCCCTGGTTTTGCAATGTCTGTTCCAGTTGTCCGACTGTTTTAATCTTGTAGTCAGCCAGAAAATCCAGAATCGGGCCATATACAGCTTCGCTGAGTGTTGCTTGACCCAGTGCGCCCGTAACTTTCATTTCCGCTTCTGCGCGGTATACTGTCAACACTACCCGAAGCTCGCGATTCCTTTCTATCTGCTCTAATTTTGAGATGCTATAACTGCCTTTCACCCAATAATCCCGGCGGAATTGTTGATTAACAATAAAATCTCTCACGCTTTCCCGAAACATCGCATCAGGAATTTCATTCAACAGATTCTGCTGCTCTTCTGTCAGATTAATGACATCGATATGGTCGATCGGATGGACGGAACACGCAAAGTTTAATTTTGCTGGCGCAAGCCATTCCATCATGGTTGCAAAGTGGATCGGATGCCAATCGCGATTAAAATATTCATGGGCCAGATAATGCCGGTTCTGCGCTTTTACTTTTTTCACTCTTTCTGCAATTTGCGGATTAATCTTCGAATATATCGGATTTACTGCCAACAATTTCTCAGAAAAGTCCAGTGCGCTGTTGATGCGATTGATGATTCCGTGACCTTCAGCACCAAGCGTTCTAGCATGCTCAGTCCACAAATGACGAACTGGCAAAAACGGAGACCATCCAGGCAACGTGTTATAGCTGATATACAACACACCGCCGACCTTCAATCTTCTCTTTATGAAATCGACGATTATCTTTCTGTTTTCGTCATTGATCCAGCTCCAGATACCATGCACTCCTATGAAATCGAATTCAGGTAAATCTGTGCGTGTGACGAATTCACTAAAACTGTCATCATAAAGCCTTACACTAGCTCCAGAAGCTTCTCCTAATTCTTTGGCAAACACCACTTGAGATGGATTGAAATCGGTTCCGTACCACTCGATTTGCGATGCTGCTGCATGGACGTTGATGCTTAATCCCTGCCCAAACCCCAATTCGCATGCAGTATTAATTGTTGGATACTTAAGTCCTGCATGGGTGAAGAGCTGTTTGATGCGTAACGGATTAAGCTCGGAATAATATCCGTAAGTATAGCCAATGTCTGCTACATACCCCGCGGTCCAGTCACTCATATCATTTTAATCTGAAAGTTGAATATACGAATCTCATGCCAAATTGATTCACTCATAATGCTTTTAGCGGCGCTATCTGTAGTGATCGATCCCGAGTTTTCGTTTCAAAAAAACAAAAGCCAAATCAATTCTGATTTGGCCTTTGCAGTTACAAACTTAAAACTGCTAAGTTCGGTTTCTTTTTACACTACTGTGAATACCAGAGTATCGGTAGAAGCGTTGTAAATCAACGTATCATCGGTACCTTTGCCGGTAATCGTCAGTTGCCAATCGTCTGCGGCGACATAAGAACCGTCACCATTGATGTCAATTTGCAATGTCATGGTACCGTCCGCTTGTGCTGCCGCGATATTCGTGGTTGCGCTGAGAGTTGTGCCATGTACGTTGATGTTTGCACCAGTTGCTGATAACAGCGTGCTTCCGCTCTTCAACAGCGCTTCCAGAGCAGCGGTGAAGTTGATCGTTACGGTATCGCCTGCTGCTGCTGCTACGCCGGTTAACGCCAGAGTTGATGAGTTGCCTGCTTTAATGTCTCCAGCTCCCAGAGTGGTTGCACTGTATATCAGGGTATGCGCCGAAGTACCGCCACCATCGACTATCACGGTATCGGAACCACCACCCAGATACAAGGTTGAGGTAATGGTAGCAGCGTTATCGATATCGATGGTATCGTTTTTAGCCGTGCCTTTAGCCAGCAGGGATACGATTGCCGAAGCATCGGTGTCGATGGTTACTGCTGCGTCATTGGTCAAGCCGGATGCATCGATTTCAGTTGGATTGGTACCTGCGGCTGTTGCAAAACTCAATGCTTCATTACCGGTAATCACAACTTTCTCAACATCGGTTGCAGTCAGAATAACTGAGTTTTCTTCCGCGCCACCGACTGTTTTGGGCGAAGAACCGTCACCAATCGATTTCAGATTAATCACGTCAGCATTTGCAAACACCAGCGAGGTGACATCAATACCGGTACCGCTCTTCGTGGTGCTGTTATCTAAAGAGATAGTTGTCGTATCACTGGTACCGCCTGATACGAAATCGCTTGCTGTCAAGGTCAATGTTGTAGGAGCAGCACCAGTGATGCTGATGTTACCCGCCGTTGCTGCGTTGATGTTAGAAACGGTTGCTGCACCACCGGTTTCGCTAATAACCAGACCCGTAAGGGTGTTTTTAGCACCAATGATCGACAGATTGTAAGTTATCGCGTCGGCACCAGCCACTTCGAATGTTTCGAAGCCGGTGATACCAACCACTTCAGCCGCGGTATCCACGGTATCCGCATCAGACACGCTCAATGTATCGGTACCGTCACCGCCCGCCAATACGTCAGAAGCTGTAATTGTCGCTGCCATAACGATCTTGTCGTTACCTTTACCGCCGGTAAATTTTAAATTCGATGCGCCGACACCATCAATCGTCACATTTCCGGTCGCTTTAGATGCATCAATCGTGGTCACAGTGGTTAACGCATGTTGCAGTTCGAGATCCTTATCACCTGCGATATTGATGGTTGCAAGTTTACCGCCTGCATTGGTCAGCGTAACATAGCTGGCATTATCAGAAGCGGTTACATCCAATGTCGTCAGTCCAGTACCAGTCAACGCAACAGTTGCATCTGTTGTAGAGCTACCTGCCTTGTTGAGCGTCAATCCCAGGGTGGTCGGGCTATTACCTGCGATAGTTGCGGTGGTGCCTGCTGCCTGATTGGATACTTTGACCGCTTGACCAGAACCAATGGTCAATGTGTTGGCACCAAAACCATCTACTTCAATCGAAGTAACGTCTGCTTTCGCTGAGAAATCAATATTGCCACCCGGTGCATTGTAATAAACGTTCTCAATGCCGGAAATGTTAGGAACGGTATTGGTACCGAAGATTTTCAAGGTATCGGAACCGGTGCCGCCAACCAGCGTGTCCCCTGCAGAAGCTGAAGTATTGTCGCCAATAAAAGTATCGTTACCTTTTGTACCAACCAAATTATCAGTGGTATTTGTCAGCGTGAATGTATCGCCAGCCGATCCGCTGCCTTCCAAGATTTCCGTTACTTCTTCATCTGTGTAAGGCGCCGTGCCGGTTACATTGCTCAATACTTTTTGCAGCGTATCCAGATCACTCGATGAATTTTCTGCTGAATAGGCTGCAGCTACTTTAGCTTTGTTATCCAGCAATGTTTTAGCTTCGGTAAATTTTGTATCAGTTGTTGTAGACAGAAATGTCACAGCATCGTAAACGATGGCGCCGAAACCATCCCCAGCTTCGATACGATCGTGAAAGTAATCATGCGCTTGAGCTTGAGCACCTGCACTGGCTGCATCGTCACTATCCGTCAAACCGAAATGTTTCATCAGAACATCGACTTGAGATTCAACCGTTACCTTACCGGCTAATACACCCGTGGTAAACAATGGCAGAGCAGCCAATGCATTTGCCAATTGCTGGGTTGTACCGCCGTTTGAAACAAAATTTGCCAGCTCAGACAGATTGCTGCCGCCTGGTGCTGCATTGAATAAGCCTGCAACAATTTTCAGTATTTCGGTTTGTTGTGCACTCGTAATAGCCATGGGAGCTCCCTTGATAAAAAATTAAAAATAATTACGAAAGTAAATTACTTGCAAGTTTTTCACTTTTCACTATGTCTCTTTGTAACCTCGGTGAAAACCAGCAATTTGCCTAGCAGAAATTACCACAAAAGCCAAGTTAAAGTGCATTCTGCCCAAAACAATCTCTCAATGCAAGTCTGCTACGGAAGTTTTCTATTGAATTGTTGCTAATTTGCAACATTCTTGCGAAGAATAACAGCAATGATTTTAGGTCATTAATCTGAATAGCCATAAAGGTGGATGCTTTTTTCAACTTGAATCGCGAATCCCGACTACCGACGCTCGGTAAAATATGGTAGATGACCGCACCTCAAGCTTTATCGCAAAAATACAAGCGCTCAAGAAGATGGCTTATTATACAACACAACATCCATACCATGGCATTAACAGCTCGTTGAAAAACTATCTGCGTTGCCGCTACGGTGTTAAAAACAAGCTCAAAAATGCTCATTTATACCGCATAAACTGCGCTTTTTCGCCTGTTTTTTGCCTTGTATCGGCTGCTTCGAAAACGTTTTTCAACGGCCTGTTAACTAATGCGGACTTCCGAACAACCTTTATTGATTCTTATTTTTCGCATATTATACACACAAGCCTCTTGTTATATTCTTTATTCAATCTCTTGCAGCAATCCAAATTCTCTTCTCCAGGTAATTTCATTAGCCTGTGGCAACACCGCCCGTTGATCGTGCAAATGATCAAACGGGAAATCATCGGCCGGTATCGCGGCTCTTTTTTGGGAATATTATGGTCATTCATCAATCCCATTTTGATGCTTGCTATCTACACGTTCGTTTTCGGTGTTGTTTTTAAGGTGCGGCTCGAACCGCAAGCTAATGATATTTACGAGGATAAATTCACCTTCGCACTGTTGCTGTTTACCGGTTTGATTCTATTTAATTTATTCTCTGAATGCTTATCCCGAGCGCCCGGATTAATACTATCGAACGTTAATTATGTGAAAAAAGTAATTTTTCCTCTCGAAGTCTTGCCGTTGGTTTCTCTCGGTTCGGCCCTGTTTCACGCCGGTATCAGCTTCCTGGTGCTGATTATTTTTTTGTTGGTCGTTAATCATCCCGTTCATTTAACGATGATGTTCCTGCCCATCATCGTACTGCCGTTCGTTTTACTCACGATGGGACTGTCCTGGATACTCACTTCGATCGGTGTTTTTGTGCGCGATATTGGTCAGTTTATCGGCCTGGTCTTAACCATGCTGCTGTTTCTGAGCCCGATCTTTTACCCTGCTTCGGCGCTGCCGGAATCCATTCGCGATTATTTATTCCTGAATCCCTTAACATTCATCATCGAACAAGCGCGAAGCGTCATTCTCTACGGTCAAACACCCGATTGGGTTGGCCTGAGCGCGTATTATGCTCTAGCTGCCTTCGTTGCTTGGACAGGATTAATCTGGTTTCATAAAACCCGGAAAGGTTTTGCAGATGTCCTTTAATATGGTTGATCCCGAGCCGGCGATAAAAGCCGCCAATTTATCGAAATGCTATCAGTTGTATCAGCATCCCAAAGACCGTCTTAAACAGTTTTTATGGCCTCACCGATGGTTAGGATCACGGGCTTTTTTTCGTGAAGTGCGCGCGCTACATGACGTCAATTTAACCGTTATGCCTGGAGAAGTGGTTGGAATTGTCGGTCAGAACGGTTCGGGTAAATCCACGTTGTTGCAATTGGTGTGCGGCACACTCACACCTACCGGCGGAGAAGTTAAAGTCAATGGCCGGATTGCCGCGTTATTGGAACTTGGCGCAGGCTTCAATCCGGAATTTAGCGGGCGTGAGAACATTCTGATGAGCTCGGTAATTATGGGATTGAGTCAAACAGAAATTGACGATCGAATGGAAGACATTATCGATTTTTCGGGTGTCCGGGATTTTATTGACCAGCCGGTGAAAACCTATTCCAGCGGCATGTATGTGCGTTTGGCTTTTTCCGTTGCGATTAACGTCGATCCCGATATCCTGGTGATTGATGAAGCTTTGTCGGTCGGTGACGGTGCCTTCGCCCGCAAATCATTTGCGCGCATCATGCAAATGCGCGATGCCGGAAAAACCATCTTGTTTTGCTCGCATTCGTTATTCCAGGTGGAATCGCTGTGCGCCCGGACGATCTGGATTAATCACGGCCGGGTAATGATGGATGGCGACTCAGCCGGAGTCGTGACAGCCTATCAAGCATTTCTTGACCGGAATACCGCTAACTCCGCAAGTGAAGCGCCTGCCATCCCGACCAGCAGCACCATCGCCACAGAAAGTACTGAACAACCTGCCGGCACTGCCCGGCTGCTGAAAGTAAAGCTGCAAGAAATTGATGCGAGCGCACAGCATGCTATCATCATGAGCGGTGAATCCAACGTGCAAGTTTCGATTGCCTTCGCTTCCGATCCCTTGCTGCCTTGTCCCAATGTTGCAATGACATTGCAAACACCGGATGGCCGCACGATTGCAAGCGCAGCCACGTGGGAAGATCAGTTTATGCTGGAACGGACAGCGGAAGGAATGGGCGAAGTCAGTCTTAAATTAGATCAAATACCGTTACTGAAAGGTGATTATCTGATTAATATCTATCTAATGTGCGAACGCGGCATCCACATATACGATACTGCAGTTGCGGCAGCAACGCTTCAAGTCAAACAATCAGGCCGCTTACAGGGTTATTTCGCAATCCCGCATCGATGGGAAAATACGCTGAATGGTTAGAGTATGACGAAATCAGTAGAGCAGAAAATAATCAAACCGGATTTGCAGCTGTATCGGCACGCGGATCATGGGGTGTCCACCGGCGCAATTTTGCCGCCACCATACAGGAATCTTCCCTTTCCGTTAAACGTGTACGCGCACGCCACGATGCTGCAAGAAGGCGAAGCCGCGGAGTATTATGATGGCCTATTCCCTGCCAGCACTCCCAATTTTCTCGCAGCACAACGAGAGTTTGCGGATTTGATTTTGAACAAACTACCACCGCCCCCGGGCCAGATCCTCGAAGTCGGCGCCGATCTGAGCACCGTGTCGTCACTGCTAAACCAACACGGTTACAAAGTCCAGAAAATGCCCCCCGCTGTTCAGCAGACAGCTTATCCTCATGGCTTCTCAGCAACGGATATTCCTGTTACTAATCAGGCACTGGAGACGTATAAAGCGGAGCAGGAAAGTTTCACTGCCATTCTGTTGCGAGACGCAACACAAGCTATCGAACCGTTAACAATACTCAACAAAGCGCAAGATTTGCTGGCACTCTCCGGGCATCTGCTGATAGCGGGTGAATTCCTGCTGAAAAACGATGCAACAACATGCAATATCAAGAAACTTCCACTGCTTGATCATCTGATCACATTGGCCGGCCGGTTCGGTTTTGAACTCATCGGAACCACCGATCTATCCGCTCGAGCCACATCGGCACTGGATTATCTGCTGCAACTCGTCGCCACGCATCGGCAACGATTAATCAAGGATTTGTCACTAAGTCATGAACAACTTGCAGAGCTCGAACAATTCAACCGGACTTGCCGCGGCTTGTACAGCAACAATCAAATTGGCTATGCGCTCTTGCAGTTCAGAAAAAAAACGCAACCGAAATGGCGTTTACAGCTTCTGAAAAAAAATCAGATCCCGGAACTGTTTGAGCTGTTCAAGAGAACATTCAACCATGACATGACCCCGGCAATCTGGCATTGGAAATACAATTCCATCCCCGGACGGGAAATCGGCGTGTGGCGGGAGCGTCAATTAATCGCTCATTATGGCGGTATCGCGAGAAAAATTCTTTTCTTTGGCCAACCGCAAACCGCGGTGCAAATCGGTGATGTCATGGTGGATAGCAGTGAGCGTGGCACATTGACGAAAAAAGGCCCCTTCTTCCTGATGGCCGCGACTTTCCTGGAACGCTACATCGGCTACAACAAACCCTACTTATTGGGATTCGGTTTTCCAAACGAACGTGCAATGAAAGTTGCGGAACGCTATGGATTGTATGCAGAAGTCGGAAGAATGGCCGAATTCTCCTGGAATCCGCTACCGAAATGGCCACGCATCAAGTCCCGGCTGTACGCAATTGACCAAGCAGACGATCATTATGCCGCTGGCGCTGTCAACCATTGTTGGCAGCAAATGGCTAATGATTTATCCGAGTCTCTCGTCGGCATTCGCGATTGGTCTTATTTGCAGTATCGTTACCTGAATCACCCCTCGAATCACTATCAAATCGTACTCGTAAAAAGGCGCTTTGGCGGAAAAGCACGTGGAATTATCGTGCTGCGTCATGATTCCAGCGGCTGCGAAGTGGTCGATCTGGTCGCAGCGCTCAACGAAATTCCTGAATTAATTGTACACGCCAGACGGCTGGCGGGCATCAACGGCCATCGACGGCTTTACTGCCGGATCACGGAAAATTTTGCAACACCATTTGCCGCCACTGGCGGCATCCAGCAAGCTTTGGATTTCCGCATTCCAGCCAGCATCTGGGATTGCGCACCAGCCATCGAATTGTTACGCGACCGTTGGTGGCTCATGTCCGGAGACATGGATTTCCGTTGAACCATCCGCATTCATGAAAATTCTCATGGTTACCCGCGAGACAAGGGCCGACCAGCGCTACGGCCTTGGCCGCAGCCTTGCGCCTTTGCTTCAGGAGTTTCGCCGCCGTGGAACTGCTATCGATTATCTATGTCAAGCTGACTTGGGACAACGCGCTTTAATTTGGCAACACCGTTGTTTTGCTATCGGCTCCTTCCTGTTTGGCAAATGGCCGACACGTACGAATTTCCCCGTGCTGCTCCAAGTTCTGCTGGAACGGTTCAACATGGGACGCCTTGCCGCCAAACTTTCAGCTACACAGCGATATACGCATGTACATTGTCATGACCCTTTTATCGCCGCCGGCTTGCGTTTTTTTTTGCATTTCTACTCTGGCCGCTCCATCGTTTGGGGCATCACCGAACATGGCTTCGGCTGCTATGCGCAAGCAATTCATGAAGACGGCGTTCACATGAATCCAGGCGTCATGCATATTATCCGCCGCTGGGAAGCACGCACATTGCGCGCTGCATCCTGGGTAATCGCGCCGACTCGCCGGTGCCTTAACCAGATTGCGAACGACTTGGGAATTTCTCCACTTCCTGATAACTGGCATTCCATCGTACATGCCCGGCCACCGGTCAATCGCTATAGTCGTCAAGAAGCGCGGCAGCGGCTTGGCTGGGATGATACCGCTATCTATATTCTCAGCGTTGGCCGCATCGCTCCGGTGAAACAGTTTGCCATGCTCATCGAAGCGTGCTCCCAATTGACTCTGGAAAAAGATCTGCAACTGGTCATCCTCGGCGAAGGCGATCACCGGCTATTGCAACAGCAGGCGCGGCAACTGCAATTTCAACGTGAAATCCTGTTCGCGGTCACCGACGATATCGGTTTGTATCTTTGCGCCGCCGACTTGTATGTCAGCGCTTCGGCGTCGGAATCGTTCGGCCTGGCAAATCTGGAAGCGCTAACCGCAGGCACTGCCGCGGTGTGCACCGCGGTAGGCGGCGTTCCGGAAGTTGTCGGTGACGGTGCGTTGTTAACTCAACCAAATGCCAATGCTCTTGCAACGGCGATGCAGCGCATGTTAAACGACACTCAACTGCGTCAAACAACTGCTCAAAAAGGCCGGACAAGAGCCGAAGCATGGCCCGATCTCATTGAAATCACCAATCAATATGAAACAATTTATCGCCAAGCTGCAGCAAGCTAAAATCGCCCGCCTGGATCTGTGTCCCTTACCAGCCATGCTCACTCCGATTGAACATGGCGCCGTGCTTGTTTTCGCGCCACATCCGGATGATGAGACTCTAGGTTGCGGCGGCGCCTTGGCGTTGCTGCGGCAGAAACAATGTGCGATAAAAGTTGTTTTCGTCACCGATGGCGCAGGCGCAGGCAGCCTGGACGCCGACGCCCCCGCCATCCGCCGCAAGGAGGCGATAGCTGCCTTGGCAGTGCTGGGAATTGACGATATCGAATTTCTCGATGAGCCCGACGGGAATTTTCGTAATTCAACTCACTTTGAAAACAAAGTTCGCAATTTACTACAGCAATTTCAGCCGGATTGGCTATTCGTGCCTTCGGTGCTTGATTATCATCGCGACCATGTCGCCATCGGCCAAGCCGTACTATCCTGCTGGAAGAAATGGAAAACATCGGGGCGTGCATTCATCTACGAAATTTGGTGCCCGCTGCCTGCTACCCATGTCATCGACATCGGCAGTGTCATCGAAATCAAGCGGCAGGCCATTTCCTGCTACGCCTTACCGCTCGCGCATTGCGATTATCTTTCCGCCAGTTTGGGTTTAGCGAGCTACCGGGGTCTTTACTTGCCTGGCAAGCGAGACGGTAATTATGCCGAAGCTTTTACCGAAGTGGAAAAAAAAGCTACTTTTGAAAGCTTACAACAAAAAATGCTAAACTTACGGCTCTATCTTGAAAGCCTATTGAAGCGTTAAACTTGGCTTACCTCACGCGTTTAAGTGTTTTCTTTCCTAAATAATTCCGGAATTCCAAGATGCCTGTAGAAAACGGCGTTGTGCATCCTCTTGTGAGCGTCATCATCCGTAGCATGGATCGACCAACGCTATCAAAAGCACTGGATTCTATAGCCGCGCAAACCTATCCCAATATTGAGATTATTATTGTCAATGCGTTTGGCAAGAATCATAGCGCTTTGAGCACTGAATGCGGCAATCACCCGATACGGATAGTGAATAATCAGGAATCTCTGAATCGCTGCCAAGCTGCCAATATCGGATTGCACGCTGCTAGTGGCGATTACCTGATTTTTCTCGACGACGATGACTGGTTCTTACCGCATCACCTTGAAAGATTACAGCAGATTCTTTCGTGCAATGAAGCTGCCATCGCCGCCTATGCCGGAATACAATGTATCAACGAGTTTGGCGAAGAAATCAGCCGTTACGCCGAAAACTTCGACCCCATCCAGTTGCGCATTGAAAATTTCATTCCGATTCATGCCGTACTGTTCAAACGCAAAGCATTGGATAACGGCGCTCACTTTGATGTTGCTTTGGAGCTATGCGAAGATTGGGACTTCTGGCTACAATTAGCGGAAATGGGTGATTTCAAATTCGTTCCGGAAATTGGAGCGGTTTATCGTATTCAAAGGGGTGCAGGATCCGGCATACGCGACAACAAGGTTCGTACCCGGCAAGTGATGACCGCAATATACAGAAAATGGATCTCGCGCTGGAGTGATGACACATTATGGTCCGTTCTGGAATACGCTCGTTACCATAAAACCGCTATCGCTAGTGAACGGGTGCGACTGAAGCTCGAGGAGGTAATCGCTGATCGCGATCATCAAATCTTAGCATTGATGAATTCCACCAGCTGGCGCATAACCAGGCCAATGCGCGCTATCAGTTCGCTTTTCAAGAAAATAGGGGCGAGTGATTAATGTTAAGTACAACAACATTCTTAATTCAATCAGAATATTTTCTAATCACTTTCCGCAATTGATAGAGGAACAATGATAGACACTGAGGTACTCAACTTAGACGCGACCGTCGGCATCATCACGCGCACAAAGGACCGGCCTGTGCTGTTAAAACGCGCGCTGGAGAGCGTCGTCAATCAAAGCTACGAAGACTGGCAATTGGTAATTGTCAATGATGGCGGTGATCCTGCGGCGGTTGACCGGCTCGTGAATCATTTTGCAGTACAATTGCGTGACCGAGTGTCCGTCATCCACAATCCAGTTTCTCTCGGTATGGAAGCTGCCAGTAACAAAGGCATACAATCGATTAAAACACGTTACCTGGCGATCCATGACGATGACGACAGCTGGGCCCCGGAATTTCTGACGATCGCTGTTGCTGAAATCGAGCATATCCGTCAAAAATTTCCACAAGTTGCCGGTGTCGTCACCCTTGCAAATGTCATTTATGAACGGGTCGAAGGCAACATCGTTCATATCGACAAAACCGAACCTTATTGGAGTTCCGGAAAACGCGGATTCGTGTCATTTGCCGAACTATTGGCTGATAACCAGTTTGCGCCAATTCAATTACTGTTCCGCTATGATGCAGCAGAAGCAATCGGCTTCTTTCGAGCGGATTTGCCCGTCCTAGGCGACTGGGATTTCAACATCCGTTTGTTATCGCGCCATGACATTTTCATCATCCCGCAATTTCTGGCGTTTTATCATCACCGGATTACGGATCAGAGCGGATACGGCAACACCATCCACGCTGGTAAGAGTCAGCATGAATTGTACGCCAAGATGCTTAAAAACGAATGGTTGCGGCAAGACATCCAGGACCGGCGATTTGGTATCGGGATGATGATCGCCTTGCAGCAAGGAATGCGCTCGTTGGCTGAGACCACACAGTCGCTCCCTCAATCAATTCAGCCACGCCCGGCAATCCGCTTGCGGCGCCTCTTTAAATTGATCGGGCTGTGGTTGTTGTCCGATCAGAAAATTGCCAGCATTAAAAAATTTTTTCAAATTTTACGCTCGGAGGGCCTTCGCAATACGGTGCATCATATTAAGGCCTGGTATATCAGCCGCGGCGGTAATTAATAGTGTTTCAGGAATCGATCGCGCATGAATAATGACGAGTTACTCAGACATTACACGGCCAAACTGACGAAATTCAAGATTGTTTCGTTCGACATATTCGACACGTTGATCCATCGTGCCGTCCACCGGCCAACGGATCTATTCGACACTCTCTCGGCCAGGTTGCGGCACAATGATTTCGGCTTGATGTATCCGGAAATTGCGAGCGGCTTTGCTCACAAAAGGATCGCGGCGGAAACTGAAGCACGAGCTCGATTAACAGCAACGCTTGGTACGCCGGAAGTTGGATTACAGGAAATTTATGACGTCCTTGCGGAACATCTCGACTTGTCGCAGGAACAGCGACAATATCTGATCGAACAGGAGCTGGAGCTGGAAGAGCAGTTCTGCCATCCGAATCCAATCATGCAGATGCTTTTCCCATTGGCTGGGCAAAATGACCGGCGCATCGCGTTATGCTCGGATATGTATCTTCCGCCTGATTTCATCGAAAAGTTACTGACGAAATGCGGCTATCTCAGGCCTTACACCTTGCTGGTTTCCGGAGACCGGCGCAAAAGCAAGCATGAAGGATCCATGTATCATGAAGTACTGCAGCATTTCTCCGCGCAACCGCACGATGTGATTCACTTTGGTGACAACGCGCATGCGGATGTCAAGATTGCAAAAAAAATCGGCATTCAACCGGAATTTTTCAATTATCTGCAAGACCGTGTCGAACCCCGGCTTCGGATACCGTTGCAGAAACCCGCACAAGACGGACATGTATGGTCGCTGATGGCGGGTTCGATCCGTCAGTTGCTGATGGAAAAAACATATGACTTCTGGGAAGATGCCGGACTGCAAATATTCGGCCCGCTCATTCTCGGCAAAGTTTTATGGATGACGCAATTGGCGCGCCGGCATCGCATTGAACGCATGTTGTTTTTCGCCCGTGACGCTTTTTTGCTGCACGATGTCTTTCAGCGTTACCCTGAGCTGCTCGGGCCTCAAGTCGAGCTAAGATACTGTTATTTCTCCCGGGCTGCTTTGCTGTTCCCCAGCTTTGTCGACATGCCGATTGATCGTGTCTGGCATCTATTCAGCGGCAGGGCCACGCGAACGGTCAGGTATCATCTCAACAAGCTGGGCATTAACCCTAACTTATTCGTGACTCAGATTGAGCAGGCCGGTTTCCGCTCAGTCGATGAAATCGTACCGAACGGCGACATGCGCATGTTCAATCTATTAAATGCACTATGGCACCAGATTCTGCTCGAAGCCAGGAAAAAGCGATCGCTCCCGCTACGTTACGTTGCCGAGCTGGCGCAAGGGGTTACGCGATTGGGTATCGTCGACATCGGTTGGACCGGTAACATGCAGGGTGGTTTTGCCAGATTGTTGCAACTGCAACGAACTGATTTCCAAATCAACGGCTACTACTTAGGAACTTTCGACATATTGACGCAAAATCATCTACCGCGGAACACTTTTCACGGTTACCTGGTTAACGAAAGCCAACCACGCGAACGCTACGACAATTTGATCAACGGCGGCGTGGAATTACTCGAGTTTGCTTTAATGGCCCCTCACGGCACTACGCTCGGTTACCGTGAGCAAGATGGCCGAGTTGTTCCTGTGCTCGAAGAAAACAAAGCGGATCAGGTGGTTCAGGAATTGGCGCAGCGCGTGCAAAGCGGCGCGTTGGATTTCATCGACCGGGTTTTGCCACAGGTTCTGGCAATCGGTGTCGATAGCTTTGTTTCCCAACGATGGTCCGATTCATTCTTTCGTCTGGTCAATAATCCATCTTGGGAAGAAGCCAATATGCTGGGTGAACTAACCCATTCCGACACAGCCTCCGATACCAGTAAACGTTTATTCATCGCTGAAAAGTTGCCGGACAACCTTATCCGCAAACGTGGCAAGGAATTTCGCGAAGCACGGCAGCGCGCTTATTGGAAAAAAGCATTCGACCTGCGCAATGCATAAACCCGCCCCATGAATACTTCACTGAATAAACCGCTCATCAGCGTTGTCATGCCGGCTTACAACCACCAAGCTTTTGTAGCTGAGGCGATCCGCAGCGTGCTGACACAAACGCTGCAAGACATCGAATTGATCATTGTCAATGATGGTTCCACCGACAACACCGAAAAAGTGATTCTGGAATTTGCAGATTCGCGCATCCGCTATTTCACGCAGTCCAATCAAGGCGCCCATCATGCGCTCAATCGCGGCATCTCATTAGCACAGGGCGAATATCTCGCTATTATCAATTCCGATGACGTGTTTATCGCCAATCGATTGGAAATTCTACTAAGCACGTTACAGGATAGTAATCTGGATTTCGTTATTTCGGATATCAATCTGATTAACGAGCATTCCGAAATCATCGCCGATTCTTCCCATTGGTGGCTGACATGGTATGAAGATCTCAAACACAAATATCAGCAAACTTCATCGCCAGCCGCCACATTACTTACCGGGAATTATGCCATTTCATCGTCCAACTTTTTCTTGCGCACGAATTTGGCAAGAAAGATCGGCGGCTTCCGGCCATTCCGCTATATTCTCGATTATGATTATGTCTTCCGCGCGGCACTGATCAATCCGCAGACTTTTTATTTTCTGATCAATCAGAAGTTACTCAATTATCGCTTGCATTCCAGCAATACCATTTTAGAAAACCGGCTTCTCGCCAATATCGAAACCCGTTATTTTATCAAGCAATCGATCAGTAAATACTTCGGCAATGAACTGCGCACGCCCGTTGCTTATTTGAGTAAAGTCGACAATTACATCAAAAAGATTCAACAGAATAACTTTAATCAACATTTTAATTCGTTACGTCATCAATATGATCAACTGCAACATCAATACCATCAACTGCAACATCAATACCATCAACTGCAACATCAATACCATCAACTGCAACATCAGCACCAGCAGTTGCACGACCGCTGCGAACTGTTGATGCAACAGTTGGCGTTATTCGAAAGCTCTAACAGTTATCGAATCGGCCGCATGATGACCGCGCCTTATCGCTGGTTCGTGTCTAAGTGGTCAAAACCGTGATTTTCATGCACCCGCAAGTGCAAGTTATTCGTTCCGCAGCAGATTTACGCATGGAAATCGGACGGCATAGTCCGCAAATAAAGGTCATCGCGATAGATATTTTCAATACCGTTCTGGAACGGGACACCGTTACGATCGAGGACTGCCAAAAAATGTTAGCCCGCCGGATCGTCCGCACCCTGATGGATCGTTTCGACATCGATCGCACGATTGAAGATATCATCGAATTGTTTAAAAAAATTGAAAATAATTCAGAACATTCAGCGATGAATGCACAAGCTTTAAACCCATCTCGGTTTTCCGGTTTTGCAGAAACATTAGCCAACGATTTAATAAATAGCGATCACGTCCGGATAGCCGCACTCACCGAAAGAATCAACGTACACATGCTTGCGGTTGAAACCGAGATATTTTTCGTTAGGCTTGACATAGCCAAGATATTGGAATGGCTCAATTATCAAAAGATTCGACTTATCGCCATCTCCGATATGTCCTTTGATCCAACGCATTTACAAAACATCTTCGCGCATCAAGGATCTGTTGTTCACTTTGATCACATTTATGTTTATCCGCCGCACAATTCCGTAAATCAGTCACAGCAATTTTTTAAAGCCCTATTGCAGCAACAAGAGCTACACCCGCATGAATTGTTTTACATCCGCAGTGCTCGCCCATCCAATGCGCGGGTACCGGCAACAATGAGTATCCCTACCGTTATTTATGAAGACATCGCCTACAGCAGGCAAACTCAAACCATACGGATTTACCGCCACCTCGCCCAAAAAAATGCTTACTGGCGTGGCCGCCATTTAATGCAACTTATCCGTCCTGCAGCCGCCCGGTCGTTTCACTTTAACTATGGTTATGAAATTTTAGGACCGATCTATGCAACCTTCATTCTGGGTGTGATCGAAGAAGTCAAGAAACACCATATCAAACGGGTGTTTTTCCTGGCCCGGGAAGGCGAGTTGTTCATGAAGCTATTCAATGAGCTTTGCCCGGATTTTTTCGAGCCGGATCAAATACCATCCGCGCATTATCTTTATGTATCGCGGCAATCGACTGCTGCTGCGGCAGCACACCGCGGATTAAGTCATGAAGTGGCGATCACCCCGTTATTGAATCCCAAACAACAAGGATGGCACTCGATCTTTCAAGCATTTAACCTACCGCCGGATGCATTTACGTCGGTTTGCCGGAATCACGGCTATCCCGAAATCCGGCAGCCTATTGCCGATTGGGAATCGGTTCAATTTAGAGAAATGCTGGATGACGGGGATTTCCAAACGACAGTTCGGCAGCATGCTGAAAAGAACTGGCGATTACTACAGCAGTATTTGATACAACAACAATTTTTTACTGAAAAAAAAATAGCGATCGTGGATATCGGCTGGAATGGCACGAGCCAGAAATTTTTGCAAGAAGCTTTTGGGCAAGATGAAAATTATCCCCATGTAATGGGACTTTATTTCGGATTCATTGGCGGCAGAAAATACCAGTTTGACTCTAAAAAAAATACCCTATTGGGGATCCTGTGCGATGAACGGAACAAAACCAGACCAGGGGATATTTTTAGCCGTTTTGAAGAAATCTTTGAAGAAGGTGCGCGTGCGCTTCACCCCACCACGATCGGCTACCAATTCGATCAACAAAGCGATACGATAATACCCATTTTCAAACCGCCATCCGGTGACCCTGGCAATATTGAATCGACTAACAATCATCGCATTGCTGAAATTCAAGCCGGGGTCCTGGATTTTACCAGCGAGTTTGCGCGTGCAATTGATTTGACCGGTTATCGCCTTGATGATATCAAGCCTTTCATACTCACCTTGGCGGAGAGAGCGGTCGCATTTCCAACTGCTGAAGAGTGCAGTCAGCTCATGCAACTAGAACATTCGGAAGATTTCGGCACAGAAAATACCATGAATTTTCAGCATGAAAAATTCAACAACAGAAGCGTCTTGTTGAAACCAAGAAATTTCATCCGGACATTGAAAAACGCCAATTGGAAATATGGCACTGTCGCATCGCTGGGCTTTCCGGGATTCAATACCATTCTGAGACTTTACGATTTGTTTAAATCAAAATGATTAAGAAATTACTGTTTAACAACCAGCTCGATCTTAATGCATGTCCCAGTGGGCAGTTACTCAAAATTTTTTTGATTCATAGAATCTCTTGTTTCCTCTCCAGGAACCCCAAAAAACAATTATCCGTAACGCCGCAGTGGATGGATTTTGTGCTAATCCTGCTGATACACCGCTGCTATCCGATTTTTCCCTTTTTGTTCCGCTGGCGCTCGATTCTCTCACAATGGATAAAACGCCAATAATTAAAACGCCCGCAAGTTACAGACAGGAACGTATACATTGAAGCCATTGTATGAGGACATCGTACCGATTATCGTTACTTACAACCCTGACGAAAAAACGCTGATTGCCTGCATTGACGCATTGCTTGAACAGGTTAAAACCATCGTTATCGTCGACAATGGTTCAATCAAGGCAGTTGGGACGATACTGCAGCAATTGCGGCCAACACAACCCGATGCACTCTGCCTCCTGGCATTGCACCAAAATTTTGGACTGGGAAAAGCCTATAATGCCGGTATTGCAATTGCACGCAAGATGCATGCGGTGTTTGTACTGCTGATGGATCAGGACAGCATTCCGAAACCTACTATGTTACAAGAATTACGACGGGTTCATGCGAGCTTGTTCCATCAGGGAAAACAAGTTGCCGCAGTCGGCGCGAGCTATCGAAACCAAACGCATCAAGGGCTAGCGCCTTTTACCCGGTTGACGCCGTTCGGTCTTACAAAGATTCATTGTGAAGAACACAGCGATTACGTACCCACCGATTTTCTGATATCTTCCGGGTCCTTGATTTCGATCCAGGCATTGGATCAAATCGGCGGTATGGATGAAGCGCTTTTTATCGATCACATTGATACCGAGTGGTGCTTCAGAGCTCGATCTAAAGGATATGAAGTATTCGGTGCGTGTCGTGCCGTCATGTCCCACGCTTTGGGAGAACGCCAGATTCGTATCTGGCTGGGTCGGTGGAGAATCATCGCGTTCCACCAGCCGTTTCGCTATTACTATATGTTCCGGAATAGCGTGTTACTCTGGAAACGCGCCTATATGCCTCTTGCTTGGAAACGAGCGGACAAATTGCGCATTCTGTCGGCCTTAATTTTTTTCACATTATTCTCATCCAATCGTCTTGCCAATCTAACTATGATGCTGAAAGGCTTGTGGCACGGATTTAATAACCGCAGTGGAAAACTATTGAGCGCTTCGAAAAATTCAGATGGAAATTAAAACATATCACCAGCAACCGGTATCCATCGTCACCGTCAATTACAACGGCGGCTCGCTGCTGAGTCAGTGCGTGCACGCTGTTCTGGACCAAGCGCGGGAAGTCATTATTGTTGACAATGCCTCGTCCGACTCAAGTTTGACGGAGCTCGAACGCCTTTCCCCTCTCAACGATCGCATCCAAATCATTCGTTTGCCGGATAACCGCGGGTTCGCCGCCGGTTGTAATACCGGCCTTAGCGCATCAACGCAACCTTATATTCTTTTCCTGAATCCGGATTGTATCCTGCAGGAAAATTCATTACAGCGCATGGTACAAGTAATGGAATCGGATCTGCGGATCGGCATGGTTGGCGGGTATCTTGCTAACCCCGACGGCTCCGAACAAGGTGGCGGGCGGCGCGCAATCCCTACGCCGTGGCGGGCTTTTGTGCGCGCTTTCGGTTTATATCGTTTAGCAAAATTCTGGCCAAAAGTGTTTTTTGATTTTCATTTGGATCAACAGCTCCTCCCCCAAAAATCTGTCGAAGTTGAAGCGATCTCCGGTGCATTGATGCTGGTGCGGCGTCAAGCGATTGATGATGTCGGTTCCTGGGATGAAAACTATTTTCTGCATTGCGAAGATTTGGATTGGTGCATGCGGTTCAAACAAAAAAACTGGAAAATCGTTTTTGTACCAGATGCACCGGTAATACATCATAAAGGCACCTGCAGCCGCTCCCGGCCTTTTTTTGTCGCTTGGCATAAACATAAAGGCATGGCACGGTTCTATAAAAAATTTTTCCGCCAGCAATATCCAATTGGATTGATGACCATTGTGACGGCAGGCATATGGCTCCGCTTTGGCGTCACCGTCATTTATTACATTCTCAGAATGTTACCGAAAATGGGTAGCCGGACATGAATGCGAAACAAGCGGGAGTTTTGGGTGCGACCAGTTTAACCGGTGAATGCATCCTGCGGCAATTGGTGCAAAATGGCTGGCATGTGAATACGTTTTCCCGGCGCGCAATCACTCACAGTCACCCGCAGATTACTTGGAGACAGATTAATGCAACCCGCCCGGCAAATCATGTTAGTGGTAATGATCCCATTCACTATTGGTTATGCGCGGCTCCCATCTGGGTTTTACCCGAATATTTTGATTTGCTAATCGCCTACGGCGCGCAGCGAGTTGTAGTATTATCTTCCACCAGTCGCTTTACTAAGGGAATCTCATCCGATCCATTTGAAAAGAAAATTGTGCAGCGATTGGTAGCGGGCGAAGGCGAAGTGCAAGCCTGGGCAACCAGGCATAAAATTGACTGGATTATTTTGCGGCCCACATTGATTTACGGGTACGGACGCGATAAGAATATCAGTGAAATAGCTGTGTTCATCCGTCGGTTTGGTTTTTTCCCTTTGTTTGGCGCTGCGCAGGGATTACGTCAACCTATTCACGTTGAAGATGTTGCTTTGGCTTGTTGTAGAGCACTTGATACTTTAAATTTGACTAATCGTTCCTATAATCTTAGCGGTGGAGAAGTATTATCATTTCGGGAAATGGTCCGGCGCGTATTCGAAGCGCTGGGTCTTCCCCCAAGAATGTTCACGGTGCCATTGGGGCTATTTAAACTAGCACTCTGGGGATTGAAGTGGCTGCCTCGTTATCGCAATTGGTCGCCAGCAATGGCTGAAAGGATGAATCAAGATTTAATGTTCGATAGTTCGGAAGCGCAGCGGGATCTTAACATTACACCCAGACGGTTTAAACTCATGGCAGCAGATCTGCCATGTTCACTCAAGCAATAAACAATTCATATCCATGCAATGTATTTTCGCAAGCAATCAGAAAAAGCACACCTTCATGACGATTAATAACCGATGAAAATCAAATTGAAAGCGCCGCAAAATGAAGTTGCGCTTGCATTAGCCAGTTTTAAGAAAACCTTCCGGAACATCGGTGTTTTTAGCGCGGTGATCAATATGTTGATGCTCATGCCAGCCATCTATATGCTGCAGCTCTATGACAGCGTATTGACCAGCCGTAATGAAATGACATTGTTGATGTTGACACTGATCATGCTCGGCGCGTACGTTTTTATGGGCGCGCTCGAATATGTGCGCACCTTTGTTTTGATACGCGTAGGTGCACAACTCGACATGAAACTGAATCGACGTGTCTATACCGCCGCCTTTGAAGCCAGTTTGAAGCATGGCGATACCAACGCCGGTCAGGCTTTGAAAGATTTAACCAACATCCGGCAATTTCTTACCGGTAACGCGTTATTTGCTTTCTTTGATGCGCCCTGGTTCCCGATTTATTTATTCGTGATCTTTATGTTCCATCCGGCGCTGGGTGTGTTTGCGCTATGCGGCACCACTATATTGATCATACTAGCTTATATTAACGAGAAAATATCACATCAACCGCTGGCCGATGCAAACTCGGTCGCGGTTGCTTCCACCAATTTGGCCACGAACAATTTGCGCAATGCTGAAGTCATTGAAGCGATGGGCATGCTGCCCAATCTTCAATCCCGCTGGTATCAATTGCACAGCCGTTTTCTTAATTTGCAAGCAGAAGCCAGCGAGAAATCCGGCATAGTCACGGCCCTATCCAAGTCTTCCACTGTCGCATTGCAGTCCCTAATGCTTGGGCTCGGCGCATTATTGGTGCTGGATAACAGCATTACTCCCGGTATGATGATCGCCGGATCGATTCTGCTGGGCAGAGCGATCGCCCCGGTTCAGTTATTAATCAGTGTATGGCGACAAATCGGCGGGACTCGCAGTGCCTATGAACGATTGGTCAAACTGCTTGATGACAATCCGACACGGAAAGCCGGAATGGCCTTACCCAAGCCTCAGGGACAGATTACTGTTGAAAATGTCACAGCAGCGCCACCCGGCAGTAAAATACCGGTGATCAAGGGGCTTAGCTTTTCTCTCCCCGCTGGCGAAATTCTGGGGATCATTGGTCCGAGCGGTTCCGGAAAATCAACCTTGGCACGCTTGCTGGTCGGCGTATGGCCGGCTGCTGCCGGAAAGGTCCGGCTCGACGGCGCCGATGTGTATCTTTGGAACAAAGATGAGTTAGGACCGCATGTGGGTTATCTGCCTCAAGATATCGAGTTATTCGCAGGGTCCGTATCAGAGAATATCGCCCGCTTTGGCGAAGTCCACGCGGAGAAAGTAATCTTGGCTGCCAAGCGCGCCGGAGTTCATGAAATGATTCTTAACATGCCGGAAGGCTACGACACGCAACTGGGTGATGGCGGCGCCGGATTATCCGGCGGACAAAAACAACGCCTTGGTTTGGCCCGGGCAATGTACGACGATCCTTCTTTGATCGTTCTTGACGAACCCAATTCGAATCTTGATGACACCGGCGAGCAAGCGTTGCTGGCAGCGATTATCGATTTGCGCAAGCGTGGCAAAACCATTGTGCTGATTACGCATCGCACCAGCATCCTGAGCGCAACCAATAAATTGTTGCTTTTGCATGATGGCTCCGCAAAGATTTACGGCCCTACGCAACAAGTTATTGAAGCACTTACCAAGCAACAACAGGCGCAGTTGGCTCAGAAAAAAGAAAATGCACCAACGCAAAACCAAGCGCCCCAAGCAACCAATACGAGCAATACTTAACAAAACGATATAAATATATGACGGCTTTTCTTACCATTGAAAACACTCTGATACTCGACCGGAAATTTTCATGAAGCTTGTGGCCGATAAAAAAGAAACAGTGACTGAGGGCACTCCGGTCCATCTACCCAACCAGGTCCAGACCGACGATACCGTTTATACTAAACTTGGCTGGTGGATCGTTTTAGCAGGTTTTGGCGGATTTATTCTATGGGCAACCTTTGCACCGCTGGATAAAGGCGTACCGATTTCCGGTACAGTAACGGTTTCGAGTCACTTGCAGGCCGTTCAGCATCAGACCGGCGGCATTATCGACAGCATCTTGGTCAGAGAAGGCGATCATGTAAAAATTGGCCAAGTATTGGTCCGTATGAATGATGTACAAATCAAAGCAAAAGCGGAAATAACCAGAAATCAGCTTTATACCGCGCGCGCCGTTGAAGCGCGGTTATTGGCTGAACGAGACGGCAGCAACGAGATTATTTTCCCCGATGAATTGCTGGTGCTGCATAGTGACAACCGCATCGCCAATAACATGCTCATCCAGAATCAGTTATTCTCAGCGCGCAAATTGGCCTTGCAACATGAAATAGCAGCTCTCGACGAGAGCATCTCCGGTTTTAAATCACAGTTGCGAGGTCTGGAAGCAGCACAAAGCAGCAAAAATCAACAATTAAAGCTATTAAAAGAACAATTGGATAATCTAAGGGAACTGTCACAAGACGGTTTTGTGCCACGAAACCGCGTTTTGGAGATCGAGCGCACTTACACGCAACTTCAAGGTGAAATTTCATCCGATATCGGCAATGCAGGCCGCATTCAACGCCAAATAGCGGAGCTTGAGCAACGCCGCATTCATCGGTTGCAGGAATATCAGAAGGAAGTACGCCAGCAGTTATCCGACATCAAAAAAGAAGCGGATGCGCTCAGTAGTCACTTGCAGGCACAGGAATTTGAGTTGGCGAATGTCGAGGTCAAAGCACCGGTGGACGGCACTGTAGTCGGAATGAATGTGTTTACCGAGAGCGGCGTTATCGGTCCAGGATTCAAATTGATGGATATCGTACCGAGCGATGACGTACTCGTTGTCACTGGACAGGTTCCGGTTCATTTGATCGACAAAATTTACATCAATCTTCCGGTCGATCTTATTTTTACGGCCCTCAATCAAAAAAAGACCCCGCAAATTCCCGGCATCGTCACACAAGTATCGGCTGACCGGCTGATCGACGATCGAACCGGTTTACCATTTTTTAACATTAAAGCCAAGGTCACTCAGGAAGGTATGAAACTATTGGCTGATCAGCAAATCCGCGCGGGTATGCCGGTGGAAGTATTTATCAAAACCGGCGAACGTTCATTGATGAACTATTTATTCAAACCGATCCTTGATCGTGCCCACTCAGCGCTGAGCGAAGAATAATAACAATGAAGTCAGTCTTTCATAAACTGTTGCCAATTATCGGTATATGGATCTTTCTACATACCACAGCGCCCGCAGTTGCTATGAGTCTACTGGATGCTTATGAAGCGGCATTGAATCATGACCCGACTTTCCGCGCGGCAATGCACGAAAACGAAGCGGGACAGCAAGCAGAAGCTATCGGTCGAGCAGGGCTTTTACCGAGTCTGAACGTCACGCATGCGCAAAATAAGAATTCGGGTACCTTGACACAGGGAAATGTCACCGAGCCTCTCAATTTTGACGGTCAGGTCAGTACTCTGACGCTACGCCAACCTTTGTTCAACATGGAAGCCATTGCAGGCTACCAGCAAGGCAAAGCAAAAGCCGATTCTAGCCGCGCTAAATTTGTCAGCAATAGCCAGCAGCTCGTTGTCCGGTTGGTTGAAGCCTATGTGGAAACATTGTTAGCACAGGATCATGTAACTATCGCCGAAGCCCAACTGGAAGCCCTCGAAGAACTTAAGCGCGTAAACGAGCGCATGTTACAGAAGGGTGAAGGCACGACCACGGATGTACTGGAAACACTATCGAAACATGCGATCGCGCAGGCTAAATTGATTGAAACTAAAGACGAATTGGAAATCGCAAAGCTTAAACTCGAAGCCATCGTCGGACAAAAAATTACAAAACTGGATCGGCTCTCTCCATCTTTTAGTACACAGTCGGTTCAATTGCCGGACTTTGATAATTGGCATAGCCTGGCACTCGAACAAAATGCGGAATTAATCACGCAGCGACATACGGTCACTTCCGGCAAAGAAGAAATCAAGAAAAATCGTGCGGGCCATATGCCCCGTCTCGATTTTGTGGCCAGCCTCACAAAAAATCAACGCGGTTCATTTATTAATCGCGACCTGGATGCAGAATTCGGTACAGTGGGCATCGAAGTTAATATGCCGCTTTATTCAGGAGGCCGCGTTAGCGCCCTTACTACGCAAGCCACAGCAAATCATGCTCGTGCTGAGGCTGATCTTGATGCGATGACCGATAAGGTTTTAGTGGAACTTCGCAAGCAATACAATCTATTGATAAGCGGGGTTAAAAGAATCGAATCGCTGGAACTTGCGGTTAAATCAGCGGAGCTATTGGTAGAAGCAACACAGAAAAGCATCCGCGGCGGCATCCGCATCAATTTGAATTTATTGGAAGCTCAGCAGCAATTGCATACCGCACGGCGTGATCTCGCTCAGGCAAAATATGGCTATTTACTCACTTTCCTTCGCTTGCAACTGGTTGCCGGCACGCTGGCACCGGAGGATTTAAGAAATATTGCAAGCTACTTCAAGACTGGGGGATATTGATCTAATAACTGATTGATTCTTTCAATAACCATTCATTGCCAATGCAATTAACCACAATTCATAGCCGATCAAAATTGCATAACCGGCAAGAACCGAATAGTTAATATGCCGTACTCGAATCCCCCTGAACAAATGGACTTCATGATGAATTATCAACATGACGAGAGCCAATGACGTGAGGGCAAGCTTAAAGGCTACAAACTTTTCTGTGCTATCTTCGATTAAAACCTCCATAAACCAATTCAATTCCTTACCGCCATTGGCAAGAATATTAAGCGTCAGAAATGCATCCATGGCACTTAAGAAAAGGACCGCGATCGCACACAGCATTAAATGGCCGGCATAACGATCAACATATACCGGTTTCCCTCTTGAAGTTATTCGACGCTCGCCCATTCTGCGGCCACTTCTGATTCCCAAATGATAGGCGCAAAAGAATGGCATCTCTTGACGCCGTTCTTGCTCTCGGATATTTAAAACTGCAATTGAATCTGTCATGTATCACCCTCTCTTTTATCGTCTCAAACTTATGTCCCTACGTTTTAGATCGTACTTTAGTTTGGAAAACTAATATAAATAATACAGCGCATTATGAAAGATGTTAGTGTAAAACTACATGTTGAGCATTGCAATAACCTTTTTTCAGGTTTTTCAACAAAAAAATTGACATAGAAGGCCATAACAAGTTTTAATACGCGGTTCTATATTGACTAAATTATGAGAAAAATATGAAACGCACATATCAGCCATCAGTTACAAAAAGGAAGCGTACGCATGGTTTTTTGGTTCGCATGAGAACGCGCAGCGGTGCTGCAGTTATTCGCGCTCGCCGTGCAAAAGGGCGTGCTCGCCTCAGTGTATAATTGCCAGTTAAATTTTTTATAATTTACTGAGAACCGCTTTCTGTTAAAACGATGCAAATTACGCCGAGCAACAGATTTCACTGCGGTCATAAATTTTAAGCATCAAATTAGTGGAAATTTAATCCAAATTTACGCAAAACCGAACGAATTCGGTTGTGCGCGGTTTGGATTAATAGTTTCTAAGAAAATTGAACAACGCGCAGTCAAACGAAACCGGATTAAGCGAATATTACGCGAAGCCTTTCGGAAGCACCGGTTTGAGTCTGGTGCTCAAACATTGGACTGGGTTTTTCGAATGAGGCGCTCAATAAACAGAAATGAGTCGATAGAACTGATCTCCGAAATGCAATTACTAATGTTTCAATTACAGCAATGTCACGATTAGTTATCGCTTTGATTAAATTCTATCAGTACTGTATCAGCCCTTTCTTCGCACCCTCATGCCGTTTCAGTCCAACCTGCTCCCAATACGCTTGTGAGGCATACAAGAAATATGGTTTCATCCGGGGAACACGTTTAAGTGTTTGGCGTATCCTGCGATGCAATCCCTGGAATAAGGGCGGTTACGAACCTGTACCCTAGCGATTTTCCAATCACGCTATCTTTGAACTCGTCAACACAATTATTGAGATAAAATCTATAAAACAGTAAATGCTCATTTTATCGCTTGCTTAACTGTCACTTTATGTGATGTTTGTTCTAGAAAAACAACTTGATTAGAAATAATGGAAACAAGAAAACTTATATTAATTATCATCTTCTCCACGTCATTACTTTTTTTGTGGGATTCATGGCAGAAAGAAATTTATCCTCCAGCCTCACAAGCGCTGCCTGGAGGAACTTCGAACGCTACCAATCAGCACCATGATCCTTTACCAGTACCCGGCGATGAATTAACTTCTGCAACAAACGAATCCGGCGTAGCTTCCAAAGTAGAAGGAGTCAGTCCTTCAGTCACCCCCAATCTGTTTACCATTGGTGAAAAAATACAAGTGCAGACGGATATGGTTGTCGCTGAAATTGATACTGCAGGCGGCGATATCCGGCAACTCGGTTTGATCTTGCATCCGTCCAGAGAAGACATCAACAAACCCTATGAGTTATTGCTAGATAAAGCAGCGCGATTCCAGGTATCCCAATCGGGCCTAATCGGCGACGGATTACCCAATCATAAAACCAAATATTCCGCAGAGTCTAACAGTTACCAGCTGGAAGCTGGCCAGGATAAAATTGTCGTGCGTCTGACGGCTCCCGAAGAAAATGGTTTACAAGTAACCAAGTTATATACCTTTCATCGCGGCAGTTATGTTATCGATGTCGGATTTGAAATTGCCAATCATGGCGAATCAACGATTATTCCATTTTCCTACTTCCAAATGCTTCGGGATGCGAACGAACCTGCTGGGGCCGGCGCATTGGTTCATTCCTATACAGGTCCAGCGATGTATACGGATACGGAAAAATTCCTGAAAATTAAATTTTCCGATCTGGATAAAGGAAAAGCGGAGTATCCGACCAATGACGATAATGGTTGGATTGCCATGCTGGAACATTATTTCCTGACAGCTTGGCTACCAACTCCTAATACGCCCCGTGAATATTTTGCCAAGCGTTTGGCACCCAACCAGTATACTGCCGGTGTAATTGCACCTGTTGGTGCGATAGAACCGGACCAGGTCAAGAATATCTCCATGCCGTTTTATGCCGGTCCGCAAGAACAGGACAAACTCGCCGAATTAGCACCCGGACTTGAATTGACCGTGGATTACGGTTGGCTAACAGTACTGGCTAAGCCCTTGTTCTGGTTACTATCCTTCTATCACTCATGGACGGATAATTGGGGAGCAGCGATCATTCTCTTGACTGTCACTGTCAAGCTTCTATTCTTTCCATTGTCCGCCGCTGGCTATCGCTCAATGGCAAAGCTCCGGGTTGTAACACCAAAATTGCAACGTATCCGTGAGCAATACGCCAGTGACCGGCAGCGCATGCATCAGGCCATGATGGAATTTTACAAAGAAGAAAAAATTAATCCCATGGGAGGTTGCTTACCTATTCTGGTGCAAATACCGGTATTCATCGCGCTGTTCTGGACACTCATGGCAGCCGTAGAGTTACGATACGCGCCGCTTGCGCTATGGATAACCGATATGTCGATACCCGATCCCTATTATGTTTTACCTGTAATCATGGGAATCTCGATGTGGGTACAGTCGAAGCTCAGCCCCACCCCGACCGATCCGATACAAGCGAAAGTCATGCAAATAATGCCCTTTGCTTTCAGCATTTTCTTTTTCTTCTTTCCAGCAGGGCTCGTGCTATATTCGCTGTGCAACAATATCCTTTCGATCGCTCAGCAATGGCAAATCACCCGCATGTTCGAAAATAAAGCAGAAAGCGAATCCAACAAGGATAAAAGTAACAGAAAAGGTAAGGGTAAGCCTGAGCCGGTTTCCGGAAAACCTCTGCTGACCGCCAATGCCGAAAATGAAACAACGGCAACCGAGACAACTGCGGTTGTAAGTACCGAACAAGATGTGAAAAACCAAACCCAGCCGACGGCAGCAACATTCAATAAAGCTAAAGCACCTGCAAAAGCTAAAGGCGGAGCTACTCCTAGGAAAACCAGAAAGAAATAGCGCTTTCGTTCCACATGGCCGGTTTTTCTCTTGAAGAACCGGCCGGATATTTTCAGATGCAGTCTTTCGGAGTCTTTCGATCTTAAGCACCGATATCATCGCAGCCATTGCAACCCCGCCCGGTCGCGGTGGGATCGGGGTGATTCGCATTTCTGGCAAGAATTTAACAAATCTTGCAAAAGTAATACTCGGGAAGCTTCCAAAGCCGCGTTTCGCCAGTTTCAGTAATTTCCTGGATACTGAAGGTCAAATTATTGACCAAGGCATCGCCCTCTACTTTCAAGCACCTCATTCATATACCGGTGAGGATGTGTTGGAACTGCAAGGCCATGGCGGCCCCGCCGTGATGAATTTACTGCTCACCAACTGTCTTGCAGCAGGCGCACGTTTAGCGCAACCGGGTGAATTTACATTTCGTGCTTTCCTCAATCATAAAATCGATTTAATTCAGGCCGAAAGTGTAGCAACCATTATTGAAGCCAGTACCAGTGAAGCCGCCCGGTGTGCGCTAACTTCTTTGCAAGGCCATTTCTCAACCAGAATAAATGAATTAGTCAGCGCATTGATAACACTGCGCATGTTTGTCGAGGCAACCCTGGATTTCCCCGAGGATGAAATCGATAATATTAATACCTTAAAAATTAACGAGAAGCTGTTGCAAATTCATAGCAAATTGGAACAGATAACATTGTCAGCGCAACAAGGAAATTTATTGCAGGAAGGTATCCGGGTGGCGATTGTCGGTGCTCCGAATGCAGGAAAGTCGAGTTTATTGAATCAGTTGATACAAGAAGAAGCGGCCATAGTCACCGACGTACCCGGTACTACCCGCGACACTATCCAGCGTACCATCAGCATTGCCGGTATCCCGGTTCATATCATCGATACAGCAGGTCTTAGAGAAACGGCTGATATCGTCGAAAAAAAAGGCATTGAACGTACGCATGCCGTGATCCAAAACGCTGACATGGTTCTCTATTTGATTGACATTAACCAGAACCGAATCAATTCCGTAGATCCAATCCAGCAAGCACTCCCAAGCGACAAGCCGCAAATCACGATATTCAATAAAATTGACTTAATTAACCAGCAGCCTGAAATTAGAGAGCTGGCAAAGGGTCCCGCTATTTATCTTTCTGCGAAAACCGGAACCGGAATCGAGCTGTTGCGACAGAAAATACTGGACTTGGCAGGATGGCGATCCAGAGTGGCGGGAGAGGGTTTATTTATGGCTAGACAACGTCATCTTGAGGCTTTGAAACTGGTTCAATCACATATCATGACTGCGCAGTCAATGACCATGCATGAATTTCAACTGGAAATTCTTGCTGAAGAATTGCGGCTGGCGCAAGATACTTTATCATCCATTACCGGGGAATTCACTGCCGATGATTTACTGGGTGAAATTTTTTCCCGCTTTTGCATCGGAAAATAACTCACGGTTTTTATGCAGACCGACTCGCTGCAAGTCGAAGCCTTGATTTTGAACTTCTCTTTGAATCATGCGGCAATTGTTCATGTTCATACCAGCGTTGCTTGATTTCTTGACGCTTTTGAACCGGCAATTGCTCCAATTTCTTGAATCTCTCTCTAGCCTGTTTTCGCTGCTCAGCGGTCAATGACTGCCAGCTTTGCATTTGCGATTGAACACGCTGTTGTTCGATCGGATTCATCTTGGGATAGCGCTTGGCAACACCTAACCATTTTTTCTTGCGGGCCAACTCCATCCCATCCCACAATTCCCCCAATGGCTCCAGGATCTTCTGCTGTTCAAGCGTCAATTCTTTCCATCGCGGCTTACCTGATTCAGCGAAAGCTTCAAAAGAAAAAAACAAGAAAAGACTGAAAAAGGTAATTAGTCGATATCGAGCCATTTTTCAAACTCATTTTCAATATAGGCATCTACCGGTAAGTCATCCGCTAAAATTTGAACATCAATCGCTGCGTTACGATCGTGTTCAAAAAATTGCGCAATAAACACATTCATTACGATAAAAATAATCGTCAATAATAACAACAGCTTGCCAGGATCTAAATGAGCACCATGACGCCCATAAACCGAATTGCCGCGACCGGAATTGATTAACTTCAATGATTCAGGCTCACATTGTTCCAGCGCTGCCCGGCGGGCGGATTGCAGCCGGTACAAAGTACTTTGCTTTATCGTTTCGTCGGTACTTTGATCCAATAGCTTAGCAATTTTCTTCCCAAATTCATGCTCGTTCATAATTCCACTCCTTTTGCTTTGAGTATTGTAGCTAAAGTATGTACTGCACGGGAACAATGTGTTTTAACACTTCCTTCCGAACATTTCATAATAATAGCCGTTTCCGCTAAACTCATCTCTTCCCAATAACGCAATATAAAGGCTTCCCGTTGACGAGGCGGAAGAATTTGAAGCGACTCTTCAATTAGCGCAATCAGTTGTGTTCTCTCCATTTGCGCATCGGGACTATTGTGATCCTGTTTAACTTGTAAGGTTTCAAGAATATCGAATTCTTCTTGATCCTTATCCTGGTCCTTAGGAGTAAACGATGAAAATAGCGTAGTCCAAAGCGTGCGGATTTTTTGCCGGCGGTAATAATCACGAATGGTATTCTGCAAAATACGTTGAAACAGCAGCGGCAGCTCCTCAGCGGGTCGAGCAGCATAATTCGCTGTAAGTTTCATCATTGAGTCTTGCACGATATCCAGTGCAGCCTGTTCATCATGAACCGCAAACATGGCTTGTTTATAGGCGCGCCTCTCGGTTTCAGCCAGAAAATCCGAGAGTTCTTGTCGAGTAGCCAGAATACCAACCCTTAGGAATGTATAAAACGCATGCGTGAAAGTTTAGAATAATCAATGTAAAATTTTTGTAAAATGGGTGGCAAATTGCTTCATGAAAACGCTATTTCTTTAACCAAGTTAATAAAGTATAACTTGATAGTCTTTCCCAATAAATCCAAGGCGAACACCATTACCAACCAGTCTAAAGGCTTGCTATCATGCAACAACGCATCGTTCACTGCCCACAATGCGGTAAACCTGTAATTTGGCAGACTTCCAGCTTTTTCCGACCATTCTGTTGTGAACGCTGCAAGTTGAATGACCTAGCACAATGGGCACAAGAATCATATCGCATCCAGGATTCTCGAACAGACCCGGAAGACAATAATAGCACTGAATAGAAATGATGAACGAATCAATCTATGATCAGAATCGGGAACTTCAGCGCAAGCTGGATCAACTGTTAAAGCAAGCCAGAGCCAATGAAAAGAAACAAGAATTATATGAAACATTCGGCTTTGAAATCATCGGCGCCAGCACTCCAAAGCAGTTGCGCGATTTGTTGTTATCTCAAATCGTTAGCCGTTTCCAGCTATTAGATGGCGTGTTATGCCTTATCGATCACCACAAAGATACAGAACGATTATTTTTTGATAGGGACGAAGAAGCGCGCTTACAACTTGAAAACAAACTGCTGATACTAGACACCTTAAAAGATGCAGGAATCATCCAATCGCTGGTAAACCGCCCCTTATTAGGAGCGGAAGCGCTCAAAAAATACCCTTGGATGATTGCCAATCTGAAAACCAGAAATCAAATCCGCAGCGCCGCATTCTTGCCCTTACTGCGCAGTGATCGAATCATCGGTGCATTATTATTGCTCAGTCAAGATCCGCATCGTTACCAAGAAGGCATTGGGACACTTTTTTTGCAAAAGTTGTCTGCAATGACAGCGGTAGCGGTGGAAAACTGCCTGAATCAACAAAGACTGAAAGAAATCAGTTATCAGGACGTGCTCACACAAGCCTATAACCGGCGTTACTTTGATCTGAGGTTTAAAGATGAAATCGCCCGGTGCGTACGTTGGGACGATGATCTGATCTGCATGTTTCTCGATGTCGATTATTTCAAGAAAATAAACGATACGCATGGTCACCAAACCGGTGATTTGGTACTGCGGCGGATGGTCAGTTTAATCAAGGAACAAGTAAGATCGTGCGATATCGTAGCGCGCTATGGGGGTGAGGAATTCGTGGTCGCACTACCTTCCACTACCTTACAGGCAGCGCATGAAATCGCGGAACGCTTGCGCTTGGCGATATGTTCCACGCCCATGAGTTTTCTGAACAAACAGTTTAGAGTGTCAGTCTCAATCGGAATGGCCAGCCTGAGAGGTCTGTTAACCGCACAACAGCATGATCTTGATTATATCTGCTCAACGTTGCTCGACAGCGCGGATAAGGCCCTTTATGAAGCCAAAGAAGGCGGCAGAAACCAGGTGGCGGTTTACGCCAATCGCATTCTCTAACAGATCATTGAAAAACTATCTGCGTTGCCGCTGCGGCGTTAAAAACAGGTTCAAAATGCTCATTTATTAGGTATAAACTGCGCTTTTTCACCTGTTTTTGCCTTGCATCGGCTGCCTCGAAAACGTTTTTCAATGACCTGCTAATGCGGCTCTCCGATTCCGCGCATCATGGCAATACCGTGCGCACCAAACTCTTGCGCTATCGCCAGATCGGCTAAACACATTCCTCCCAGCGCGTAAACCGGCAACGAATAATCGCGAAGCAAAGCAACAAACCTGCGCCAGCCCAAGGGCGGCATGCCGGGATGGGTCAAAGTCGGCTGCACCGGCCCCAGCACGGCAAAATCCAAGCCCAGCCGGACGGCTGCATCAAGCTCTTCAATGTTATGACAAGACGCTCCGCACAATCCGTATGCCGGCTCCGGGCGAGACGGCAGAGTCATCAGTTGCGACGCAGTCAAATGCACGCCATCCGCCCCAAGCTCCCGTGCCAATTCTAAATCGCCGTTAATCAATACCTTTGCTTGTGAACGACGCGCCATCGTCAATACATCGCTCGCGAATTTTTTTAAATCGTCTTTAGCCATCCGCTTCTCTCGGACTTGAAACAAACGCACACCATGCAGCAATGCTTGTTCAATTCTTTCCAGTGCCGACTGCACGCCCATCTCAGCAGCATGAGTAATGGCATAGACAGGTGGCAGCAACAGCGACTGCAAAACCGTGCCATTGGCGGGAAGCATAGGAGACACCTCGATCCGATGCGGCCATTGCCAGCTCACAGCCTGTTTTTCTCTTGGCGTCAAACTGCCTTCCCATTCCACTACCCGGAAAAAATGCAAACGCACCGTCGCATGCGAATAAGCGAAAACTCTCGTTATCCAGGGGAAAGCATGATCCACATGAATACCGAGCTCTTCCCACAGTTCACGGGCCAACGCATGCATCAGCGACTCACCCGATTCCACCTTGCCGCCGGGAAACTCCCAATAACCGGAATACACTTTGCCTTCGGGCCGCTGCGCCAGTAAAAAACGTCCATCCGGCTGAAAGATCACCGCAGCGACGACTTCCACGACCGGAATCGAATGGTTGTCATCAACGTGTGTAACGGAATTCATGAACGCCGGATTCTAATGCCGGGTTTTCTGCCGGCCTGAAAAATCTCTTGCAAATTGCCACGCCACCCGCCCACTGCGCGAGCCGCGCTCAATCGCCCATTGCAAGGCTTCAGTGCGAGCTCGTTCGGTCATTCCGGCTATTCCGAAATAATCCAGCCAGTGACGCACAATATCCAGATATTCATCCTGATTAAACGGATAAAACGACACCCACAAACCGAAGCGTTCCGACAGAGAAATCTTTTCTTCGATCGCTTCGCTTGGATGTACCTCCTCGCCGATATGCTTTGTATCGAGATTGTCGCGCATGAATTCCGGAACCATGTGACGGCGGTTCGACGTTGCATAAATCAGCACGTTATCGGAAACCGTCGCAATCGAACCGTCCAGCACCACTTTCAATGCCTTGTACCCCGGTTCGTCGGTTTCAAACGATAAATCGTCGCAAAACAAAATAAACCGCTCCGGACGCTGATAAATTCTTTGCACGATATCGTGCAGATCGACCAAATGATGTTTCTCCACCTCGATTAAGCGCAAACCATCTTTGGCGTATTGATTCAGCAATGCTTTAATCAACGATGACTTACCAGTACCGCGCGCGCCGGTCAACAACACATTATTCGCTGGGACCCCACGCACAAACTGCCGCGTATTCTGCTCGATACGCCGCTTCTGCTGATCGATGCCACATAACGCATCGAGTGTGATGCGGTGCGGATGCGTGACCGCTTCGATAAACCCGGAATCCCCCTGACGCCGCCAGCGGAAAGCCGCCGACACCTGCCAATCCGGTTCCGGATGCGACTGCGGCAAGAAATGTTCCAGACGATCCAATAGTTTATTCGCCCGCTTATACCATTTATCCCAATCACTCATCGCATTCTCAACGGGTTATCAGCTCCGGTAGCTCGCATTGATCTTTACGTAATCGTAAGAAAAATCGCAAGTCCACACCGTAGTCGAAGCACTGCCGCGATTCAGTACAACACGAATGGTAATCTCCGCTTGATTCATCACCCGTTGACCGTCCTCTTCGCGATAATCCGCTGCCCGGCCGCCTTTTTCCGCCACCAGCACATCGTCAAGATAAAGCAGAATGCCATCGACATTCAAATCCGCGATACCGGCATAACCGATTGCCGCCAGAATACGGCCCAGGTTGGGATCAGATGCAAAAAAAGCGGTTTTGACCAGTGGTGAATGCGCGATGGCATAAGCTACTTTGGCGCACTCATCTTTGCTTTTACCGTCTTCGACTTGCACGGTAATGAATTTGGTTGCGCCTTCACCATCGCGCACGATCATTTTCGCAAGCTCTGCCGCAACCTCGGTGACTGCATTCTGTAGCACACAAAACTCTTCGGTATGCGGATTATAAATTTCTTTATTTCCCGCCTTACCGGTAGCCATCACAATAAAGGCATCGTTGGTCGAAGTATCGCCATCCACAGTGATGCGGTTGAACGAACGATCGGCTGCATGTTGCACCAGCTTCTGCAACAAGGGTTGAGTGATCGCCGCATCGGTCGCGACATACCCCAGCATCGTCGCCATATTAGGGCGGATCATCCCGGATCCTTTGGCAATGCCGGTAATCGTGATAGTTTTGCCTTTGATTGGTACTTGCTTGGAAACCGCTTTCGGCACGATATCAGTGGTCATGATCGCATGCGCCGCATGAAACCAGTTATCTGCTTTGCGATCCGCCACCGCAGCGGGCAATCCCTGGATAATACGATCCACCGGCAACGGTTCCATGATCACGCCGGTTGAAAACGGCAACACCTGTTGCGGAGCCAAATTCAATAGTTTGGCCAATGCCGCGCAGGTCGTTTGCGCATGGGCAATTCCCGATTCTCCGGTGCCGGCATTAGCGTTACCGGTATTGATCACCAATGCCCGCACCGACTGCGCCAGATGCTGTTTTGCCACAATCACCGGCGCCGCGCAGAAACGATTCTGCGTAAACACGCCGGCAACCTGGGTGCCTTCGGCCAATGCCATCACCAGCAAATCCTTACGGCCGGGTTTCTTGATACTCGCTTCGGCAACGCCAAGCGTTACACCCGCAACGGGCAACAACTGTTGAGGAGATAAAGAGGGAATATTGACAGGCATAGTAAAATCTTTGCGGTGTTTAAAATGCCGCTATGCTACCGTATCTTTGCCGGATTTTCAGAATTTCGTAATATTTGCGTTGCCTTTGTCTCGCATGGCAGCGTTCCCATGCTTGCAAGGTGATGAGTTTTTCCTGCGATACTGGAGTAAAACAGAGTACTGCTTGATTCTCCTCTATACAATTAGATTGACAATAGCTCCCGAACAAATTCTAATTAAATAGCCTAGTTGCAATAAAAAACAGCGTATGCATTAACTTTCCACTTACGGAATAGGAAAAATTGTTCAATTAAGCGGATGCTACTGCTAATTATTCGGAGAAATTTAATGAATCCTATGGCGATGTATATCTCAAAAACTCTTGCTTTTATACTCTTACTCTTAATTAGTGGTTGTGTTCATATAGCAGATTTTATTAGCGCAAAGGAAGGTGAATGTGAACAAAATGGGGCAATGTGTAAATTGGCTTCAAATCCTACTAGAAGCTTAAAAAAAGACGAACCTGTTGAAATCCAAATTTGTGCATGCAGTTTTTGGAATAATAGCGGTATAAAAGTTAACGAAGGCGAAGAATACAAGTTTGAAGTTGCAAATATATCCCAGTGCTGGCAAGACAACAATACAATATCAGATCCCAGAATTGGTTGGACTGAGAATAGTGCCTTTCACAAATTTCTCAGATTAATTTTTGAAGGTCATACCCGGACCAATGTGACAGATATATATGCTTTGGTTGGAACAGTAGGTCAAAATGAAAAAAATGCTTTTGCTGTATTAAACTATGATCGCGATCCAATAAAAATAATGACGGGTAAGGATGAAGAATTATTCTTTTTTGCCAATGATAGGGTTGGTTATTATTACAACAACAAAGGTGTGTTAAATTTGCGAATAACTAAAGTGAAAGAATCAAACTGAAGAAAGCCTTTTGACGGATTTAACTTTTATAGATAGATCGCTCACATTTAACTGCAAGCCAATTCATACACGAAGGGTAGTTAAACTTAAAAAAGAAAGGAATTAAAAATGAAATCATTTTTGGCAGGGGGCTTGTTATTATTGATTTCAATGCACTGTTCTTCTGCAGATAGCTTTCAACTAAAAACATCTGTGTGTAAAAATGGTGATTACGACTTCATGGAATCGAAGGATATAGGTGATGATTATGATACCAATCTTAGGATATGGAGTGAATTCAATACATTATATAAAGATAAAAAGAGTAGAAAGCTAGTGGTGTTTTTGGATGGAACTCGAAATAATGCGGATAAGCCAACAAATATAAGATTTTTATATCGAATGGCTCTTACCCAAGCTTGTCGAGGGGAAGCAATTATCCCTTATTATGATAAAGGGGTTGGCACTCATATGAATGATCAGTTTAGTGGATCTGCATTTGGAAGTGGCGTCAGTCGCAACATTAGACAAGCTTATCAATTTTTATCTCATACATACAAAGCGAAAGGAGAAAACAGTGACGGAGATGATATATATATTTTCGGTTTTAGCAGGGGCGCTTTTACAGCACGATCATTGAATGGATTTATTGAGATGGCAGGACTCCTTGATGGAACAAAAATGAGTGTTTCCCCAGCATCCTGGTGGCCATTTCCAGCCTACATTTATCAAGGATTTACGCAAATCAACTACATTACTGAGAAAGTATTTAACGAATATCACATAGTGCCATATCACAAATATGGCTTTGATGATTATTTAAAGTCTACTATTAAATCATTTGTAGAAAAAAACTTCCCTAAAGAATCATTTCAAAGAGTAAATGTAAAGGTAATCGGAGTTTTTGATACTGTTCCTGCAATTGGTTTTTTTCTTAACGATGAGCCCGATAACCATAGGCTAGATTTATATGCTCAAAAAGGCTTTCACGCTCTTTCACTCGATGAACAACGCGAAGCATTCGAGCTAAATCGTTTTAATAAAAATAGATTACAAGGAAATGAATTGATAGAAATTTGGTTTGCCGGTGGACATAGCGATATCGGAGGTGGATACCCCAAATCAGCTTGGTGTAACAAAGATTCTAGTACCAATGAATATTTATCCGGGCTCTCCACTATTCCTCTTAAATGGATGCTCGCTTCTCTAAAAGAAGAGAAGCTTTTTCCGTCTTCAGCCGAATCTCAACTAGAGGAATGCAGTGATGGCGAACTACACGATGAATATTATGAGACATTGGGAATTTATAAAATTATTAAAGGAAAAAAGGCAAGAAAACCCCGCGATAAAGATTGCTTGCATATAAGTATTTTAGAGCGTATTAAAAATTCCAAAATAACCCCCTTACCAAAGCCGCACAATAAAAGAGAACCTTTTGGACTATATAATCCAGAAAATTTAGAGAATAGCATTGAGTCATATAAATTTATAAAAACAGACTTCAGTAAAGATTGTTTAATTCAATAACTACTCTAATTTAATAAACAAGCGCAAATGCAAACTCTACTTTTTGAATAGGCAATTTGCGCTTGTTCTGAAAATAAATTTTGTTGTAACCTTTCAATAACCGGTCAGCAAGATTGGGTGCACTTCACTAACCTTTTGCTTGCTAGTAACTTCTTCTTGATTGACAGCTAAACACCATTCGAAACGTTCGGTTGTGTGTCGTGCAACTACACCAGCAGCAGTTTCAATGGTTTTTGCAATAGCTTCATTATTGAGTGACCCCATTGATCCACCACGTATTGCTTTACCTATAGCAGTCGCAATGGTTGCCTCAGATGTATTGGCATTGGTCTCTATTTTTCTAAAATAATCCACATCCATATTATATTTGTATTCTTTTTTTCCGGCCTTCCAAGTTATTTCATTATTGTCATTTGGTTTGTTAAAAATATCTATTTTGAATTTCAATTTCTTTTCATTTTGAGCTTGAGCCAAAGTTGAATCTGCATCCACTGGTAATGGATAAAAGGTATCACGTACAGCTTCTAAAAATATACGAACCATATCGGCTCCAATTTGATTGTGATCAATCGATAATTTTCCCTCTGATTTATTCAAGCCAGAAAAACTGTATTTAGTGCCATCGCGTGCAATAAAGCCTGGTTTTTTAGAATCGGAGTTACTAATGCTGGTAGAAGCAATGCTCTCAAACGATGGGCTAAAATATGCTTCAGAATATAATCGCAATATTTCTTTTAGTTGTTCAATTTTCTCTTCCCCTTCAGCCTGATTTTGTTTATTGTCAGTCGGATTATTATTAATATGCTTGAAATTTAGAAAATCATCAAAAATTGAAGTTAGGTGTATGGGATTTCTCTTTTTACTTAAATTATTGATAATGTTTCCAAGATTATCAATATTTATACTTTCTTCTTTTTTAAACATATCTGGAGAAAAACCGAGTAAAGTATTTTTCTGCGGGAATGCTCCAAGTCCCTTAAATAAAATTGGGATTAAAGGAAGCTTTCCTTTATCAATCTGAATGCTCTCATGAAGTAAGGGAGCCATGCATTGTTTGAATCCTTCGTTATCCTGGGCATCAAACAGTTTTTCTGCGTCAAGGTTTTTGTCTGATAGCAATGTTTCAAGCTTCGAAATTACAAGCTGGTTTGGTAATTTTTCTGAAATGTTTAGTTTGTCTCCAATCAAAGAATTACAGCCAGCCAGGAACATACTTAGCCCTAATATTCCCAGGCGGTGTTTATGCGAAAATAAAAAACTAATCATGATTTTCCCTCGCGAAATTTATCTCGTTAATTTAAATAGTTATATTTTCAATATAACTATCCATAATTTTATGCGCTTAACTTTATAGTGCCAAGCTGTTGAGGGTATGAGCAGGACGTGAAGAAACCAAGCAACGGGATTCAAAACCAAGACAGCAATAGCTGCAATCAACGGTGAAAGACACTGATTGGGTTAATTGAACAATTTGATGCGCATTCGGACTAGATTTCTGAACAGAAGCAGCAGCACAGGAATCTGCCGATGTATCAATAGCATGCGGCACGCGCAACACCATACTAGCGAACAGTTCGGCTATCAGAAACGGAGCTTGCGAAGATGCATTGGATAGACAAATTACATCTGAACCATCCATTTGCAGGCGACAGAATGCTTTCGAAATGCTCTAACACGAAGAAGTTCTATTCGGTCGACGTCGTGAATCTACGCTGATGAAGCGAATGGGAATCCACGCAATCTATCGCAAGCAAATACCAGCAAGCGGTATCAAGTGAATACAGTTTATCCGTTTCTCTTTGGATGGCAAGGAAAACTGGTTTGGCAACTTGTTTGTCGAATGGTTTTGGAACATCAAAAACCTGAACCAAATCTAATCTTACAGATGCCACCCAACTCGGTTACTGTCTGATCTGATCTGGAGCTAGTACATCTCATGCTCTATAACCAAAATAGACCTCACACAGTGCGCTTGACGACAAAACGCTCAATGAGACCTACTTCAATAACCTCCCTGCAACGAGAAAAACAGCATTGACATTAAAGCAAGATTTCCATTTGGGATTTAGTAAAAATTGCCCAATCGAGTAAGGCCACTTCCCAAGTCAGCCAAATACAGCGTCATCAAACACCTTGCTTAAGGCTCGCTTCGATAAACCCATTTAAATCACCATCCAGCACGCTTTGGGTGTTTCCAACTTCCACATTGGTGCGCAAATCCTTAATTCGCGATTGATCTAAAACGTACGATCGAATTTGATGGCCCCAGCCAATATCCGTCTTAGATTCTTCAACCGCTTGTTTCTCTTCATTGCGCTTACGCAGCTCCGCTTCATACAGTCTCGATTTCAACATTGCCAACGCGTCCGCCTTGTTGCGATGCTGCGAACGTCCACTTTGGCATTGAACTACGATCCCGGTTGGATTGTGCGTGATACGAATGGCCGAATCGGTCTTGTTAATATGTTGCCCGCCCGCACCGGAAGCACGGAATGTATCTATCCTTAAATCGGCAGGGTTAATTTCGATTTCGATATTATCATCCGCCTCCGGATACACAAATACACTTGCAAACGAGGTATGACGGCGATTACCCGAATCAAAAGGTGATTTCCGCACCAAACGATGCACCCCGGTTTCCGTGCGTAAATATCCATACGCGTAGTCGCCCGTCACCTTTAACGTTGCACTTTTGATACCGGCAACATCTCCGGGTGATTCTTCCATGACTTCCACTTGCAATCCTTGCCTTTCACAATAACGCAGGTACATACGTTCCAGCATTGCGGCCCAGTCTTGCGCTTCCGTCCCTCCCGAACCCGATTGGATGTCTAAAAAACAATTACTTGGATCCATCGGACCGGAAAACATCCGCCTGAATTCAAGATTGGCGACGGCTTTTTCTATATCCCCGACATCAACTGCAATGCTCTCAAGCGCCGATTCGTCATTTTCCGATTTAGCCAGATCAAACAATTCCTGAGCATCCTGCAATTGCCGATCAACAGACTCCAGGGTTAGCACAGTGTCTTCTAATGACTTTTTCTCGCGGCCGATTTCTTCAGTTCGTTTGCTATCGTTCCAGATAGCCGGATCCTCAAGCAGTAATGCCAGTTCACTCAGTCTTGTCTGCTTGTTCTCGAAGTCAAAGAAACCTCCGTAATTCTTTGGCCCGGCCATCGAGATCCGCAAGTTGGCTCGATAATGCATTAATACGTTCAGCTTCCATAAATTTCACCCCATTTAAAGACCAGTATTATACCTGTTACGGATTTTCAATATGGCAACCATGCTCGCAAACAAGTGGCGGATCCCAAGTAAAAGTCATAAATTCCAAGCAATCGCAAGCCAAAAAAAATATAATAACCCCCTAGATTGCCAGTAACCCAATTATTTTGTTGATAGATTTATTTCCCTGAAAATCCCGCCATGTCTAAGTTCATCGCATTAATTCCGGCTGCAGGCTCGGGATCCCGGATGGGCAACGATGTTCCCAAACAGTATTTATCGTTGAGCGGCAAACCGATGATCTACCATGCAATCAATACGCTATGCAGAAATTCATCGATCGCTTACGTTTTGATTGTGCTGGCCCCTCACGATTCCGAGTGGGATAAATTCGACTGGTCTGAGTTTTCCGATAAATTAAAAGTGTTGAAATGCGGCGGCGCAACACGAGCCGAAAGCGTCCTTAACGGTCTGATATCTGTTCAGCATGCGCATAACATCAGTCCGGAAGATTGGATTCTGGTGCATGATGCGGCCCGACCATGTTTATCGCAATGGCAGCTCGACAAATTAATTGACGAATTGGCGGAAGATGCGGTGGGAGGACTACTCGCTGTTCCTGTAGCTGATACGCTCAAACGCAGCAACAATGAAACCCGTGTAGCGCGCACCGAACCTCGAGAGAATCTGTGGCAAGCGCAAACACCTCAAATGTTTCGTTATGCGCTTCTTGCTCAAGCATTGCAAAATGCAATCGGAATAGCCATTACGGATGATGCCAGCGCGGTTGAAGCGATTGGATTTCACCCCAAACTTGTTGCAAGTGACTCATACAATTTCAAAGTCACCTACCCCAATGATTTGGCATTAGCAGAATTAATATTACAACAAAGGAATAGCCAGTGACCGCAATGAGAATAGGACAAGGTTTTGATGTACATCAATTGGTTGAAGGGCGTCAATTGATTATCGGCGGCGTTACCATTCCGCATGACAAAGGATTGCTGGGTCATTCGGATGCGGATGTACTTTTACACGCAATCTGTGATGCGCTGCTGGGTGCTGCTGCATTAGGGGATATCGGCCAGCATTTTTCTGATACCGATCCTCGTTTTAAAAACATCGATAGCCGCTTATTGCTCCGCGAAGTTTGCCGCTTGCTGGAAAACAATCACTATACGCTCAGCAATCTGGATGCAACCATAATCGCCCAATCTCCCAAAATGGCGCCTTTTATTCCTGCCATGCGGCACAATATCGCGCAGGATCTTAATACTCACATCGGCAATATCAACATTAAAGCCAAAACAGCGGAAAAATTGGGAGCACTTGGGCGTAAAGAAGGCATCGCTGCAGAAGCGGTCTGTTTGATCACTCGCACACAACAATCAGCGTGATTGATCACAACGCCGCACCTGAAAAACAATCGAGCCGCGTCTTCTTTGCTGCCTTTCCAAATAAAATCATTCAAAACAAACTGACCCGGAAAGCCGAAGAATTGCGGGCCGTGTGTGGCGGGCGCATCATTAAAGCGCATCACATTCATCTCACATTATTATTTCTCGGCAACGTAGACACGCATCGCATTGATACCCTGCTAGAAACCGCAAAAAAAATTTCTGCGAAAAAATTTGAGCTGGAACTCAATAAAATCAGTTATTGGAAACACAACCAAATCGTTTTTGTTGGAGCGGAACATTATCCCGATGAATTGTTCGTGCTGGTTGAATCACTCAAAAATTTGCTCACAAAGGCCGGATTCTTATTTGACGCGCGAGACTATAAGCCGCATGTCACACTTATCAAAAAGGCTTCTCACTGCATTGATAATCAACCGATGAAACCGCTTGTGTGGTCTGTCGGCGAATGGCATCTGGTACAGTCGCAATCCGGCTCCAACGGGGTCGATTATATTCCTCTCGCACACTGGCCCTTGAAATAGCTCCCGCATGTACCCTAGCAACTTCATCCATTTTAGCGAGTATTGGCTTTGAAGCTCCTTGCCATTGAAACTTCAACGGAATTCTGTTCCGTTGCATTATTGTCAAACAATGGAATCATTGCAAAAGAACTCCAGGCCGGCCAACAGCATTCTGAAATGCTGCTGGATATGATTCAAGAATTATTATCAACTGCCAACTCAAATTTACGCCAAATGGACGGAATTGCTTTTGGCGCCGGTCCAGGCTCCTTTACAGGCTTACGCATCGCATGCGGCGTAGCACAAGGCTTAGCCTATGCCGCCAACCTGCCCATCGTTGGAATTAATACGCTCGAAGCGTTAGCGCAGAAAACGGCAGCGCCATTTGCGGTTGTAGCGCTTGATGCTCGCATGGGTGAAATTTATCATGCCGCGTATCAGAAAATTTCCGATTCCCATTGGAAGATTATCAGCTCGCCTATGCTGTGTTCACCGGAAAACGCCCCTTTACTACCGGGTAATGAGTGGGTAGCGTGCGGCAGCGGTTTTGATGTTTATCACCAAAAGTTATCCACATTTTATTGTGATACTATCCAGCAAATTCACCGTGGATTTCATCCTCATGCCGCAGAAATAGCGCAACTCGCGAGGTATCAATTCGGCGAAGAAATCCGCTGGCATCCTGCTGATGCCAGTCCGGTTTATATACGTAATAAAGTCGCTTTGACAGAAAGAGAACGAAAAGTATGACTTTGCAACAAGCCTTTGAAATTAGAGCAATGCACCCGACCGATTTGGATCGAATCATCCTGATCGAAAGGGAAATCTTTCTTTTCCCGTGGTCACCCGGAAATTTTTCGGATTCAATTGAAGCCGGTTATCTTTGTCACGTCATGGAGCTGGCCGATGCTATCGTGGGTTATGGAATCATGATGATGAGTCCCGACGAAGCACATATCCTCACATTAGGAATCGCCGCAGACTGGCAAAAGAAAGGCCTTGGAAGAAAATTACTGCAATACCTCATCGAAAGCGCCCGCAATTTGAATGCGAAATCGATCTTGCTGGATGTGAGAGAATCTAATCACGGCGCAGCGCAGCTCTATCAACAAATGGGTTTCCAGCAAATCGCGACGCGTAAGGGCTACTACCCGGCGATGTGTGGACGTGAAGATGCGCGCGTTATGCAATTGATACTATGAATAGCAGACGCACGCGCGTCCTCAAAGAACTGAACTTGCTTCCGGTATGGCGGCAGAAATCGAATGTTTCAGAGCAGGATAACCGTTCGCGTGAAGCATCAGATACCCAGGAAGAATCCTCCGGCATGATTCACTCAGCCGGGGATCACCAACCCATCCAAGCATCCGATCAAGCGACCTGGCTTCTTTTAAAGCAATCAGTTACCGATTGCTTCCGCTGTCAATTAAGTGCTACCAGAACTCATACAGTATTCGGTATTGGTGATGAAAATGCGGATTGGCTATTTATCGGTGAGGGGCCCGGTGCGAAAGAGGATGAAACCGGTGAACCATTTGTCGGACAGGCTGGCAAGCTGCTCGATCAAATGTTAGCGGCGATCGGGTTAAAAAGAGGTGATAACGTCTATATTACAAATATCGTCAAATGCAGACCGCCCGGCAACAGAAACCCTTCTTTAAACGAAGCCCGGCAGTGCGAACCCTATCTCATCAGTCAAATAGAATTAATCAAGCCAAAACTCATCATTGCATTAGGCAAGGTTGCTGCGCAAAACCTGCTCAAATGTGACGACAGCATCTCAAGCTTGCGCGGAAAAGTGCATCACTTCTCTAGTATCCCGCTGATTGTTACCTATCATCCGGCTTATTTGTTGCGATCGCTGCCGGAAAAAGCAAAAGCATGGAAGGATTTGTGTTTCGCAAATGCGACGATGCAATCATTAAAATAAAATTCTCAAGCCGAAGCGGTTGGTTATTCGCAGAAAATTAATGAATCTTCCTCGCGCCAATCAAATGCAGCGAGTCTTCTTTACTTTGATTCGTTAAATGCCATTTCCTGATCAAAGCCATCATGATTGACACGAACAAACCGAACGCTGCGATCACAACATAGATATGTACTTCAAAGAAAATCAATAATGCGTAAAGTGACAGCATCATCAAGATGCTTAAATTCTCGTTAAAATTTTGTACCGCAATCGAGTGTCCGGCGCCCATCAGGATATGACCGCGATGCTGCAATAATGCATTCATCGGCACGACAAAGAAACCCGCCAAACCACCGATTAACATTAACAACATAATCGCAATCCATAAATCTCTAACAAGTATCATCACGATTACGACAATCCCCATCGCTATTCCCAAAGGAATAACTTTTACCGATTGCCTCAGTGAAATCCACTTGGCGGCCAAGATAGCGCCTGCGGCGATACCCAAAGCCACCACGCCTTGAAGCTGGGCCGCTTGGTTTAATGGATAGTCCATCGCCACTTCGGCCCATTTCAGTACAATAAATTGTAATGTGGCGCCGGCTCCCCAGAATAAAGTGGTTACCGCCAGCGATATCTGGCCGAGTTTGTCGGACCATAATAACTTCACGCAGTGACTGAATTCATGCACCAGATAGAGCGGGTTTTTTTTGGGAATTCGATGATCGACACCGGTATTCGGAATATACAAATTAAATGCCGCTGCTATGGAATAGATCACAGCGATGATGAGAATACTGCTTTCCAGCACATTATCGATACCGGTATTGATCAATGGAAAGTCAATCTCCAAAAGCACACTCGCCACGGTTGGCGTAATCAGAACCCCGCCCAAAACTGTCCCCAAAACAATCGATGCCACTGTTAACCCTTCAATCCAGCCATTTGCAATCACTAATTTTTCGGGTGGCAATAACTCCGTCAAGATGCCATATTTGGCGGGAGAATAAGCAGCCGCCCCCAAACCGACTACTGCATAGGCTGCCAACGCGAAATACTGATTCATGGCCATGAATAGCAAACCACAGCCTGCTATTTTGATGGTATTACTAACAAACATGACCCGCCCTTTCGGCATGGAATCTGCAAAAGCACCGACGAAAGGTGCGAGAATGACATAAAACACCACAAAAACAAACTTCAGCATCGGTGTTAAATAGGCTGGAGCATGTAAATCAATCAACAATGCAATTGCCACAACCAACAGCGCGTTGTCCGCCAGCGATGAAAAAAATTGCGCTGCCATGATTGTATAAAAACCGCGTTCCAAACTTTTTCCTTAATCTGTAATTTTTTTATTCTAGATAAGTCATTTAATAATCGACTTTCCCGTGAAACCGGTCAGAGTGATAGTATTAGCCACCCAACATTTTTCAGCCCGAGAGATTAGCACATTATGCTGATTGTCATCGCATGAACGCTTCAAAGAATATTTGGTGCACCAAATGAAGGTTACGATCGTTATATCCCGGCTTAATTGAATTATTTATCTTTCTAAATCGATGCCACGTCCAATACAAGCAACAATTGATATTTCCGCTTTGGGTCAGAACTTAGCAGTTGTCCGTCAATATGCAACAAAAGCGCGAATCATGGCTGTGATAAAAGCGGATGCTTATGGACATGGATTATTTTCGGCAGTAAGCGGGCTCAAAGCTGCAGATGGTTTGGCGCTACTCGAACTGGATGCGGCCATCGAATTACGGAAGGCTGGTTATCAGCAACCGATTCTTTTATTAGAAGGTTTCTTTTCTTCTGAAGAATTAGCTGAATTTCAGCATTATCAACTGAGCGCGGTTATTCACCACGAGGAACAAGTTGCCATGCTGACGAAGTCAAAGCATGCATTGGACATCTTCCTGAAAATCAACACCGGGATGAATCGCCTTGGCCTAGTTCCTGATAGATTCTCTAAAATCGTCGACCATCTCATCGAGAGTCGTTGTACCAGAAGCCTAACGTTAATGACACATTTCGCGAGCGCAGACATCCCTACGGAAAAAGAAAATGTAATTCGTCAATTTGAAAGTTTTCTTTCTATTACTCAGGGCTATCATTTTCCTCGCTCTGTTGCAAACTCTGCGGCAATTATCCGCTATCCAGAAACGCAATCCGATTGGGTACGCCCTGGAATCATGTTATACGGATCTTCGCCTTTTTCAGATAAAACTGCATCCGAACTTCAGCTAAAACCAGTAATGACGCTCGCGAGCAAAATTATTGCGATTCATGATTTACAGAGCGGCGACAAAGTCGGTTATCACGGTCTCTTTGAGGCAGATCGACCAATGCGCATCGGAGTCGTAGCATGCGGCTATGCTGACGGATATCCGCGACACGCACCTACTAATACGCCAGTACTAATCAACAATCAGCGGAGCAGATTATTGGGGCGGGTATCTATGGATATGATCGCAGTAGACCTCACAGATATCAATAACGCAGGGCTAAATAGCCCGGTGACCCTATGGGGAGAGGGATTGCCTGTTGACGAAGTAGCTCACTATGCCAACACTAACAGCTATGAGCTACTTTGCGCTGTTGCCCCCAGGGTCGAAAGGAAAATTGCGCCGTAGGAGCGCATCCTGCCCCATTCAACCCCGGTAACAACAAATTATTCGACTTTTGCTTTACTACGCAAATCTTGCACCACCGTTGCAAATTCACGTTGTAACACGCGTTGTTGAATATTTTGTTTAACTTCCTTAAACGGTGGCACCGCCATCGGACGGATATCCATTAACTCGATCACATGCCAGCCAAAAGAAGTTTGAACGGGTAAATCCGTTCTACCCCCTTTCGATAATTTCACCAGCGCTTCAGAAAAAGGCCGGACATAAGCAGCCGGGGGACTCCAGTTAAGTTCACCGCCATTCTCTTTACTACCGTCATCCAGTGATTTTTGTTCCGCTAATTTAGCAAAGTTGGCGCCTTTTTTCAGCTGGGCAATGATATCCAGTGCTTCACTCTCGCTACCGACCAGAATATGGCGGGCTCTGTACTCTTTATCCCCCATTTGCACCTTTAGCATTTCATATTCCTTCCGCAAGGTATCGTCACTGACAATATTGTGTTTAATATAGTCGGCTTGATACGCTCTTACCAATACGGCCTGACGCGCGATTTCAAGTTGCGATATGACTTCCGGATCCAGATCCAATCTTTTTTTAACGGCTTCCTGCGCCAGAATTTCTTCAGCAATTAAATTTTCACGTAGCGCTTTTCTCATTTCAGGTCCATCAGGTTGCCCTTGTGCTACATTTGCTTTAACCATCAATTCCAAACGCGCTTGCGGAATCGCAACACCATTAACTTTTGCCATCACTCCCTGAGAATGAGCCGAGACGGCGGTAAAGCCTAGAAAACTAGCTACTATTATTTGTGAGACTCTCATCAAACGCATGGAATTTCCTCTACTGTAATTAAAAAAAATTTCTTAAAAAACTAGTGCATGGAAAGTATACGCCTTAACCGAATGCACGTGAATCTTTACCTAACCTGTTATCTTCATAAGTATTTTAAGTTCCTGAAAAAGCAACACTCGGTTAACACTCATCAAAATTTAGCTTGGTAAAACTTTTTTAAAAGGCTTAACAGTGACTTTCTGATACACTCCGGCACTGACATAGGGATCCGCATTTGCCCAAGTCTTCGCAGCTTCCAAAGATTCGAACTCGGCGACGATCAGGCTGCCTGAAAAACCCGCAGGTCCAGGTTCCAAACTATCAATTGCTGGAAATGGACCCGCTAAAATTAACCGGCCTTCATCCTGCAATGCCTGAATTCTGCTTAGATGTTGCGAACGAACCGCCATCCTTTTTTTCAGGCTATCCGGCACATCCTCTCCGTTGATCATATATAGCATCTTTATTTTTTACTCACTTGATTTTTGATTTCGCTTTTCACAGTCCCTTGATCGATATCATCCGCATTCTCGGTTGCCAATAACGTTGTATCTTTTAAATATTTTCCCAGGAAAATTATCTGCGCCACTATAAAAACAAGCATTAAGCCGGTCGCCCCAAAAAGCTTAAAAGATACCCAAGTGTCTAATGAAAAACTAAAAGCGACGAAGAGATTGATGCAACCCATAATCGCAAAAAAAACAATCCAGCTAAGATTGAGAGTATTCCACACAGTCGTTGGCAGTATCATCTGTTTCTCAAGGGCCGTCTTGATCAGATTCTTACCAAACAACAAATTGGATACGAGCAGCACTGATCCAATCAACCAGTAAAAAACTGTCGGCTTCCATTTTATAAAGGTCTCATCTTGTGAAATTAAAGTTGCACCGCCGAAAACGATAATTACTGCCAAATTGATCCACATCATTTTCTCGATTTGACGATGGCGTATCCACAGCAAGCCAATCTGTACAAAAGTTGCAGCTATTGCAACAGCGGTTGCAACAAAAATATCGTAATATTTATAAGCTAAGAAAAATAATACAACTGGAAATAGATCAAACAACAGTTTCATCAAAATCCACCATCAATTGTTTGCAAAAGTCACCAGAGGAGTAACCGTGTAACTTCGTTTTACAACAATACCGCGGGTAATCGCGCAGTCAAACTGTTTCTTTCCTTCGTTGCTTCACCCATTAATGCATATCCGAGCAAATTCCCAGCATTGTCTTCATAAAGGGCTTTAATGCCATGCTCATCTGCTTCCACTCTCCATGCACCATTAATCCCAAAATCAGGCGGTGAAACAACGGTCGGGCATGACGGAGTTTTCACAATCACAGGCATTGCCGGATAATGAACAGGCGTAGAGCGTCCAGCAAGTGTTGCAGCCAGTGCTCGAGCTGCATGCGATATAGGCATCACGAACGGCAATACCTTTCCTTCAACCTCAGCGCAATCACCCAAAGCATAGATATCATTTACCTGAGTTTGCAGTAACCTATTCACAACAATTCCTCGATTCACCGGAATCCCCGCTGCTGCCGCAAGATGAGTGCGCGACCGCAATCCAACTGCTGATAAGACAACATCCGACTCGATAGAGTTGCCATTTGCCAGAGTCAAACGCAAATGTTCTTGCACTTGATCAATCGCGTTCGTTGAAGTGTTTAGATGAAAGGCAACACCCACATTCTCAAGCTTTTTCTGCAAAAACGCCCCACTATCAGGAGGTAAAAGGCGCCCCAGGGGTTGTGTGCCAATATCAATAACATCCACGTGATGGCCGGTTAATGCCAAGTCATTTGCAAATTCACACCCGATTAAACCCGCTCCAATAATGCTTACTCTTTTTTTCTCATCCAATGCTGCCCGGAATTTTTTGTAATCATCCAAATCGTTAACCGTCAGCACTTTTTCTACACCACTGCCAGTTAACGGCAAGCGAACTTGATCCGCACCTAAAGCTAAAACCAACCGATCGTAAAAGATGCTTTCATCATCAGCCAAAATCAACTCTTTTTTTAGATGATCGAGCGCTTTAACACGACAGTAAGGACGTATCACAATTTTGAGTTGCGTCGCCATTTGAGTGGCGTCGCTATTTAATAGCATATCAGGGGTCTTTCCTGATGATAGAGCATTCGACAACATTGGTTTGGAATAAAAACCACCATGATCGGCTGACAACATTAATATTGGTATCTCGGCATCAAGCTTACGAAGTTCCCGTGCTACTCCATAGCCAGCCAATCCACTTCCAACTATCACTATCTGATTGACCATTAACTTATTTTCCAAATATTCTAATTCTCTAAATTTCTTACAAATCTCTAAGGAACCCGACTTTTAAGCCCCTTTATTCATCACTGCTCATTGAATGCCCACATAATGAATCAATGTGTCATCCATTAAATCACAAATTTTATATTGATAATTTTTTTATCATTTCTTACTACGCCACAAAAACAAAACACACTGGTTAATGGATATTAATCCAAAAAACCAGTGTGTTTTGTTTTCAAACCATTAAACTTGAATACACATCCACAACAGATAAGCATTCAAAGTTTAAAAGAAATTGTTACGCTATTTATCCTCTTCACTGTTTTTAACCAGACTTTCCCGTCTCTGGGTATAGGCATCGCGAATAAATTCATATTTATCTAAAGCAGCTTCTTCAAGTGTCTTGTCTTGTTCAAGGAATTGCGCACGATTGTTAAATGTCCGTGCTGTTGCAACTGGGAAGCGTAATGCCGGTGAGTTGATATAACTGACATTATTCAAGAACACGCCTGTTACCCCTTGTGTAACGGGATCAATGAAGAAGCTATCCACCGCCAGTCCGAATGTATCACGAGCCGAACTTGGTCCCAAGAAGGGCAATACAATATAAGGCCCGCTTGCGACTCCATAACGCCCTAGAGTTTGACCGAAATCTTCATTTCGTTTATTCAGATTAACATCACTGACCGCGCTGATATCACTTGCAATATCAATCAGACCGAATACGCCGAATGTTGTATTAACCAGCAGTCTAGCGCTGCTAGCTAGCGCACTTTCATAATTTAATTGCAACACAGAGTTGGTGATCACCACAACTTCATTGAGATTTGAGAAAAAATTCTCCACCATCAATTCCAGCGGATCCGGCATGATCCTCTTGTACTGCCTAACTGCCGGATCAAACACATTATCGTAGACCCTTTCGTTGAAATTAAAAACCGCGCGATTCATTGGTTCCAGAGGATCATAGGGACCATTCTGGTCATTCATCTTTGTTGAAGCACAGCCGCTTAAAAATAAACCGGAAACAAGTATCGCAATAGCTTTGGAACGAAAAATATTAGTCATGTTCTTATTTCTTTTAGTAAAAATTCGACAAATCTTACCACATTTATAAAACGGGTTCAATAGGCTTAAATTTTAAGGCATTTTGAACCTTAAGCTGATTCACTCTTCTTTAATCTCAAAAATTTATTAGCATTTATTAAACCAAACATTAAGCATTATGTATATACGACAATGCAATTATGATACTTGATTAAATTATTAATACGTTAAATAACGCCTTAACACAATACCATTTTAGCCTCAAGACACTTCCATTCCATTATGCCTCAATAACGCATCCAGCTCTGGTTCGCGTCCGCGAAAAGCAATAAATGACTCCAATGCAGAACGGCTTCCACCCACGGCAAGAATTTCTTCAAGAAAGTGAGAACCTGTTGAGGCATTAACCACACCATCGGCAGCAGTTTCTTCGAACATGCTATAGGCATCGGCTGATAGTACTTCCGCCCATTTATAACTGTAGTAACCAGCCGCATAGCCTCCTGCAAAAATATGCGCAAAGCTGTTCGGAAAACGATTAAAAGCTGGCGGGATAACCACCGCGACTTCACTACGGATATCATCAAGCAACTGCAATACTGTCTTATCGCCATGCGCTTTATACTCGAAATGCGCAAGCATATCAAACAGCGCAAACTCAATCTGCCGCAGCATTTGCAATCCACTTTGAAAGTTTTTTGCCTTCAGCATCTTATCGAACAACATTCTGGGCAAGGTTTCTCCGGTGTCAATATGCTGGGTCATTCCAACTAGCACATCCCATTCCCAGCAAAAATTCTCCATAAATTGGCTCGGCAATTCGACTGCATCCCATTCCACGCCATTGATACCGGATACCCCGAGATCTTCGACTTTCGTTAATAAATGATGCAATCCGTGTCCAAATTCGTGGAAAAGAACAATCACCTCCGCATGCGTGAATAATGCCGGACGCAATTGACCGTTTATTGCAACAGGCGCTGAGAAATTACACGTAAGATACGCAACAGGTATCTGTATCGATTGTTGCTCGGCCTCTTGTCCATCAATCCGTCTGCGTGTAATCGCATCATCCATCCAGGCTCCGCCACGCTTATTTGGGCGCGCATATAAATCCAAATAAAATTGACCGATTAATTGGCCATCAGCATCATGAATATCAAAAAACTTAACATCGGGGTGCCAGCATTGGATATTACGCGTAGGATCCGCTTGGGTGATGCGGATACCATAGAGTTTTTCCACCACGCTGAACATGCCAGTTAACACCCTGTTCTCAGGGAAGTATTGTTTAACTGCTTGGTCAGAAAATGCATAACGCTCTTCGCGTAGTTTCTCGCTAACATAAGCCAGATCCCAAGCTTCGAGTGTTGTCAGCTTTAATTTCTCCGCGGCAAATTCCTGCAGTGCTTGCAGATCCCGCATAGCGTGCGGTTTAGCTTTACCCGCCAATTTTCTCAAGAATTCTAGAACTTGCTGGGGAGACGTCGCCATTTTCGTAGCCAATGAAACTTCCGCATAATTTTTATAACCCAGCAACTGAGCCGCTTCCTGCCGGAGCTCCAATATTTTATTGATAAGCGGCATATTGTCTTTGCCTAGACCGGCTTGGTTATCAAATTCACTGGCTCGGGTTGCATACGCTCGATACATCTGCTCACGAAGTATACGGTTATCCGCATATTGCATTACGGGCAGATAGGATGGCATATGCAGGGTAAATTTCCAGCCTTGCTTAGCATCCGCTGCCGCTAGCTGCTGCGCTGCTTCTAGCACATCTGCCGGAATACCTGCTACGGCTTCTTCATCTTCAATGATCAGCGAATAAGCATTGGTAGCATCCAGCAAGTTATCACTGAATTCGGAGGACAGCTTCGACAAATCTTCCTGGATTTGCAAAAACCGCTGCTTTTTCTCCACCGGCAATTCCGCACCTCCCAAACGAAAATCTCTCAGCTCATTGTCTATGATTTTTTTGCGTGCCGGTGCCAGCTGTCGATATTCCTCGCTTGCTCGTAATTTCTTATATTTTTCGAATAACAGCACATCTTGCGATAACTCGGCATAGAATTGCGTGATTGCTGGAAGATTGGCATTATAAACTTCACGTAATTGCGGACTATTCATGACCGCATTCAAGTGCGATACCTGTCCCCAGGCTCGGGATAAACGTTCATTAGCATTTACAATCGGCTGGACAAATGCTTGCCAAGTCGGGGTACCGCCGTCCGTTTTTACTTTTTCGATTACTGCGCGATTTTCTGCTAACAGTATCTCAATGGCTGACGTAATGTGCTCATTTTTAATATCGGCAAAACGCGGCAACCCGGAAAAATCTAATAAAGGATTTGACATAGAAATTTCAACTACTCAGTTAATAATGAATGATTAATTTATACGAGATTGCACAAAAATGTGCATTGAAGCATCACTGAAATCAGTACTCATAAACAATTTGACCGTTCACCAAGGTATATTTAATAACCCCAGGCAATTCCATTCCCATGAACGGGGTATTTTTCCCCTGGCTCGAAATCGCGGGTGAAGTCACCTTCCAATACTGATCCGGATCAAAAATACAAATATCCGCAGGGCTTCCAACCGATAGATGACCGGCATCAATCCCCAATATTTGGGCTGGTTCGGAAGTAATCTTAGCTAATACTTTCGCTAACGGCCAACGCATTTCTTGGCCCCATTTCAACGTAAGGGGCAACAACAATTCCACCCCCGTCGCACCGACTTCGGATTGTCCAAATGGCAACAATTTCGCATCTTCATCAACCGGCGCATGATCCGAACAAATGGCATCGATAGTACCTGCCAACAAACCATAACGCAATGCATCCCGATCGCTGGAACTTCGCAACGGCGGCATCAGATGGCAGTTTGAATCAAAAAAACCGATATCCATATCCGATAAATGCAGATGATTAATCGATACATCACATGTCACCGGCAATCCTTGCTGTTTCGCCACGCCGATCATTGCCAGGCCTTCGGCGCTGGAAATCCGGCACAAATGCACCCTCACACCCGTCTCTTTGGTCAGCAGAATGATATTAGAGATAGCCACAGTTTCAGCACAAACCGGAATAGTCGGCAAGCCCAAACGGGTTGCAACCTCTCCGTCATGAGCGACACCATCACTCGTAAGACTGATATCTTGGGGACGTAACCACACGCTAAACCCGAATGTCGACGCATAGCGCATTGCTTGCATCAATACCCGCAAATTAACCAGCAAACCATCCGGCTGCCCAAAAACCACACACCCGGCATCATTTAACTCGGCCATTTCCGTCAATCGCTCGCCCTTTAACCCTTGTGTCAAGGCGCCAATCGGGTAAACATGCGCCTGATTCAGACTTTTAGCGCGATGTTTCAGCATTTCCACCAAACCGGGTTCATCCAGCGGCGGATCGGTGTCCGGCGGGCAAGCAATACTGGTCACACCCCCGGCAACCGCTGCATTCATTTCGGACTCCAAAGTTGCCTTATACTCAAACCCGGGTTCGCGCAAACGCACGGACAGATCAACCAGCCCCGGACACACGATCAATGATTGCGCATCGATGACACGATTCGCCTGAAATTCATGCGGCGCTGCACCGATGGTTAAAATTTTGCCTTTGGATATGAACAGGTCTTGAATACCATCAACCCCATTCTTAGGATCAATCAGCCGTCCGTTTTTAATATGAATTTTCATCGTATAACGTTAAGCACCCGCCAAGATAGACATCACTGCCATGCGAACAGCAATACCGAATGTCACCTGCGGCAAAATCACCGATTGCGCGCCGTCGGCGACAGCCGAATCGATCTCTACCCCTCGATTCATCGGCCCGGGGTGCATGACAATCGCATCGCGCCGCGCCAGGGATAGTTTCTCCGGGGTCAATCCGTAATATTTGAAATATTCCTCAGCACTGGGTAAATTGGCGCCCTTCATCCGCTCATTTTGCAGGCGCAACATCATTAACACATCGATATCCTTCAGCCCTTTCGACATGTCGTGGTAAACATGCACACCAAGACGCTCGACCATTTTCGGGAGCAATGTTTTTGGTGCAATCACACGTACTTCCGGCACCCCCAAAGTAGTTAGCGCATGGATCTGCGAACGCGCTACCCTGGAATGCAGGATATCCCCGATTATCGCAACACGCAGGCTGCGGAAATCCTGTTTATAACGGCGGATCGTGAACATGTCCAGTAACGCTTGCGTCGGATGCGCATGACTGCCATCACCCGCATTAATGACATGGATGTCCGAACGAACATGTCTTGCAATTAAATGAGCCGCGCCGCTCTGCGCATGCCGGACAACAAACATGTCGGCATTCATTGCCGAGAGGTTATTCACGGTATCGAGCAATGTTTCACCTTTCGATTGCGCCGATACCGCGATATTCAAATTGATGACATCCGCTGACAATCGCTTTGCAGCAATTTCAAACGTTGTTCGAGTACGCGTACTGGGTTCGAAAAACAGATTGAAGATCGATTTACCCCGAAGCAAAGGGATTTTTTTAACATCCCGCTCGGTCACGCCCACAAATGATTCCGCAGTATCCAGAATATTCAGCAAAATCGAAGCCGGCAAACCTTCCGTGGTCAGCAAATGCTGCAACACGCCATGCTCATCCAACTGTGGATTTCTATTAATCATTCAGAGAGATTCTTATCGTATAGATCAAAACTCAATTTCCCGTTTTCATCACGCTTGAGTTCCAACATCTTATCCGCTGGCAATGCGAGCTCGATCCCGACATATTGCGCAGCAATCGGCAATTCCCTGCCTCCGCGATCTACCAGAGCCGCCAAACTGATTGAGGCAGGGCGGCCATAATCGAATAACTCGTTGATCGCTGCGCGAATCGTACGCCCGGTATTCAACACATCGTCCACCAGCAAAATATCCGCCCCCTCAACTTCAAAGGGTATTTCTGAAGGCTTCGTTTGTGAGTGCAAGCCGATCTTGTCAAAATCATCCCGGTAAAAAGATGCACTGAGTATGCCAAACGGCTTCGCAATAGCCAATTCCCGGTGCAACCGCTCCACCAGCCAGACGCCGCCCGTACGAATACCCACCAGTGAAAAATCCTTCGATCGATTCACTCGAATTTTTTGTGCAAAGCTTCTGAAAACTTCCTCAGCGTCTGGTAGTTGCATGTTGTTCATCAAAAAATGATTGCAGAATTTGTTGCGCAGAAAATTGGTCCAACAAAGGTTTTTGCTTTATTCCGAATATCCCGGCCGCATTTAAAGAAACGCTTGCGACTTCACTGGTATACCGCTCATCAATCATAACCACTTTAATTTTAAACCGGCCCTCTAATCGGCGCGCAAAACGCTGACTAAGGTGCGTCAGCTCATGTACGGTACCGTCACTATGCACGGGCAATCCTACCACCAGCAACACAGGCTGCCAGGTTTCAATCAATGCTGCAATCTTGGCAAAGCGCCGCTCCGTCACTTCCGTGTCAATGGTCGATAGCGGATTTGCTACACCTAGCGCCGTATTGCCTATCGCAACACCAATACGCTTTTTGCCAAAATCAAAAGCCAAAACGACCCCGTCAGACAATTGTTTCTCTGTTTGTTGATACACGGCAAAACTTCGGGGAAAACAATCCGTCACCGTCACGACGAATTGTTATGCATGCCCGACTTCATTGGAGATATTCGCGTCATGAATCCCCAACAACTGCATTGCTGCCGGCAGCCGCTCCTCGGATGGCAAGTCAAATAAAACATCAGCCGTGGCCGGTACGGTCAGCCATGCATTTTGCGCTAATTCATGCTCGATTTGGCCAGCAGCCCAGCCCGCGTAGCCCATTGCTATAAGAACTTGATCCGGACCTTCTGCATTCGCAATTGCTTTCAAAATATCCAGAGATGTCGTCAACCCCACTTCCTTATTCACTACAAGCGTCGATTGCCAGTTTCCTATAGGATGATGCAATACAAATCCGCAATCCAATTGCACTGGGCCACCGAACAATACCGGTATTGCTTCGGCTGGTGAAACGGTTTGCGGAATTCCAAGCTGTTTAAAAAGATTCACCAATGTAAGATCTGTAGGACGGTTGATGACAATCCCGAGCGCCCCTTGTTCGTTATGCTCACAAATATACGTCAATGTCTTGGAAAAAACAGTGTCCACCATTGTTGGCATCGCAATCAAAAAATGGTGTGTCAAATTGACATTTTTCATAGCAAAGACTCTAAATTGTGACGTGAATATCCATTGCTTAACTTCCCGTCTAAATCACGAAGTTAGCTTATACCCAATATGACGTATGAGTCATTACTTTTGATCCAAGTTTCATCGTAATTTTTATTGGGAGCGGCAATTCCGCCCCACCATAAGACAACGCCATTGTTGCGTGGCTCGCTTCATCAATTTTCATTTGCGTGACAATTGCACGGCTTTTTTCATCCTGATCGGGTAAACGTTGCAAATGTCCCGCCAAGTGTTCCCCTACTTGATGCTCGGTTTCCGCAAGAAACCCGAGATTCCATTTATCCCCCAGCAATCCAGCGATAACACCGATTGTAAACGATCCGCCATACCATAATGGATTCAAAAAACTTTTACGGCCACCCAGCTCCGCAATCCGGCGTTCAGTCCATGCCAGATGTTCCGTTTCTTCTCTGGCTGCCTGCATCAAGGTCTGCTGCACCACTTCGTTTCGCGCCGTTAAACCTTGCCCTTGGTACAGGGCTTGAGCACAAACCTCACCAACATGATTAATCCGCATCAACGCGCATGAAAGCCTTTTCTCAGCATCGGTCAAATCGGCTTCCGGCAAATTATTGCCGGGCACAGGCCGGGCGGTTTGAGCCGGGGTCAATAAAGTCCGCAAAGCGCTATCAAAGCCAATGATTAATTTATCAATATTGATCATAATCTTTAAAATCCACGTAAGGAAAGAAAGGTTCTACTGCGACACAGGGCGGTTATTCAAGTATCTGGAATCTCTGAGATACCCCGACTAAAAATCTGTTTTTATTATAATTCCAAACCCATCTGTCTTGCCAGTAATGTAACCGGATGCAATACTTCAACCTCTATTCCATTTTCGCGCAATCCGTTTGCGATATGCATGCTGCACCCAACATTTGACGTTACCAAGTAGCGGATTCCACTCTCCTTGATCGCAGCGATCTTGTCATTGCGCAACATTTCCGAGATTTCCGGTTGATCTATAAAGTAAGTTCCGGCAGCACCGCAACACTGATCATTACGAGCTAATGGCAATACCTGCGCGCCAGGTATGCGTTCGAGCAATTGGTACGGATATCGCCGCCCATCGTGCACGTTACGAAGACTGCAAGGATCATGCACTAGAATCTTCTCCGCCAACGGGGTAATTTCAATACACTCCCATCCTTCACTGAATACAAGAAACTGACTGATGTCGATTATCCGGCCGTTGCGCTTGTCAACGCCGGACTCGATCAGTTGCGTTGCACATCCGGATGCCGTACTGATAATAGCTTGAATATGGGAACCGGCAAAGGCAGTTTGATTCTTTCTCGCAAATAAGCCGGCTTCATTGATCGCGCCGCGATGCTGATGCAACGCACCACAGCAAGTCTGATCGTTGGGCACATGCACGGTATAACCCAAGTGATTCAACACAGCGATACTCGCATTTAATGTTGTAACATCGGTCAGCCTTGCCACACAGCCCAAAAACAATCCAACCTCGCCGCGACAATTTCCAATCGCGGGATATTGCTTCTGCCATTGATTCCCGGTTGTAGCTTCGCTTTTTTTTACTGCCGCAAGCGGAAACTTTACCGGCGGAAGTTGCGACACCAACTTAAGCAACGTATTGTCCGCTAGAAATTTTATTTTGCTGGCCAAATGAAACAAGCCTTTTCCTTGCGCCGAAGAAAATAAGCGGCGCAAGTAATCCAGCCGAACCGGATGAGACAGCAACAACCGCAAGAACCAATCTTGCAGACTTGTTCCTCCGCCTGAATTATCAATTTTTGATTGCCGTATCAGATGCCGCGCTTCATCGATCAATACGCCATAACGGACATCATTCGGACAAACAGCCTCGCATGCCCGGCATGTCAAGCACCGGTCCATATGCTGTATAAATTTCGAATTTAGCGGAATCCGGTTACTGGCAACCCCGTTCATTAAAGCAATACGCCCGCGCGGAGAGTCGGCTTCCGATTTCAGCAATCGATAGGTTGGACAATGCGGCAAACATAATCCGCAAGATACACATCGATTGGATTCTTCAATAATTTTATTTTTTGTTATGTTTTGAGACAATTAAACAATTCTTTTAGAAAATGGCGATTTATCGCAGTGTTATCTATCCTTACAAACCAGAACATGATACCAACCAAAGGCATCTTATTACTTGTCAATTTTATGAAAATTATTGTAAAATTAAAGATTACATAATACTTTTGCTACAAAATTCTATGGTTATTATCAGATTGGCGCGCGGTGGTGCAAAAAAACGTCCTTTTTTTAACATGGTGGTTGCGAACTCACGTTCACCTCGTGATGGTCGATTTTTAGAACGTATTGGATTTTATAACCCCAGAGCAGCAGGTGGTGAAGAACCGCTGCGAGTTCAGTTGGATAGAGTTGCGTACTGGCAATCTCAAGGTGCGCAATTATCGTCAACCGTATCCCGGCTCGTCAAACAATTTGTCGCCAGCAAAGAAGCTTCCTTCGGCAACACCAACAAATAAGCCAACTGAATCGATGGTCATCATGGGCCATATCATGGGTCCATTTGGTGTATATGGTTGGATAAAGATAAATCCATATACGGAACTCATTGATGGCCTCATGGATTATTCTACCTGGTGGCTCGGCAACGATAATATAGAATGGCAGCAAGTGCATGTAACAGACGGTCATATTAATGGCCAAGCATTGGTAGTGCAATTAAGAGAATACACTGATCGTACGCAAGCTACAAAACTTAAAGGATTGCAGGTTGCAATTCCGAGAAGCCAGTTACCAGCGCTTTCTCAAGACGGCACAGATGGTTACTACTGGTCTGATTTAATCGGGGTTGAAGTTATTAATTTAAAAGGTGAGCGGTTAGGTAACGTTGTCGGTTTGTTTGAAACGGGCGCCAACGATGTGTTACGTGTTCAAGCAACTGATAGAGAACAAAAAGAAATCCTCATTCCTTTTATTGAGCAGTTTGTTATTGAAGTAAATCTGAAACTTTCCAGAATTACGGTTGATTGGGGCATAGATTATTAAGGTAATCAATAATGCCTTTTGAATGCGATGTCATCACGTTATTTCCAGAAATGTTCGATGCCGTTACCAATTACGGTGTAACAGGAAAGGCTTTCAGAAACGGTATTATCAACCTTAATACTTGGAATCCGCGTAGCTTTGCATACGATAATCGTCATAGCGTGGATGACAGCCCCTACGGTGGAGGGCCAGGTATGGTGATGATGGCGCAGCCGTTGGAGGATGCCATTGTTCAAGCAAGAGCGAGACAAACCGGATTAGGCATCTCGCAAACCGTAGTGGCTTATATGACGCCCCAGGGAAACCGGCTTGATCATCATAAGGTTACAACACTGAGCAAGATGCCGGGCCTGATTTTATTATGCGGCCGCTATGAGGGTATTGACGAACGTTTAATCAGCCGCCAAGTGGATATGGAAATCTCCATTGGTGATTATGTTGTTTCCGGCGGCGAGTTAGCCGCAATGGTTCTAATTGATTGTATCATTAGACAAATACCGGGTAGCTTGGGTGATCCGGAATCGGCAAATCAAGATTCATTTGTTGATGGATTACTGGATTTCCCGCATTACACGCGCCCCGAGGTATATGAAGGTGATCATGTCCCTGAAATATTGATGTCTGGAAATCACGCGCAAATCCGGCGTTGGCGTTTGCAGCAGGCACTGGGTAGAACATGGTTAAAACGCCCGGATCTATTGGAGCGAAAATTAGAACAGTGCGGCATAACCTTAGACGAGAAAGAATTGTTGGAAGAATTTAAACAGACTTGTAAATTTAGATAGCATCAGCAGAGAGGAGAAGGAAATGAATATTATTGAACAATTAGAAGCAGAAGAAATAAAACGCCTAAACAAAGAAATACCTGATTTCTCCCCGGGCGATACTATCATTGTCAACGTGAATGTGGTTGAAGGCGATCGCAAACGTGTACAAGCGTATGAAGGAGTTGTTATCGCGAAGCGCAATCGCGGCCTCAATTCAGCTTTTACAGTTCGCAAGATTTCAAGTGGAGAAGGCGTGGAGCGTACTTTTCAAACATATTCTCCATTAATATCAAGCATTGAAATCAAACGCCGTGGCGCCGTTCGCCGCGCAAAACTGTATTACTTGAGAGATCGCGCAGGCAAATCCGCCCGTATTCGCGAGAAACTTCCAGCCCGTCTTGGCAGCAACACTACCAATAGCACACCAGTAGAACAAGACGCCGCCGCATCAGAATAAGCAACGCAGCAAAAGCAGTAGAAAGTCCAATCACATCAATAAAAAATCCCCGTCATTATTCCTAATAAACTGACGGGGATTTGATAGTTAGCCACTGTTCCTTATCTTACTTGAGTAACTCCTTCACATTCTCGGGAGGCCGGCATAGTTTAGCCTGATCGCCCCGGACCACAATAGGGCGCTGCATCAAATCCGGATTCTCGACCATCGCCTTGATAATCTCGTCATCGGAAGCCCCAGCTAAATTACGCGCCGCCGGTTCGTCCTTACGCAGCACATCGCGCACCGGCAAATTCAGTTTTTGAATAAGCTTGCGCAATTCCTCGACTGTTAAAGGAGCTTCATAATAATTAACGGAATCGAACTGCTGGCCGCTTTCCTTCAGCAAAGAAAGGGTCGCCCTGCATTTACTGCAAGTAGGTTTCTGATAAATGACGATCTTTTCACTCATAGCAACGCAACTGATACAGAGAGATAGTAATAAAAAAGCATTTCTTTAATATTATTTAATACCGCATTCCGCCGAGATTGCTTTATAGGCCGCGGTCGATCCGCTCAATCCAAAAGTATCAACCGTGCTAGTCCCGCGTGCCGATGCCCCTTTAACTACCAGTGAATTACCGCGCTTGAGCGCATCCGTAATTTTATTGTCAGTGGCTTGATCGGGTGCCCAGGCTGAATCATCCTGAGTAAAAAGCCGGAAGCTTTGATTATTCACAGTTACAGTCGCATCGCTGCCCGGTTTATAGGGATAGCCGGCGATATAACTGAAAACATTCGTACTTTTTTCCGCAGGGCGATGCGTAACCAGCGCATAAACATCACCACGTTTCGTGTAATTGCCTTCAGCCTTTTTCGGCTGACTCACCATATAACAAACTTTACTATTGTTCTCCATGAACATATAGGCGGTCCAGTCGCCATGCTGCCCTAAAAGCTTCGGTTCGGCGGCTTGTATCGAACCAGAAAATGCAAAAACAGCACTCGCAAATATCAATTTTTTAAATTTCAGCTTCATTTTCTAATGGCCTTAAAAACTATATCGTTACGACTTCAGCAATTGACCGAGCTAAAATGCCAGCCCTAAATCCAGCTTACCAGTCATGGGTAAACAATGATCAACAGCCTTCCATTTTATATATGAAAAAACCATTTTTGTTAATTTCATCAATGACATTTGGGGGCGCGCTTTGGCTATGACAAAAGCTGCATTCCCTGCTCGTAACGACGGCATCGCCTTCTCCGACCGTTGCAAGCCATTGTTTCGCGTATTCAACTGCTTTTTGATCATCTTTCACGGCAGTAAACACATCGAAGTGCATCGTATGCCCATCTTTCGCCTTTACATAGGTATCATAAACATGAATTTGCATAACATTCCTTCCCAAAAAATAGATTGATAAATAAATCTTATTCAGCGCTGCGGCATACCTCGCCGCGCATTTTTCATCTCCAACTATACCAATTAATACACCAAACTGCCAGGAGATATAGTCATACTACCAATGCCTGAATTGTCTTCGAATCACCGCACTTGCATGAAATCCGTGCACATGTTGAACCCAATTACCGGAACAAAGCAGGAAGACGATAACGGCGGATTTCTCCCTGGAAAATTCGGAATAAATCTGAATGCGAGATAAAATGTAAGACAGACGGCTTGCTGCCCTCGAAACCGGCCAAAGTGATTTACGAGTACGCCAAAGGTAGCGGATCATTTTCCCAAGCAACGATTCAATACTTTTCTTGAAAAAATTTTACGATTGATGATGAACCTAACTCCGTTGATGGTCTTATGAAAAAATGGACCAATATCCTATTGCCGATCCCGGATTGGCTGAATATCTGGGTTGCGAACAAACCCGCGCACTTTCCCACGATAGACCAGCGAATGGCATTGATAATCGATTTGGCAAAAATCAACGTGCAACAAGGCGGTGGCCCCTTTGCGGCGGCTGTTTTTGAATCTGCCACCGGAAAGTTGATTGCGCCGGGTGTCAATTGGGTTGTCCCGGGAAAATCCTCGCTGCTGCATGCCGAAATTATGGCGCTCGCTTTGGCTGAGCAATCGCTCGGCGATCATGAACTGGCTCAGTCTGGTGGCTTTGAACTGATCACCAGCGTGGAACCTTGCTGTCAATGTCTGGGTGCTTTAATATGGGCCGGTGTCGCTTCGGTCGTTTGCGGCGCGCGCTCGGAGGACGCGCAGGCCATCGGATTTGATGAAGGTCCCCGCCCCGCGAATTGGATCCAGGAACTGCAGAAAAGAGGCATTGCTGTAACCACCGGAATCATGCGGCCGCAATCACTCGAAATATTACAAAGCTACACTGGAGAGCTTTACAACAGTCGGTTGCTGGGTTCAAATCCCAAGAACTGACGAGTACACGAGCGGCATGTAAGATATCCCTCGTAACAAAGCAAAGAATAATAAGGATAATTTTTTGAAGCGCAAATTGTTACAACATTGCCTCTATTGTTTCATCATGTCGGCAACGATGACCGGCTGCGTATCGGCAACCGTAACCGCCGTCAATCTCGGTTTTTCTGATGAATATCTCGAACAGTGGCTCTATTCCTGGAGCATTGCTTTCCCTGTCGGATTCCTGCTCTTATTATCGCTATCCCCGGTATTCCGGAACCTGGTCGATAGAATTTTTCGCTAGGAAAGCACGTAACAAAACCCGAGAAAAATGCCCGGGCTGATTGATTTCATTTCGGAAAATTTACGGTAGCAGCGTATAATTGCGCGGATTATTTCGTGGCTGCGATCATTGAAAGAATGGTTGCAGCCACTGCCTGAAAGACACCATCTCATACAAATAAATCGAATATGACTCAAGAAAACCAATCGGCGGCTACACCACTCGATGAAAATCAAATCATTGCCGAGCGCCGCGCCAAACTGACCGAATTGCGCCAGACCGGCAACGCCTTTCCGAATACTTTCCGGCGCGAGCATTTGGCAGCGGATCTGCACCGGCAATACGATGACTTAACCAAGGAACAACTGGAAGAATCGCCGGTTACCGTCAAAGTGGCCGGGCGCATGGTGCTCAAGCGCGTCATGGGCAAGGCCAGTTTCGCCACGATTCAGGATATGAGCGGACGTATTCAGTTGTATGTCTCTAACGATCTGACCGGCGAAGCGGCGCACGCGGCCTTTAAGCATTACGATCTGGGTGACATTCTATGGGCGCAAGGTTCGTTATTCAAAACCAAGACCGATGAGCTCTCAATCCGAGTGACCGGCTTGCAATTGCTGACCAAATCGCTGCGCCCGCTGCCGGAAAAATTTCACGGTTTAACCGACCAGGAACAAAAATACCGCCAGCGCTATCTCGATTTGATCACCAACGAAGACGCGCGCAAGGTGTTCACGGCGCGCTCGAAAATCATTCAAGCCATGCGCGAATTTTTCGTCGCGCACGATTATCTGGAAGTCGAAACCCCGATGATGCACCCGATTCCCGGCGGTGCTACGGCCCGGCCTTTTGTGACGCATCATAACGCGCTCGACATGGAACTGTATTTACGCATCGCCCCCGAGCTGTACTTGAAACGGCTGGTGGTCGGCGGCATGGAAAAGGTGTTTGAGATTAACCGTAACTTCCGCAACGAAGGCATTTCCACCCGGCACAACCCGGAATTCACCATGGTCGAGTTCTACGAGGCGTATCAGGATTTCACTTATTTGATGGACTTCACTGAGAAAATGCTGGCGCAAATCGCGCAAAAAGTACTCGGCACCACCGAAGTCACGTATCAAGGTAAAACCATGGATTTGGCGAAACCGTTTGCGCGGCTGACCATCACTGCAGCCATCCGGAAATTCCACCCGGAATATACCGATGCGCAATTGAACGATCGCGACTTCCTGATCAACAAATTGCAAGCACTCGGCATTCATTACAACCCGCACGACGGCATCGGCGGCTTGCAGCTCTCGCTGTTCGACGAAACCACCGAGCATTTGCTGTTCGAGCCGACGTTCATCGTCGATTATCCCGCCGAAGTGTCACCACTGGCACGGCGCAATGACGGCAACGCCGAAATCACCGACCGCTTCGAGCTCTACATCGCCGGACGCGAAATCGCCAACGGCTTCTCCGAATTAAACGACCCGGAAGATCAAGCCGCACGTTTTCTGGAACAAGCCAAAGCCAAAGAAGCGGGCGACAGCGAAGCCATGCACTACGACGCGGATTACATCCGCGCGCTGGAATACGGTTTACCGCCGACCGCCGGTGAAGGCATCGGCATCGACCGCCTGGTCATGCTGCTGACCGACAGCCCGAGCATTCGCGACGTGATTCTGTTTCCGCAGTTACGGCGGGAGGATTAGGGAAAGGTTGAATAATTGCCCGATGGCCATGCAACGGGGGTTTTTTACGAAGGAATGATGTCAAGATCCTTTTGTACTTCTTGTATGCCTGTTGCTGATTCATCTCGCCTAAATTGTGTACACTATTCCCACCTACATATTTTAAGGAAGGATATAACGGATGAAAAATATCACCTTAAGTGCCGACGATAAACTGATTGAGGCCGCTCGTGAACGGGCGCGCGCCGAACAAACCACTCTCAACGAGCAATTCCGCCGCTGGCTGGCGGATTATGTGCAGCAAGAGCGCAAAACCGAGTCTGCAATGGCATTAATCGAGGAACTGCGTGGACAAGTACGTACAGGCGGCCGCAAATTCACGCGAGACGAAATGAATGAGCGGTGAATTTATCGATACCAATGTTTTCATCTACCTGTTCGACGAAACCGATGAGCACAAACGTACTGTTGCAGAACAACTGATTCAGAAAGCGCTGGAAACTCGTAGCGCTTGCATCAGTCATCAAGTTGTTCAGGAGACGCTCAACGTTGTGACGCGCAAACTGCCATCTCCCATGAGCACAGAAAACGCTCAGCGATTTCTGGAACAGATCTTGACGCCCTTATGGCGCATCATGCCCAGCCTGGCACTTTACCGGCGCGGGCTTGATCTTCAATCGCGCTATGGCTTCAGTTTTTACGATGCATTGATTGTTGCTGCAGCTCTCGAATCCGGCTGCACGCGTTTATACACGGAAGACTTGCAACACGGTCAGAAAATTGATGGATTGGTAATTGAGAATCCGTTTATTGATTGAGATTGGGGTAAAACTTCGCGGCGGCAGCAGGATCAATCGGGGTTGGCCCTATCAATTTATTGAATTCTTGATTCGCGCGACCTAATTTTGGTTTTCTTGCGGACATTCCCATACCGCCAGTTTGAAATAGATAATCTTTAGCCCTTCCCTGTTTTTCGCAAGTCCATAATTCTCTGTCCTTTGACGGAAATTCCGAGCAGACTGGATAATTTCTGTTTTTCGTCATATTCAACTGGAAACATATATATGTGCCGGATAACCATTTCTTTAAGGATTCGTGTACAAACAGGGTTACCCTTAAGCTTGTTCGCACAATTAGATACATTATCTATGTTTAGGATTTTGTTGAATTGCAGATCAATAGATAAGCGAATAAGCGATGCAGCAGGAGTTCCAGCGTTATTTTCTAACTTTTCATATATTGCAAGCGCTTCTTTAGACCCTACTGATGAAGCAATTTTGCTTAAAACAGCACTTATAACACCATAAGTTATATGCATATAAACCATTTCAGCGTCCCGTTCAATTTCTTGATCGGTTAAGTCAGGCTGCTCAGACAGGTGACTTATAATCAATCTTACTATTTCATTTTTTGCAGCATCTGAAATATTAATAAAGTATTCTAAGAATCTTAATCCTGAGTTAATGCCAGCGGTAGCTAATTCGATCATTGAATCTGTAGTCAATGATGCATGACGATTACGGATAATTTGCCCTGCTATTTCCATCCCTTTAAAAGTCTTATTGATATTCGGGAAAATGTCGACAGATTCTAGCTCTTCATCTGAAGGATGGCTTCGCTCCATTCTATCGAGCTTTTCATTGTGAGAATCTCGTTCTTTTTGTATTTCCCTATGCTCAATTACAAGTTCGGGAATCTTTTTCATGAAATCATTCATGAAGGCTAATTGTTTTTTCTCAAGTGAGGCTGATTTACATTCTTCAAATAATGATGCTAATACATTTTTAATTTCAGACAGCACCCATGAGTCTTTCGTATGATGTGTAACGAAAATTAATATATTGGCAAAATCTTCTCTATAGAGTAATTCCAAAAGATTTTTGACTTTATCTCGAACTTCAGAAGAATCTCGATAGGATTCAGCAATTTTCTTGCCAGCAAAAAAATAATAAATATATGGATATTTAAAGCCTGTTTCGAAATTTCTAGTTTCTAGTATCGCGTAATCAACAAGCTTTTTGACTACTTCTGCTTTATTAACGGGAAGGTATTTTTTGCAATAATCTTCAAAAAATACGTCTAGCTCATGCCCATTTGGTTTCTTGTCGTTAATAAGGATCCACCATGCCAGCTCAGATAGGACATTGAGAAATTTTTCAAAGTCAGTGAAGCGAATATCTGCCTTTTCGAACGTTTGATATACCAACTGTTGATAACAATGACCATATGACGTTAAATCTGTCTTCAACTGAGTATGGGCTTCAAACATTTGTAAGAGCAATAAAACATATATTGGTTTTGAAGGAACAATATTACGTTTTATGATGATATTGAGTCGTGTTTTTATCTCATCACATTGCTCATACAGTGAAGTGTCAGAAATGCTTTCTTCCTGACCCAAAGACAACCATTTTCTGATTAATTCTTCTCTTTTCTTATGGCCCAGCACAAGTAATTTAAATGTTTTATAACGATCTAGAGCACTAATCTCATTCAGGACATACGAAAAAGTGGTATGACAAGTTATAATTACCTTATCAAAATCTTTATTTATATTTTCTAAGAAGACCGAGCGATATTTTGTATTCAGATGTAAGGATTCAATATTATCCAAAAGTAGTACTCGGTTAGCATTGGCAAAATATTCATCTACAGAAATTCCGGTGTATTGTTCATTAAGATGCTTATTAATTAGCTGCTTTACATCTGATATTTTGATTGTCGTTGCATCAATATAAATCGGCATATAACTAAAGATGAGAAGCTCTTTGTAATAATATTTGAGCAGTGAGGTCTTACCTTGCTGTTCTTCGCCTGAAATTAAATACAATCCGGGCTTATCAAGTAGAGTTTGAGCACTTTCAATTTTGATATTTTCATCCTCATCAGTTCCCTGATATTCAACATCTGGTACTACAAAAATCTTATCTAAGTTTATCTTATTAATTTTTCTATGAGTCAAAGAGATTTCAGTATCTTTTAGCCACTCCTCAGTTGATTGACTAATGCAGGGGGTGTCTGGCTTTAACATAACAGCAGAAGCTTGGTATAAAGGCTTAAATTCATTTATATGTCTCTTTATTTCAGATATTGCATCCAGCCAGGCTTCATCCTTATCATGCCATGCGTTGATAGGTTTGGCATCTTTAGGCACAGCCTGAAATTGAGAAAAAACACAGTCATTCCAATCACAATGTCTAATAATAATTGAGATAATTTCGCACTTACCAGCAGCCTTATTTGTCATAGCTTGCTTAACTTCAATGTCGTAACAGTAGTCAGAAGCCAGAAAGCTCGGGCTTATAAGAAACAAAACGATATCTGCACTTTCTAAGTTTCTATCAATCTTCCCCTTCCACTCATCTCCTGCGAGGATTCTTCTATCATGCCAAACAGAAATTACTCCCGATCTTTTGAGCATTGAAAGATGCTCTTCTAAGTCACTTCTGAAACTTTCGTCTTTATGCGAATAGCTAATAAATATTTTTCTTGTCATGACACCAATTAGTCAGTCCTGCAAAATGCTTGGAGACCTTAT
>FRDC01000036.1_pt2 | contig 105203 bp, 101 predicted proteins | sample 1106171 | NCBI WGS metagenome assembly FRDC01 (sample SAMEA3930566, study PRJEB13176) | freshwater metagenome | biome: Drinking water system; feature: drinking water; material: water | place: Singapore | collected 2014-12-20
TCTCTGCCATTTCTTGGTTTCCAAAATTTCCTCGAGTTCGTCGTAGCGACTCCAGATATCGTCGCAAACGTTTATCCAATAAGTTGGACTCCAAACAGAAACAAAACTTAAGTCCCTTCGACTCATCAGGTAAATTAAAACTGCAGTCCAAGCAGATTCACTCGTCGGCGCCAATTCTATTTCACCGGGGACCGCTTTGATTGGACCCATGAAAGCCTGCTGCCACCACGGCAAAATTTTAGAGTCATCGTTACTCGTAAAACCCCGTAATTCATTGGGAAGCCATGACAATGACCAGTAATGTGCGCCGGCTTTGGTGGCGGGTGCCTGGCTATAGACATCACTTAATAAAATAGCCGCACTCGCCGAGAGATCGCGAACAAATTCATTGGTATAGGGAATCCACTTTCTGTCTTCCGTGGAGCCGCTCGTCGGCACCCACGTTTTGACAAGATTTTTATGATGTCTTAGCTGGGTGAAAGTATCGCGGTAAAAAGAATAGTCAGTAAGCAAAGATACTTTTTGCAACTCTTCAGGTGAGCGCGAGTAAAAAGGAATAAGCAAATCGCTCCACGGAGAAAGTCGTATTGATTTCTGAACTTGATGAAACTTTTTGGTCTGCGTCTCCTTACAAGACTCTAGTTTCTGTAGAAATGCGCGTGTTCGCAAATCAGTTGATTTCGACAAGATAAAATGGGCCAATTTTTTTCTCATACGGTTGCCATTTCAAAACCGATGAGAGAATCAATAGGCTGCCTGACTGACTGATCAGTCAAACGCACACTATAAAGGTCAACGTCCAGTGAAAAGGAAAAAAACGATTTGGCTGGAGGTTCTGACAAATCCTGCTCCGCATAAGAAACGAAATTGTGTCGCTTAAAAACGCCTGAAGAGCTGAGATAAGTAATGAAGGCATCGGCAGCCTCATGGCATTTTATTGAAGAGTCCCAAGCAAAATGGGTAAGATAAAGTGTTGAAAGACTTTCCCCAACCACAAGACTTTTGGCGCCAAGAAGTTTTGAAAATAAATTGGTAACCCGTAAGGTACTTGGACAATGGTTAATTTTCATTCGCTTAATGGTAGTTGGGGCCCATGGTAAAGTAACCGCCAGAATATTATTGTTTCTTTCAATTATCAAAAAATCCTCAAAACACCAGTTAGGCCAATTGCTTTTTCGATGATCCCATTCGAACTCTTTAAAACAATACCCTAAATGTAATTTTCTATTAAAATTATCGAGAAACTCCTTTACTGACTTTTGATCGGCGTCTTGTGCGTTTCGTACAAAAAAATTGCTACGAACCCTTGCCCAAGGTTTTTTCATTAGCAAATTTATCATTCTTACTTTCTTTAAGAAATCGTAGCGAAATCCCGAGTCACGTTTTTGTTTTACCAAACTGCGTTTGGCAAGTTCGTTTTGCGAAAGTATCGCCGTGTAGAAATAGCTATTTCCAGACCGTAACAACTTTGGATAGGCATCTCGCCAAAGCCTGGTACTCAATTTTGATGGCTGAATTCTCATGTCGCCCAAGTAACCGACATTTTGAACTTTTCCGCCGATGAAGCGTTTGGAAAATGAAAAACTAGCAAGACCAAAAAGTTGAGAGTTATGCCGTCCAACCAAACTAACCTGCTCCCCACCTTGAGCGCGTAACAGGGCCATAAAATCGGGACTTCGTTCATATACAAGATTTAGTCCAGCGAGCCGCATAGGAGAGCTTGAAAACAGCACATCGATGTCAGTTTGATCTTTGGGCGAAAATGGCGCTATTTCTGGAAACTCTAAGCAAATATTTTTTATATCCACAATTCGCGTTCCTTAGAAAAAGCGAAATCATACACCGACTTGCGATCACTCCTTCCATGTTCTCGCATGCGATCAATGGCCAGGTGCATTTCATCAGCGGCACTTGAATAGAATTTTTGCATCGGAAGATTTTTTTCCTCAAACTGTTTCAAGTTGCTGCCTTGATTTTTCATGATATCAACGTCCTGCTCGATAACCTGCCGTGTATAAAATCGCAGAAATGGTTTTAATAGATTTGTCAACGCACCAATATTGTAACAAATCCAGGTATACACTCTCGTCTTATATCTCGTGATGGGTGTGCATTGAGAGTTAATGATAAACTGGTGATCTCCAAAAATATAATCAACACGGGTTAAATTCGGAAAAATATATTCGTCCGTGTGAATCATCGGTTTATTTGTTGGATTTAACAGACGCGAGGTAAAACCTATACTGTCATTTTTTTGATGATACGTTACTTTTACCCGCCCCGCGCTCACATCAATTGAAACTGGAACACAAATTTGTTTTTGTTTTCGAAACCATTTGTCATGAACAAATACCGTGTGCGGAACATCCATGAAGTTTTGCACGAGGTGGGTTACCTCATTGTCAAAATCTGTCGTCATAAAATATTGAGCCCAGTTCTTTTCGCCATAAAAAGGGAATCGCCACCGAGGTAATTCCGGTGGTTCAGTATGACTTGGCCAAATCCAAACACAGCCATCTTGTATTACTTGCGGTGGAGATTTTAGCTTCCAATCCTTGGGAATCGTGGACGCTTTGCTGTTTGACGGAACTTCTACCAACCTGCCATCGCCGTCAAATTTCCACCCATGGTATGGACAACGAATACCGCCCTTCTCACACTTACCTAAGCTTAACTGAGTGCCACGATGGACACAACGATCAAGAAAAACTCTTACCTGACTTTTTTCGTCGCGAAAAAGTACATATGGAGTGTCATAAATCACGCGACGGACAGGCTTGTCTCTAACCTCATCCACCAAGGCCGCTATATACCAACTATTGATGAGATCTCCATCTAATTCGCTTAGGTTTTTCATTCAAAAGAGACCCTGTTATAGTTATTTATTTTTAGATTCTCTTCGGCCTGTTGCCATCTCCCGCACCAAAAAATTTTGGCGGATACCCTTTTTGCTATTGGCCCTAAACCAAAATGAATTCTTGAGTCACTTTGCCCCGACAGACCACTGACGTTTTGTACTTCCTGTGAAATAGACCAGAACTTACCATCATTATTTTCTACCAAAAGGTCAACTTTTGTACCGATTGCTTGCCGATTACACTTAGGTTGTCTCGACTCTAATTCAAAACCTATCCAACCATTTTCGTTTTGAGGAATAGTTTGATAGAGGCTTGGTTCCTGAAACTGATGCGTAAATAATAAGTCCCTACGACCAATATTTTCGAAGTCAGCCGATATTGCCGCTCGCGAATTTGTAAGCTCAACGAGTCCAGAGGTTTTTGCCACGTCTACAAATTGAGGTTTCTTTCCAGATCCCATATTGAGATATAGTCGATTTCTTTCATTACCAAAAATACAACTGCCACGAATATCTCCCCAACGGTTCGCATAACGATGAATTGACGGCGGAGATCTTGCAACTTTTTCATTTACATACCAGTAATCGGGACATTTCTCATATTTGTGATCATATTTATCATCGACCATTCCATTGGCTTGAGCTATATCAACCCAACCATCATTGTCAAAATCTGTAGCGACGGCACCCCAACCAAAACGATTTTCATTAAGAACAGATTTTTGTGACGCCACCTCTTCAATTTGTGGATAAAAAACGTGAGATCCTTCCTTGAAGGACCACAGAAGAGAACCTTCAGCTTGAAGCGCATGATGAACATTAGAAACATAGACACCAAGCCAACCGGTGCGGTCAAAGTCGGCGATAGAAACATTCATACCTTTATAGGTATCTTTTCCGATAGAACCAAAGATTGCGCCCTTAATATTTTCAAATCTCTCGCCTTTGAGATTATAATAGAGATCATCAGGACCGAAATCATTGGCGATGTATATGTCAGGCCAGGAATCACGATTAAAATCGGCAATTCCAACGGCGAGCGACCAACGTGTTTCGTTAAGCCCTATCTTGTTGTTATCGGCAAGCTGAAATTTGTGATCAGGAGTCTGAAAGTAAATATAGTTTAAACCCCCATTATTAGACTGGTGCCAACTCTCATGCATAAAATTAAACATCCGAACATCACCTTCATACTCGGGTTCGGGAAGTTTAAATAAGTTGAGTTGCCGAGGTGGCGAGTAATCGGGTAGATTTTCAGGAATAACATTGAGAACGATTAAATCCAACAGTCCATCTTGGTTGAAGTCGGCAAAAGCTGCTGACATCGAATTGCCATAGCGGAATAACCCAACCTCTCTAGTAACGTCTTGCCACGAAACTTCACCCGTTTCGTACAGAAGATTTTTAAGTAAAATATTGGACCCAAACGCTACAGAGAGAAACAAATCTTGATCACCGTCGTTATCGTAGTCGGCAAAGGCTGCGTTCATAACAAGACCAAAGTCCTCAGATCTACGAGTAATACCCTCTATGACTTCAAGAGGTGTAGCCTTAAACTGATAGTTTCCTTTATTAAAATAGAGTAGATTTCGAGTGTCGGTTTTCTTCAAGAGATTTGTCAAAAAAACATCTTGTCGTCCGTCGTTGTCAACATCGGCAACAGCTCCAGCGTCGCCGATACTAAGTAACCATTTGATGACGTGCTGAACGCGCCGATCAACTCGCCGGTAAAGGTCCCCTTGCTCAGAAGCATTCATTCCGCTGTGATTCTTATCTATCTTTTTGAAAATCACATTCGTAGGCACTACAGCAAAAAGCTTTTCGCTTCGATAGGCCAAAACACTCACTACCATTAATGGAAATAGAATAACAAATTTGTACCAATAACCAGAACGCCAAAAACTTTCTTTAAAATAATTCATCAACCCCAGACGATATGCTTCGCGTGCATGGTTTATAAAAAAACGAACAGAGCCCACAATGAGGGCCGCATAAAAAAACGTATAGTAACTTTGTTTGAGATGAAGCAACAAGTCCGTAGTCGCGAGAAAAAAACCCACCCAGCGCTGCTGACCGATGTCTTTCGGAGAAGTCGCTGGATCGGTAATCATGAAAAATGTGAAAATAAAAAATGAAGGAGAAGAAAGTGTGCCAAGAAAGAGAGTTTCAAATGGCAAATGATGTTTCATAATCCACGCACGCAGCGCCGTTTGCAAAGTAAAAAAGAACAAGAAGCTAACTACTAGGTTGTGACGATTCACCTTAGGTATGACAAAAAATAGACCCAGCATGACAACAAAAATCGACATCGCGCCTATTCCGTTCCATTGATAGGCTGGCGCCGCCGTAATCAAATCAGCGCTAAATAAAAGCGAAAAACTCACCCCCACCATTGCGGGATTGAGACTATGACGGTTTTTAAACTGAATAAGATATTTTGAACCAATCGCGAATAAAACAGGAAGAAACAAAAAGCTGAGTCCATGTCCGTAGTTTAATAAAAAAGAAAGAGAAAAACTTGTAATAAGAGCGCTCAGCGGAAAAATAATTTTGCGTGCAAAAAGATAGCAAAAGAATATTTCGAGTACGACACAGCCCAATGTTGTGACGACAGCCTGACTTGGCGAACGGTTAAATCCCAGAATTGTTAAACCCAATAAAAGGTAGGTAAATAAAATCGCAGCCACGGGAATACGCGGATCAAGGTTTTTATAGTATTTGCCGACAACCGCAAAGTACTCGTTAATACGGATAATAAATGGATTAGCGACGTAAACGTGTGGGTCCTGCATCTCAACAGCAGAGCAAAACACAAAGTTTTTAGCAACTAAAAATAGGATTTTAGCGAACGCAAAAGATAGAGGTCGCCAAGTAGAGACAAAATAAAACCAAGAGCTAAATACATTCCAAGTTCTCGTGTGGTTAAAAAGTAGGAGAACAAAAATAAGAGTGAAAGTCCTACCATAAAAACCGTAACCGTAGCTGCCATAAGACTGAGCTGCTCGGCGCGATCTTTTCTTTTGCGGTTGGAGTTTTGCATTATAAATTGAATCGTGTTGTCGCCCGCAAGGCCCACGACAATGGAACCAACGACAGAAGTCATCATATTAATTGGAAGTTGAAACACTGCTATCACTATCACTAATACACATGGCGCCCACAGGGCTGACAACAAATAAATCCAGATTGGCCGAAGCCCACGGAAACAAAGAAGCACTCCAATAATTATTGCCACTAGGGTCAGACTTATAACAAAACTCTCCGCCAGAGTTTTTACAAGAAGCTTGGTATGCTCCGCAAACACCACCATTTCTCCCTGAATCTGACATTCTTGCTGACAAATATCTTCTAGTTTCTTGACTGTCGCGTTAACATTCTTGATATCACCGGACTTTAAGTAAACAAATACTCTTTCCTCGTTATCTTCACTAATAAATTTTTGACCAAGCTGGGTAAGACGACTTTCGCGTCGAATCATGTCATCCAGGAGACCCTCGTGTTTCGGCGACAACGGCAAGTAGCGTGTAATGTCTTCTATGTCAGCTATATTTTCATAGGTCCGAATTCTATTTGTTAATTCTTTTTTGCGGATTCCACTTAAATATTCTGAGAACACTACCTCGATTTCGGCTTCAGCCCCTCTAATTTGTTTTAGTTTTCTTGTAGTTACAGAAAAAGGATGGGTGTCATATAGAATGTCAAAGGGCGAGTGGTTGAGATTAATGTGTTTAAAGCTCAACGGAGTCAACAGCATCACAAACAAAAGCGCAACAGCCACAGACACTGGCAGCAAACGCAACGAAAACTTTTTTACTATAAAGGTCAATTTTGTAGGATAGGCCCAATATTCCAGAGACGGAAACTTCTTAAGTATTGCGGTAAAAAACAAAAATACAACAACCCACTCTAAAAATACACCATACGCGGTCCACAAACCAAAACGTCGAACGCTGGCGAGATCGCTGAAAACTAACGATCCAAATCCGATCACAGTTGTAAGAGTCGTAAAAAAGCTAGACGCCGCAAATTTCATGATAGACCGGGATCCACGGCGCTTCCATTCGACTTGATAAGAGCTAATAAAAACAAAATCCTCCACTACCGCAAGAGTAAGAACCATAAAAAGTCCGACAGTAAGAGGATCCATAGGAACATCGAAAGCCCACATCGAGAGTTGCAGTGGTAGATAACACGCAAAAAGACATCCGAGCATGAGTAGGCCCGCTTTCCAAGACCCAAAAATTAAGCGCGCAATCGCTAAAATGGCTATGGCAAAGAATAAATTTAAGATCTGCATTGAGTCCATTCCGTCTTTCATTGCCTTTTGAAAAATGATATTTCCAGAAAACTCGACATGCCACGAATTCATACCCTCAATAATTTTGCCAATCGATTCTTTCACATGTTCGTGATTGTACCGTCCATACACTGGATCCTCTTCGGGAGAGAAACCAAATGCTAGAATAACGTACTTAAACTCATCATCAAAAAAAGTTCGGTGTGATGGTTTCATCTTTAACGAATCCAACCAACCGTTTTTATGCCTGCAATCTTGGGGCACAACACGAGGAAAAAAAATCTCCTTCTCGGACCCCTTAAAATCACGAACCTGAAAGGGGCTATAAAAATGACTCAGCCGCGGCAAAATGGGAATTAGATCCTGTACGTTTTCCCGCAAGACACAAAGCGTATGCTCATTCCAAACCTCTCCATTCTTTTGACTGACAAGTACAATAATTTCTTGGTCCGAAGAAAATCCTTTGAGATAGTGTTTGTAATTTTTCAATTTCTCACTTTGTGAATCTACAAAATCCAGGGTATTAATGTTTATCTTGGGTGGTTTTGACCAAAAGCATGGAAGCAATATGAATATGTAGAGAACGATTGCCCATGCCGGGCGCCGATAAAAAAAACGTGCGAGCTTACGAAAACAACGGACATTCATCGATCAATCCGACTTGAAGTTCTTTATCGGTAACTAATTCTGTGAATGTCCACTGCCATTCAATCTTAACAAGTTCACTCTTAGAAAATGAAAGTTTCAGGATTTTTCCATATCTAAGCATCTTTTTGTTAAAATAAATATATAAATTTCCTAGGGAGTAAGCTGTTAAAGAGTTATTTATAAATTCTATTGGCTGTGGCGTATGTGAATGATGCCCAATAATTTTTGGAAAACGTTGATATTTAATTTGGCGGTGTGACGTCTGATCTTTTTTCGGATAAAATTCAAATTCTTTACCCCAATGTAAAAAGAGAATAGTTTTTTGGGGATCATTAACAGTTTCGAGATCACGATATGTCATAACGTGGCTACAGGGCCAATTTTGAATTTCAGTCGCACCTACCACATGGATGCCTGAGTAACTAAAGGTGGGCCTATATCTCAATCCAAAATACTGGCTACCTGATTCTTCAAGGCGCCGGCAGGTACTAGTAAGCCCCTTCTCTCCGTAGTCAAATACGTGGTTATTGGCCAAACCAAAAACCCACTTGTTGAGAGGAAGTAGATGATCCAAATCACTGAGAAAGCGCGGATGGTTATACTGTTTCACAAAAACAATGTCATCTTTATCAATGAGTGGGCCTTCTAAATTAGCGATTAAAAAGTCACAACCTTTTACAAAACTCGAAATTGAATCGGAAAATCTAATCTTCTTACCGGTTGTCCCCATGAGATCGCCCACAAAAATCAGTTGGCAATCGTGGTTTGTTTCACGCAAAGTCACACTTTTGGCGACATCATAAATATTTTCAGGGTTTTTAAAATCTCCCCCACGAAAAAAGCGCCAAAGCCAGTTAACTGACTGGTGAATTCCATAGGGAGATTTAAATTGCTCTAAATTCATGACTACAATATAGTTTAGACTAGAAATATGGATGCACAAGCAGTTTTAGTGTGGATTGTTCCCTTGTTTTTTGTATTTATGGCAGCGGAGTTTGTTTATTTTTACTCTCGCGGTAGAAATATTTATAAATTTAGCGACACGTTAGCAAGCTTGAGTTGCGGTTTTGGACAAGCGATTATCGATACCATCTTACAAATTGGCCTGCTGGCAGCTTACGGAGTGCTCCAATCGTCTCTTGGAATCGCCGTTAAACATCTGACGATAGGAAGATTTCTTTTTACCTTTATTGTCATCGACCTTGCGTACTATATTTATCATCGCTTGTCGCATTCCATAAATTGGATGTGGGCCATCCACGTTGTCCATCACTCAAGTTCGGAATTCAACTATTCAGTGGCCTTGCGCCAGGCCTGGTTTCAGAAGTTTTCGGCCTTTCCGTTTTATCTACTTTTTATTTTCACAGGTACCGGACCAATTGCCATCGGCGGCGTCATAGCTATCCATGCCTGCTGGCAGTTTCTATCTCACACTCGAACTTTACCAAGAGAAATCCCCATCTTGCGGTGGATATTTGTAACGCCATCGCATCATCGCGTCCATCATGGCATTAACCCACAGTATCAAAACAAAAATTTCGCAGGCGTTTTTTCCATTTGGGATCGGCTCTTCGCAAGTTATGAGCCCGAAAAAGAAGAAGTAAAATATGGGATATTACCCGCTCTGCAAAACTATGGAGTCTGGAATGTGAATACCCACGGGTGGCGAGAAATTTGGGATCAGTTACAAATTTGCCCAACGATTACAGCCAAATGGAAATTGCTTTGGGGCCCGCCACTAAATGTAAATCGCGAAAATCATTCTAAAAGAAAAAAGAGGAGTCCAGGTCTCTTAGCAACTATTTTTGGCATTATTTTTCTATTCTGTATTCTTTATTTGGCGAACTACACATCGATGAATCTTCACGAAGCTTTGATGCTTAGCTCCTCTCTTATAGGCGCCCTGGTTTTTGCCGGAAATTTATTGGACCAATTGCAAACCTAACTTGCAACTTCGCGTGTCTACTAGTTATCATTTTAGTATTAAAAATGAAGGGATCATCTTATGAAAAACTTTTTTGGCGTCATGTTTACCTTTTTATTCTCGCTAACGTCGCACGCTGTGGGTTCTAAAACTTATTCTTACGATAAATATCTCAGTGAACTAAAGGCCGCACCGATAGCTGGAGACAACGAGTATCCCTTTTTCGATGAAAAAGCCGCCGCCATGCTTAAACCAAAACTCAACATCGAAGCCCAACGCAAAATAGCTCAAGCTAGTGAGCTTAGCGAAAAGAGCATGAGTACTGAAGCCCAAAAAATCATTCAAGAAATTTCTGATATAGATTCAACTGATAACAATACCAATGCAGCAGAGGAACTCCACGATTTAATCCAAAATTACTCTAAACCAAAGAAATACAGTGCCCTTCCAACTGATGCTCAACTAATAATTGCTCAGCTTGCAAGTCTGTCGCCTTTTCGCGGAATTTTATGGCGAATCCGACCCTATTTTGAGAAGGCCCGCATCACCCATACAGCTGCGTTGACAGCATTTAAAAACCTCGCGGCTAATTTGCGCTGGTCTTTACGCTCTCCTCAGACAAAACTGGCTTTCCGTTATATTTCTGAGCCTTACACCGAAATCAGCGAAGTTCCTGCTGTGATCGATACCGATGCAAAATTTTATACGTGGCTACTTAATGACGTGAACCCCCATCTCCAAACAGCCGCCAAACGCCTTAACGCGATTCCGATTGACTCCGCGAAACCTCTAGTTTGGGACAATCGCATTCTTTTGGGTCCCAACACCTTTAAAGACGGAATTGATCGCTTTAAATGGGTTGGTGAAGTGGAGCGAATGATGCTTGTAGCATCCTATGAAAACTCAATTTCACAAATATATTTTTTTGGATCGTACTCAAATCATAAATTTATCGAACTTGCTAAGGAGCTGGGGAAACTTTTCGGCGTAGACTCATTGCCGCTTCCCTTTATGGAAGTTCAGGGTGTAACACTAAAACAATATCGTGAGGTCATAAAGAATTCCGATTTTCAGAACTTTGGAACCCGCCTAAGCACGTGCACTTATTCAGACAAGCCATGCATGGAACTCTCCTATAATTATTTATTGTCTGCCACTGAACGTATGTACGCCGCTTGGAAGACAGCACAGAAACGTGAAGGCAATAATATTTATGCCTTCAATACAAATTTTGCTCAAGTTGACATTGCTCGCGGCGATATTAATTTTGAAAACATTCGTAGTCTGGTAAAGCAAAGGACCATGTTGCGAAGTCTAGCAACTGGAGAACCAGCAGAATTTGACTTACCGGCTTTCTACAAAACACCACCACAAGATCTTAAAAAATTGTTGCCAACTGGCTTCGATGAAAAAAAAGAACGCACGAAGACACTTAAAGTTGGCGCTACCAGCAAAACCGAAAGCTATCGAAACTATTTCTATGGAAGTCCTCAGACTTGGAACCATATCGAGGAATACAAAACGTTTTTACCTAAAGTTGCTAGTAGTGACGATATTCTGCAAGCCGGAAGAGTACTGACCCACGCTACCTTCGGCCTTGTGAGAATTCCCGGACTTAACTTGGCAGAACAATGAATCAAACTACAGACGCTGCTAAGGATTTAGCCTTACCAGCGACCTTTGAAAAGCGGCGTCTGTTCAGTTTTCAAAAAATTTCTAAAGTCAAAATAGATTGCGCCAATAATCCAAAGAAAAGTACAAATAGCACCGTTCCCGTAAGGCGGTTGATAAAGATCCATTTGGGGTCTTCCGAGGCAAAGTAAACATTGTCTTTCTCTTCTTCGCGCGAACGAGTTCTCATAAACAAAAATGCAAAACTGAGCTCAGCAATGGTTGAAAAAATGATTGATAAACCAAACAACAAACAAACTAAATTAAACCCCTCAGTCAATGAACTACTCCAAAAACCCGAAACTAAACCCGCCGAGGTAAATAAAAAGATATGAAAAATATCATGACTTATTCCATAGGCCGGAGACCAATTGTACCACCGATAAATCATAAAAAGTTCAAGCACGCCACGTGTCCACCAACTTATCAAATGAAGTTTTAACGGTAATTTAAAACTCTCTGGGCAATCCGAGTGTAACAAGAAAGCAAACGGCAACAAAAACCACGTCAGTACGGTATAAAATAACCAAATAGATTTTTGCCAGGAAATTGGTCCGCCGACCCATGCTTTGCTTGAATTTTGTCGCTGATGAAATCGCTGTGCGAACAGTAATATGATTACAGGCCAAATTACGATTGCTATATTTTGCACTTGATTCATTTGTCTAGAATAGGCCTTGTCTGTTTCTGTGTCCAAGAGTTAGAAGGATATGTGCCAAGGCTCGATACCAGGCGACACTTTTTGCCAGAAACATTGTATTTTTAGAGATTTAAATCGCATTTAGCTCAAATCAGATGGCACCCCCGTTGCAGTCCCAGCTTGCAATGAACTTCGGGACCTTAGTTTTTTTATTTGTGACCATCGTTTTCTCGCTTCCCTCCTTAGCCGAAGAAATTAAAGAATGGGATCAACCCGAGATCCTTGGTGAGGGCGACGAGTTTATTCGCTCTCTAGAGGAAATGGATCTTCGAGATTTACGTTCTGGTTCCGTTTTTCAGGAACCTTGGTCAGGCTATCTCTGGCCCATGGATAAAATGGGTCCACTACAACGCTACAACGATAAAAAATTTCCAATCACAGCCACCGTTCAAAGCTACTTTAGCTATCTCGAGCAAAACCCACCAACAAAATATTTCTCTGAAGGCGCTGAAGCCATTAATAAGTTATCTCCCCTTGAAAAATTCGAACTGCTCACTTTAGATATGAATTTTCCCATGACAAAATCAGCACTGGGACTTTTAAAATCCAAAACTTTCAACGATGGAACTATTCCCAGCTGGTACGGATTCTGTGATGGTCTAGCCGCTGCCTCAATAATTTTTCCACGCCCAAAACATTCTATTAACGTGACAGCGATAGACAAAAAAACAAAAATTCATTTTTTGCCCGAAGATCTTAAAGCGATTGCAACTTATTACATGTCTAGCTTTGGCATGAGAAACCGACTTGAAGTGGGCGCACAATGTCGGACGCAGCAACCGAAGCGCGGTAGCACAGGGCGACCAGAACCTTATGAGTGCAATGACATTAATCCAGCTTCGTTTCATATGGCGGTTGTAAATCGCGTTGGCCTGCACCGAAGACACTTGATTTTAGAGGCTGATGCTGGCTATCCCGAATGGAATCACCCTATCATAAATTATAAATATGAATTTTTTAATCCAGTCACCAAGAGCATAACAAGACTTAAAAAGGCCGGCGTGGCCCCAGAGGAATATAGTAAAGATCCTTTTAAATCCGTGCGTAGCACGAATACTGCAAAAATCGTTGGTGTGCACATGAAAATTTTAAAATCAGATTTCCATTCTGCGGCCGACGATGTCGAAACGGATTCTCCCGAAAGAGACTCTCGAATTACTATTATCTACGACTGTACTCTTGAACTCGATAAACAAGGGCAAATTATTGGTGGGGAATGGGACAATCCCTTAGACGATCGTGCTCGACCAGATTTCATTTGGGCCTTACCAACCAAAAACTTTAAACCTGCAAACTCTCCTCAGGAATTCGCTCTCTATAACAGAATTGAAAGCTTGTTCGCCTTGGCCAACGAGTAATCATAAATGAATTTATAATTCTTAAACTTGAACGTCTCGGTTTTTGGTAACGCTCTTCTCTAACCGCACAGCCATTCCAGTTTCAGCCGCTTTACTTTTGATAGGCTGCGGTGGCGTCTGGACAACGCGGGCTTGAAGAGTCGTGAAGATCGGCTCGTTGATCGCAAGCGCATTATCCTGAAGGACGCACTGACGACCAATTTTCTTTTTCGCATTAATGATAACAGGCGCTTTCAGATTCGCTGTCATATTTCTCGGGTCGTTTGGAATTGTGATTATACAGAAAGTATGAAAGCGTTCACCGGCAGAGAGTCCCAATGACTCTAAATCTCTTTTTGTTAACCCAATACTGTAATTTTTGGCGAATAAATCGGGCTCAAGAACTGGAAATGCGACAGCGGGATTTTCACAACTCTGTAGCCATGCAAAAACATCATCAGTAGGATCATCGAGAAGAACAAATTTTCTGAGTGATGCGAATCCAGGTATTCCCTCTGGAAACTCGATCAAATCTTCTTGATCTAAACCAACAGCGCCAAAACGTGACGTCTGAATTTGCATTCGAACCCCTTACTGAAAATACGACCCAATAAAACTTAAGTTGGGTTAAAAAAAGCGTGACCCTTATATAAAGATTCACCGGGCCTTTTGACGAGGTCAATAACTATTTAACAGACTATTTAAGACTTTATGGTGCCACGTGTCTTTGGCAAATAGGCTTGCCCAAAGACCCAGTCCGTAGCAATGGTAGCATCTCTAAAACAGTAATCTCTTGGCAACAAGCGAGCTTTCAAGCAATATAGCTTTTTAAAGGACATATCATGAAATCAATAACTGAATTTCCGGCGTTCACATTACGCGCGGCTCTTGCTACAAAAACCCAGCTCACTTCTGAAGGAAAATCTGCGGAAGAAATCACCGCGGCAATGGGAACTACTTATAAGCTTGAAGGTGATCGCTTGAAGCATTTCATGAATGCTCTTGACGTGGCGAATAACAACGCTGACGGCCTGAAGCGCGTACTAGTTATGAGTTTGGCCGAAGGAGAAGCGGCACCCGCAAAAGCCACTAAAGTTGAGGAAGCCTATTACGTACCCGATATTTTTGTCGCATTTGTTCCTAAACCACCTCAGCAAAAAGGCCGAGGGGGCAGAGGCAAAGGTGGGGATCGCGGCGGAAAAGGTGATCGAAAACCAAAAAATAAAGACGGCGACGATATCAAAAAAGCTGAAGCTAAAGAATAGCAATGGATTGCGAGCTTGTTTATGCTATTCCAATCAAAGAAAAAATTTGGTGAAAAAGAAAACCATGGATCAATGACCTTTAAAGTACTGCGAAAAAACTTCCCACTATCACCATAACCCATAACAAGAGACCCTGCGTGATAGCCTTCGCCCCTACAGAACGAATACTCACCATAGTGAGACCACTTCCTATTAAATAAAGTGCTATAACCAAAGCACGCCGTGCCACCCATTCAATTTGACTTCCTAGTGGCTGTAGAGATTCAAAATAAGTCACCATCGCTGAAGTAAAAACAAATCCTAAAATAAAAAATGGAAACTGAATCTTCGTGCCTCTATTAAAGATTTTTGCAAATATTAAAGTGACAGGAATAATCCACAAAGCCCTCACCAATTTTACGGTCGTTCCGACTTCCAACGCGTGAGCCCCAAACTGCATACTCGCGCCAACGACAGAGCTTGTGTCGTGGATCGCAAGGGCCGCCCATTGACCAAATTGCTCTTCAGTGAGGCGAAAGTGATGACCGAGCGCTGGAAAAACTAAAAGAGAAATTGCATTGAGAATGAAAACCACTGCCAAGGCAATTGATGTCGAGTTGTCTTTAGCTTGGATGGCGTTTGACACAGCAACAATAGCACTTCCGCCACAAATTGCAGTGCCGACATTGAGGAGAGTCGAAGTCTCTAAATCAGTGCGCAACCATTTTCCTAGGAAGTGCCCAACTACCAATGTCGCTGTCAGGGATAAAAAAGTAAAAATAACTCCACTCGTACCGGCTTTAATAACAACATCAAGATTGACTCCAGTGCCAAGGCCTATGATGGCCCAAGCAAGAAGAGGCTTCGTAAGTTTCTTTGTTTGGCTGAGATAAGGATTTCCTAACACCAAGGAAATTGTGATCCCTAAAAGAAGAGCCATTGGTGACGTTACTTTTGGGTAAAGGCAAATGAGGAGCCCAATTAAAGTTGGCATGGCGCGGAACAAAAAGGTGCCTGGCACCTTTTCACGATTTCTTTTGCAAAAGATCTTTTAAACCATGCGTATTTGGACTTGAAGTCGCCGCATCCTGATTTTGCGCTTGAATCGCCAAATAAACTTCTTCACGATGAATCTTAGTATCTTTAGGGGCTTCAATACCCAATCGAACTTGTTTACCTTTGATTTGAACAACGCGGATCTTGATATGATCGTCTATAGCAATGGATTCGCCTAATTTTCTTGTAAGAACCAGCATCGACACTCCTTCGCACTCTGGTCACATCCGTATACATTCTCTTAACGGATAAAGATTAAAACAGCTTTAGCTATTATTGTTACCGTAGAAAGTCAAGAAGACTTGGCTGCATGAGTTTAGACGAGGTCGAGAGAGAAGCCTTTAATGTAGCTTCATTTTTATTTACATCAGAAACAACTTTAAACATATCCTCATCTTCGAGCGCAGAAATAGCTCCTTTAGTGTCGACTTTGGATTTTCCTAACGAGTCAAGTGTCGTATTTAGGTTCATTAGCCTAGATCCAAGCTCTGATCTTGCTAAAACTGCCTGAGAATGCGCCTCATCGAGGTCGTCGAGCGAGACTTGGATCGTATATTTATCGCCCGTTATCATAGCAATTTCAAGTTTTTTTAATACACCAAAAAGGTTTATGCCTGAGTTATTTTCCTCACCAAACTGATTACGTGGCGATGGGCTAGCAAATTTGGTTTCATTTTTCTTTGTACCCACCCCGACTTGAGGCACCACAGACGCTGGTCCACGCAATTGGGGATCTTCACTATCAGGAGTCAGGTTTTGCGGCGTATGGTTCGGATCACTTGGATCTTGGGCCGGCGGGAGAGCTCCAGCAGGATTATTTTCAGGATGGGATTTGTCCAGCAAATCGCCGACTGGCTTTCCCAAAAAAGTTCGGCTACCAGGGAGATTGATTGCCACGAAAGCCTCTTTATCAATGGGAACCTTTATCTCTCCATCATCGCCAGTATAATTTCCTTGCGGATCAAAGGGTGGCTTTGTGGTATTGAATCCACCGAAAAGAAAGCGCCCCGCAAGTTTTCGGTTTCCAATTTGTACAACCTGTCTTTGTAATTGGTTTATTTCCGCAGCTAGAATTCGACGTGTATCGGGATTAGTACTTGCGTCGTTGGCAGCGCCGAGAGCAAGCTCCTTTGCCCGCACCATGACGTCAGCGACGTCACCCAAAGACTGATCTGTGTATTCTAAGAATGACTTCGCGTTTGTTAAAATTTTTTGATATTGCCCTATATTTTGTTCATCGGTGCGATAGGCAAGAACTCTTGTCGCTGCAACAGGATCATCACTTGGTTTATTAATCCTTTTTTGTGAAGCTGCTCGCTCAAGAGACTCGGCCAAATTCCCTTTACCCCGATGGAGGGAATCATTAATTTGGCTATAAATCATTTTGTCCGAAACTCTCATAGCTCTTATTCCTCAATTTACATTCGCTTCATACTTAGAATCGTATCAAACATTTCATCAGCAACCCTTATTAGGCGCGCGCTCGCATCAAAAGATTTCTGAAACTCGATCATCTTCGTCGCCTCTTCGTCAAGACTCACGCCGCTGATACTGTCGCGAAGATTATTGAGCTGCGATACCATATTTTTCTGTGATTCAAATTTTGAATTCGCACGGTCAGCAGCCACCCCAATTTTTCCAACTAGAGCATTGTAATATTCGTCGAAAGTGCTCGTGCCGTCATCGAGAAGTTTTTGAAATTGCAGCTGGCTCATTTCATTTGCAATGCGATTGTCACCAGCACCACCAGGCATTGCTGCTGCGACTATTTTTGCTGGGTCTTTGGCAATTTCCACATTGAGTGCCAGATCTTGAGCCGCATTAAGCGTACCGCCGATTTCAAAGAAATCTCCACCTGGTTTTCCGCGCAAATCAAAACCTTTGCGATGGATTTCGTTCACCGAATCAGCAAAGCTATGCGCTAAAAAATCAACGTCATCTAGGGCATTTACAATTGTTTCATTTCTTACATTCAACATTCCACCAATATTACCGCCAGTAATTTCTTGGGTAATATTCATCGGATCCGTGCTCGCTGATGGCTGAAAGAAAATACCTAAGTGAACTTCGCCACGAGCACTGTTTGTGTCTGTGGGAGCTACCATCAACTTTGTAGCTTCGGTACTTGAAACAAGAAACGAAGAATTGCCGGCACGAATGGAAATACCACCCTTGTCGCCTTCAACCGCTTTTATGTTAATGATCTCGCCGATTTTTTTAACGAGCAATTCACGTCGATCGCGCTCATCATTGGCAGTCGCCCCCGCGACTTCGATTTGGACAATTTTTTCGTTAAGGTTCGCAACTTCTCTTGTATACTCGTTTACCTTTTCAATATTCGCTTTGATCTGCTGATCTAAATCATTTTGGATGGTTTTTAGATTTTTACTAACTCGCGCAAAATCTTGAGTAAGATGAAACGAAGTATCACGAACAAGTGTTCGCGTTGCCATGTTCTCTGGACTCGATGAAAACTCACGATAAGCATTGAAAAACTCGCCCATGGACTTGTTGAGACCTTTGTTAACCTGTTCATTATAAATTTGTTCAACACGCCCTAAAGCGCCAGCGCGTGATTCGTGGTAACCCAGTTGATTCCCCTCTGAGGTAATTTGTTTTTCGAGGTAAGGATTATTAATCCGAGTTACAGCACCAGTTCTTGCCCCCATCCCAATCCGTACTTGACCAGAGTCCACTGGAACGTTGGCCTTTATTTCCACTCTCTGACGAGAATATCCTTCGGTCGATTTGTTGGCAATGTTGTGACCGACCGTTTGCAATGCTGTTTGGCTATTTTGCAAACTTCGCTTCCCAACATCCATCATCGAATGAATCTTAGCCAATGACTACCTCTATGCCTCGCGACTAACGAGCCTTCCAGATTTTGGATTTTTATTAATAGCGCTGTCTTTTTTATAAGTCTTATTATCAACGAGCGTATCGCGAATTGCGTTCATCGCCCCTTGCACATGAGTCAACGCAGATCTTACAAGTTCTTCGTTGTCACGGTTGATTTCATTTACACGCCTTACCTGTAAATCCAGAACTGCATGCTGATCTCTCAATTTGGTTCCGAATGCGGGCGGAAGTTTTGCTGCAATCTCAAGAAGACGCGGCACTTCAAAATTTGCTCCGATTACTTGTGCGAGTTCCTTGGCGATTTTTACGCGAATATTTTCAAGAGTTGCAAGTTTCATCAGAATTGTTTCTTTAGCTTGATTAACTTCGTTAAGTTTTTCGATATCAGTACTAACTAAAATATCGCGTTCGTTATGAAGCGTCTCAATGAGTAAAGTATAGATCTTGATGATCTCATCAATACAATTAGTCAATTGCTTATAATGTTTGTCGGCTTGAGTTGCAAACTGATCCATGGTTTTCGTCCTTGAAAAGCTGGGCAGTTAGGTTTTAAGAAATCAAGTGTTCATCAACAAGTTTATCGGCGATAGCTTTAGAATCAGTTTTATACCGACCCTCGTCGATTAGCTTTTGAAAGTGAGCCACACGTTCTTCGTTTACAGACTGTAAGTCTGGAGTTGCAAGCTCCCGAATTTTATTCGCCATTTGCGCTTTTTTGGAAATATCAACTTTCGCGACATCCTGTGGAACAGCAATATCACCAAGTTCCTTTTTTTCTTTTGCCGCACTTGAGCGCGAAATTTTTGCAGCATCTCCAGTAGCACTTGTTGATGCAGTTGTTGTGTTACCAACTCTTTTTGGATCGACCTTCATGAGTCCTCCCAAGGAAGTTATACTCATACCTCAAGGCAAAAGAAACTTCCATTACTCTTTCTCTAGTGTATCACAATAAGACGCTATTTCCCTAACTTATATAGCTAAAATTACAAGAGTTCTAGCCTTCGACTAGACCGCTAGGATTAATCGCCCATTCAAGAAGTCCAGCGGTAGAACCAACGATGTCACCGGCATTTACTTGCTTTCCATTTAAGTGCTCATCCGTCTCGCCCATAAACCGCAGAAGAGAATTCAGTCCATTCGGGTGATTTATTTTAACTGTTTGAAGCCCATCGGGTGTCCTAAAACTCTGCGCCACTTTTCCCGACCATGGACTGTGAACACTCGCTTGATCGCCTTTTAATTTTATCGACATACCTTTGGTATCGGTTGGCTTTAGACTTTTTAACTTAATTTCATTTTTTTGATTAAGGGGACCATTTGGCTTCTGGATTCCCAACTGCTGACCATAACGATCAACTATTTGATCGTAAATGAGATTTGATAAACCGACCCCACCCTTAACATTCACCCATTGATCCACATATTCATCATCAAGCTGTTCACGAAAAATTTTCTCAGCCATGTTTGTTTTTATAATTGCCGATTCGTTGACGGTTTTTCTCATGGCTCTAACCATCTCGCGCAAAAATTGCGTTTCATACATCTGCGCGGCTCTCATGATTTTGGGATCGCGCTGATCAGATTTCAAATCTGGCGTTTGAACCGTAGCCGGCATAGAAAAGCCGCCGACTTTTTTTAGCATAAATTTTCTCTTTGAAAAAAAGAGAGGGAAGATGAGCTAGAGTAATTCGTGCATCCTGCACTTTCACTCTTTAATTCCGGTCTACTGCCAATCCTTGGCTGGCGCTGAACCGTTGACTCTGTTTCCTGCCAGAAACTTGAATCTAACCATCCTTGGTCACAATTCCCTAACCCATCATCCCCCGGATCCCAACACATCCATGTGTTGGAAATAGTATTCCATATTATTAGTTTATATTTTTTTTGTCTCAATTCGAAACTTTTTTTCATAAAATTTCGAGATCCCCCTGTAAAGCCCCGACTGCCTTTATGTCCTGAATTATCGAAATCAGGTCCTTCGGAGAGACACCTAGACCATTTAATGCCTTGACTAAACCACCGACACTCGCGTCGCTATTGAGGACACCAACGCGGTCACCTTCTTCTTTTTTTCCGCCTGTTGACGCCGGCCCACGCATGCTGGCTGTACCGCCGACTTTTACTGTCAGATCTCCATGAGAGACTGCCACTTCAGAAATTCTCACTCCACTACCTATGACAACAGTTCCCGTTCTTTGGTTTAATATCACTTTTGCTTTCTGATCAGGAGTTACGTCAAGACTTTCGATGGTCGCCAACATCTCAACCGTTTTACCTTCAAATCGTTGTGGCACAATCACATCAATCGTACTTGCATCCTTTGCAACAGCATATTTCCCTGACAAATCTTGATTGATTACTTTTGTAACTCTTGCCGCCGTAGTAAAGTCAGGATTATTAAGAGTCATACGAAACATTTTCCGAGTCGTAAAATCTATCGAAATATCCCTTTCGATTATTGCTCCATTGGGAATTTTACCTACCGTGTTGTGCGAAGTCCCTCCGGCGTCCCCAATGATAACTGGTCCTTGCGCTACCGCGAAAATTTCTTGATTCGCGGCCCGCAGTGGAGTCTGAATGAGTGTGCCCCCTTTCAAACTACTCGCATCGCCAACAGCATTGACCGTAATGTCTATTGTGTTTCCCGCTCTGGCGAATGCCGGAAGGGTTGCCGTGATGATCACCGCCGCTACGTTTTGGCTGACAGTTTCCTTTCCTAACTTCATCCCCATCTTATCAAGCAATCTAGTAAAACTTTTTTCTGTAAACTCAGATTTGTTATCCCCCGTGCCAGCAAGACCAACCACAACTCCATATCCGACAAGCTGATTCTCTCGCACGCCGCGAATATTGGCGATATCTTTTAATCGAACAGCATGCGCCTCAATAGAAAATAAAAAAGTTGATGTCAGTATCAATACTAATTTTAATTTCACAACTATATTCCCTTCTTCACGCTGACAACGTCATAGACGGGGTCTAAAAGCGCTTGTGAACTAACCCCTTCGTCATTGAAATCTTGCTCTCTAACAATCCCGGTCACGATAATACGGAATTCACGCTTACCGATCATAAAAGACTGAGAACCTTTCACACGATAGTTTCCGTCAGCCATGCGTTGGACAATTCGTGTCGGAACTGCGTCGACACCTAGGGCATCATCTTCTTTATTTTCAATTTCAGTTTTTACTGTAGACGCAGCACCACTGTCCTTAGCGTCTTTAGCTTTTGGATCTTTAGCGTTTTTATTTGCTTCTGTTTCTTTCTTCTTGTCATCGGTGGCTGCAACCTTGGTTTCGGTTTCGCTCTCACTTGCCAGCCGGCGGCCGGGATTTTCAATTTTTTTGAGGAGCTTTTTGATAACGTTGATTTTTGTATCCACTTGTGTTCGAGCCGATCCATCAAGTTTTACTGGCATCAAATCTCCAATTAGACGTACCGTATTTTGCGAAAAAAGATACGCACCCTGGCCTTCCATGATCCAAAGACTTCCTTCTTGAGCCCCAATTTTAGCTTCAGCTTCGAATTGATCTTTGGTCATTCGCATATATTTTCTTTGCTCTCCCTTTTTGTAATTGGGGGTGTCACTAAAACTCAGCGGCTTTTGTGGACCAAGATCTTCTGTCCAACCATTACCCCGCATGAAGTTTCTTAACTTTACACCAAAAGTTCCACATCCCGACAAACTCAGTACCAACGAACAAAAAATTAATGCCTTCGCTGTTTTCACTGAATCCTCACAATACTAGGAGCCTCGATAACGGCTGACAAAATCGTTTTTGTACTCGGATTTAGGACCTTAATACGATCACCGACATCTCCCTTTTCCTGAGCGATTCCATTCATAGTTATTTCGAGCCACTCATTTTTGTTAACTATCTTTACGGGTTGTCCAAATCTGACAGCAACCTCTTTCGCTAAGTTAGAATACGAAATTGAATCGTTTGCAGAGACACCACGGCTAATTTGGCGACCTATTAATTTCGTAGACTCCGGGAATCCATCGCTCGCCTGCGTGATGTCCTTTAACTCATACTTAAAATCTACTTCCGAAATGCGTTCACCTATATTGAGATTCCTGATAGCCACAGGGACTTTCTTCATGACCTTCACACTTCCAGAAATCCAAATCGTTTTGTTTTCAACTCTAAGTGGAATTGAAAAATTTCCTCTTGGAAGTTTTACACCTTGATATTCTAAACTCCAGTTAGCACCACTATGAATATTGTGAATATCTGGAATCACTAGATTTGAAAGTCGGTACTCACACTCATTGCATATCTTTTTAAATTCGCCCTCAATTTTTAGGGTGACTGCTTCCGAATCTAGTCTAAATATTTTATTTTGAATGCGCACGACAGGCGGCACAACGACTGTTATTTTCTGACCAAGTTTTTCTTCGATTCCGGGTAAATACCTTCTTAAGATTTTTGAGATTTGAAATCCCGTCAAATTCCTCGTAGCGTTACCAGGAATTTCCGTTATTTCAATCTTGCCAACCTCTGTGTTCGCGTTGTCATCGAGATCTGTAATTTCTGCGACATCTCTCAGAAGAACCGCGCCAGTGGTCTCTATCTTTGAAAACTTTCTTAGGTGAATTGCAGGCTCTGCCAGAGCAACACCTGCAACCAACGAAATTGCTAATAACATTCTAAATATTATTCTCATTACCTCAGTCCATTTATATTCTGTAACATTTGGTCAGCAGCCTGAACGACTTTAGAATTAGTTTCATACGCACGTTGGGCCGCTATCATATTTACCATTTCATCAACGATATTGACGTTACTGTTTTCTAATTGTCCTTGGGCAATTGTCCCGAGGGCATTTTCCCCTGGCATTGCTTGCTGAGGAAGACCGCTTGAATTCGACGGAAGAAACAAGTTTTTGCCAATGGCCTTCAAACCCGCGGGATTTACAAAGTTCACAAGCTGAATTTGGCCAATTGTTTGAGGCGTAGTATTTTGATCGAGCGTAATATTTACTTGTCCTTTTGAGGTTACCTCAACACCACTTGCATTAGGAGGTATTGTCATTTCGGGCTGGAGAACAAAGCCATTTTTGTCTACAATTCGCCCCTGAGAATCTTTTTTAAACGCGCCGTCTCTGGTATATGCGATTTGCCCATTGTCGGTTTCGACCGGAAAAAAACCATTGCCCTCAATTTGCATATCAAGTGCGTTATTGGTCATTTTAGGTGTACCAACTGCGAAGTCTTTTTTCACAGCGGCAGTCTTCACACCTAAACCCGTTTGTACTCCAGTGGGAGAAAACGAATTTGCTCCTGTCGCCGATCCAGGTTCTTTTATAGTTTGATACATTAAATCTTCAAACTCCGCTCTAGATTTCTTAAATCCCTGTGTATTGATGTTTGCCATATTGTTGGCAATCACATCCATATTTTGCTGTTGAGCATTCATTCCCGTAGCGGCGGTATTGAGACTGCGAAGCACTTCATCCCCCTTAGTTATTACGCTCTCGTCTTAGGCACTTCGTTATTTAGCTTTTCATCCATTTGATCGAATGCTTTGATTGCTTTCTGACTAGATTCAAACAAACGGTTCGCGGCGATCATATCTGTCATTTCTTGAACGATATTAACATTACTTGATTCAATATAGCCTTGATGAATTTTATATTCCCGAGCAGCAATAGGAGTGGCTGGAGTATTAGGACGAAGTGAGAAAAGTGAATTCCCCTCTTTTCTCAACACATCTTTTTCTTCGAAGTTTATAATAGAAAGCTTTCCTAGGTTTTCATCTCGGTCGTAAATATCACCGTTGAAAGAAATTGTGACATTACTATCTCTGACATTAAACACCCTTTGGGCCGGATCTTGGGCGCCTGTTTTTAAGACAGGAAATCCACTTTGATTTACTAGCACTCCTTGGCTGTCGACTCTCAAATTTCCAGAACGCGAAAAACGAACTCCTTGGGGAGTTAATACCTCCAGAAAGCCTTCACCCTCAATAGCGATATCTAAATTGTTACCGGTAGTAAGAAGTGTACCCTGTGAATAGTCAGAGAATGAACCGATCGCTTCAGCATAGCCACGATCAGCTCCCTGCATGTCGTAAAAAGACTCTACTGACGCTGGAACACGTGGCACATTTAATGTCGTCGGAAGTTTTTCGTAATTAGAAAGGTACTCACGAAAAACTGTTTGATCTTTTTTAAATCCAGGCGTGTTTGTATTTGCTAAGTTGTTCGAAATATTATCTAGACGTTGGCCTTGCGCAATTGCGCCACTTAACGCCGCATAAATACCTTTTGAACTCATAGTCACACCTCGCCTAATCTGTCTCTTCAATCCTGAGCAACGCCTGTGCCATAAACGTTTCTCGATCTTAGTCGAGGCTCAACTCGGAATTAAAGAATTTGAACACTTTGCGGCTGCCAAAATTCTGACGTGTCGTCAAAAAGTAGATTCTTTTTAGTCATTGGCCTAAAGACCAGTTAAGGGCAAGTTATTGACCCATTCCGTCGACCAAAAAATGAATCCGATCCATAATGAAAACCAGTGTCAAAATTTATTTTATCTCTGGTCACATTCATTTCAATTTCCGCAGCAGAAGCTGCAGCTCCAGAGACTACTCCGAAGCTACGCATCGTTCTGCCCTCTGCAGAACTAAAAACTCTTAACGGTCTCGAAAAGACAAATTTTGAGATATCTCCTCCGCATGAAGCCTCCATTATTTTTGACTTACCAATTACCTATAATTCCCGAGTCCAATCGTGGATTCACCACTATCAAGGTGCCGGCAAAAAATGGTTTAGAAAGTGGCTCGAACGCAGCGAAAAATATATTCCCTCTATTCAACGCGTGCTTGACATGCGTGGACTTCCAAAAGATTTAGCTTACGTGGTCATGATTGAAAGTGGGTTCTCATCTCACGCCGTTTCAACCGCTGATGCCGTGGGGCCTTGGCAATTTATTCAAGCAACTGCAGAACGCTATGGGCTAACAATTAATTGGTGGCTTGATGAACGACGAGACATGTACAAAAGCACTATAGCGGCTGCAAATTATATTTCAGATTTATTCAGAATGTTCGGTAGCTGGTACCTCGTTGCCGCTGGTTATAATATGGGTGAAAACAAAGTAAAAAAATTAATTGAAAAGCATCAAACACGAAATTTTTGGATTCTTTCGAAAAAAGGTGCCTTCTCTCAAGAGACAACAAACTATGTCCCCAAATTAATTGCCGCTATGTTGATCTCCAAAGCCCCCGGCCTATATGGATTTCGTGAACTCAAGCCGCATCCCCCAACCCCATTTGAAACTATTTACGTCCCTGGCGGAACAGACCTTGTGGGAATCGCAAGCCACCTCGGAATTAATTATCAGTACCTAAAAGGTCTCAATCCAGAACTTCTCCACGGTTTTATACCCAAAGTTGCGAGAAACCATAAGATAAAGATACCCAAGGGTTCGACAAAGATGGTATCTAACTATCTGGAGCAAAAGATTTTAGCTAAACAGTAAAATTAAATAACTATGTTCATCGTGCAAAAATACGGCGGCAGTAGTCTTCAGACCGCCGAAGACATCAAAAAAGTTGCAGGTCGTATTGCCGAGCTTTACCACAAAAAAACAAACCTGATTGTCGTCGTCAGCGCTATGGGAAATACCACAAACGAGCTCACCGACCTCGCAAAAAAAATAAGCCCAAGCCCAAGTCAACGGGAACTCGACATGTTGCTCACCACGGGCGAACGTATTTCAATGGCATTACTCAGTATGGCGCTTATCGATCTTGACGTACCCGCAATTAGTTTTACCGGTAGCCAAGCAGGTGTAATGACCAACGACTCCTTCAACAACGCTCAGATTCTTGACATTAAGCCTATACGGGTCGAAGAAGCTCTCAAGCAGAATAAAGTCGTTGTGCTCGCCGGCTTTCAAGGTGTGTCGCCAAAGACAAAAGAAATTACAACACTCGGTCGTGGCGGTTCTGATACAACAGCCATTGCAATGGCTGCGCATTTTAAGGCTAGTCGTTGTGAAATTTTAAAAGACGTCGATGGTATTGCTACTGCCGATCCAAAGGTAAATAAAAACGCAAAAGTTATTTCTGAAATCGCCTACAACCATTTAACCGACATGACATTCTGGGGTGCAAGGTTTTTGCATCATCGCGCCGCCGAGCTAGCACAACACTTAAATGTTCCGGTCTTTATAGGACCAAGTCACAAGACTGGAATCGGCACTATCATCAAAGGAGAATCTCTTATGTATGAAAACCAAAAAATTCTTTCCGTTAACTCACATGCATTTGTCAGAGAAGTCTCAATAAGCGCCGATGAGCTTCACGAAGCAATCGATAAAGTTCAGGCGACGCTAACAAAAAAACAGTTACCCATGCTGCAGATATTGCATTCTGAAAGAAAAGAAAGGCAGTGGAAACTTCTTCTAACTGGTGCCAAAGAACACATTACTCCCATCAATGGGATCTTTAATGAAACCAATGAACTTTCCACCGTTACTACGACCTGTCTGGGACTCGTCGCAAGCAGCAAGGCTGCGGAACTCGCAAAAAAACTCAAATCAAATGGTATTGAGACAAAAAATATAATCTATGCTCCTCTAAGCATTACTTTTGTACTCGACCAGAGGGACAGAGAAAAAGCCATCCACACTCTGTCAATGCAACATGCCAATGACTAATAGCTCGCTCGCCGCGACATACAAAAATTTTGGCGAACTCTACGACGCGGGTGTGGATATCGTAACACTCCTAGAGTCTTTGCACTCAACAGAACGTAACAAGGAAATTAGAACCCAGCTTAGAATAGTGATCCAAGAGATAAAACGCGGAAATACTTTGGCAGGCGCCATGGCAAAAGGGAAATTTTTGCCAGCGTTTGATGTTCCGGCAATTCAGGCCGGAGAACGATCGGGAACCCTCATGAGAGTTTTTGAAGCACTCTCAAAAAAATATGAGATACGGGCACAGGCCGAACGGGTAATAAAAGCGGGTCTTATCAAACCGATCTCACTTCTGGCTGTCGGTTTATTTGTTTTGCCTTTTCCAGACCTTTTTAATGGCAAAATAACGCTGGCGGAATATCTAATTACCAGCTGTGGTATTTTCGGCGCATTCATGTTGTTTGTCATTCTGATGTTTCGATTCAATCGCAAGGCGGCCTTTGACGTTGGCTTGGCTGATATTCGCCATCGTGTTTGCATGGCAATTCCAGGAGTCCGTGGCATTATTAAAATGACTGCCCTAGAAAATTTTGTTTCTTCTTTTGCTCACCTACTCGATGCTGGTATGCCGATGTACGAATCTCTCGAGTTAGCCTACCGCACATCCCCCGACAGATCGATCCGTGCCGCTACAAAACGTATCCTCGCGCAGATTAAACGCGGTGGCTCGCTTTCCGATGCCTTTGCCTTGGAGCAACGCTTTGGACCTCAAATCCATGCCGCTATTACTCTGGGTGCCAAGGCCGGAAAAATCCCGGTCCTAATGCACCGTCAGGCCGCAGAATTAAATCGACAAATTATAGACTCAGTTGAAAAATTATCTAAGTACGTGCCAGGAATTATTTATACTGCCGTCGCAATATATGTAGCGATAAAAGTTTTCGGATTTTATTCGAAACAATTTAAAGGCTTGGAAAAAATGTTGGAAGGTGCCTGAGACTTTTTCCAGTCCATAGTGCGTTAATGAAATTTTTCAAAGGAGGAGCTTAGTGCAATTGGTTTACCGAAGATGGTTTCTCAAAAAACTATTCATGGCAGCTTCTGGGTTTCTTTTATTGCGTTGCTCTAGCGAAACTACTACCACAACAGGAACCCAAAATGCTTGCAATACTGCAAGCACCCTCGATGGAGCCGTTTCAAATAACCATGGACACACCCTCACGATTCCGCACAGTGATGTTGTGGCCGGCGTTGACAAAACCTACGCTATTGATGGAACCGCTGGCCATAGTCATAGCGTAACCATCACCGCAGCACATTTTACGCAGCTTCAAAATAATCAGACTATAAGTGGAATCAATGCAACGGTAAACGGTCACCCCCATACAGTCACGGTGTTTTGCGCATGAAAAAATATTTGCTTCTTTCTTTCTTTTCTCTGAATACAATCGGATGTGCTGTCGCTGTGCCAATGCACGAACTTTCGACCCCAGAAACTCTTGGTCCGTGGGCATTTCGTCTTGGTGTAATTTCGGGTTCCGCGCCAGCGTTTGTAACACCCTCAGCCACATCGAACAGTTCTCAGACCGCTTATTCAGTTCCTATCGCTGGTTACCACCTTGGAATAGGACTTCCTAGCAACTTTCAACTTAACGTTGAAGCCCTTGGTAGCGGCACAAGCGTAGGAACCTCGGTAGCGGTGAAATATCAATTTCATGGTGTAAACTATTTTTCGTCTAAACCGGGAAACTCTTCCAGCGCCATTACTCTTCGTTACTGGAGTTCGCTCGCTCTTGATTTTAAAGTCACCGATGTCACAAGCTCAGCTTCTTATTCGTTCGGAGATCTCAACGCTAACGGATACGATATCACCTTATCTTACGGAAAAAGGTTTTGGGACTTTATCGCCGCTTATGTGGGACTGAAGGGCGCTTCTGGAAATCTCGAAGCAAAATATAAAAATACCGAAGCAGGCACTGTAGTCGCCACGGACAAGCGCTCAATCTCGGGAGGCGGTGCTATTGTCGGCCTAAACCTAGGCAGTCGATCTGACCACGTTGGGTTTGACTTTAACATAGAGGCCGAACTTATGAACCTTCCGGCCACACTCAGCAACGAGAACGTTTGGTACTCAAGCTTTATGGTTATGCTTGGAATTCCGTTTAGGTTTTAGCTATTCACTTAACTCGTTTAAACTTCTGAAGAACAGTTCTATCTTGATTTAAAAAATCAAGACCTTCAGATGTCTTGACTACTATATAGGTATACGCCTTCTCTGCTAATTCACCAAAAAAGACAATTTTATTTTCTTCGCAGTAAGAAATTCGATAACCTGTTTTTTCACCATCAACTATGTCATGCTTTAGCCCATCAGCAATCACAATTTGTGACGACATTTCAACATCTTTTATTATTGGCAATCCAACTAAGATCCCGTTAGCGTCTCTATAGACCTTAAGAACTAAATCTTGGGTCTTTTGCATTTCTTCGTATTGGCCTATAAGATCCATAGGACAAGCTTCAGGATTGTGCTTCGCATGTGGCTTCTGGGGGTTTTTAATTTCTCCAGGAATGTTTGCGCCCTTCCAATCGCCACAGCCAGTGGCAAATACCAAAATCAATCCCAGGCTTACAATGAATTTCATAAGGGACCTCCTTGTTTTCCTAGTAAAGTCACCCTCCAATAACCTGTCAAGCCGGACTGTCCAAAAAAAAGCAACTGATTAAACTCAGTTGCTTTTTTCCTTTTCAAATTACAAAAAATAATTTAGTGCGTTTTCTTTTTAGGGATTTCTTTTTTCTTGTCGTCAATTGCAGTGACTTCCACTTCAACTTTTGGAGCCGTCACCGCTGGCTTTACGCCAATTCCTTTTTTTGTTAACACCGCTTGCTTAATTTCTTTCATCATTTCAGGACGCTCTAAGATATAAGCTTTTGCAGCTTCACGGCCTTGACCTAAACGTTCACCTTTGTAGCTAAACCATGTACCAGATTTGTCCACAATGTTTTCCGCAGTCGCAAGATCAAGAGTATCACCAGCTGCACAAATTCCTGTACCATACATCAAATCAAATTCAATTTTCGCAAATGGTGGCGCCATTTTATTCTTTACGACTTTTACAGCAGTTCTGCTTCCTACGACATCTTCACCATTTTTAATCGGGCCGATACGACGTACATCTAAACGTACTGAAGAATAAAATTTAAGAGCATTCCCACCAGTGGTTGTTTCAGGATTACCAAACATCACACCAATTTTCATACGAATTTGATTGATAAAGATAACCAAGCAACGACTACGATTAATCGCGGCCGTCAACTTACGAAGAGCCTGTGACATCAAGCGGGCTTGCAGTCCCATATGAGAATCGCCCATATCGCCTTCAATTTCTGCTCTCGGGGTAAGAGCTGCAACCGAGTCAATAACTAACACATCAACCGCTCCTGAACGCACAAGTGTTTCGGCAATTTCTAGGGCTTGCTCGCCAGTATCTGGTTGTGAAACAAGGAGATCTTCTGTATTTACACCAAGTTTTGCCGCATAACCAATATCGAGAGCATGTTCAGCATCAACAAACGCCACTGTCCCACCTTGTTTCTGGGCTTGCGCAATAACGCTGAGAGATAAAGTTGTTTTACCTGAGCTTTCAGGCCCATAGATTTCAACAATACGGCCTTTTGGCAGTCCGCCGATGCCTAACCCAATATCTAAACTGAGTGATCCCGTAGGAATAACAGGAACGTCTTTATAGAGACTTTCTCCGCCCATGCGCATGATCGAGCCTTTACCAAATTGCTTTTCAATTGCTTGAACTGCAAGGTTCAGGGCTTGATTTTTTTCATTTGATTTTTCAATTTGTGTATTGGCCATACTTACTCCTAGGGTTAGTGTGTTTTTTCTAAAACTAATTGCATTGTTCTTTTCACAGTGGATTCAATAACAGCTTCACGGCTTCCGGTGAAAAGATTGATTTCGCTGTATTCAAATCCTGGTCCAATCACGGCAATACATACAGTGCCAATCGGCTTATCTTTGGATCCGCCAGTTGGACCGGCAATTCCGGTAATTCCAACAGACCATGTACTTTCAAGTTTTTGTTTTACTCCCTTTGCCATTTGAAGTGCGACTTCCTGAGAAACTGCGCCAGAAGCATCAAGAGTTGATTTTTTGACCTGTAAAACATTAACTTTAGAACTATTAGAGTAGGCGACGACACTACCCTTTACAAAATCAGAGGCCCCAGGAAGTCTCACTAGTTCAGCAGTAAAAGCACCACCAGTGCAACTTTCTGCAGCAGCGATCGACTGACGACGAAATTTAAACCGCTCATGGATTTGTTTTGCGAGATCTGGGCTGGGCATATCCTTTGGGTTTTAGCACATAAAAATACTTGATCAATTAAAATACTTTGCTGATTTTGCGCGCAATGCTTGACACGTTTCTCGCACAAATTCAGGGTAATTTTCATGGTCAATGTTATTTTAGTTAGAACTCAATTTCCGGAAAATATCGGTTTTGTCTCAAGATCTATGCAGAATATGGGAGCCGAGCGTTTAGTACTCGTCGACCCTCAGTGTGTAGTGGGAGAGAGAGCCACCGCAACTGCTGCTAGCGGAAGCGCTCCTTTAAAAAATCACATATTTTATAAATCGTGGAAGGAGTTTACAGAAAGAGAACCCCATGGAAACCGCTTAGCATTTACCTGCCGCTCTGGTCAGTTTCGACCGGTAAATGATTTTGAAATTGCGTTAAAGGAAATGAGTTCTCCTACGCATCTAATTTTTGGACCCGAAAATAATGGTTTAAGTAATGAAGAACTTCTTGATTGTCATTTACTTTGTTCGTTGCCCATTTTTGGCCCCATTGCGAGCATGAATTTATCGCATGCTGTGATGCTAGCATTATTTATATTAGCGCGAGAGAAACATGCCTCTGCTTTTCAGTCCCCAGAAAAGACTGAGACGTCCACTCCATTTCCAAATCTAGCCCTAAGAAAATGGTTAGAAGTCTTAGGATATGACCTTTCTGGCCAAACCAACGCATATTCGGTTCTACGTCAACTTTTTCAGACAACGATCCCAACACCAAAACAATTAGTTGTCCTTGAGAAGGTCTTACAACAAAATATCCGTAAGCTTTCAGAGATTAAACCGCACTGTCACGGTAACTGATCGGCTACACTGGTTGATTTACCGTTACAATCTCTGAGTAATTGAAACCAATAGTAGGCCGATTTATTTCCAGTTTTACTGAGCGCATCAGCCGCCACAGCCGTCCAAACGATAGAACTTTTTTGTACAACATTTAGCTCGCAATATCCTGACCGTATATAGCAACCAGGATGACTTGCGTACGCTTTTTCTTCGAGATCCTGACAGTTTCCATTAAAGAGAATTTTTTCCATCTCCTCTTGCAAACACATTCCAACCTTCTCAACAAATGCGGTACGCTCGTCGTTCCATGTTTTTGCCTTTTGGTGATAAATATGACAAAGGCGGTAACCAAAATTTAACAAATAATCGGAAGGATTTTGTTCTTTCACAAAACAGCCAGTGTCTTTTTCTTTTTCAAGATAGTAATTACAATTACCCGGAATTGGGCTAGCAGCAAACACCAATTGAGAAATTAGAGACAAGACAAAAAACATCAAAGTAAAATAAATCAGTTTTATAGTGTTAGCAACACTTTAGTGGAGGCTTGTAGTATCATATTTGTTGCGAGCCCGGCAGCGAGGTCGTCAAGAACAACGCCTAATCCACCCTTAACTTTCTGATCGATATAACTAATTGGATATGGCTTTAAAATATCAAAAAAGCGGAATAAAATGAACGCCGAAACTAAAAATTGCCAGCGATTCGGTAGCCAAAAATAGGCGACAAAAAACCCAACAACTTCGTCTACAACAACTTTCTTATTGTCATGCGAATTTGACTTAATTTCATAGTAGGTACAGAGAGTGATAGAAGCAAAGATAGCAAGAACTGTGGACTGAAGGTAAAATACGTGGCCCTTACCTGCCATGTAATAAGCCAAAGGAACAGCTAAAAGAGTACCCATAGTTCCTGGTGCCCACTTGAACTTACCGACGTAGAGTCCAGTAACTATGAATTCGACAATCTTAAACATTTCACCTCGACATTCTCTTTGAGGATGCCATCATTCGCGACCTGTGTCGAGTGACTTCATCTTTCAAAAAATATATCATTAAGAATATGAATTTAACTCAAATTTTATCGACAGCTGTAAGTCGCGAAGCCAGTGATGTGCATCTAAAGGCCGGAATTGTTCCCGTCATTCGTAAACATGGAATGCTTCGCCCTCTCGATGAATCACTTCAACCACTTTCACCAGAAACTTTGCATAAAATGGCATTTGATATTCTCGACGAAACACAAAAGAAAACTCTCGATAGTACCGGGGCGGTGGATATAGGTTATGGCATTGCCGGCTTGGGACGATTTCGCGTAAATATTTTCAAACAGCGGGGAACGCTAAGGATGGTCATGAGACTAATACCTCATGATGTTCCCGATATAGATCAAATCAATGTGCCGGCCGTAATTAAAAAGCTGGCATTGGAGTCCGAACGCGGCTTAGTTCTCGTAACCGGAATGACCGGGTCAGGAAAGTCAACAACGCTGGCAGCAATGGTTAACTATATCAATCAACACCGAAATCGCCATATCGTAATGATTGAAGATCCGATCGAGTTTTTGATTCGTGACTACAAATGTATTATTTCGCAGGTTGAGTTAGGAACTGACGCTGTTACTTATCCGCAAGCTCTGAAGAACTCTTTACGACAAGATCCCGACATTATCTTAATTGGAGAAATGCGGGATCTAGAAACAGTCGATACGGCTATGACCGCTGCAGAAACTGGCCACCTTGTATTTTCAACTCTTCATACGACTGATGCCATCGAAACCATCAATCGCATCCTCTCAGTTTATCCCGCTCATCAACACCAACAAATTCGCTATCAACTGGCTGCGGTACTTAAAGCTATCATTAGTCAGCGCTTGATCACCCGGCCCGACGGCAAAGGTTTTGTGCCGGCCGTTGAAGTGCTCATAAATAGTGGGCGCGTCAAAGAACTGATACTTGCCGGTGGTAAAGCTAAAGAAATGCAGGAAGCGCTCGAGACTGGCAGAACCGCCTATGGTATGCAATCATTTGATCAAAGTCTTATGGAGCTCATCGCCAAAAATTTAATTACTTATGAAGCCGCACTTCAGGCCTCTTCAAACCCCAAAGATTTTGCCGTACGTTTTTCTGGAATTAAGGGCCATGATGCCGTGAATTGGGTCAATAAAGACGGAAAAACTGCGGATAACCGCATTTGGGATCAAATTCAAGAACTTGAACTCCAAACAAATTTATCTCATATTAATAAAAAAGGTCCGAAGAAAAAGTAATAAAATGAAAAGCTACGAAATTCGCAATAAATTTATAAAATATTTTGAACGCAACGGTCACGCACCTGTTCCATCAAGCGGTTTAATTCCCGAAAACGACAACACACTGATGTTCGCAAATGCAGGAATGAACCAATTTAAAAATGTTTTTACCGGCTTAGAAAAGCGTCCCTACTCTCGCGCCGTCTCTTCGCAAAAATGCGTACGTGCTGGCGGCAAGCACAATGATTTAGAGAATGTGGGGTTTACAGCCCGCCACCATACCTTTTTTGAAATGTTAGGAAATTTTTCTTTCGGCGACTATTTCAAAAAAGATGCGATTCGCTTTGCGTGGGAATTTTTAACAAAAGAGTGCGGCATTTCAAGAGATAAATTGCATGTTACAGTTTTTGAAACCGATGATGAGGCGGCGGAAATTTGGCATAAACAAGAAAGAGTACCCAAAGAGAGAATTTCTCGGTTCGGAGAAAAAGATAATTTTTGGCGGATGGGAGATGTTGGCCCATGTGGACCTTGCTCAGAAATTTTTTATGACCACGGACCGGAAGCTGGCTGTGGAAAGCCAACTTGCAAGGTCGGTTGCTCTTGTGACCGTTATGTTGAAATCTGGAATTTGGTTTTTATGCAATTTTACGAAGATGAATCGGCTAAACAAACACCGCTTCCAAAACCGTCTGTTGATACCGGTGCTGGCCTTGAACGATTAACAGCAGCTCTGCAAAGCAAGAAAAATAACTACGACACCGATCTATTTGAGCCCATGATTAGCATGGCTTGTAAAATCGCAAAAATAAAATATGACGACAAGCATGCCTCTGCCCTGAGAGTGCTTGCTGACCACGCTCGCTCGACGGCTTTTTTAATTGCGGATGGAGTTATCCCAACCAATGAAGGGCGCGGATATGTACTTCGCCGGATCATGAGACGGGCAATTCGTTATGGAAGAAATTTATCCAAAGACGAGTCTTTGTTTCCGAAAGTTGTAAGCGCAGTTATTGAAAGTATGGAAAAAGTTTACCCAGAACTTCGTCGTGGCGCTGAGCGAATTTTGACAATGACAAAAGATGAAGTGACTCGATTTGTAACAACTCTTGATCAGGGTACCGAAATTTTAAATGCCGAGCTTAAAAAAATAGCTAAGCAAAAAGAAAAAACTGTCAATGGCGCTATTGCGTTTAGGCTCTACGATACGTTTGGATTTCCTCTCGACCTGACGCAACTTATTGCACGCGAGCAAGGTTATGATGTTGATGTCGAGACTTTTGAACGTGAGATGGCTAAGGCCAGAGATATCGCAAAATCTTCTTGGAAGGGCTCCGGCATTGAAAGTGACCGAGCCCATATCATTTCTCTTATCCAACAGGTAAGTAAAGGCAAAAGCAAACGAGTCACAAAGTTTATCGGCTACGAAAAAACTGAATCTAAAGGCAAAATAATTTTATTAAGCGATGGCAAAAACGTAGTCAAATCGTTGTCCGCGGGCGATAAGGGGTTAGTCGTGTCTGATTCAACTCCGTTCTATGGAGAGGGCGGCGGTCAGGTTGGCGATAGCGGAAAAATTACAAATAATAAAGGTGACGAAGCTATTGTTTTAAATACCACCAAAGAAAACGACATATTCATTCATCATGTCGAAGTAAAGTCAGGAACTTTGAAGGTAGGAGCCTCCTACACATATGCAGTAGATATAAAAAGACGTTCTACCGCCAGCAATCACTCAGCCACCCATTTACTTCATTCGGCGCTTAGGAGGGTCTTAGGTAACCACGTTAGTCAGGCAGGCTCACATGTGAATGAAGAAAGGCTGCGTTTTGACTTTACCCATAACTCTCCTTTGACAATCGAAGAACGTAGAAAGATCGAAGACCTGGTCAACAGCGAAATTTCTAAGGGAACCGAGGTAGAGACAAAAATCATGAGCCCTAAAAAAGCCGTTGATGAAGAAGGCGCACTGGCAATGTTTGGCGAAAAATATGGAGATAAGGTGCGCGTGTTAAAAATGGGAGACTTCTCCGTAGAACTTTGCGGTGGAACACATGTCCAAAATACTTCTGATATTCTGGCCTTTAAAATCGTAAGTGAAGGCAGCGTAAGTGCGGGAGTTCGCCGTGTTGAAGCCATAACCGGGAGTATGGCGATAAAATATTTACTCAAAAACACCAATGAATATTTACAAGCGAAAGAAGCGATCAGCGCCAATGAAAACTGGCAACAATTTATGGATAGAAATACGAATCCAGTGGTTCAGTGGATCGAAAGCACACGCAATGAAACAAAGAGTCTTGAGCGTCAAATGAAACAAGCGCAGAGTCAAAAAGTAGATGTGGATTCATTTGTGCAGAACGCACAGAGTATCAACCTCAATGGTCAAGATGCCAAGCTGGCTTCTGCTATTATCGAAATGGATGACCGCCAAGTCCTCAGTGACATCGCCGACAAGATGAAAAACAAATTGGGATCAGGAATTGTAGTAGTTATTGGTAAAGGCGAGTCTACTCATCCGATTATTGTGACGGTGTCATCAAATCTCACACAAAAAATAAAAGCGGGTGACGTTCTTAAAAATATCACCCAGATTATGGGCGGCAAAGGTGGCGGACGCCCTGACTTTGCTCAAGGTGCTGGCTCTGACTTTTCAAAAGCCAAAGCCGCCCTCGAAACCTTCAAGTAAACTTATCTCTAACAAGAAGTCCTAGTAAGAATACCTCATCATCAAGTGATAAGAGCCGGTATTACTGAAAGGGGACTCTCCAATAAAAGTTGGGTTGATGTTAGGGTAGACCGTACGCCAATGATCGCGATTTGCTACAGTCGAAAAAAACACTTCTTCAATTCTCTGAGAATTATGGACACAAGAACAAACAATTTGGTTCGTATTATCGTAAGTACCACAAGTGGTAAAGGGAGCACTAGATGTGTTGCCGCTTATCACATCACAGGAAAGCCCACCAGTGCTCTGCGAATTTTGAGAAAATATGGTGCCTTCCAATGTACCTTTGGAATTACATCCCCCCAAAAAGAAAAATCCAAGAAGCAAAATTAATCTCATTCCGAAACGTCCTAGCTTTGCCAACAATATTAGAAAGTGCAATTGGCATTCCAGGTATTGGAAATCTCCAGCCGAATCACAATAGAGTTTCTAGACAACGGCTGAGAGATAAACAAAATTTAGAGAATTCTCATTGATAGAGAAAGAGAACCAGAAAGAACCTGGAACCTTTTTAAAAAAAAGGCAGCCCGTGGGGAGCTGCCTTTTGTGTTCTAAACTAACTTTTTAAATTAGAAAGAAGCGTTAGCCATTACGTAGCCATAAGTTGCATTTTTCTCTACGACTCCAGTGATGTTCTCACCGTACTTACCAGCGCTGAACATTGAATATCCTGCTTCCCATCCTAAGTTTTTAATTTTATTACAAGTTAGGACGACAGTGATATCACTACCAATTTCTTTGTCTGATCCAGCAGTCGCATAAGCAGTACCAGCATGATTTGTAATCGCTGTAGCAGCGTCTGTTCTACTCAATGTAGAGTAAAACACATGAGCTCCAAAGTGTTCCATAAACTTATGAGAAACTTTTCCGCGAATACCATTGATATTGCTGCGACCGAACAAGTTTACACCGGCAATGAATTTATTCGCCGAAGGATAAAGTTGATCATAGTTTTTGTTGGCATTGAAGTACTCTACGCCTACACGTGTATCACCAAATTTAACACCAACTTCAGCTGTTGTTGAATCTGCGTCTTTAATATCCGCACCAAGCTTTTTACCACCTTGAGTTCCGTATTCAGCACGGTAATCAAACATACCAGCAGCACCTTTTACGCGAACACCAATGTGGTTGCGATCTTCATTCTCTTTACCGGTAGTGATTGCTTTGTCTTGTCTCACTAAATAGTAAAGGTCGACTTCAGAAACTGGGCCGGCCATTTTAGTTCCGCCGTACAAACCCACAAAGTTTGTGTCAGCTTGATTGGTACCAGGAGCGCTAAGGTTAGCGGCCACTTCTGTAATCTTGTTATAAAACACATCCAACCAGAATTTATCGTTAGCAGTCCAGTGAGCCTTCAAACCGTCAAATGAGCGCCCAACCATATTCCAGTTAAAACTACCGATCACCACTTCTTCACCGTAGGACATTTGGTAGCGACCTATAGTGTACGAAATTTTATCAGTTGGCGAAATCATAGTGTAAGCTTGCGACACATCAAGCGTAGTGTTTGTAGTAGCACCCGAAGTTCCAGCTGCAGCACCAGCATTTTTAACAAATTTTGGGGCAAAGAAGATTGTGAGCTTTGGGTCCGGCGTCCATTTCATCTTAACTTCAGTCGACAAAGCTAGTTGATCAGCTTGACCGCCATTACCTACTGTTTGTTGCTCCATACGAAATCTCGCGTTGCCGGTAACTTCCATACCGTCAGCAAGTGCCGTTGACACAAGACCTACAGAGGCCAGCGCAACAGCAACGATTCTAAATTGTTTCATCATGTTGTTCTCCTTTTATTTATTACTTCGCGTTCCAAATTATTTTTATCCTTAAACAATTTCAGAACACTTTTACTTTTAATGCCTTACACCATAAAATTCTTGAGATTATGTCCAAGACTGTCAACAGAAAATTAATAGTTTAGAGGGCTTTGTTTGGGACTTAGTCTAATTTTGCTCTTGTTGTGGGCATGTTGTTTAGATTTTGCTTTTGACTAGACTTACGTCTTTAAAAAGGACTTACCGAACTTTAATCATGGCTTTCATGGTCGGGTGAAAACTACAGATATACTCAAACGAACCCTTTTTCTTCACCACAAATTTGTAGGATTTATCGGATTCAAGAATACCAGAATCAAAAACACCTTTTGCTGTCGCTGAATGCGGAACAAGATCTTCATTCTTCCAAATCACCATATCACCAATATTCACGTTCACCGCTGCAGGCTCAAACTGCATATTGCGAATGGAAATTAGGTGCTCCTTAGAGCCAGCCCAAGCCGAGCTGACTCCAAAAGTAAGTAACAAAACTACTTTACTTGTTAAACGCAACTTGCACCTTTTTCGCATGTTCTAAGTGCGCGGCAATTGCCGGACGTGTTTTTTCAAGCAAAGCTTTTAGTTCGGCGTTTTTTGCATTCGGAATTAAGGCCTTATCGATCGCATCCAAAACTTGCTGATGGTATGCGACTTCGTGATCAGCATAAGCTTTATCAAAAGCAGCACCTTTTAGTGTTTTAAGATTTGCCACATTTTCATCGGCGCCTTTTCTAAGCGCTTTGCTTGTATCATTATCCTCTGGCGTAACATTTAGTTTTTTTGCTAAAGCTGTCGCCTGTTTATTGACGGCCGTGTGGTCGGTTATCATCAATTTTGCAAAGTCACGAATTTCTTTATTTTTAGATTTTTCCGCAAGCTTTCCTGCTTCGATGTCAATAGTGTTCGCGGTAACCACGATGTGAGCGATTTGGGGATCAGTCGGTCCCTCAGTTTGTGAAAAGCCAGTCGTAGCTAACAAGCTAAGTGCGGCAAAAATGGATAATTGTCTGAACATTTGTTTCCTCCTGGTTAATAAGTAGAGAAATCGTAGGCGTGACGATTTACTTTTTCAATATTAATATGTAATAAGTATGAATTTGTTAGGATAATTTAAATTTTTAGGAGATATTATGTTAAGTTTTTTTGGTCCGACACAAAAACGCTTACTACATTTGCTGGTAAATTCATCAGAGGGAATGACATTAGATGAAATTGCGGAGGAATTAGAAATTTCCCGAAATGCAGTTGATCAGCACATCACCAAGCTCGAAAGAAATCGATATTTGAAAGTTTTAGGAGTCAAAGAAACCGGTGGCCGCCCATCGCGCTGCTATACTTTATCGCCGGAAGGGAAAGATCTTTTTCCCAAACAGTACTCTTGGTTCTCAGAGGTGTTATTGGGCGCAATTAAGGGAGAACAAGGCGCAAGGGGGCTTGCAGAATTTTTGCGAACGGTTGGAAAATCCGTGGCAAGCCAAATTTTCCTAAAAGGAAAATCCGTCGAAGAAAAAATTCCAGAAGTTGTGAACGTGATGCAATCATTGGGTTACGAAGCCCAAAGTCCTGAAAAAAATGTAGTGGAAGCTAGAAATTGCGTGTACCACCATCTTGCCGAAAGACATCCTGAAGTTTGTGAGTTTGATCAAGCGTTACTGGAATCGTTGCTTGAAGCGCGTGTTAATCATGAAGAGTGTATGTTTAAAGGTGGCAGGAAATGCCGGTTTAGTTTTACTCCTCGCACTCAAACAAAATGGCGATCTTGAAAGTTCTAAATTAAATCGCCGCCAAAATACTGTTTTCGATCTGCGACTTCACTTCGTCAGGCAGGCCAACAATATTATTTAAAAACCTTTGCGCGACCGCTAAAAGACGATTATCAACCTTATCGACAAAACGAACCAAATCCGATCCTTTGTAAGCGGCTTTTTCTTTCTGATGTTGCTGAATAAAACCCATACGGATTTTTTTATTTGGTAAAATTTCGAAGTAAGTTCCAAAAAAAGCTAAATGACATAAAATGAGTTCACTGTCCTTTGTGACTGCATAAAGCTCATTCGCCTTTCCGTCGGTAAACCACATTGCTTCTCCTCGAGGGTCTTGATTGAGAAACTGCGTACTCACCTTTCTCATCATCAAACCCGCTAATTCGTACTGCAGATATTTTTCGATCGGCTCCTTTAAAACATCCGCAAGCCCTGTAAACTTGCAACCGATAATAAGAGGCGAAATATGACGAACACTGAGTATCAGCGAAAAGGTGTGCTCATCTAAAATCAAGTCTCCATGAATATCCTGGCGCATTTTCCATTCTGGGTCGGTGTAATGGGCATCCAGGCCAATTCCTGAAAACGATATATTTACGGCGGGAATTTCTTTTTTATTGTCTCTGCAACTAAAAATGATTTTTGTCAGGGTCGTTAGGCGCGCAAAGCGCTCGGTCTTTTCTTTATCTTTAAATGAGAGAATTCTTTTTAAGAAACTCATTTCGAATCCGCGTAAATGGAAAGAATCTCAAACATAGTATCGACGGCCGCCAGCGCCGTAATATCCGCGTGATCGTACGGCGGAGAAACTTCAACAATATCGGCTCCGACTAGGTTTTTAATTTTAAAATTTCTAAGGATTTTTTGCGTTTCATAAGTCGTTAGTCCCCCGATCACCGGAGTTCCTGTTCCGGGTGCATACGCGGGATCTAAACAATCGATATCGAAGCTGATATAAGTCGGCTCATCGCCAAACTTATCGAGATCTTTCAACACTTTCTTAAAATCGTCGCGAATATCATCGACTGTATGCACGTTGATTTTGGTCTTCTTCACAAAATCTAAGTCGTCACTTCCAGCAAGTGGGCCACGGATACCAATTTGATGAGAAATTTTTGGATCAATTAATTTTTCTTCGACCGCATGACGAACAAACGTACCGTGATGATATTCAAATCCCCACGCTGCTGGGTAAGAATCTAAATGCGCGTCGAAGTGAACTAAACGCAGTGGCGTTTTATATTTTTTCTTAAGTTGGCGAAGAATTGGCAAAGTCGTTGAATGATCGCCTCCAACAGAGATAAATTTTTTTTTATTTTTTAAAACGTCAGCCACAAATTTCTCGACGCGTTCGAAACAAAGTTTTTGATCGACAGGTACTGTCGGACTGTCACCGATATCGGCAACCTTTATCTTTTCAAAAAAATTAATCTCTCGCCCCCAATGATAGCCTCGCCCCAGGGAGCTCACCTCGCGAATTTTACTTGGCCCAAACCGACAACCACTGCGATAAGAAACAGCACCATCGAAAGGAATGCCAAAAATGCCAACATCATAGTCAGCATCAATATCGGCCACTGGCATCCGAAAGAATGTCTTGATGCCAGAAAATCTTGGAAACTCGCGTCCACTTAAAGGTTTGTATTCCATAAAAACAGATTGTGACATAAGAAGGAGGCATGTCCAAGCAAATCGCTAAGCTCTTACTGGAGTGGTACCAAACTTCCTCGCGCCCACTACCCTGGCGCCAAAATCGCGACCCCTACCGCGTCTGGATTTCAGAGGTTATGTTACAACAGACAACTGTTGCAGCGGTTTTACCTTACTACGAAAGATTTTTATCGCGCTTTCCAACAGTAAATACACTGGCTGCTGCGAAAGTCGAAAGCGTCTTAGAACTTTGGTCGGGCTTGGGATATTACACCCGGGCCCGCAATCTTCATGCGGCGGCAAAAGAGATTGCTTGTTCAGGTTTTCCTCAATCTTATCAAAAGCTTTCCCTGTTGCCAGGATTTGGTCCCTACATTAGTCGCGCCGTGAGTAGTATCGCGTTTGACGAGCCTGTCGCCGCGGTTGATGGAAATTTAATTCGGGTATTGTCGCGAATTTTCGGATTGCGGGCAAAATTCTGGACCACAGCGGGAAGAAATGAACTTCAAGACGTCGGTGATGAAATTATGAAGTCGGGGTCGAGTTCTGTCCTCAATCAAGCTTTGATGGATTTGGGTTCTGACGTTTGCGCCAAACAAAACCCTCGTTGCAATCTTTGTCCCGTTTTTAAAATTTGCATCGCCAATAAAAAACAATTGCAAAACGAAATTCCCCTCTCCAAACCCCGCAAGAAAAGTGAAATATGGGAGTGGAATCCCGAAATCGTGAAGAATGGCGGAAAGATTTTACTGCAACAAAATAAAACTCTTCCCTTTTTAAAAAATCAGTGGCTCTTTCCAGGCATAGGGAAAAGGCTAGCAAAGCGCCCAAAAAATTTCGGTTACAAGCATGTAATCATGCATTATGAAATTTTTGTGACGCCAAATAACACAAATAAAAAACATAAATTCAAAGAACCTGGACCCAAACTACGTTGGGTAAAGATTAATGAGTTGCCACGTCTATCGCCTTTTTCTATCCTTAATAAATCGTTATGAAAAGGCTTCTACAATTTATCGCTTTAACGCTGATTGCATGTCAGACACAAAGCCAACGAAATAATGTTTTATCGGTCGAGCAAGTCGCAGCAATCGTTCATGGAGAACCTGCGCCCACCACGCTACCTCCAGTCCCCAAGTCACAACCGCAAATTGAGTGGAAAGTACAAACTCCGACCCAAGTTACACAAATTGGCGAAAATTGGAACCCTTCTTTTTCAAATGATGGCCAACGCATTGTCTATTTAAGTAAATTCCGTACCAACCACCAGCAGGCCCAAATTTACGAATACTCATTCGGGACAAAAAAAGAACGCCGCATTACACATCAAGATGGTTGGATCGGGCAGGTCCGCTATATTCCTAACAACAGCAGAATTATTTTTTCATCGACGACCGATGAAATGAAAGAAGATCTCGATAAACTTGTTAAGGAGAGTCCTGACACAAAACCATTGGCAAGGGAAGTTCTCCCAGGAATTCCTTACGCCGAAAACTTAAGAGAAACTCCCTTTGAACTCTATACTGCCGAAATTGATGGTAGTAATATCACCCGCATCACCGATTCTAAGGGGTTTGACTCTGTACCGACGACAAGCCCTTCGCAAAGAAATGTCATATTCACCTCGTTTCGCACCGGAGACGGTGAATTGTTCCAGTGGTCAATCACACATCGAACTATCTCGCGACTCACTTTTGCTCCTGGTATCGACGTCCAAGCAAGTTTCTCAGTTGATGGAAAACAACTAGCCTGGGTTCACCAACCAAATGCTCACTCTCCAACCTCGTGGATCATAGTTGGAGATGCCAACGGAAAGAAATCAAGCCCTCTTTTAAAAAAACTTGCCGGTTATGTTAATCCCTCCTGGCATCCCGATAACAAGACATTGATATTTAGTAGCAATTTTGAAGATGAAAAAAATTTCGAGCTCTATACCTACAACTTCGAAACTAAATGTGTAAAAAAATTAACACAAGACGAAGCGATTGATCGTGAGCCCGCGTTTAGTCCCGACGGGAAAAAAATAATTTTCACAAGTAATCGAAATGGTTCAGATCAAATATATCTGATGGATTTTGTGACGCCCGACGCCTGTATGAGCGTTGACAATTAAAAATTCCTATCGAAGACTATTGCTACTTAACAACAAGGAGGAGTTATGAATAAATTATTAGCCATTGGATTTGGCATGTTGCTCGCCGCTAACCTAGCTAGCGCTGAAGATTTGGGAAAAATTACTGGCGTTGGCCTCGCTATTGAACAAAAGAGCGAAAGAGCTTTTGTTATTAAAGATATTGTTGCAAATTCTCCGGCTGCCCGTCTTGGCGGTATCGAAGTTGGTGACATGATTACAGAAATTAAGTCATTGCCGACTTCAAATTGGGAGCGTGTTTATGGCAAAAAACTTGAAGAAGTTGTAGCTCAAATTCGCGGTCCCGTTGGTATACCTTGTGAAATAAAAATCTATAAACCGGCAGATCATTCCATTACGCCCATTACCTTAATTCGTGAGGAACTTGAAATGCCCGACACAAACGGCCTTAGTTTCGAGTAATCTCGTCTTGTAATTTTTCGGGGCCTCGGTTACCTTATGGTTATGAGGCCCTTTCTTTTTGTAATTGTAACGATTTTCAATTTAGCCTTAGGTCTAGCGGCCCCAACGCCGACAAGCATTAATTCCCAAGTTGACGAGGCTTTAAAAGTTTACCGCTCGCCAAATGGGTTTCGTATTGATGCTGCCGCCACCGATTGGGAACTCATCCCAGCACCCAAAAAAAGTAAATTCGTAATTACCTCTTTCAGATCCAAAAATGCTACTAATAACATTCACGCCTCACTCACAGTTCGACGTGACCCAATTCCAAAGTCGAAAAACCTCGAAGGATATGTGCAAAAATGGTTAAACCAATACCCACGTTTTGGTTTTGATGTTCTTGGCTCGAAGAAGATTAAACACAAAGAAACTCCTGGCTTTTTAATCGATCTTGTTAGTCGTGATGGAAATAAACAATTGCGCCAAGTCGTGTTTTTACGCGATAGCGACGCCTATGTTTTAACTTGCCGCGACTCAAAAGAAAATTTTAAAAATTCTCTGAAATCTTGCAATAAGATCATCCGCTCGCTAGAGTGGGAAAAATTATAAAGATTAGTGCTAAATTAATTTAAACTTAAAAGGTGATGGATATGAAGTTTATTTCCCTTGTTCCAGTTCTATTGTTTTCCATAAATGTCTTTTCAGAAGCTTTACCCAAAGCCGTAAAAGATCCTCAGGACAATCCAAGCACTCCCGAAAAAATTGCTTTAGGAAAACAGCTTTTTTTCGATGGTAGACTTTCCTTAAATAACAAAGTTTCTTGTAACTCTTGTCATAGTGTTACTAACGGTGGCACCGACGGAAAAATGGTTTCTACAGGTGTTGATAACAAACTCGGCGGTAGAAATTCTCCAACCGTTATCAACGCGGCCTTCATGTCCGTTCAGTTTTGGGATGGCAGGGCAAACACTCTTGAAGAACAGGCCCTTGGCCCTATGCTAAATCCGGTCGAGATGGCCATGCCTAGCCACGATGCTGTGGTCGAAAAATTAAAAAAGATTCCCGGGTACGTCGCTACCTTCGAAAAAGTTTTTGGAACAGAAAACCCAGTCACGATTAATAATGTCGTAAAAGCAATTGCTGCCTATGAGAGGACACTTACAACACCAAATAGTCCTTATGATAAATTTGCTACCGGAAATAAAAAATGGCTGAATAAACCCGCGCAACGGGGTTTTGAATTGGTTCGCTCTGTTGGTTGCCTCAATTGCCACTCAGGCCCAAATTTTGCTGGTCCAATCTTACCAAATGGTCAGGGCTTTTATCAAAAATTCCCAGTGTTTCCAGGGTCCGAATACGATGCTAAATATGAATTGACGAAAGACCTTGGGCGCTATGAGCATACCAAGAATGAAGCCGACAAGAATCTTTGGCGTGTTCCAACTTGGAGAAATATTGCTAAGACCGGCCCCTACTTTCACAACGGAAAAGTAGCAACACTTCCTGAAGCCGTAAAGGTCATGGCAAAAACTCAGCTCGGAAAAGATCTAGGTAAAAATGAAGTTCATGACATCGTAGAGTTCTTGCTAAGCTTAACTGGGGAAATTCCATTGCAGAAAACCCCCAAACTTCCACCAACTCCCAAAAATGTTACGCTTTAAATAACTTTGAAAAAAATCCCTTGATCTTTTGACCGAGGGACTTTTGTGCAACAGGTGCCGCCGACTTGCCCCGATATTCTCCCCGATTAAATTTCTTGTTCTGATCAAATCGATCTCTGCCACCTTTGTAGTTGCGATCTCGGCGATAGGATTTATCGCGTTGCTGAAAACGATCTCCGCCTGCTCCACCTGAGCGTTCGTCGCGCCCTTGATTTTGTTGTTCATCTCGACGGCCATGTCTGCCAGAAATTCTATCGCGATGCTGTGATTCACCACCAGGTCCGCCAGCAAATTCTTTTCTTTGATCGTCTCGCTCATGACGTGGTCGACGGTTTTTCTCTCGGTCACGATCTCTGCCCCGCGGCGGTCGATCGCGCCTTCCCTCATCGCGATTTGGTCGCCCCCGGTCCCTTCCGCCAGTCCAACGACTCTGACCGTTTCCTCTAAATTTTTCACGAGGGAACGGTTTAAACTCCTTGATCATGTCAGCTTCTTCAAGCCATTCGGTTGCCAATTTATGTTTTAAAAAACTTTCCACACGCTCCATGGATTGCACATCATCGTCAGAGACCAGGCTAAGCGCCAGTCCTTCTTTACCAGCCCTACCCGTTCGGCCAATACGATGAACGTAGGTTTCTGAATCTTCAGGTAAATCAAAATTAATTACCAGGTCAACGCCGGCAATATCCAGACCACGTGCCGCTAAATCGGTTGCAACTAAGATATTTTTATTATTATCAGCCGCTTTAAACTGTTCCATCACGCGATTACGTTGGTTTTGCGACAGCAGACTGGAAATACCTAAAGCGGGAAGGCCATTTGAGCTCAAGAAATCCGCAATTCTTTCCACGTTACTTTTGTAATTGCTAAACACAATCACTTGCTTTGGATCATGCCTTTTTATCAGTGACAAAAGGTACATTGGTTTATCAGAGTTTCCCACATGATAAATCACATCTTTGACATTCTCAGCTTTGGATTGATCTCGACTTAAATTGATTTCAACAGGGTGGGAACCCATTTCATAGGCGATATTTAAAACTTCGAAGTTCAATGTTGCACTAAATAGCAGTACCTGGCGTTCTTTGGGAACTCGTTGCACCACATACCGAACATCATCTTTAAAACCCATGTCGAACATGCGATCAGCTTCATCAAAAACTACAGCACGAATTTTTCTAAAATCAATGACATGTTCTTTGTACAAATCAATGAGGCGGCCCGGAGTTGCAATCACAAATTCAATTGGCTCGGCCAATTCTTTTTTCTGTTGATCGTAACCAACTCCGCCATACACTGTCGTAGCCCTTAATCCAGAGTCGCCTCTTAAATCTGAAAAATTTTTATAAACCTGTTCGCAAAGCTCGCGTGTAGGAACCATTACCAAAATAAAATCGCGCTTTTGCCAATTTATAAATGGCACTACCTTAGGGTCTGAATTAGCCGGAGGCTGTTGTTGCGATAGTTCCTTGGACAACAAAATTCTATGCATCAAAGGAATCAAAAACGCCGCGGTTTTTCCCGTTCCGGTTTGTGCCAGGCCTGCAATATCTTTTCCCGACATGATGTAAGGAAACGAGGCCTCTTGTATTGGGGTTAAATCGGCATAACCTAGCTTTTCGACGGCTGCCTTAAGCACTGGCAGAATTTCGAGTTCAGAAAATTTCAAAATCGACCTCAGAGATGAATTGTATATTCTCGGTATACGAATAGATGAGCAATAAGTCAAAGAACCGCTAAGAAGTAAATGCCTAAAAATATAGCCAAATCCAATAGTTTAGCCCGTCAAATCAATACAAAACTTGCTTGTAAGAAAAAATAAAAATCCTAAACTGCTGCTATGGCGAGAAATATTCTCTCGACGCGTGTGGCGCGAAAATCTCAGTTAACACCAACGATCATTGAACTCAATATGAAAATGATCGAACCGAGTTCGCTTATGTTTAAAGCGGGTCAATTTATGATGATGAATTTGCCGCTTAAAGATGGACAAAAGCGCCCAACGTTACGAGCTTATTCAATTGCTTCGGATGCCAATGATTCCTCAAGCTTCAAACTTATTATCAAATATGTGGCGAGTGGAGTGGGTTCAGAATATATTAAGAGTTTAAACGAAGGCGATACTGTCAGCTTTACCGGACCATTTGGCAAACTTTTGTTTTTAGAGCCACCGACCTCGCAAGTGCTCTTGGTCAGCACCGGTGCTGGGATTTCGCAACACACATCTTATCTTCTCACTCACGGCTCCAAATATCCTAATACCGTTTTTAAGATGTTAGTCGGTGTGTGGAACGAACATGAAGTTTTTTACCAAAAAGAATTAGATTTTATAAAATCAAGACTTAGGAATTTTGAGTATCAGTTCGTAATCGACAGACCCTCATCTTCGTGGAAAGGCCTCTCCGGATTTGTCACCCATCATCTTTCTCTTTTTGATTATAAAAATATCGATACCACTTTTTATCTTTGCGGAAATCCCGCAATGATTGACTCCGTAACTGCGAAGTTAAAAAGCGAGGGAGTCAATCCCGAACAAATTTTAGCGGAAGCATTTTCTTAAGTTTTCAGTTGGCCCGCAATTTGAATTGTCTGCCACTATGTTTGCCCAGAAACAAATTATCACGTTTACAGCAGCCGTTTGCTTGCAGTTTTCGGCACAAGCGAACGAATGTCGGCTCTTTGTCAAAGAAAAGAAAAGTGAAAGTTTGGGGTCTGTCTCAAGCCAATTATACGGTGGGGATATTCACGAAGTCACCTCGAGTAGTTTACTAGGACAGTATCTAACGAAAACTCAAGCAAGCGCAAAAATAGTTCGCGTTCCAAAAACCAGAAATGGCGCCACCAAAGGCCCCGAACGATTGTTCGTCGCTGTTAGCCAAGATAGCCTAAATGAATTTATGGAAATTTTCTCAAATGCCCCGATCTTTTCGGTGCTGGGCCACGCTAACATTTTTTACAGAGATTGGGTGTATGACGTCCATGGCCGCAGGAGTGAATTTAGATTCCCTCGTGTTTTAACGCCGCTCCCAGCAGTAGTTATGGGCTCGACCGAAGCTATACGTTTTCAGCGTTATATGGAACTTGCCGTTAGTGCAAAATATCAAAGCTGGGAGAACCCCTTGAAACAACCCTGGCGCCTGAACGGGTATGTTAAAGAGGGCGGCTACAACTGTTGTACGCACTGGATCGGCAATATTCCAATTGGCGATAAGCTTGTAAAAGAGATCATTCTTCCTGGTGAAAATGATAGGCCCATGAAAGCAAGACTTCACAAAGTAGAAATTCCCAAAACACACCAAGCACTTAGTAATATCTGGTCATATCCTTTGCACGAACCCTTGTCAGCGGTTCTCGGTCTAGCTCAAAAGAATGGTCAAGGTGAGTTCGCAAGCCCCGGCTACGTTATTCAAAATCTTCTAGGGGTGGCAAACAACGAGCGAGTTCCAATAGTTTTTTATTTTGTTAACGATCATCGCCAGCCAATTCCGTCGGCGCCAGAGTTATACTTCGAAGAACCGAACTAAGACAAAAAATCCTTAAGCGCTTGCGCAACCTCTTTTGGTTTATCCGCATGTGCCCAGTGGCCCGCACCAGAAATTATAACACCCTGAATATTCGGATTACACGCGATCATCTGCTCGTAATTTTTTTGTGAAAGATCTTTTGATTTCTCTCCCCGAATAACAAGTGTAGGCATAGTTAAAGCTTTGACTTCATGCCAGCGATCACTCACTCTTCCTAGGCGAACAGATTCCAAAATTCCCGGCAGAGAAAATCGCCAACGAATATTTCCAGGTTCACCCTCAAGATTTGAATACAAAAACAAACCAATCGTACGCGCGTTCTCGGGACCCTTGTAAAGTTTTGAAAAGTCTTTTTGAAAGAAGTCGCGCGCATCTTCTTTTTTTCGGAATGGCACTGGTACAATTTCAATTAGTTCTCGAATCGACTTTTCTCCGGCTGGGTCGCTCTCAGGTCCGATGTCTTCAATCACCAGCCGATCCACGCACGCAGGAAAACGGTAAGCAAAATTCAATGCGTTTCTTCCCCCCATAGAATGACCCACCAAAAATATTTTCTGCCACTGCAATTCGTTCAAAATTTTATTTAAATCGTCGGCATAATCTTCTGGTGCGTAGCCCGAGCTTGGCTGAAATGATTTTCCATGGCCCCGTTGATCAAAAAGCAAAATTTCAAAATCAGCTTCAAACTCCTTTGCTAAAGTTCGCCAATTTAGACCATAGCCCATCAGTCCGTGTAAAAAAACGAGCTTTTTGGCCCCTTTTCCTAAAATTACATGATTGAAATTAGCTAAATATCCCAAAACAATTTGACCCTTTTTTCATCTATAGACATTATTTGAAAGTGGAACAAGCCAAATCGCGACCGCGCCTGCACCTTGAATGGATTGACCTAGATGCCCTCGACATCGTGAAGCGCCTCCAAAGAGAAGGACACACTGCCTACTTAGTAGGAGGCTGTGTGCGCGATCTTTTGGCAGGGACACCGCCAAAAGATTTTGATATTGCGACGACAGCTTCGCCACAACAAGTACGCCGAAGTATTTACAACTCCTTTATCATTGGCAGACGCTTTCGACTCGTACTCGTAAAAAGAAATGATAAACAATTCGAAGTTGCAACTTTCAGAAAAGAATACAATCCCACCGAGTTTCCAGATGGCCCTCCGCCAGGAGACAATATTTTTGGCAGCCCCGAAGAAGATGCAAGACGTCGTGATTTTACTGTCAACGCCCTGATGTTTGATCCAGTCAAAGGTGAAATCATAGATTTCTGCAATGGGATGTCTGACATCAATGAACATCTTATCCGCATGATTGGTGAACCTGGTCCGAGGCTCATTGAAGACCCAATCCGAATTTTACGAGCCCTCAGGCTCGCACATAAACTCCGTTTTTCCATTGAAGCAAATCTCCGTAATGCTATTGCAACACATGCTAGTGATGTTGCCAAATCTGTTCTTCCACGTCGGCGAGAAGAGATCCTAAAAATATTACGTTTAACGGAGTCCTTTCTAGCCATTCAAGAAGCTCACGACCTGGGAGTGCTTCAGCATCTCATTCCAAGTTTTGGGGAAATTTTTTCTTCTGCTGATAAAAAAAATATTTTTTCTGGCTACATTCACCGCCTCCACCAATTCGTCGACGATCCAAGCCAGCCCGTTGAGCTGTTTGCCATCTTAACCCTTGCCTACTACCGTAGTACCATTGAACAAGACCCAACAGTCAAAGTTCACGCCAACGACCTGATTGAACATCCGAAATTTCAACCGCTGTTCAGAAACGAGCTTGGACTTTTTAATTATGAACAACGGCTCATTGCGCGTGCCATTCACCTTCAATTTGATCTCGCGAACCTTTCTGATTTTGAGTCAAAAAAAGATAATCAAAAGGCCGCGCTAATTAACAACGAAGCCTTCGGAATCGCGCTCCTGATGGCATACGCCGATCATCTGATTTCACCTGGCCAACTGTACTATCTCAAGTCGGAGCAAGAACGACTCGTGACCCAAAATCGCCCCAACCGGCCCGGTCGCCACCGTCCTCATCGCCGCATTAAGTTTAATAAAGACAAAAATGAAAGTTTCGTAAAAAAATAAACTGACTAAATTGCCATCCCGGCAGCACCGATGGCGCCAGCCTGCACACCCAATTTCGCGATTTCCAGTGGCGCCATGAAGCTTTTGTGACGAGGTCTCATGAGTTGGCCATACCTCTCAACAAGCTCATCCCAAAAATACTCACTCACGTTAATGAGCCCACCGGAAAACAAAATTTTCTCCGGGCAAAAACCCAGACTCAAATTATAACAAAGCACCGCAAGCCCTTTGGCTGCATCCGAAAACAAACTTCGGTAACGGTTATTCCCCCGCACAATCTCGAGAACTAGATCCTCAACACTTGACCCACTAAAGCCAAGCTTAAACGCCCGGCTAACAATAGCCATACCTGAGGCGATACCTTCTACGGTGTGATCGTAGATATTTCCATCAAAATGCAAACCTTTTTGATCCACAATCTGGTTTCCCCACTCACCACCCATACCATTGCACATCGCGGGTTTGCCATTAAGAATGATCCCTGTGCCAATCCCTGTTCCCAATGTAACGACAATAAAGTTATCTAAGCCTTTTGCCGCCCCCACCCAGCCTTCGCCCAAAGCCGCAGCCATGGCATCGTTCTGAAAATGAACTGGTAAATTAATTTTTTTCGACTTTAATCTCTCGCGCAACGTCTTAATCAGTGGAAATTTTCCCCATCTGGGAAAATTACTGGGATCAATCAACATGCCTGAATTCGTATTCAAAGGTCCTGCCGATGCAATTCCTACCCCTAAAAGATTCTTATCAAAACCTTCAGAAATGACTTTCGCCATTAAATCAATGACTGTTTTTTTTGCTTTTTCAGGAGAGGGGTTTTTACTTATAAAAAGTGGGACCGATTCATAGTGTAAAACTTTACCGCGTTGATTCGCGACGACCCAGCTCAACTTTGTTCCACCGAGATCAAATCCTAAAACCCACGCACTCAATCATTTACCTCACTAGAAATCGGATAAAGCTGCACGCCGCGATAGTAGTGAGTCAAGATTTTATCGGCAGTCCAACCGTCCTGGGCGAAAAGTAAGGCACCATATTGGGACATGCCGACCCCATGACCAAGTCCGTGTCCAACTACTTTTTGCTTTCCATGTTGATCTGGAGCAAACAACTTAAATAAATATGATCTAATTCCGCCAAATAAAGTCATTAGTGCCGACGACTGAAGACGGTTAAGAACGATGTCGTCTCCCGAATTCAATTTTACTTTCATTCCCCAAACTCGTCCCGAGTCACCCGTCTTATTCACCAGCACCTCATTCACTTCCAGCTCCTGGGGGAAACCCATCATTAACAATTTTTCTTTCACGGATTTTTTGGTCACATTCGCTTTCTCGCCCCAGGTGCCGTAAGGCATGCTCCTGACACCGTCGTGATCTCGTACCGACTGTAAATAGGGCGGATTATCGCCCGCCAGATTAAAACACTCTTTTGCTGAACAGGTAACACCGCCAGAGTTCGAAGAAAAATACGCTTTAATAACTTCTTTATTATATGTTAACACGTTGTGACGACTGTCCTTTACTGCTTGATTGGTGGAGTCAGCCTCTACCCTTATCTCTCGGTCTCCTCGTCTAAAAGTTACTCCCCGGTAGCTTTGAAACCAAGTCGTTGGATCAACATCCCAAATTCTTTTCTGCTTCGTGCGAGCGACCGCCATTTCGTAGAGTGCATAGGTTCGCGCCGCGACCGCTTGCGTTTTCAACGCTTCCATATGCCAGTTCGGCAAAATTTCTGATGGCAATACACTTCGCAAATAAAAATTTAGCGGTAATTCATTAATTACCGACCAAATCTCGTTATTATCCTTAAAAATATTTTTGAATCTATTTAACATCGAAATATACGATGTTTTCATCACAATGAATCTACCGCGTAACGACGTACCAATCTGCAATTCCTCGCCGCGATCCCAAAGTAAATCCGTCGTCACGTTAGCATCTTCGGGCAAAATGTCGATTTCTCTTAACTTCACTTTTACTTCATCAACCAAAAACTCTTCTTCAGAAAAATTAAAACGAATTGATTTTCCTTTCGCCAATAAAATTCCCTCCGGCCGACTTAATACACTTAAACCCGATCTATTTAGCATTTCTATCACGAAAGGATTTTTGACTGGGGGATAAGGATCAAGTGGCGGCGCAGATAAAATTGGAAACATACGGACCCGAATATCTACGCTCGAAGACAAAAAAGTTTGTGGTAAAACTCTTTCTGTTGATCCCGCAGGCAGCAACTCAATTTGCTCAGACGACGGCATAGGGTACTGAACCAAAAGAGAAGAAGAATGGGCAGCAGTTAAAACCAATCCTAAGAGAATGCTTTTCACTCTAAAAAACCCCCGTACCTCAAAGGTATATATTGAATTCGTTTCTGGACTACAACAAGTAATAGGTATAAAAGGTCTTGAGTATTTATGGGATTTTGACGATAGGTTCGGTGAGGTAATTATGCCTAGCGGTTCACATTTACTGGTATTAGCTATCTTGATGATTTTACTATTTGGCGGCCGTAAGCTTCCTGAGCTTGGTCGAGGTCTAGGTGAAGCCATTCGTAGCTTCAAAAAAGGCCTAAACGAAGATGAAATCGATGTTTCGCAAAACAAACGCGAAATTGAAAAAGATAAAAACGATAAAGCTTAGTTTGTGCTACGCATTATAGCTGCCGTTCTCTCTGTCGTCATCACGATCGGGATTACCACAACCCCTTTTATGGCAATCGCAACCTTATCATATAGCGTAATGGTTGCTGGATATTGGCAACGGCTTAATCGTATCCTTCACGTACGCCTAATGGTATCGGCAATACTTATCGACTTGATTCTTGTATTGATTCTTGAGATCCAACGTCACGCCATTGAAACTGCCATGTCTATGAAATTTGGTCCCCTTCAACAAGCTCATATATTTTCATCGGCCACAGCGACTGCCCTTTATTTCCCGGTCTTAGCAATGGGTTTTTATCTTTGGAACAATCCTTCTGCAAAAATTAGGAATTGGCATGTAAGAATTGGTAAAGCCGCGTTCTTCTTTCGTACGCTAGGGTTTATTTTAATGTTCACTTTGTTGTTGCAGGAGAGAAGTTAGGGACCCAAAACCCCACTCTAAAACTCCAGTAAGTATCAAAGGACATACAAAACTTAGAAAGTAAAAATAATTCCGTACTTGGCACATCTCTTGAATTGGGCCAAGGACAATGATTTTAAGAAACAACATTATATTATTAGTATTGACCCTCAATTTTGTTCAGCTCCCATTAGTCGCTTATGGCAATGGAGACTGTGGATTTCTCTTTCAAAAAAATATTGCCGCTCGCTCGTTTTCCTTTGATATCGATGACAATATTTTGTTTATGCCGACGCAAATTAGAGTCTTTCACAAGTTGACCGGAGAAGAAGTTGGGATGTCGACTGCCGATTTTGCAGAAGCAAGAGCTCATATTGGCAAAGATGGCAAGTACAAAGATTACGAGATGCGGCCCGACCCCAAAACCGGGTCGTTAAGATTTTTTGGCGATGAAGTTGACGGCGCGCAATTCTATAATGACCTAAAATGGGTTATCGAAAACGAATCTCCTGGAAAGTGGCAGGGACCAAGCTGGAAAGCATTCCAGGAGGCAATGAGCGATTACGAAACGGCATCAAACACAACTTTTATTACCGCACGACTACATTCTCCCAGGTCCATATTTAATGGGTTTAAACTTTTACAAGAGCGTGGGTACATAAAAAATATGCCGCGCGAAGAAAATATATTTCCTGTATCTTATCCGAAATTTCAAAACGTGATCCGTTTTGAAAATATTAAAAATGGACAAGCTGCAGATCCATCAGCCACTAAAGCTGAAGTTATGAAGGCCCTTCTTGATGAATTGAACTCTCTGCCAGTGACTGACGAAGTAAATATTGTTAGCGATTCTGATGGAATTTCTCGAAAGCGATTGCGGACTTGGGGATTTTCTGACGATGACTACGGAAATTACTCTAAAGCAGTAGCCGTGTTAACCGCAGAAGTTGCGAAAGGTCGTTGGCCGAATCTGAAACTAGTGCTATTTTATACTGGCCACAACGGGCCAATTCTTCCGGAAATAAAAATCATTAAATCTGACGGCAGTCTGCGTGACCCAAAGCGGGCCGAAATGGCTAGCGAAATTAAACGAAGGCCTTAGTAAGAAATCTCTCTGTTACTAACAAATTTCTTTTTTATATGACTTCACGAATTAGACGTTTAATCCCTTGTATAATGCTTTTTTTCGCCCAATACTGGGCTTCACTCTGATCTTGTTCTTGACAAGCCCGCTTTACCTCCGGAAGAAAGGCAAATTATGCGCGCCGAAAGCTTACGCGGCCAATTGTTGCAATTCCCTAACTTTGACGGGCTTTGGAACTCTATGGATCTCTCTCTCGTAGAAACCCAGTTACGCGAAAAGTTGTCTCAGACCGAAACCCAAAATGATCGCAAACGAGCAATTTCCCTTTTAACCTATCTTGCGCGTGTTTTAAGTTTTAATAGTTTTTTTAAAGAGGCGGCTGCGACACTTGATCAGGCTCGCCAAATTCTTGTGACTGGCCCTTCCTTCAAACCTTTTGAAGTTCGCGTCCTCATTGAAGAAGGAAGACACCACAGTCTAAGCGGTAACATTCGCAATGCGCAGAACTGTTTTGCCTTAGCTATGAACTTAGCTTCGGAGACCCACCAGGACTATTTTGTCGTCGAAGCTTCGTTTCTTTTATCATTGGTAGTACCGGCCAAAGACCAAAATCAATGGCTTCGCCAAGCACTTAAGGTTGCTCAAAATACTGAAAGTTCAGATACGAAATTTTGGTTGCCTCATATTTATTTAGCAAGTGGTTGGCACGCCTTTGATTTTCGCGCCTTCGTAGAGGCACACAAATTTTTTGAATTGGCAAGAGATTGTGAAGTCTTACCTTCATCCCGATTTGATAGCGACGCAGGAGTGTGGGCAATCGCAAGGGTGTTACGAGCCCTTGGTAGGACCGTGGAAGCCCTTAGAATTCAAGAAGGCCTGCTAGCTAAAGGCCATCCTTCGGGAGTAAATATGGGTCATATTTATTTGGAACTCGCCGAGTGCCATCAACTTTTACAAAATCATTCCGAAGCGAAATCCAATTTTGAAAAAGCTCATCTGACTTTGTCCATCGATCCTTGGTACGCAAACAACAAAATAGATGATCTTTCACGAATGAAAGCTATTGCAAAAAAGAAATGAGGTAGAATGAATCCTTGGCATGATGTTTTTATAGGAGATTTAGTTCCAAACATAGTTACAGCTGTCGTCGAAGTTCCTAAGGGCTCCAAAATCAAATACGAACTGGATAAAGAAACGGGACTAATTCGGGTGGATCGCATATTATTTAGTTCCGTACACTATCCTGCAAACTATGGCTTCATACCTCAAACTTACGGCGAAGATAATGACCCTCTAGACATTTTGGTACTGGGGCAAGAAACCGTTGTACCACTTGCGATTCTGCGGGCCAATCCAATTGGCGTGATGAAAATGCTAGACCAAGGCGAGGCCGATGATAAAATTATCGCTGTTCACACCGACGATGCAGAATTCAACCATATTAAATCACTTGATGACTTACCTCCGCATAGAATGAAAGAAATCCAAGTATTTTTTGAACACTATAAGGAGTTGGAAAATAAAATAGTCAACGTCGAAGAATTTTTCGGTCAAGAAGAGGCCTTTAAAATTATTAAGGAATGTACCGAAAGATATAAAAAAACTTTTAGAAAGTAGAACTGTAACTCCATTGACTGCCAGCTGGCGGTACCACTGAAAAATGATTGGTAACAAATTAAAGGAGATCCTTTGGTGTGTTTAAACGCACCTAGAGCTGTCTGAAAGTTAGACGATTTTCGATAAATATGTGTTTTCAACTACTTAGACCTTATCAAAAAAAAGCTCTTTTACGGCGTTCCAAATTCGGCATCGCTGAAAAGAGCATTTTTAATTTTTCTCGGTTTTATTGGAGCTGAGGCATTGGCATTGGGACTGCAATACTAATAAATTAAAGTGACAAATTTTTGTCAGACAGAACGTCAATTCCAAAAAACAATACAAGATTAGGAGAGGTTTTTATGAAGAATTTAATTCTGTCTATTTATGTAATTCTTGGAGCTGCTATGCTTTTTGGTCAAGGGTGCGCACCCGTTGAGTTTTCGACAATGAAGCCATTTCACGCTGATGGAGGACCAAATCCAGATGACCCGAAAAATCCAGATAATCCCCCTCACTGCGAACCGAAATGTTTTGAAGAAACTTACCGACAACGTAAAAATCCAGAAGTTAATAAACTTGATATCTTATTCGTAACTGATACCTCAGGTTCTCTTGATGTCGAGCGCGCCGCAGTTGCAAACAGCATCACGAGTTTTATCAGCAAACTAAGTACAAACCTTGATTACAATATCGGCGTCATCTTAGCTCACGGAAGTACGAGCACTCGTGCCGGCAAACTTTATCAATCTTCCAGGGGCGAAGCTCTTGTCCTTAAAAAATCACTTCTAACCGTCGCGCAAATTCAAGACGGACTAAAAAAGAAACTTACTTCGCCGATTCCAGGCGATGGAAATTCTGACGGCGGCGAAGAGGGTCTTTATTCAACGGCGCAAGCTCTTAAACCTGGATTTAAAGACGATATTATTCACGCCGGTATTTTCCGTCCCGATGCCGCTCTTGCTGTTATCTATGTGTCTGACGAAAATGATATCTGTGCTCGGTATCCAACAGGAGTCACTCGTGTACCTGACAATGACAATCAAGAAGGCCCCGCCTTTATTCGCGATTGTGAAGACATTACGCCAACTGGTGTTTACGCTCAGCTAAAAACACTTAAAGGTGATTTACCACTCATAATTGGTGGCGTGATCTACACTAACAAAGATACAATGCCCGTTAACGGTGAAAATGAAATCGGCTACGGTTACAAAGAAATTATCGAACTCAATAACGGTGTTGCTGTCGACATGGCTGTAACTGGCGGTATTGCTAACGGTCTTGCAGCTATCGGAGCCAAGACAAATGGAACCATCAAATTCCAAACCGAGTTCCAATTGCAACATACCGGAGTTGACGCTTCAACAATCAAAGTTTACGTGAATGGAAATTTAGTTCCTCATACATTCACTGCTGGAACAAATTCAGTTCATATCGAATTAGCGGCTTGTATCCCTGATTCAGTTATCGTGATTAAGTATTGTTTAGAAGACGAGGAAGAAGACGACCCCTCTTTGTAAGTCTTCTTACTGACAGTCCTAATTTAATCTTAGAGGAGCTGACCACAGCTCCTCATAGTTTTTCCAGAACCTTTGACTTGACATTTTGTCTGGGACAATTTCTATAACCGTCGGCTCCTCACTGGTAAATCTTTGGGGAACCGCTGTCCATTTTTCATAACCAAGTTCCCACATCTTCGCCCAGTCCCCAAAATTCATATTGTGCGCATTTAGAAAATCGTCGTTTTTGAACAGACGGGAGAAAATCTGCCCACCAGAATTATTTATGACTACAAAGCGTGTATTTTTTATTGGTCGTTGTTTCAACGCCCAAGGAGAAACCAGATCGTACATTGTCGTTAAATCGCCAAATACTCCCCAGTTTGGAGTATCTTCAGAGGCAAAACCCAAGAACGTCGAAAGCTGACCATCAATTCCATTCACACCGCGATTTCCTGCCATATCCCAACAAACACGACGCTCACGACAAGCCACCAAATCCCATTCACGAATTGGCAAACTATTTCCCAAGTAAATTGTCGCGTCTTCCTCAACAATCAAGGACAACCTATGAACCAAAGACGTTTCCGAATGAGTCTCACGGTCTAGAATTTGTTGAAGTTTTCTATACTGATCTCGATCATAATTTAATATTGTCGTTAGGCTTGCATTGTCGAAATCCGTTTTTTCATCGTAAGCGGCTAGAAGCTTCCGTAAATCTGTATGAATTAATTTTCCGTGAGAAAGGCCCGAGAACGGAAAATTACTTACTGAAATAACGGAAATCAAACGCGCATTGTTTTCGATATCACGCCAATAACGAACCGTCGGAATGCCACCAATTCGAACTAACGAGTCAAATCTCGAGGCCGACAAGACCGGTTCGCCTGATTTTAACAAATAAGGCATTAAATCACTGTCCTCACGTAATCCACTGAGTGACTCTGCAAACACCGGAGCCTTCATTCGCAAAAGAAACTCTTTTACAGCTTCCCTTTCATCGAAATTCAATGGCCCTATCAAAAATACCGGGCGTTTTGATTCACTCAAAAAATTTTTTAGCTCGATAAAGTGATCGGCAATTGTGTTGTCCCGAAAAATATTGTCCTTACGAAAGGCCTCCTGCCGAAAATCAATTTTTCCAACTTCACTATCAATCAACGGCTCATCAAAACAAACATTAATATGAAGAGGACCGTGCCCCGTCCAAGTATCTAAACTAAAGGTTTCGCCACCGGCAATATCGATAAAAGTTTCTGTGTGATTACCAAACAAATTAACTTGATCAATGCTTTGTGGCGCTCCAGTGCCACGCAATTTTCGCGGCCGATCTGCGCTTACCAGAACGAGAGGGCTTCCCGTGTAATAACTTTCGATCACAGCCGGAAATAACTCCGCAGCAGCGGTGCCAGAGGTTGTAATAACTGCCACGGGATGACCATGACTTTTTATCCTTCCGAGAGCATAAAATGCCGCCGAGCGCTCTTCAAAAAAACTGTAGACTTGAAAGCCGGTGCTTTCTTGTAGAACATGTACCATTGGCGAGTTGCGGGCCCCCGAACACAAAATAAGTTCACGAACTCCACGCCGCGCCAGTGATTCTAATACATTTTTTGCAAGCGCTAAATTCATAGTCCTAATAATTTCTTTACTGACTCGCGTTTTGCCCGTTGCTCGTCCCACTCGCGATCAAATTCGCTTTCACGTACGATTCCAGATCCCGCGCCTAAAAGAACCTTGTTTCCATTCCACTGTAAATTACGGATCGCTACCAGACAAACTCCGGTACCATCTTCGAAGCGTACGCCAAACGGTGCACCAAATCTGCCGCGTTCTTCGATGCCGATTTGTTCTAGCCATTTTTGTGCTGCTGACCGCGGCGAAATTCCCAATGCCGGCGTTGGGTGCAGAGCCTTCACAATATCAATAAACTCCTTGGGCTGACGAAGTTTACACTCGATCTCTGTCTTTAAGTGTTCTAAGTGAGGTAAAGTTAAAATTTCTGTGGGTTGAGTTTTTACAACGCCCCAAAGCTCGAGTACATGAACGATGTCGTCGATTACAAGATAATGTTCGTTAAGTTCCTTATTATCGCTTAACAGGGGCAGTCTTTTTTTATCGTCTCGTCCACGCGTTCCCGCCAACGCCATAGATTGAATCAAATACTTATTTTTCATATCAAAAAGAATTTCTGGCGTTAAACCTAAAATCCCTTCGTTGGCGTTCCAAAAACCATACATTTTTTGGGGACCTTCACTGCGGACCAATTGGGAAAGCAGATACCTTTTGAAATCAATGTCAGTTTTCGCTTCGCCCTTTTCAAAACTTACCGATACCGCTTTTTTAATCTCGCCCAGTGAAATCAATTCTTTGATATAGAGAAACTGCTCTTTAAAAAATAAGGGGGAAGCTGTTTGCCACCGAATCGCAGCCGGGATTTCAACAAAACCCATGTTCTCGACAAAATCTTCGCGCGACATCTTAGTGGTATATTCAAAATGAACAAATGGTTCTTCGTTCTTTAAAAAGAAGTCAGGAACATAAAAAGCTCGGGAGTTTTCGAAAGGACCTGCTGAAAACTCCATCTCTCCCCAACCCAAAAGCAACTCGGTCGGTGAAATTGCAATCACAATTCCTTGCTTCAAAAACCTTTCGACATCGAAACCCACACTTGCTCCCAAAAACATCAATAATGCATCGCGATAATAGGCAATGTTGCAGTTAGCAAAGGGAGTCAGTATAAAAGGGATTCTTTCACAAAAGTCAATGTCACTGCAGTGATAGAACGGGACATTAACTTTTGGTAAACTTTTAGGAAAAAGGGGTTCATACTCATCATGATGAGCCAAAAAAAGTGCCGGTCAGTCCGCGTCGGAAGCGTGGAAATTGGCGGCCCCAAATTTGTTATTATTGCTGGACCATGTTCCGTTGAATCTGAAGCCCATTTGCAAGAAACTGCGGCTCAAGTCAAAAAATCAGGAGCTAGTATTTTGCGCGGTGGAGTTTTTAAACTACGAACAAACCCACAAAGTTTTCAAGGTTTAGGAAACGACGGTCTCGCCGTTGCCAAACGCGTTCGCGACCAGTTGAATTTACCTATCGTATGTGAAATTACGGATCCACGTCAGATTGGCGATATGGAAAGTATCGTTGATATTTTTCAAGTTGGTTCACGCAACATGTATAACTATTCGCTACTCAAAGAATTGGGAAAAACAAAAAAGCCAGTCATGTTGAAGCGCGGATTCTCGGCCCTTGTTGAAGAGTGGGTCCTGGCAGCAAATTATATCACCGAAGGTGGAAACGCTCAGGTTATTCTTTGTGAACGCGGCATACGGTCTTTTGATAAAATCACTCGCAACACTTTGGATTTAGCAAGCGTTTCTTATCTTAAACAAAATTACGAATTCCCGGTCATCGTCGATCCAAGCCACGGAACAGGAGTTCAAAGTTTAGTAACACCGATGTCTCTTGCAGCTGCGGCGGCAGGCGCCGATGGATTACTTGTAGAAGTACACCCCAACCCTGACAAAGCATTGTCAGATGGGTTTCAGACCCTTGACTTCAAGCAATTTGATTCTCTTGTTAATCAGCTTAATCCTCTTCTAACAGTTCTCGATCGCCCGCTTTTGACTTTGTAATTGGAGAACCCTCATGCAAGGACCAAATTCTGAAAAAATTAAAAAGATGTTTGGCTCCATTGCTTCCGGATATGATTCTGCAAACACAGTTCTCTCTGGTGGCATCCATCACATTTGGAAAAAAGACGTTGTACAGGCTAGCGGCGTGCAGCCTGGATTCCGTGTTCTGGATTGCGCGACCGGCACTGGTGATTTAGCTTTTGAATTCAAGAAGGCGGTTGGCAGTAATGGACAAGTAACTGCAACTGATTTTTGCGAGGAAATGCTCGCCATCGCCGAACAAAAATCTAAAGACAAAAATATTCCGTTAATCACGGAGATCGCCGACGTTACTAATCTAAAATTTCCTGACGCAAGTTTCGATATTTGCTCAATTGCATTTGGGATTCGTAATGTTTCAGATCCACTAAAGGCTCTTAGTGAAATGGCAAGAGTCGTTCGCCCCGGTGGAAAAGTTATGGTGCTTGAGTTTGGGCAACCAACCATTCCAGTTTTTAAACAAGCGTATAATTTTTATTCGCGCTTTATTCTCCCACAGATCGGCGGAGCAATCACTGGTCAACCTTCAGCTTATCGTTATTTACAGGAGTCTTCTTCAGAGTTTCCTTGCCGAGAAATGTTTGTAAAACTCATGAAGCAAACTGAAAAGTTTGAGGCTTATAGCTACAGAACTTTGAGCGGGGGTATCGCCTATATCTATTCAGGAACAGTGACACGAAATCGTTTTGTTTAGGGAATCCCCCCCCCAATGATTAATTTTTCCCATTAACATGAAAGAAATCTAAACAAAAGGAATGCAATTTTTGACTGGGAGAGTTTTTAACTATCAGTTTAATCTCTTCAATGTATTTTACTAACAAATTTTTAATCTTCTTAAAGTCTTCGTCAGATATTGTAATGACGGAGGAATAGTGTAAGTCACTTTTGCCATCCTCTTTGTCGAGAGAGCGAATGGCTTGCATTCTCCAATTGGTGTGAAATTTTGAAATCATGGGGGAATCACTACCTAAATGAATTCGAGAAGTCCCTACGCCAAACCGACCGTTTTCTAAAGGTATTGCAAGTTCAATTGAGACAAGAAACTCCAAAATTTCGGCGGTTCGTTTGAGTGAAATTCCCAAATAATCACTAATGGATTCTTTACTTTGAAATTGCGGAATCGTGAGCATCACGTGAATGGCTCCGTATAACCACGAACTGTAAAAAATCGCCTGGTTTTCTTTTGAAAGTGGTTGCGTTACTCCTAACCTATCTTTCAACACTAATCGCTTTTCTAAGATTTGCTCGGCTTGTTGAGAAAGTCGGTTTTTAAGAGCTCGCGTTCCCGCACGACCTATTTGAACAAGAAGCAAAAAAAATTGCGACTCATCGGACGTGTGGCCCAAAAAATCATTTATACTCTCAGCTTGCTCGAGACTCAGCTGAGATTTTCCATTTAAAACTTGGGAAATGTGGGAGACGGGAGTCGAAATATGATGGGCCATGGCCATTCTAATACCCCTACCACCTTTGGGTTGAGACTTTATGTAGTCTCGAACGTAGGATTTATAGTCCCTATATTCAAATATATCTTTCTTCATAATATTAAATACTTATCGATGAATTTTCATAAAAAATGAAGTTTATCCGTCATTTTTCATAAAACTATTCTATTTTTTTTGTCCAAAAACAATTAAAAATTGTGCGATGCATTAATTATTCAGAGGAGGCTCAATGAAAGTCATTCTAACAATATCAAGTCTTGTTTTATTTTGTTCAGCAGCGAAATTTTTTAAACAACGTTTATTCGAGAGGTTAATGGAATACTATTTGCTTACCAAATCAACGGAGATTTTTATGGCTTTAAATAAGCTCAGACAAAAACTTATCCTTATTGGAGTGACTTTTATGGTCAGCCTGTCATTTCAGTATACACTCGCCGAAGGCGAAAGAGGTAGCGGTGGTGACGGAAGCGGAGGCGGAGATGCAGAAGCTACGGAGTTCGCAGAAGCGGGCGTTCGCTTAGCAAATTGGTTAGGGCTGAACGATCAATATCGTGAGACTATTAATGTCGAAAAGTTGAAAGCCATGAGTCTTTCTATCTTGACAAGGCTTAACACAAAAGGGGAACCGGCTCCCATTGAATTCACATTCGACATTCTACGCGACTCCAACGGCGATGAAAAAGCTGGAATTACAATTTTTAAAAACAGGAAGTTTTCAAAAATACGAATCAATCGATTAGTATGGAGTTCCTACGAAAATAATCGGAGAAAAAAAGTTGAATTGGTTGCCCTTGAATATTTGAAGGCCACTGAACATGACGAGAACAATCGCTACTCGTTAGCCACACAGCTTAGTGAAAACTTCGAAGCCATTTTAAAAATGTCCATAGAACCTCCAGTACATTTTTCACATCCGCGTTTTGCAGAGAGCGGTTATTTCGGCCATTTGATAATGGCTTGCGGATTAAATAAGACCTATGACGGCGTTGATTTTTGTCATTCGGCAATTAAGGATAATTTCTCTGACGTGTTTTGTAAATCACGAGGCTATGATGGCCAAGTGGGGTATACGTTGAACCTAGCAATCGCCGAAAGCGAACCACATACACCGATCTCGGCGATCACCACGCACGAGACTAAAAATACGAGAATGACATATTATCAGGTTCTCATAGAAGGAAACAATAGCCAAGATCCAGAATGGCCGGTCTTTAGCTCGATCACATGCAACGGTAAGAAGTTAGTACAGAAAATCCCTTATTTACCCGAAGGGTGGCAGAGAATGCGAACTGGAAATCCATTGAACTAACGACAATAATTATTTCTAGGAAACCTTAGTTTCGCCCCGTGGTCTCTACAACGAATCATAAAAAACCTCTATGCGCGTTCCTACTGGTGGTGGAGCGCTAAATAAGACGCGGTTACCTTGCACTGTCCAGGTGATCGCTTGACTTGGGGTAAACACAACTCGCACTGTACTAGGAATTGGAGTCTTAGATAACTCTACCGAATCAGCGATGTTACGAACTTGACGACCGATATTTTGGAGATTCGACGAATAGTCGCCATCGCAAATGCTTCCCGAAATTCCTCCGGTGAGATTTACCCACTGATTAATGATGTTACCTTCGAACGCAAATCCGCCGCTATCACTGATTTGTGCGTTCAGACAAGCTGAATCTCCTGGTTGAATTATAATTCCATAAACTGAAAGTTTTTTGCCTGACGGCCAAATGCCTTTGAAGTGATTTTGGGCTGTTGACGCTTGGGTTGCGCTCGCTGGGCTATTACTTTTCTCATCTTCATCAGAAAGCACGATTACTGCCAAATCAGATTCGCTACGAAAAAACCCAGCATTGTCAGAGGCCCGTTTATCCATTGCGGTCATCGAAGCAAAAAGTGGCTGTTCGTTTGACGATGGACAATCTCCACGCGCTTGACAGCCCACAGTTTCGGGGCGGTAAACAGTATCCAAGAAAACTTTTTCGTAGTTTGCAGTTGTGGGCGAAAGAATTTTTCCACTTGAACCAGTTAAAGGTAGTAGCGAACCGCAAATTCCGTAAGTGCCGGCACTACAGTCGGTAGTGGTTACACCTATTTGCCAATCAACACCATTTAGTCCTGAGATAAACGAAGAGAATTTCTGACCAAGTTTAAGTTGGTCTTTTTCCATAGAAGACGAATTGTCGTCGATAAATAAAATATCAACACGAGGGTTGCCAATGGTAACGTTAAACACATCGTAACCATTGACAACGCCTTTGATAAAGTCCCGTTGATCAGTTCCAGTGTTACCAACTACATTTGTTTGTGATACGACAACTGTTTTAATGCCGTCAGCGCCGGCAAAAACAATTGCGACTGAGAATGTACCACTTGCACAATTTGTCGAGGCCGGGGAAGAAACATCCCCAGAGATATTGACGGTCAAGCCTACCTGACATGTGCCTTGCAATGTCAAGCCATTGGCGTCCCGAGTTCCAGCCGTAGGCGCAGAGATTTTTATAACGGGAGTCGAACTTAAGCGATCAAAAGATCGGCTGTCAGTTCCAACATTCCCAGCCCTATCGGCTTGAGAAACTGTAATACTTTTGGCGCCGTCGCCAGAACTCAAATTAACGGTAATGCTAAAGCTACCGCTATTACAACTTTCTGTAACACTTCCCGCAGCACCACTACCCCCAGCAACCACATTAAGTCCTGATTCGCAAGTACCTACAATCGTAACGCTTGTTGAGTAGGTTGAGTCCGCGGCAGGACCCGTGATTCTTACAGTCGGGGCTGTTGTATCAATATTGTAAGATCTCGAATCACTGCCAACATTTCCCGCGGCATCGGTTTGCGCAGCAATGATTTGCTTTGTGCCATCGGGAGTTGCAGGGGTTAAACTAAAGGCGAATTGTCCCGTTGAACAAGTTAGAGTTTGTGTCCCCGCTCCTAAAGCCGAACCAGAAACAACGACAGATAACCCGGTCTCACAGTTTCCAGAAACCGAAATTATACCACGAGTTGCAGTTCCCGCTGCGGGTGAAATAATTTTGACAATGGGGGCAATTGAATCTCTGATAAAATCGCGATTTGAACTGCCACGATTTCCTGCTCTATCAGATTGAGAAGCGATAATTTTTTTGGCCCCGTCACCATTCGAATAAGCAACGTCAGTGACAAACGTGCCCCCTGTGCATTGTATGGTCTGAGTCCCCATCATACCGACACCAGATAGTTCAACATTGTATCCTGCTTCACAAGTCCCACCCACGCGGACCCCATTACGTGACAACGAATTCGGAGCAGGTGATGTAATTGCAACCGCCGGGGCAATTGTATCTTTGATAAAATTCTTATTGTCAGAGCCAGCATTACCAGCCGCGTCCGTCTGTGAAGCGACAATATTTTTTGCACCATCGACACCCGGCAATACGTAAGGATGAGAAAATACACCGGCGTTACATGGAACGGTTCCGATAGATCCTAAGCCAGTCAAACTCAAACTAACATTTAACCCACTCTCGCAACGTCCTCCAATTGTAACATTCGCCATAACCTCAGAATTTGGAACTGGCGTGATGATGGCGACGGCAGGAGGAAGTGTATCTTTTAGAAAGTCTCTGTTATCTTGAGCCCAAGCCCCACTACCGTTAACATCCATGTTTTGGCTAGCAACTATATTTTTGATGCCGTCTCCGTCAGAGAATTTTACATTGGCAGAAAATAACCCATCCTTACAATCAAGGTTTGAATCACTAACAGAACCATTTCCAACACCCGACAATTCTACCTTAAACCCTTTAGTACACGAACCTTCAACAAGAACTCCAACTTTATTTACTGTCATAGGAGCGGGACTTTGGATTTGAATTCCACCCTTTACCCGCAATGCCTCGGAGCCTGGTTGTGTTGCAAAATCCATTTGGGTACATCCAGTAAAATATATAGATATATAAAAGACTAATAGCCGTTGATTTTTCATAGATATCCCCATTTCCTCAAAGACGTGAACTAACCTGGAAAAGGTTTCTTCATTAAGAAAAGCAAACGTCAGACCATGCCGATTGCCCAACCAGATCCTTATTGGCATGCACAAAGGTTTTAAATTATTCTAGATTCCCGTCTTGAGATAATTGGCATTTCTGCCCAAAAGTGTCGAAAAACAAAATCTATCGAAACTTAAGACAGATTTACGTGCATTGATTTTTAATACTTAACCCTTTATAAACTGAAAAACGATAAGGAATGAAACATATGAAGACAATTATGTTGCTTGGGTCGGGGGAATTAGGAAAAGAAGTTACTATTTCTGCAAAAAGGTTAGGCACAAAAATAATTGCTGTGGATCGATATGAAAATGCACCTGCCATGCAAGTTGCCGACGAGTTTGAAGTCATCGACATGTTGAACGGTCGTGAGCTTAGCGAGATTGTTTATAAACACAAACCTGACTTAATAGTCCCTGAGATTGAAGCCATCCGTACCGAAAAATTAATTGAGTTGGAAAAAGAGGGTTTTGTCGTGATACCAACGGCGAAAGCCGCATACCTTACCATGAACCGCGATGCCATTCGGGAATATGCCGCAAAAGAACTCGGGGTCCTCACGGCAAAATATGCTTACGCCGAGACAAGAGAACAGCTTAGAAAAGCCTGCGATGAAATTGGATTCCCATGTGTCGTAAAGCCCGTGATGTCTTCTTCGGGTAAAGGTCAGTCTTACCCCCAGTCTGCAGCTGACGTCGACCATTCTTGGGATTATGCCATCGCGGGAATGCGCGGAGACAAAACGAAAGTCATCGTTGAAGAATTTATTCCATTCGAGCTCGAAATTACGCTCTTAACTGTCAGGCAATGGAATGGCCCTACTTTATTTGTAGATCCAATTGGACATCGTCAAGAGCGTGGTGATTATCAAGAGTCTTGGATGCCTGCTGAAGTTTCTTCTGAGCAACTAAAACAAGCTCAAGAGATGGCAAAGAAGGTCACCGATGCTCTTGGTGGTGCTGGAATTTTTGGCGTCGAATTCTTCATTACAAAAGACAAAGTATATTTTTCGGAACTCTCTCCCCGTCCACATGACACGGGAATGGTCACTTTAATTTCGCAAGATTTATCCGAGTTTGATTTGCATGTCAGGGCAATTCTTGGCCTACCAATTCCAACTATCAATTACCGTGGAGCATCCGCAAGTGCAGTGATCCTTGCAGATCGTGAGTCACCCACAGTTTATTACCACGGCCTGGATAAGGCTTTAGCTTTAAAAAATACCGAGGTGAGAATTTTTGGAAAACCGACAACCCGAAAATATCGTCGTATGGGGGTGGCATTAGCAACAGCGGGAAATACTAGTGATGCCCGAAAATTAGCGACCCAAGCCGCTGAACTGGTAAATATTCAGTACGGAAATTAATTGGCTTTTGTTAAATAACCAAAAATGGTTAAGGAAATAGTTAGGGCCACAGTAACAATCGCCGACTTAAAGCATTAAACATTTTTTCCGCTCGACTTTTAGACCATAGAAGTAATAGTTTCGCGAAGCTTCTTTAACTCGCTATCTTCTGATAGGTCGCCAAGCGGTGTGTTTACCAGAACACGCGCGTCCAAATCTTTTCCGGCTTCACGCACAAGCCAGTACGTCGCCACAACGGCAGTTCTTCGGTTAGCTTCTTTAAAAAAGTGGCTCATCACAAGGTGTGAATATAAATAAGTTGCGGCATCGATGAGTTTTCCCTGCCCCACGATATCGTGAGCATTAGCTAACACGGTTCTAGCTTCTTCAATGGAATTGGTAATCATTTTAAAGCTTCGCTTTTTGCCAGTACGAAGCGAAATCTCTACCGGCTGGGTTCTCCAAGTATCTTCCGTAGTATGATTCAGCATCTGATTAAGATGCAATAACTCGGGCACACCAAGTTTTTTGATACCACCGGCATGTTCGTGAACATAGTCAAGAGTATGCTGAAAACGAGATTCCTCAAGCTGCTTCTTTAAAAAATCACTAGTCATATTACATCCGATAACTCACAAAGACCGATGGGTAAATAAATGAACGTGCATAAGATACTTGCGAGTAACTCGTACCTCCTGCCAAACTCTCTGTATAAGTAGCAGAGTAATAGTTGAGTCTAATACCTAAAAAGGAATTGTCACCTAATGGCGGACCCCAGCCAACGTCTGCCTTCAAGCTCGTACCTCTCCAAGTATCTGAAGAGCCCGTGCTATAAGTTCCGGTTCCAATTAAATTATAGGTAAGACTCAAGCTCCAGTGCTCTTTTTTATCTATAAACCAAGTAAATTTTGGACCCATGTCTGAAGAGCTAACGGTCGTGGTGCTTGTTGTTGCGTCCGTTGAAGAATATATCGCATAGGCCCAGCCCACAGCCATATGAGGATTTTTCGAAACGTCTACGAGTGCCGAACCTTCAATAAACATTTTCGATCCAGTTTCCGCAGAAGATACTTTGAGTGTTTTCGAATCATAAAACAAATTAAGATCGAATACCGCAGAAAAAGAATTTCCTGAAAATAAAAAAACGAATAGAAGTAATCCTAGACAACTTCGTTTCACAAACCAAATTATACAGTATTATCGAGAACGAGAAACCTAGTCTCTACCTTCGATCGGTTCTAGACCAAAGAACATGATCCACCAAAACTAAATACGTCATTGCCTCTAGAACTGGAAGCGCCCTGGGAACAATACACGGGTCGTGCCGACCTTTCCTCGCAACGTCGAGGACAGACGAAGTTGGTTTAAAGGCAACACGAACATTTATTTTCTCTCCGGTAGAAATTCCACCGCGAATACCACCATAACCGCTTTGGCCTTCGTAATGCCATTTAGATCCCTCTTCTTTGGTGGCCTCAAACCCCTCACCAAACTCTACTCCAATAGTGGCCCCGATTCCCATATAAGCACTCGCGAGATCTGCCTTCAATTTATGAAAAACAGGTTGTCCAAGATTCGCCGGAAGATTCTCAACAATAACTTCGGCAATACCGCCGTAACTCCTTCCATCTTCTTTCGCTTTCAACAATAGCTCTTGGACTTCCCTATTATCGAACACCGACTCATTCTCATTTAGATTTACCGGGCCAATTTGTTTCGCAAATGAACTAACATTTAATTTAATTCCAAAATCATTTAGCACCATATGTGCAACACTGCCAGCAATTACGCGACTAATAGTTTCTCGACCCGACGATCTTCCTCCGCCACGATGATCACGAATACCAAACTTATTTTGCCAAACATCGTCGGCATGTCCCGCCCGAAAATTACTTTTTAAATCGTTGTAGTCTTCGCTCTTAGTATCTCGATTGCGAACGATTATTGCGATGGGGGTACCCAACGTTATACCTTCGAATACCCCACTCAGCACCTCATAAACATCAGCTTCTTTTCGCCCACTTGTAATCTGGCTGACTCCCGGCTTTCTTTTATCAAGTTCAGAAATCAGCAACTTTTCATCAAAAAAGACTCCCGCAGGACAACCGTCAATAACCACTCCCATAGCGGCACCATGACTTTCGCCAAAAGTTGTAATGACAAAACGGTTTCCGAATCTGCTAGCACTCACATCGACTCCAAAAATCTCGTTGTTTATCAGCTTGTGCAAAAAACATTGGTAGTCCTGAAAAATATTCGGCACCCACAAGCTGTGCGTATTCTTTTCCAGGAGAATCATCTGAATAATTCAAATCTACCACTTTTTTTGGTTTCCAAGAAGACGACGGCCAAGTGCCCATTAACATATTTCTTCGGCCCGTCGCCCAAACGACCACCTCGGGACTCTCTTCGCTTCCAGATTTTAGTTTTCCAGTACTCGCCGAATAAAAGCTTGCGTTTGGATAGTGCTCAGCGACTGAGGGCAACACGCCTCCGCCACCCCAAACCGCGACGCCATTTTTTTCTTCACGCAATTTCTTAGCCCCAATGCGATCGGTATTTTCTCCCATCCAAATATTTTTTGTCTCATTCCAATAGAGCGTATTAATCGGAAAACTACTATTCACCAATTCGGCCGCATGAGCTTTTAAGGGTGAAGTTACCGCCGCATACTTCAACCCTAACTTTTTCAGCACCACAATAGCTTCGTCCCACTCTCCTTCAGTCACTTTAATTCGTAGAATGGGTGTGCCCGATTCATAAAAATAGTTGGATTGATAGGCCGGGGTAAAACTATGCTCAATCGGATCGCCAAGCACCGCCGCAAAACGATTATGCTCATTATAATGTCCAACCCACTCTAAAAAACTGGGCTGATCAAGAACAACCCCTCTACCTTCGCGAATGTAATTTAAGTTTTGGCGTTCTTTCATCAATACTCTAAACCATCGCCAACGCCCATCCATTGAACGCGGTAAAAATGAACGTCGTTCAGGGTCCTGTTGTTGCCATTCAAATCCTTCGAATAACTCCGCAAATGATTGCACTAGAGGGGCCGCTTTAAGCTGTTCCGTTCCTTTACCGAAACATTCAAGTCTTTTTAAAGCCGAATTCAAAGTCTCATTTTCAAAACGCTCATGCAGCGAGAGAATATCTATTGAATCAAACGGGCATTTCCCGAGTTCAATCGCCCAATCCGTTAAATTCTCAGACGAATACGATTTAACAATTTCAGGTGGGATCTCTGCGTCGTTTATCTGTCGATAGCTAAAAATACCGCCACGCGTGCAATTCAACGCGAAAACTAGATCCCCTTGATCGAGCAAATCGTTACGAATTTCATATTTTAAATCTTGCCAATTGCGACGACGAGACAACCAGAAGTCAAATTTAGCGTTGTCACGTAAAACTTGTGAGGTTAAAGTTATGATTCCCGAAACACGAATTTTATCAGACAACAAAATTCGCTCTTCGACTCTTCGTATGCGCTCATCAAATAAAGGGAATCCTTCAGGAAACAAAATTTTCTCATCCGCAATATCATTAAATTTTCGTTCTCGTGTTTCCGCCCGCAACAGGTATTCTTCGCTGGGCAAAAGGTCCGACTCTAAACGAGGCCTGTTTAAAAATGTTCTTGGCATCAAATCAGTCTCACGCTGAGCCCAGACGACATAAACATCTTCCGGCAAATCAAAATCAAACCCCGCGCCCAGAGCGATGACAACATTTCTACTTTTTTCTCTAATGGAGTCATAAATGCTATAAAACATTTCTTTTTCTATATGACGAAATGACTTTTCACCCTCGCTCTCAAACAAGTCGCTAGCGGACTTTCCCGTTACTAACGTAATTTTTTCGTCGAGGTCGATAAACTCCGCGTCTCTTACACTTTCCATCCAACGATGCAAGAAACTTGTTTTTCCTGAGCCGCGATGGCCTACAATTACAGTCACCATAGTTGTATGATCTCCTTAAATTGTGGAAAACTTTTATCAACTGCGCTCACACTATCAATACGAATATTAAACCCAAATTGTCTAGCCACGCAAGCGGCCATCACCAAACGGTGATCTGAACCCGAATCATAGGAAATTGAAAAGCGATTATCGTTCTCATGATCAAATGGCTTGCCATGAATAATCGCCCCGTCTAAGAGAGGCTCAAAACCTCTCCCTATTTTCTCGAGTAATTCAAAAACTCTATTTAACCGATTTGACTCTTTGTAAACAAGGTGTGGTGCTCCCCAAAGCCTTGATTTTCCACGCGCAAAAGCACAAAGAACTGCAAGCACAGGAAACATATCTGGCGAATTTCGCAAATTTATTTCAATTGGTAAAATATTTTCATTCCCCACAACTGACAATACATTTTTTTTTCGACTTACACTGACTCCCATAGCTTTCAGGACGTCGACAAAGTCCGCGTCTGGCTGTAAACTCTCCTCTGGAAAATTTAAAATTCTGCACTGACCACCGGCCGCAGCAAGTGCCGCAACTGCAAAAGCCGAACTCATATCGGGTTCAAAAATGGGAGTCCCATTAGGTTTTTGATTGGCTAGGATCTCAATACTATTTCTCTTACAAGTGACATCCATTCCCATAGCGAGCACAACTGCTAAACTCATTGCCCAATAGCCGTCTGAGACCGTCTCACCCTTCCAAGAAATTTTTAAAGGAAAATCCAAATTCCAAGAATTCAATAAAAGGCTGCTTGCAAACTGACTCGAGATTGTTCTGTCAACAAAAATCTCCGCTCCCGGATTCTTCCAACCATCACTAATGATATTAATCTTCTGATCTCCAAATTCGTATTTCACTTTTAGGTTTGAAAAAATATTCTTTAATTCCGAGTGCGGACGCTCCATTAAACGCCGACTCCCAGTAATCACATATGTTCCGATTTCACGCGAGGCCCGCAAAGCCAGAAAGCGCAACACGGTTGCAGCCTCACCACAATCTATCACTTTTTTGTTTTTCAGTGCCGCCAAACCACTAATGACACTGCGGATATCTTCACACGCATCTTTTTTTGAAGCCTTAAAATTTGAAGCATAACTTTGACAAATTGCATGGCGAATAAAAAGCGACTTTGACACCGGCAGCCTTCCCTCAAAATAGAAAGGTCTTGTCCGGCTCATACCTTGGCCCAACCTTGCGCTATTGCTTCATCTGTAAGGTCGGCGATTGAGACTTCCTCTAGAAAAACTTTTCCTGGCTTACGTAAAAATACAAAGTCAATCTTGCCACGCAAATTAATTTTTTTATCTCCACGCAACCCATCTTCCAAATCAACTTTTGTCAGTGGTTTCAATTTATTTTTACTATTTTGGAATTTTTTGATTAACGCTTCTATTTTTTTTTGATTTTCTCCCTTTAAAAGACCACGCTTCTCACTCCATCGGCTGGCAAAAACGATGCCATGGCCAACCGCTACTCCATGAGGAAGGGAGTTTTTCTTTTCTATTATATGGCCAAGTGTATGACCTAAGTTTAAAATCTGTCGAACACCTTTTTCTTCATAAGGGTCCTTGGCGATCACATCATATTTCGCCTTCACCGCAAGCGGCAACAACCTCCAAAGCTTAAGCTCTTTGCCTTCTAAAACTTTATTGACCCAAGGTTTCCCTGAGATTAAAGCGATTTTTAAAAGCTCTCCATAAGCTTCCGCTTGTCTTTCTCGCGGTTGAGCTTTCAATACACTTTTCACCAAATAGATTTTTTCAGGGAAATAAAAGGTTCCCATCGCGTTCTTTAAGCTTCCTGCATTCAGGCCGTTTTTGCCACCATGAGCCGAATCTATCGCAGCTAACCAAGTCGAAGGGACTAAAACCAATTTTACTCCACGCTTATACGTACTCGCAAAAAATCCTGCAAAGTCAGTGACAGAACCTCCACCCATTGCAACAATTTTAATTTTGCGAGAGGTTCCCGCCAAAATTTTTGCTATTTTTTCGAAGTGATTTGAAAAACTAGTTAGTTCCTTAAGATTTTCCCCAGCTTCAACTCCATAAGTTTTAGAAAACTTCTTTAACCAGGCATTTACCTCTAGATTTTGACTCAAAACTTGGTCGTAAATGATTAAACACTCGCTTCTGGACAGCGAATGAATATCTGACAGATCCTTTATAAATTTAACTGTTTTATTAAAGGTTCTCATTGGCGTTTTTAAAGCATTTATTTTTTACAAAGTTAAGGGAATTTCCAACATAATGTAGACGTTCCTAACGCCTCGAATTAAAAAAGAATTTGACATGTTAATAGATACATTAAACCTGAATGTCCTACGAATTTTTGAACGCGTATATTCTCTTCGCAGTATGACCCACGCGGCAGAAGAACTCCACCTCACTCAGTCAGGCGTGAGTCAGCATATTTACAATCTCGAAAACCAACTTGAAATTAAGTTATTCGACCGCATAAAAAAGCAACTGATTCCTACCGACAAAGCACATACACTCTATAAAGTTTGTTTTCAGAGCCTCCATTCCATCGAAGAGGAACTGTGGAAAATTCGCGACGTAAAAAGAGAGCTTTCCGGAACCGTGACCCTTGGAATGCCCGCAGAATTTGGTCAAAATATTGTTGTTCCTCTGCTGGCTGAATTCATAAAAGAACATGCGAGTGTCTCTTTAAATCTTGTCATGGAATTTGCGCCAATTATCAACCAAGAACTCATAAATGGAAACATAGACTTTGCTTTTGTAGATGATTTTACTCCTGACCCACGTATCCATACAGAAAAAGTTTACGATGAATTTTTAGACCTTTGCATTAGCACCACGGCCTTAAAAAAATATGGAGAACCCGACGGGACCAGAAAGTTCTTCGAGAGTCTGGACTACATAGATTATTTTTCAGGCGAGCCCGTACTTCGCCAGTGGTTTAACCGACAGTATAAGTTTAAGGATATTGAGCTAAAAGTACGCGCGTACGTAGCCAACCCTCAAGGCGTGGCACGTTTTATTTGCATGGACCTTGGTGCCGGAGTTTTGCCTGACCACGTTTTTCAGAAACTAAACAAAGAAGGAAAAAATCTCATTTGCTTAGAAGGCGCGACTGGCAAAGCCGTAACTAACTCTATCCACCTGGCGCACCTTAAACAACGAACACTGTCGCCGCTGGCGCGCGAACTAAAAACTTATTTAAATAAGAAACTATCACGCACCGAACAGGCCAGAAACTAAACGTCTTTACCCACAACTTTTTGAATTTTCTTTTCCGACATGAAAAAGAAAAATGAAAGAATAAATCCCATAATAGCAAAAACCATAAAAAACTGAGTCTGACTCATCTTAGTATAAAGAGTTCCAAGCAATCCCGATAAATAATTTCCTAAGAAAGATGAGATAAACCACATTCCCATCATCATCGACATCAATCTTGCAGGTGCAACCTTCGTTACAAAACTCAATCCGATAGGTGACAAATATAACTCACCCATAGTGAACATCCAGGTTGTCAAAACCAGCCAGAACATATTTACCAATGACTTGTCGACAGTAATATATTTGGATGCAAGTGGTACCACCATAAACGCAGCACCCGCCCAAAAAGAGCCTATCGACATTTTGCGAATGGAACTGGAATCAAAATTTCCACGTTTGGCTCTAAAGCCCCACCACATATCTAAGAAGGGTGCGAAAATAAATATAAATAGTGGGTTCAAAGCTTGATAATTTTCAGCTTCTAGCCCTAGCTTTGCCCAATCGGCTTTTTCGTCGGCCCATAACTGTAAAGTGTTTCCCTGCTGTTCAAAAATAGCCCAAAAGAAAATAGTCGCCGTACATAAAATAACCAAAGCTGAAACTTTTTTTCGATCGATCAAATTATCAATCCTATTAATCGAATAGATAATTCCAACCAGGACTGCAACACAAATAATAACTTTAAAAACTGTTGGCAGCATTAAAATGGCGAGAAAACCGATAATAGCCCCGAAAAATCCACCCACAGTTTTCCAGAAAATTGGACTTCTTTGATCCTTTGCAGCCAATGTAGCTTGTGATTCCTCTGGTAGAAGTCCTCTTCCTATGTGGTAGATAATTAAGCCAATTAACATTCCTATTCCAGCCAACGCAAAGCCTAGATGCCAAGGAACTCCTGGGTCAGCAATTTCCATTTTTTTCGTAATCCAAACAGCTAAATTTTTACATAAGAACGGTGAGAAGAAAGCACCTAGATTTATACCCATATAAAAGATGGTAAAGGCACCGTCACGACGCTGATCACCCTCTTTATATAGGCCACCCACCTGAGTAGAAATATTCGGTTTAAAAGCTCCGTTCCCCATAATCAAAAAGAACAGCGCAAACACAAAAAGATTTTCAAAGGCCATTAAAAAGTGGCCAATCGCCATCAGCGCGCCACCCACGTAAACACTTTTTCTTTTTCCCCAAATTCGATCCGCTAAAATTCCGCCAAAAAACGGCGATAAATAAACAAACCCTGTATACAAACCGTAGATATGAGAAGCAAAGGGCTGATTTTCTAGGGGTCCAAATCCGCTTTCTAAAATAAAGCGAAGGGTTCCAAAGCCAAGTACCCGCGACATTCTCTCGGGATCAACAAATAAATATTTGACCATGTACATGACGAGGAGGGCACGCATCCCGTAATACGACATCCGCTCCCACATTTCAGCGAAAAACAAAATAAACAGTCCCGCCGGATGACCAAAAAAAGTTTTATCTTTTAATTTATTCTTTAGGAATGTACTCAAAGCTGACCTCCGCGACTAGCATCTATAAATAGACTTAGTCGACAGAGACACGCCAATCAACAGGTTTTATTCCGTGTTTCTTTAAATATTCATTGGCCTTAGAGAAGTGTTTGCAACCCAAAAAACCCCGATGTGCCGACAAAGGGGAGGGGTGCGGAGACTTCAAAACAAGGTGACTTGTTACATTTATGACTTCACCTTTCTTGTGAGCGTAAGATCCCCAAAGCATAAAGACAACGTTTTTGCGGTGGAGACTAATTTCTTTGATCGCGTAGTCCGTGAACTGTTCCCAGCCTTTTCCTTGATGGGCTGCCGCCTTACCCTTTTCGACTGTTAAAACACTATTTAGGAGAAGTACGCCTTGATCGGCCCAGGTTTGCAGGTGTCCATGAGTAAAATATTTTTTATCAATACCTAAATCGCTCTGAATTTCTTTGTAGATATTCACCAGTGAAGGGGGAATTTCCGTCGTTTTTGGGACAGAAAAACATAACCCATGTGCCTGGTTTTCACCGTGATATGGGTCTTGTCCCAAAATCACAACTTTGACCTCTTCAAATGGGGTCGAATTAAAAGCACTAAAATATTCATTTCCTTTTGGATAGATTACTTTTTTCTTTTTATACTCACTCTGCAAAAATGACTTCAACTCGCCCATATAAGGCTTGTTAAATTCTTCCAAAAGGTGTTTTTTCCACCCCTGCTCTAGCTGTATATTTGATTCTGTGTTAGACATGGCTCTTATTTAAAATGAACAAAATTCTTCCGCAAGATTTTTATTTTAATAATACGATTTGGGTCGCAAAAGCCTTCTAGGCAAAGTGCTCGTGCGAAACTATCGTGGCAAACGAAGATCAGGAATTAAAAAATTAGGTGGGATTTCGCTTCGCCAGGGCCGTATCGGAATTGGTCACAGAAATGCAGCGCGAGACTGGGACTTACGCTTTTATCTACAAGATAATCCACATGTTTCTAAAATGACGCTAAAGGCCTAGAATCAAATCCTAACTTTACTTTTTTCTCGGCCTATTCGAGTCTTTGACTTTTGTAAACACAAAACCTAAACGGAAAAAGTTAACTTATTTTTTGGAGGAATTAATGAAGAATATTCTACTTGCTTGCTCACTTGTTTTTACAATGCTTGCCACCGCAATGGCCGAAGACTCCCGCCAAGCCGCAGACACCCTTTACTCGCAACGTGAGGCATCTGAAACAGGCGTACAAAAGGCGATAGACGCCGCCGATATGTATCTGCGCTTAGCAACAAATGCGAAATCAAACGAGAAAAACTCTCTTTTGATCAGCGCTTCTCGTGCCTATTATTTCGTAGGGACTTTTAAAGCCGACAAAAAACAAAAAATTGAGATTTTCGAAAAAGGGATGGCAGCCGCGCAAACTGTTTTGACGGCTTACTTACCAGAGCTTAAACAACAAAATTTAGAAGCTGTAGCAAAAGAAGTTTTGGATAAAGTAAATCCTAACGAAGTTCTCGAACTTAGCCACGCGCTTTATTACGAAGGAATCAACCTAGGCTCTTGGGCCGAGGCAAACGGTATTACCCAGTCACTTAGCAAATGGCCAACGTTAAGAAATTATATGCTACTAGTTAATTTACTAAAAAAGGAAGACATTAACCTCTACGGCGCTTCACGCGTACTAGGAAGAGCCTACTACCGTCTACCGGTAATTGCTGGCGGCGATAAAGATAAAGCCCGCACCTACCTGTCAGCAGCATTTAACAATACTCAGCAGGGTGGAATCAGTAGAAGTGGTAACAACAATGTGTTCTATGCTGAATTTCTATATAACTCCGAAAAAAAGAAGGACGAGGCGATTAAATTGTTAAAAGCTTTTGTAGCCGCCAATGCTGACACGCTTGACCCCGATTCGATTCCAGAGACTAAAGTGGCGCAAGGGACCGCAAAGAAACTTCTTGCTGACTGGGAAGAATAATGAAAATGAAATATTTCTTAGTCGTGGCGCTTTGTTTTTACAGCTTAAATTTATTTGCTGATGGTTTAAGTGCGCCCTTTGATTTCGAAGATACTGCGATGTTGCCAAAAGGTGTACGGACAGTAAAACTTCGCTCGTTTACGAGTGAAGTGGTCGAGAAATTTGATAGAAATGGATCTGTGCAACCACTTGGAAAACCTTTTGAAAAACGCGAAAAAATGTTGAGACTCTTTGAGGGTAAGAGCGCCAACGAAGTGGCCATTTCAAAAGGCTATATGAGGTCTCTTGGTATAGACCCCGACAGTGCCGATCTTGGTACTATAGAAGGTTACGCGGCAGCGCGGGTCACAGCCACCGTTCCTGTGCTGGGTTGGGGAATTAGAGACAACTGGTCTGTCGCAATTGCAATTCCAATTGTGTACACAAATACTTATGTTGATACAGGATTTAATGCATCTTCAGATGCTCAAAAACTTTTTGGTTATTTAAATACTGACGGAGGTCAGAGCACCACAAAGACAGTTGAAGCCAAAACACAAGATGCCGCAAATGCAAAGGTGTTGTCGATGGGTTATGACCCACTCGTCGGAGAAACCCGAACCGAGATTGGTGACGTTCGCCTAATTAATAAATTGCTAGTGCAAAAAACCGATGTTTATGCGGTTGCCGTAAAGCAGTCTGTTACTGTACCTACAGGAAAACAAGGAAGCACAAATAAAATAGTAGTCATTGGTACTGGCGATAGCCAATGGGATTTATCGGCCTCTGTTATTGGTGATTGGTACATCAACGCCAAATGGACGATGAGCGGCTACACTGGCTACACTGTTCAATTTAGTGATACGACTCAAAAAAGAATTCCTAGCGCCAGTGATTCGTCACTTGGTAAGTTAGATGCAAATACAGAACGTGATTTGGGAGATATCGCGAACGCCGGAGTGTCACTTAGATACTCCGTTTCCCCTGCATGGACTCTCGCAACTTCACTCGATGCGCAGATAAAATATTCTGATATTTATCACGGAAGTCTTTATCAACCACACCAGTACGATTGGTTATCGGCTAATACAAATCAGCAAATGGAGTCCATGGTTGTTGGCGTCAACTACTCGACGGTTCCGGCGTTTCGAAAAAAGGAATTTGCTGTTCCAATGGACGTGAAAGGCAGTTATTCTCGAGTCCTTAGTGGCAAGAATGTACCGGCAGATGATATTGTCTCAGGCGAGCTCGCGATTTATTTTTAATTTTAATGGAGAAAACGTGAAATATTTTTTAATAGCCCTACTAACTATTAATTTAAGTTGTTCCCTAAAAAGTACCCCAGTAAACAAAGCTCCCGTCGGCGGTCGCACTCCAATGGGAAAACCCACCGACGACCATTTCGGGGCGGGCGAAATGGGACCCAGAGAAATTAATCTTGATGTAGGCAACAATTTCTCGATTTTCTTGTGGCCGAATTCTCCCAAAATGCCGCTTGATAAGGTGTCTGAAGAAGTTTCACTGATGTCTCGAGAAATTGACCGCCTCACAAAATCGTTTCGGGAAGCAACAGCAAAAATTTTGCACGAACAATTTTTTTGGTCAGCATGGGCTTGTGATGCCGAAGCCGACAAGGCAAATGGAAACCCCTCGGTTCAAGATTGCGCAAGTCTATTTCCAAACAATACTAAACATGATTTTTGCTCGTGTCTGGCAAACAATATCCAGCTAATTGGAAAACAAAATGAAGGAAATATTCCCGCACGCCTAGGGCTCGGCGAAAAAATTATGACCATGGTAGAGGATGATGACGACATCAATACAAAAAATTGGCTGTTAGGTAATGGCGATTCTGCTAATCGGTCCGGATCAATTCTAAGACTAGAAAAACAGGGTGATAGTCTCAACGTGTACTTGAAACTGACGCATTTTGGTCCCGAAGACATAACTTATAAAACGCCGAAAGAAACTCCGACAAAGATTGGGTTCAAAGAAAAGATTAAGGTCGAATTTTGCGACGACGGATACGAAATCTACACCAAAAAAAATGGAACTAAGGTTTGTATTCCTGTAGACACGGATGACAAAGTCGGCAGAATTCTTTATGTGGAATACAACGAAGCTCAGAAGTCTCTGAGTTTTGCAATTATCGAGGAAATTAAGGGCGAGCGGACCGGCAACGTTTATTACTTCTTTATGGAACGCGGGAATCCACCCGAAGGCGCATCTGATTTAGTACGCTTTAAAGGTAACTTTCAAAAAGTTGGTTTGCTTGGTCAAACGCTCGGAATTGGCGCTGCAAAATTTGATGGTGACTGGATTAAGGCGTCCGTAAAGCAAGGTGAATAGGGATTTATTTGCATGCGTTTCGGCCCGATTGTGCCGGCGATATTCGGAAAAAACTAAAACAGGCCGGCTCTACTCACCGCGATCGTATCCATCGTAATCGCAACGAGAGAGTGAAGGACCGCTCCCCCCATCCATGTGCGATACTTCAGAGACAGATGACCCAAAATAATGCCAGCACCGATGGCACCGAAAGTCTCAATCGCGGGTTTATGAAAATGAATCATCGCATAGGGAATTACCATTATTCCGATCGCCAAACTTGCGCCGACAACTTTTTCTAGGGTCATCAACAAATACCCCCGAAAAAAACTCTCAAGAGCAAAGAACTGACAAACGTAGGCAACTTCCCAAATAATAAATTTACCGAAATCAGTTTTTACCTCAGGAACAAAGGGATAGGTATGTTGAAATCCTGGCGTCGACGCGGCAATGAAAATGGGAATGACCATCAACAAATACAATCCCAAATAAGTCGGAAGATGCTTTTTAAAATCATGAATACTCACACCAATGCTTTTTAGGTTTTCTTTAAAGTAAACCTTCGTGACGATCATGGGAATAATTGAGTATCCGATGACACACGCGATCCCCCAAATAACTCCGGCTCTAATCGTCGGCCCAGAGTATATGACATTAGTGTTCAACCATCTTTCAATCCGAAACGGCAAAAACCAATATTCAAAAGTCGTTAACAATATTGGTGTATAAAGAAGCGCCACAAATGCGGGGGTAAAATATTTTTTCATATCCCTAAAGTGTCTCAAAAAAACCAAATGTCTCAAATTGAAATAGTACCATTATGAAACACTTTAGGCCTTTTTTACGGCCATTGGTCCTTAACCGTAACCAAAAATCTAAACATCTGATATAATATAAATGTCTGAAAAGATTAGCATCGCCGACTTGACTCTTGCCGCGATGGACTCAGATTTGGGATGTAATCGAGGGGGACATTATGGATAAGCAAGGTCTAAAATACACGGTGGAGACGTTTGCTTCTGATCCGGAAGTAAAAGCCCATATTTACCAGCAACTAACAGAGTTCGAGCCCTACTTACTACCGGGTTCCCATATTGCAGTACTTATCAAAGACAGAAAAGCGGTATCCAGCAATAAGACCGGCAAGAAAGCCGGTGTGGTGGTAACTTTTTCGCTTTCGGCAGAAGGCGGACAGATTCATGGAAAAGGTGCAGCGGCAGACGTTTATGAGGCCGCAAAAATTGCCAAAAACGATATTCTCAAGCAATTTGATTCTATTCAAAACCAATTAGTAAGTACCCAAGACCGTGAGGTCGAAATTAATGAAATCATGACCAATCCTACCGGTCATACCCTGCATTGACAGAAACTTTTTGCCAGAGTAAATCTACTGACATGGCAAAAAAAGAAGACTCGTGTTTTATCGTCACTTATCGTGACCCAAAAGAAGAAAAAATTATTCAATTAAAAGCAAAATCTATCAAAGATTCTACTTTAGGTTTAGGCTTTGTTGCTATTTCTGACTTTGTTTTTGCGACTGATACGCTAGTGCTTAACCCTGCGGAAGAGCAACTTAAGAGTCGATTCAAGGAAGTGCGCACGCTTCATATTTCAATTTACACAATTCAATCGGTTGAAGAGGTGGGTCCCGGGCATCGTGGTTTGAAATTTGAAAAAGACAAATCCAACCTCGTTGTCTTGAAAAATCCTGCGCCGTGAGCGAAGTTTATTTTGAGAAAGAAAATTTAAGCCCAAATCCTTTCGAGGAATATCTAAGATGCTTTAGTCTTGCTAAGGAAAAAGATCCAAAAGCCGCGGATAATGTGATACTCGCCACATGTTATAAAAATCGTCCATCAGCGCGCACTCTTCTCATAAAGAAAGTGGACAACAAGGGTTTTCGATTCTTTACAAATTATTTAAGCCGAAAAGGAAGAGAGCTTGTAAAAAACCCTTACGCGGCGATGGTATTTAACTGGCCTACCGTTGATATCCAGGTGAGAGTTGAGGGGACAATTTCAAAATTGTCGAAAACTGAATCCGAATCTTATTTTCATTCACGACTACGCGGTAGCCAAATCGGTGCCTGGGCGTCTCCACAAAGCGTGGTAGTACCATCGAGAAGTTTCCTGCTTGATCGCGTAAAGGAGCTGGAAAAGAAGTATAGTGGACTCGATGTACCGCTTCCACCTTATTGGGGCGGATTTATTTTAAAACCAAATTATTTTGAATTTATGTTTTTGCGTGATTTCCGTCTACATGATCGGTTTTATTATCAGAAAAAAGGATCCAAGTGGAAAATCGAACGCCTTGGACCCTAATTTTTATTTTTGAAATGTGTTTAGTGGCGCACCAAACGTCCCACTCGGGAAGTACATTACCATATTCGCAAGATTTTCACCGTTAATAATGTAGCGAAGAATATCACCGGCACGGACATCAAGTAAAAAGCCGTATACTGCTCGGAATGTAAAGCGATTGGTCATCATGAGTTCACCAAACCTGCGATAAGCCGTTGCGAGGTCTTTTTTCGAATCACCGTCGTTGACCTTAAGAGCTTCAAACATTTTTCTCAACTCTTTAACCATGTCACGAATAACAGGTTCGAATTTTTTTCGAATAAGAGTCACACACTCAGTTTTTAGTGTGGCTTTACTTTTAATTTTAGAGGGATCAGTATCATGACGAACATAGTATGGTGGACGGCCATCCCAAGTCTGGCAAAAGTCTAACTCATCGGGATAATTTCTTTGCGCATAATCATCAACGGCTTTGTGAAATGAGGTTATCAGGTCTGAGCCACCACCCTCAAGAGTCCCTAAAAGAAGATTTGTGGTTTCTTTATCAAAATGCACGATGACTTCAGCGTTGGCGTAACCAAGATCTTTAGAAACATTCCCCGCATCGACGTCGAGCTCTTCTAAACCTGTCGCAAAATAGATAAGCTTATTTAACTGTTCACGAAGAGTTTGCCTATGAGCCGACTCGTCCTGAAAGTTCCAAATGAAGCGACCGTAGTAATCTTGGTTTGGATCTCTAGCCAACGGAACTTTTCCAGCCTGCTCAATTCCGGCATAAAAGGCTGAAGTCACGTATTTGTGGTCAAACAATAGTCGGCGATGAAAATTCTCGAAATACATTTTGTGATAATAGCGAGTTTCTATCGAATCAATATAACTAGTTAAGGCACCTTCGTCAGAGGTCTTGCCAAATGATAAATTCCAGAAAAAGAAAGGAATACCCAGATACCAGCTCGTTATGTAGTCGCCAGATTTTCGGTCAAGGTAAACTCTACTTATATCTTTTTCCATGAGAGCGACAGCAACGGTTTGGTTTTCTGCAATCAATGCCATTGTATCGAAGTAATTCCCATTCATTAATTGGACAAAGGCACGTTGACCAGTCGCCATTGACAAGTCATAAAAAAATGTGAATCGCATTTTTTCTATATCATTCTTTGTAACTACAGACACGCCGGCAACAACGGCGCTCAAACCGATTTGTCCCGAAAAACTCTTTAAGTTTGTAACCTCGACCATAACCTTATCAGGGCCTATTTTGGTGACCGTATGTTCAGAGCTTCCTTCTTTTATAAAAGTTGGCCCTGCAGCTATGGCCATCCAACTGATTCCACCAGTAATCAAAAATCCACCGCGAAGTCCATAACGATAGGACTCGCCAACATTCCAATGCTTGGTAATATTTTCGACCGTTGGTTGTGCCGTACCGTACATGTCCAAGTCTTGATTTGCTGATGAAGTATGTCTCGAGATACCTTCGACTTCTGAAATAAGAGCTGCAGCCGCGACAAAGCCACTGACTTGTTTAAGGGCCGCCCAAGAAGGATTAGCCCAGTCGATTACTGATTGAAGCCCTGGTCCACTGCCGATACCAAAACTTCTTGCCTGATTCACCTCGTAACCATATTGCGACCGAACGCCTGGTTGTAAAATAATTTTTTGCCCTGGAGCGTGCCTGCTAGCATCGTACGGCAACATGTTTGTAATTTTCTTTTCGACATCGAAAGCTAAATAGATGAGTGGCTCCACGCGCCATTTGACTCTTGTTTTTGCGTTATTCACGTTGTTCAAAGGAAGCACATATTTATTTGGATCTAAGCTGCGGGCTTTATCAGGATCGTAGAAAAGGGCATTTTCGTAAAGCTTTGTCTCCCGCTCAAGACGAGCCATGCTGGCTTCGCCACCTAAATACTCACCATAGTATTGATGAATTTCTTTCTCCCAGTGAGCCTTCTTATCATTTTTCCATTCAGGAACTAGAGGCGCGGGGGTCCCCACAACGCCAGATTCCATTTTGGGCGCTTTTTCCAAAATTTCGGGCTGAATGGTAAACCCACGATTTGGTGGCTGCGGCGGATTTGTAGGCTTTGAAACCGGTGGCAAGATTGGAGGAGTCGAAAGATTTGGGACGGGTTGCGCGGGACTTGGGGTTGGGGTTGGGGCAGCAACTACCGGTGGTAACATCTGGGGTTTAGGACGAATCAGATAATAACCAGTTTGGTCTTCATCCCGCTCTCCAATGGAGTACTCTAAATTTCTCTCAGAGTTACCTTTGATTCCCAAAACATTATCAATGTATTCAAACAAATCTAAAGCCTGCGCAAATGAGGGTGCGCCCACAGAAAAGATAAAAAATATTACCGCAAGATTGCGAATACCCATATTCAACCTCTACTGACGTTCAGCGTAAAATTAGTGATAATTTACCATACTTTATAGTGCTATGCGTAAAACTTAGCTAGAATAGTAAATTTTATAATTTTATAAACACTAGTAATTTTAGTATCTTAGTAATTAGGATTGAGTTGTTTTATTGAGAAGCGGGCGCACCAAGAGAAAGCCGAAATTTCTTTCGGCTTTGATCAGTGCTTTACTAAAACTTAGCCTGGTATCTTTTTTAGTTACGGTTGATTTGATTTACTATCCAGGTCGTCATCTCGGGATCGGGAGTCAGCATGTGGCCAACGTAATCAAAGTTCAGCCCACGGAGTCTTTCCAAAATTCCGTTCTCAATACTTCCCGGTGCTATCAGGACTGGAAGAATAAGCGCTCGATGTCCACGCTGAGTTGCTTGAGCCACTAGCTGGCGAAGAGCTCTGGTTTTTGCCTCACGGACATCATTCGGCGCATCGTCTTGGACGGTGATTGCATGAACAGTATTGAAGTGAGCGTTTGTCTTTCTAAGCTCATCTTGAATTCTTTGATTATGAATATCGAAGTTTCTTACCCACATCGCATCGTCTTCGTAAGATACTGGTCCATGCCCAACTAAAATAAGTTCTTCAATTTGCGGATAACGTGAGAGTTCTTTTGCTCTTTGCAAAAGAACACGACTCAACTCGATCGCGTCATCAAGAGCATTTTCATAAATTACCTTGGTTACGGCCTTTGGATAAACCACCTTATCGTGCTGATGGTCGCCGCGGAATTTCGTTATTCCAAATATCTCTTTCTGTTGGCGAATCACACCGCTGTAAGTGCTTATGTATAGAGGAATGATTCTAAGTTTAGTCATCCCTGAACTTACTAAACGATCAACACCATGTTGAAAGGATTCAACTTCAGTCATTCCAAATGCAGCTTCAACAGGGATCGCAGCCTTCTTAATTTTATTGACTTCTTCTACCACAGCACAAATTGCGTTTTCCCATTTATGTTCTGAGGAATTCGTAGTTTGATGTTCTTTAACAATTTGGCACTGTGACTTATCACGAGGGAAATCCCCGCGCAAATGCATCATGCTACCATGGGCAAGCACCAACACACCTTCAACGTCATCGGCACTCGCATTCATTGTTGCAACTATTGTTGTCGTAAATAAAATTGCTGTCAGGAATTTCATTGTTCCCCCTTTATTTAAAGGCTATTCAGATTCCAATCGTAATTCAAATATTTAATTGGAACAGACTTAATTTTTATAGCCTTCTGGCTCGAAACCTCATTGGTTAAGAGTTCTGGGTATTTTGCAAATACATCAGCGACACTATTATACCCTTGGTAACCTTTTTCAAAGTCCTCTGAATACCAGTCAAAAATTTTCGATACCTCAATGGTATTGGACTGTTTGTTATAAGTATTCCGAGTGGAATCAGATAGAAAGCTCTTAAGACCTTGTTCGAGTTGAACGTTTAGCTTGTCGGGATTGAAGGCCTCGTTAAGTAACATTGGACAACCTATCGACGCACAGTTGACGGCAAAATGAACACGGGGTTCTTTGAAGTTTTTCCGGATCATTTCGTGCTCGATCTTATCAAGACTACAGGCATCACCGAAGAGTTTGAAGAATTTCTTTTTCCAAGGCGAGGAAAAAAATGAGCCCAAGTCCTTAATAGATTTTAAATCCGGATATTTGGTCAATATCAATTTAACTGTAAAGGCGTTGTAGCCGTTAAACAGAAATGCCAATCGCTCGGCCTCACTCCATTTGTCAAAGTCTTCTCTCCTCACCGCCGAGAGCGTTTCTAAGTAAATATTTAGTTTTTTTTCGTCAGCCTTAAAATTTCTGTAGCTCACGCGCGAAGCATGTCCTTGATTTATTATTACGACATTACGCTTTAACATTTCATTCCAAGGCGAGTGATCAAAGCCTTTTCCGAATGAAACAACCGTAAAAATATGAATGACGACTATCGCCGAAAAAATTAGATATTTTCTTAGCATTTATTTGCCCATTAGATCAAAAGCCGATTTGATTTTGCAAGAAACATCTATATCATAGATCCATGGCTGTAAAAGAAAATGGTGCCATTGCTTTGTTGGTTGAGACCCCTGGACTTTCGACCATAAAACCCGTTCTAGCGACAAGTATCGGAAAGGAAAACTGCCAGGAGTTTTACCAACAGTCTTTGTCGGTAACCACTTCAACTCTTCAGTATGCAAATCAAGAACTATTGGCTTTAGGCCATCCTACGGTTGATATTTTTTGGGCACCAGCAGAAGCCAATCCTAATGTTTCGACTATGTGGTCGGAGTTCCCCGTTCTTTCACAAGGCGATGGTGATCAAGGAAAAAAACTTCATCATATTTATAGCACGTTACTCAGCGGCTATTCATTTGCTATGATTGGTTACGCCGACTCCCCTCATATTCCACCCTCGGTCTATACAAAAATCGCAGCCGCATTTTATCAAGTAAGTAAAAGTAAAGATTTTATCGTTGGCCCTGGTGAATTCGGTGGTTTTTTTATTTTTTGCGGAAGAAAAGAAATTCCACTTTCAATTTGGTCACAGGTACCCTATGAAAATCAGCAAGCCCTCAATTTTTTTATAAATGCAATTTCAAATTTAGGAAGCGTTAGCTATATTGAAATGCAGCCTTCGGTCGAAACCATCAAAGACATTAATCGTTTAAAGTCGATGTTTAGCCAAGCCCCAAATCTAACACCAGAGCAAATGGAGTTGCGATCCTGGCTCAATCGCAACTTAAAATAAGTTAGAACAGAACCTAAGATTTTGAGTTGATTTACTTCTGTCTACAAGAACAAGCAGCTCGCGTCCTTTATCACTTAAATTTACTTTCCCATTACCCTTAAGCTCGCCATTTCTATCTCGATCCATAGGTATTCCACGGCTAAACATATGGTCGCCAACCCAAACGCCTTTTCCGTCAACGAACGCGTAGCCACGCAAATCAACAATTAAATTCCTAAGATGCGACAGCGCAACTAACGATTGATGGATAAAATTTCCTGGATTACCTTGCACCTCTTTCTGCGCACGCTTGGCGTCAGCACTCGAAATATAGGGACCTATATAAACCCCATAACCACCCCGACCATCGGTCGGTTTAATCACATTATTTTTTATGTCACGAAAAACCTTTTGGAAATCTCTCTTTCTTAAGGCACCTGAGTTTGGATCGGCGAAACTTTGTGTGGGAATATTTTTTAGAATGACCTCTTCACCCAGGTAATATTTTATCATTTCCGGAACATAAATATAGAACTCTTTATCGCCAATGAAATCGACCCCAGGACTATAGCTACTTTCAACTTTTCCGTCGAGAATTGCCTTAACCAACCCACGCAATTTACGTTTTTCGTGAATAGATTCTTGCAAACTGCCATCAATGTCGGCCTGCTCTAGTAGATCTAAGAGTTTTTTGTAGTCGATCTCGCCTCGATCATCTGGAGACGATAATACAGCCTCTATTTTCTTTTTAAGATCGCTATAATCGGAAACACCTTCTTCCATCTTTTCAAGATGCGCTAAGGCTTCTCCGTATATTAATTTCTTCTGAACCTCAAAGAACGAGGGATCAATATCAGCATGTTCGCCATTAACAAAAATAAATCCCACACGCTCTTTGCTGGCCTCGAATCCTTCTTTCTTACTAAAGACATAAACACCGTCTTCGGTGACCTTAAATTGTTTGTCTGATCTTGGAGTGACAATGATTACTCCATGTCTTTTAAAAATGTCACGTAGCCTTGGATCTTCGTTGTCTGAGTATCCAGGCATGAAATACATGACCACTTTACCGTTATGAGTTTTTGCCCGCTTCTTAAAAACATCCGTCAGTTCTCTGTAAAACGATTCTGGATTCTTGTAATTTGAACTCTTTAATTCGGGATAGATATTTGCCAAATACTTGTATGCAAGCTCGAGATCACCAATACCACCAACATAACCGGGATTATCTTCTATGACACGAAAGTCATTATTACTGTCACGGATAAGATCAGGACCATAAATGAAGGCAATGCGATCTGGATCCATCTTACCGTCATAACCAATTTCAACGGATTTTTGTAAGGCTCGAGTGATAACTTTTTCTGGAACAATTTGATCTTTTATATATCTTTTTTCCCCAGAATAATGATCCATCAGAAAAGCTCGTATCGCTCTGGCGCGTTGATCGATGCCGGGTTTTATAATGTTCTCAAATTCTTCTTGCGTGATAATCCGAGGCAAAACTTCAAGGTAATTATCTCCAGAAAACGCGGCTTTCGATTTTGCAAAAATTTGTTCACGTTTTTTAGCGGGAATGCTTTTCCAGGCGTCGTATATGGCGCGGTAGTGCGGACGCACCTCGCCGCTTTCATCAAAGATTTCATCGTAGCCGTTAAGCTGCGCAAAGGCCGATGAAACCCAAAGGGCCACCAATAGGAATATCCACGCACGTACCATACATCCTCGGTTAACTCAGGGCATCATATTACTGTAATTTATCAATATTTTCAAGATTTCTTTTGTTTTAAAACTTGCTCTAATTCCTTGAGGTTATCCATAACAGAGCTCAATTCATCCGATTTTCTTAGACCTCGGGGGACATCAAACCGCCCATCAATCAGATCACGAATGTACCTATTAATCACCAGCATCGGGCCGGCAATTCGATGGCTCACGACGATTGAAAAAATAAGACAAAACAGCGCATAACTAAACACTGTTACTACGGCCTTTACCATAATATAATCTAGCCCCGACACAATTGCATATTGGTCGGTAAATTTAATTTCGGGAACAATTGCGACCTTTGTTTTTAGTTCCTCAATCTTAATAAAAATTTGTGAGATGAAGACGCCAATCACAGATACCCCCATCAGCACAAAATACAAGCTAAAGCGAAACTGAAAGCCCGGCGCTATGACAAAGTTTTTAATTTTTCTTTTTGGACTCCCCATGGACTACTCCTTTTTTATTGTACCAATAAGCGGGTAAACAACTAAATCATAACTTACTCCGGATGGAGAATCGACGCGTAAGCGCGCCGAATTTGCTAATCTAGTCCCTCCCGATGGATAAAAAATTAATGGATTTCCCGTCGTAAATGGCGATAACCGCAAGTTATTAACGGTTAAACTCTGGGTTTCTTTGGGGTCCGCCAGAGGCGGACCACAGGTTCTAAAGACTGTTGCGGTAATATCGGATACAGTAACGCTCACCCGAGCGCACCCGCCAATGGCATAGGATTGCGTTCGCGCCCATGACAGAACTCCTTTCACCATCTCTTCTTCTTGTTGAGGAGTGTACCGGTTATTAGCGAAATTAACTGTTGCCGAGCTGATCGTCAAAATCGTCGCCAGTACTGCTAAAAGAATAACGATTTCAATTAGGTTAAAACCTCTACTATCGATAAGTAATGTACGCCGTGGTACGGTCAAGCGCGCCCTCTCTCCATTTCACTGTTAATTGAATTTCTTTGACCGATAAAATTGGTTTATTATCCGTGATGGTCCAATTCACTTCAAAAAATGTCGGTCCTTGTGTTTGTAATTTCTGGCTATCGTAGTAACGCACATGATTCCCCTCAGTAAGCTCGGGACTGGAACTATACATATTCAATAATTCCAACGTGACGAGCTCCCCAAGTTCGCCGGCATCCCAAAGCAGGCTTTGATGTCGATTAGACTTAACCAAATAATCCAAGGTCTGTCCGGTGCCAACGAACACGAACAGAAGGACACTAGATAGAATCAAAATTTCTATAAAGGTAAAACCACGCTCATTACTCAATCGCCCTCCACGACTCTGTCGCATAAACTGGAAACTGCGGTGTACCCGGTGGCTGATTTTTTTGTAAATCAAGATGTGGATCAAAAGACCAATAACGATCAGGAATTTCATAGGTCGCATTACTACAACAACTATTAGAAGTACGATTAAAAACGGAGATAAAACCTTGGACAATAGAGCCATTGATTTCATGACGCCGGTTTTGCCAGTTCTCAAGTTGCCGCGGAAAGGTATTTACACCGTCAATGGGGCCAGAGTTTCCGCCAACCTCTACCCAACCACTCAGCATGGACGTATTCCACACTGTATTGGCCGCAACACGATTAACGGCGGGACGCCGCCATAAACTCACCGAATCATCCCAGTTAGAAGAAAGAAAAATTGTTCGGTCTGTTCCAATCATTGATGAAACCCAAGGAACAGAATCGACTGCCGACACATTTGAGCTTGTATTCCAATCTCCCAACACATACCCATGGATATTAGACACAAGCGCGATTCCTTTTTGCAAAGTAACAGGACTAAGATTTCCGCCATTAATAAATCTCACTGCGTTGGGCCGACCAACAACATTTGCGCTGGTACAAACTGGAATCATAAAGCCAGGCGCCGCCGGTGCTCCCGCTAATCTCTGACCCGCCAAGTCTGTTGAGCAAAGAAAAAATGGTATTCCCCTCTGCTCTTCGTTTGCCGCTTGGGCCGGTTGAGTTCCATCATTGTTATCGCCTTGATTCGGCCATCGGTTTGCAAGAGTTCCTCCCTGGCCGTTCATCGCTCCTTGCCAAGTATTAGTTAAGTAAACAATCCCATTAAAGTCACGTCCCATAAATTTACCGACTCCGAAATAGGACCCAAGTTCGCCCGCCGTGACATCACCAAGAGCGGCCTGAAATTGTTCCATATCAAAGTTCATGGGTAATATTCGGCCACCCGCGGCCCCAAAGGTTGCGACGGTTTGACCGTCGACAAATCCAGCACGTGTTCCGGCCACGATTCCTACCCCAACAGGAAGTGGAACTCCCGAGCAAACAGGAGCCATGAATGCGTCCATAATTCCATTAGCGCAATTAGCACACGTTGTAAGCGGAGGACAAAATCGATTGGCTACGGGTAAATTTGCCAAGAACCCAGGGTTCCATTTGATAGGCGCCGCTGAATTTCGAAATAAAATTCCGTATGAAATCACACCCAAGGTGTCATCAAAAATTTTTTGATTGGCCAAGTCATATTCATAATAAGAAAAACGTTTTGGAACAGTTGCCCATCCCCACCTGGCTTGAAGGTCAGATTGTCCAACTGCTTGTGCTCCCTCAATACCTTCTTCATTCGTAGTGGTAAAACTCCCAGGGTGATCAGACCAAATCGGAGTACCCGGCCAAGCATCGGGCATGGCGGGATCCTTTAAATACCAGACACCGTTAACAATACGAATATCAGCTTTCATGGCATACTTTTCGTCTTTTGTGTCTTTAGTGTCTCCCGCAACTACAGGATCAACGACAAGCCGAATAGTTCCTGCATTAGAGACAGTTGCATCTAAATTATTCTGTCCACCCTGCATGACGGCATTAGCATCTCTAGTATTTACAGGCAAAATAAGCTTTACCACATTATGCGCTTTATCCATGACATTTCCGTTCCAACGCGAAAGAGAATAGTCTTCCCACCTTAAAGGAGTGCCATCACAATTTGAACAACCGTTGTCGGCTGCTGACTTCAGTTGCACGAAAGACAAGCCATCCGAAACAAATAAATTGGCGGCGCCTCCGCTTGAGCGACAACGACTATCGCCATTGACCATAATTCTATTTGATGAAGTTAGTTTTTCGATTCTTAGTCCAAATGTATCGCTACCTCCCAAACAAATATCTCCATTTGCGTGGGCGCGGCCCCTAACAAGTTGAGGTTCTCCGGGATTCCATAACGAATAACCTGAAGTAAAAACTGCAAATTGAAAAAGACTAATGGTTCCAACATACGCAGTCTGCGAAATTCCTGCAACCACCTCGTCTTCATTGCTTAAAATACTCATATCAACTTGCAGTTTCGTGGTCTGCGCATTCATGTCCTTATATGGACCGTTAGGAATGATAGTTGACTGCGAACCAAGAATTGATACGACCGTATTTTTAATACGGTAATGAGGTATAGTGATATTGGCGAGCTGATTCTTTATATGAGTCTCTAAGACGGCAGAGTCTGCCGTGAAATTTTGCGAAAGGTAGTCATAACCAATTTTTTGCACTATCGCCTGCGCACCTGCTGCGGCTAACGTGGTTTTGCGCTTAGAAATTAAAAATGCCTCTGTGGTGCCAAAATTGCTATGCTGAAAGATAACAACACTTGAAACTGCCGCTAAAAAAGCAGAAATTGACATTAAAATTATAAAGGCGCTACCTCCAACTTCATTTTTCAATTTTCGTTTGATAGCATTCATACCTCAAATTCCTTTACTGAAAATACAAAGAACTTTGAAAATAAATTTTTTCCACAGCAGTCACAAGTTTCATTTTTGGATCAGTCCGCAAAGGTCCATTTAACAAAGTTGCACTTCCCCCTAAAGCACTTCCTCCAGACATCAGCCCAAAGCCGATCGCTCTTAAGTTTGTGAAATTGGCGGTCGCTAAACCACCTCCGGCAACACCTAGGGCCTCCTGAGGACCTGTGAAATTAAAAAGCCATTCATCGGCTTGGGTTCCTGAATCACTCACAATTCCATCGGTGGGTGCGGCGTCATAGCCAAGAACAATCTGAAAATCGTAAATATTTGCCCCAATCAACTGGTCTTCGTTAGGATCAATAACAGAATTATTATTTAAATCTGTAAAAACTCTAAGTTCATGCGTAACGGTGTTCAGGTAGTAAGTAGACACTTCTATAACATCAACGCTAGCACCTCCCCAGTCTGTAAATCGCGGTGGCGATGCTTGAGCATTAATTCCAGAGCCTTGACCGTTAACGACATGGACACTACACGTTAGTGGGGTCGAAACGACCGCATCCACAAAAAACTGTGCCCAATAACCGGTTTTACTGACAACGATCGGTTTTTGAAAATGGGTATTCGAACAACAATTCACTCCAGCCACAGGATCAAAATTGAGAGTATTACCCACAGTCGCTGAAGTTACAAAACACGTATTTAAGTTAAAGTCTCTGGAGGCCATCGTCACACGGTCAGAACCATTACAAGCTGGAAAAGGAACCCGCAAAGCGCAATTGTTTTCTACCCATACCGCCATCCAAGGGCGAACGGTTCCGCCACCAACCTGATTCGCAGCAACACGCAAATAATCACGCACCATTTGCATTTCAACTTTTGATTCCGTGATGGCACGAAGTTCACGGTTTTTTTTCACATAAAAAGTGATGAAGTCTGCGCTTGAAAATAAAATCGCCATCATGACCCCTGTCGCGAGAAGGGCCTCGATAAGCGAAAGACCCTGTGTCATTTTGAGAGGGCGAAAAACCCGACTGAAATTCATTATTTTATCTTAGCGGACACTCTAAAAAGGGTCATTTTCAAAGACGATCTCCAGACGAAAGTAAGTGAATAATAGTTTGACGATTCTTCAATAATTTCTGTTTATTATTTTTTCAGTTTTCGAAACATCTTCGACACTACGGTCTAGAGTGAGAATGCGGCCAGTGAAATTAGAGACCTGTGACGAAATACTATAGAATAAAAGACATTAGGAGGACGTTGTGAACCAAAGACTGCTTTTTCAACTAGTCTTTAGTTCTTTCTTTGTGGCCGCATGTAACAACAACGGCACTACAAACTCTGTTACAATTTCTCCTTACTATCCAACAAAACTTGCCAACCTAAAATTTTTTATTACTGATAAGCCACTAAAAGATGTTGCTGAAGTTAATGTAAATATTGATCATCTTGAATTGTTACTTGAAAGAGGGGGAAAACAAGCCAGAATTAGGATTGCCGAAAATCTAGGAAAAATAAATCTTCTTGATTTACGTAATGGCGTTTTACTAGGGGTATCGGATATCACTATCCCTGAAGATGTTTCAGTAAAACAAATTCGCATCATTTTAAAGGAATCGGGGCATGAAGTTGTTCATGATGATCACTCGATATGTCCACTCAAAACACCGAGCGCACAAAAATCAGGAGTAAAGATTCTCCTAAAAAAACCCGTCACCTTTGAAAACAATAAATCTTATGCCATGGTTGTGGACTTCGATGCGGAAAAATCCGTTGTCATCGGAAATACAAAATGCCTATTAAAGCCTGTACTAAAACTAATTTCTGCTACTAGCGTTCCCTCCAAATCTGTTGATGAAAACGGAAATTCCAGCGAGGCGCCCGACACCCTAGTAGATGGTAGTGACGGTAACGATACCGGCAACGATGATGGGTACGACATTACTTACCCCGAAAATATGACTCCGGTTATAGATTCAAACTATGACCCCATTGTGAGCTATTTCTTTTAACCGCATCCCAAACTTCTTCGGAAGTAATCCCACGAAGTTCAGCAACCTTAGTTGCTACCTCTAAAACAGTCCACGGCTCGTTAAGTTTTACTCCCCGCGAAGGAGGAGCTTGGTCAGGGCTATCACTTTCTAGCAACAAGCGATCCAAAGGAATTTTTTTTATCGTTTCGTGGAGAGGGCGGTTATTTTCGCGCAAAAGTGGGCCACCAACAGACAATAACAATCCTAAATCGAGATATTTCTGCGCCACCTTATAGTCAGAATTAAAAGCGTGAACAAAACCACCCAAGGGAGGTTTAATTCTATTCAAAATATCAATTGATTTATCGTGACAGCGAACAAAATGGAACACGACAATTTTTTTAAACCGTACAGCCATGTCGAGCTGCTTTTCAAAATAGAGAATTTGTTGCGCTTTTTTTGCACCGACGATTTTTTCACGGAAATCAAGCCCAAGTTCACCCATAAAATCGGTGTGCCCTAAAATTAGCTCTAAATCCAATAACGCCTCGGCACATTCGCCGTGAGAATGAGAAGATATCCAGTAAGGGTGCAGACCAAAACATGTGAAAGTCTCATTTGGATATTTTGACTTTATCTCCTTTTGTCGATTCCAGTCGTCAGGACCCACACCGCCCTGAATAAATTTACTGACACCCTTTTCGACAGATCTTGTAATAACCCCACTAAAATCAGAAAAAATTTTTGGATCAGCTAAGTGGCAATGAACATCAATCATACAAAAATTAGGCTTCAGTTAAGAAAACTTTTCAACCACTTTTAGTCTGCTGGAGTATATTCGTCACTCACCGCCGACGTCGGCAGCGCCAGCGAAACCCTACTTAAGAAATCTCAGATTGAGATTTCTTAAGTACTGCCCACAAACTACCGAAAAGTCTAGGTAGGTGTGTGGATCGTATGTTAAGAGCAAATGCCCTATTATATAGTTATTTATTTTTAGTAGTCACAAGCTGCGGCCAGCTGGATTTATCCTCCCTACCCGCCAAGCCGCTACCAACTGAACTCCTACCGAGTTTTACTTTGAAAGATTCGCTAACTACCTCCGCACTATTTACTAACTCAACAATAGTTAATGTTTCAATTGCTGATGCTACAGAAACTTATAAGTGGTGCATCAGCGAAACTCAAACAACTAGGCCCGGAGTGCATTGTAATGGAGGCTCAGGACCTCTCAACGGTTGGCATCTCAATAAGCCCACCAATTTTACTCTCTCAAATGTCGAAGGCGAACAACGAGTTTATCTTTGGGTGCAAAATTCACTGGGACAATCAAACAGTACGCCCATTATCGCAAAAATCATATTGGATTTATCGCCACCCACAGTCACCTATAATGTCTCGACTCCCTCTCCCGTAAACGATGGCAGAATTACCATTAGCGGTATCTGCTCAGATGTAAGTAGTATTCCTGCTGGTGGAATAAAAATTTGCGCAAAGTCCAATGGAAGCTGTACCTACCCAACTGATTATCTGACCTTTGCTAATTGCACGAGCGGGATCTTTTCTTATTCTCCCGATTTACCCGAGGGACTTTATGATTTTGAAGTTAAAGCCGTGGACGTTTTTGGCAATGTCTCAGCCGCCGTAGGTGAGGGCGGACAAAGTTATGTAATTGATAAAACCCTGCCCGCCGCTGTAAGCTTTTTAAATCCAAGCGGAAATATTACTTGGGGAGCTACTTCATACAATTTTACTTGGAATGCAACAGACGGTGGTGGCTCAGGCTTAAAAATTACCAACGTTTTTAAAGTAGAATCCTTTGCCGCGGCAAACTGCACTGGAACAGCTGCGGCTACTAATTTTACAAATTCGGGAACCTTCAGTTATTCCGGTTTATTAAATTCGGTGGTTTATTCGATCAAAGTCACTGCCTACGATAACGCGGGCAACATTGGTCCCGCGGCGTGCTCAGGCACCATCACTGTTAATCTTAGTGCGCCAACTTTTACTCTCGCCGATCAAACTTCAAGTTCAAATTCCTACTCTAATGCTGTGATTGTGAATGCGTCGATTGGCAACGACGGCGGTATTGTGAAATGGTGTTTGAGTGAAAGCCAGACAACTGCTCCAACCAACGGCTCAGCAGCCTGTAACGGCGGCGTGGGTCTTGTTGGTGATAATTTTTGGTCTCTCGGACGACCTACAAATTTCTCTTTATCAGGAACCGACGGAGTGAAAACAGTTTACCTCTGGGTGGCAAACGGGGTAAACGCTGTCACTCATGGAGTGTCGGCAAATATTGTTTTGGATACTGCAAATCCCGTCGTTTCCATAGATGCAAATCCCGTTGACCCAACTAACGCAACCACAGCTATTTTTTCCTTTTCCGCGACAGATTCCGATTCGGGAATTAGTAATTATGAATGCCAGGTCGACGGAGGTGGCTATTCGACTTGCACCAGCCCAAAAACTTATACAGGCTTAACTCAGGCTTCGCATACATTTCATGTACGGGCGACTGATAACGCAGGAAACACATCAAGCTCACAATCCTATACATGGACAATTGATTTAACAGCTCCGGTACTTACTGTCACCTCAGCAAATCCCCTTAATTCAAACACTAACACCGTAACTTTCAGCGGAGCTTGTCAGGCGGGTCTCACAATTAATATCACAGGCCCAGATATGACAACAACGGCATGTGGAGCTGGAACTTGGAGTTACACGACAAATACGCAAACAACGGACGCTGCCCGAGTTTATAATTTTACACAAACAGACACGGCGACCAACGTTACAACAGTGAGCGGAACTTGGACACGTGATACCGTTGCTCCTGTCTTTACTGCGGGGCAGATGAAAATCAATAGCGGAGTGACATCCACAAATAATAATATTCTTTTAGTAAGCTTGCAGGGAACCGACAGCGTTTCTAAAATTACTCAATTTTGCCTACGATGGAATAATACGTCAGCCCCTGCCCCAGGGGACGCGTGTTGGATTCCCGTGAATAACCCAAGCCCCGGTCTAACTCCGGCCCTGAGCCTAAACCTTTTTGATTTTTCTTTTCAGGTGGGTTTTGGAAATGGTCTTTATGTGGTGTACGCTTGGCTAAAAGATGAATCGGGAAATATTTCGAGTTTAACAAGTTCAGGAATTGGCACGGCTTCACTTGATAAAGACGATATTTTTTACGATGCAGGCTCGCCACCACAAGTTTTAGATATTATTGCGGCAAACACTAATACCCCGGCTTCGTTTCCGCCCGCTCAAACAGAACTCAATATTCCAAGCGGTTCAACTTTATATATCAAATGGAAAGCAACTGACGTCGAAGGATTAAAAGCAAATCCGATCAGCCTCTACTACACCACGAATGATTCCACCTATACGCTCATCGCGGCGAATCTTGCCAACGGTTCGAATGGAGGTTGTGTTGTCGACGAACCGGCGACCAATGCCGATAATACATCGACGGGCTGCTACACATGGACCAATGGATCTCCCGTGAGCACACCCTATAAAATTCAAGTGCGGGCCGAAGACTTAAGTCAACTTTCTACGAGTGCAACATCAATACCGTTAAATGCAACACAAATTAGATTTTTAGGAGGAAATACCGACCCAGGAACTAACTCTAACTCCAAAGCCGCAATGTTTTTTAGTACTTTACCAAGTCCGGATTATGGCGACGGCCAACAAATGGTCGTCACGAACACCGGCGTGGTATATTTTCGTGATGCTAATCGTGGAATTTTAGTCGTTAATCCCAATGATGGTTTACAGAAAATGTTTATTCCTATGACAGGTACCATTAGTGGAGACGGTGGACCAGCTTCTTCGGCGACACTACGCGAGCCTTATAAAATCGCGTTGGATTATCAGAATCGCCTGTTAATTTTCGACTACAATCGCATTCGTCGAGTGGATTTGAATTTAAATCCACCCACAATTTCTACGATCATCGGTGGTGGATCTTCGACTGCCGATGGAGTGGCACCATTGAACGTACAAATTACGAGTATTGGTTGGAATCAAATTACCAGTCGTCTCGCTTTGTTTACCGTATTGCCAAATGGAAATATTTATTTTCAGTCTGAAAATTACATCACCTCACCTTCCACAGGTTACCGCATTCGCATTTACAATCCAACAACCGATTTAGTTACAAGTATCACTCCCAGCGGGACCGGAAATTTCTATCAGGCAGGTCAAAATATTTCATTGTGCGTTTCACGGTGGTTTAACTTTACTTTTGATTTATCGACTTCCCAAATTACCCACGCGCATGTCATAAACCGTCATTTGTCAACCGATCCCAATTGTTCTCATCCAACAACCGAGACTTCGGCATTTGCAAACTTAAATCCGACGACTTTTGTTTCGACGGCTCCTCATTTCACGGGTGCAGTCTACTATCATAACTATATACAAGGGATGAACGGTGAAATTTATCGTTTTGTGAGAGTGTCCAGCACCTCACACGCTGCTAAATTTGATCGAGTGACCAAAACCTGGACTACTTTTTTAGGTACCGGCACAGTCGGAGCATGTGCCGATGGAACGCTAGCTACAGCGTGTAACGTTGATATCTATGATCTCTTCGTAACTATGCAAGGTAGAATCTATTTTGTCGATCGAGGGCTTATACGAACTCTCGATGAGAACAACAAAGTAATAACTCTTATGGGAGAAAGATTTTCAAGTGGTGACGGCGCCAATGCTTTGTCTGCGCGCTTTAGTCGGGTTCAGTCTTTTGAAAAGTGGAACGACGCGGGAACAGATAAAATTGTAGTCTTAGACAATCTTGAGAATAAATTTCGAGAATTCTCTGTTGGCGGAACGATAAATACAATTGCCGGTAACGGCAGCAACAGCACCCCTACCACCTCAACAGCGGCTACCGCTCAGGGATTAAACATGACGGGCTTTGGCGTTTCTTGGCATTTTTTTGGTTTAGATACTAACGGCGATGTTTTTTTTAATCGTGGATTGCGGATTGCAAAACTTCGACGTTCAAGCGGGTTGTGGGTAGACGTCGTCGGCGGAGGCGCGACAAACTATTATTCTCCCGGCGCTGACGGGTTGGCGGGATCAGCAATTAGTTTTGTAGATTACTACAATCCAATTATTTTAGGTTTTGATGGTAGCAATTTTTTAACCGGCAAATTTCGTTACAATGGAACCCAGTCTTCAGACACATTCCTCAAACTCTATGACAAATCTACCGGGGTACAAACTCATGTTGCTGGTGTTACCGGCGTGGCCACCGCCACTTTTTGCACCAACGGTTCACTACTTAGCACCTGCAATGTCCCAATACAGTCAGCCAGTTATATGGTTGGCGCTGTCTGGGACGCATTTAGCTCCCGCTGGCTAGTAAAAGACGTCTCTAACGCGCCAATTCGCTCACTCACTGTCGGTGGAAATATGGCCACATTTTTTACTCCTCCCCGTAATTCCAGCGCCTTCGATTACCGCCGTAGCGCCGATCTCACGACGAATACTCTTTACTACTGTGCAAGCGGGCGTCTGTATAAATATAATATTAATACGACAGCCGAAACGGCGTTAACTTGGCCGATATCAACAATGTCGTGCACAGGAATTCGAATTAAGTACGATAGTACTCGCGACAGTATTATTTTTTCTTACTCTCAGAATGGCTTGTACGGGATGGCAGAATATTTAAGTCCTGGTTTATAGGGCTAATTCACTGCCACGGCAGAAGTAAAATAATTATGTAATTTCAATATCTTAAATTCGTGGTTTCATTTATGAAACCACTTGGTTTCATTTTGCTTGTGAATTTTAATGCTATGCGTATAATAGCGCCTGAATGGAATACTTACGAATACTTTTACAAAATGAATTGGCAAAACGCTGCCAGCGCAATCCCCGCTACTCACTGCGCGCGTTTGCGAAGTCCTTAGATACTAGCCATACAGTTTTGTCGCTCGTTTTATCGGGCAAACGAAGTATTTCAAAAAAATTACGCGAAAAAATTAGAGAAGAATTGGGGCTCACTCACCCCGAAGAAACCCCTGTACAACAAATTACTATTGATGCCTTCGCGATTATTTCAGATTGGTACCACTATGCTATTCTAAGCCTGCTCGAAATTCCCGAATCTACAATCAATCCCGTATGGATTTCAAAAAAATTGGGAATTACCGCGCTCGAAGCCAAACTTGCCGTAGAACGCTTAAAACGCCTTGAGCTTATTGAATATAAAAATGATCGCTGGCACCAGACAGGTGTACCAATTCGCTTTGACAACACGATTTCAAATTCAACAATCAAAAATTTTCACAAGCAACTTTTATCCAAAGCTGTCGAGTCTTTAGAAAATGATCCCAAAAATTTACGAGATTTTTCTTCGATGACGATGGCTATTGATCCGGATCATTTGCCATTTGCTTTTGAAGAAATAAAAAAGTTTCGCCGAGAACTTACTCAAAAACTCGAAAAACTCGGGCGTCCTAAAGAAGTTTATAATTTAACTATTCAACTTTATCCAATTTCAAAAAATGGAGACGAAAAATGAAAAAATTAATTACCTTATTCACGTTAGTTGCAAGTGTGGCTTTGGGCGGAAACGAAGGCCCCGGTGGCGGCGCAGGGTTCAAGATTGAAAACGAGTACCTAACTTTCGGATCCGCAAAAGTAAAAATTGGGGAAGAATTGCCGCTCAAAAAAATTAAGGGCATTGATTTACTCTTAGATACCGTGGATCAAATGGCCCTCCCCAAAAAAACCAAATATCTCTTGCGGGAAGCAATTTTCCCCTCAGAGACCCGTCAGTATTTTCCGCTGGAAGCCCTTTCTCCTAAGGACCAAATGGAACTGAAGAAGAAATTCATCGATGCGATTGGCAAAGATCAGATTAAAGGAGAAATTGTCATTTACGCTATCACTCTGGGGATTAAAACCTTTCTACTCCCCGCTTTCGACAAAATTAAAACGGAAAGCGGAAAAGCTGCGATATTATTTCACGAAGCAGAGTGGGTTCTAGATCCCAGTCTCAAATACCAATTTGTCATTGATAGTGAAATTAAGATGCAAAGCTTTATCGAAAAACTAGATAAGCAAAAAAAGGGCACCCTCGTCTACGATGCCGAACTCTATCAAAACCTGGAAATTCTGTTTCTCGACACGCATTTAAGTCT
>FRDC01005182.1_pt1 | contig 104968 bp, 111 predicted proteins | sample 1106171 | NCBI WGS metagenome assembly FRDC01 (sample SAMEA3930566, study PRJEB13176) | freshwater metagenome | biome: Drinking water system; feature: drinking water; material: water | place: Singapore | collected 2014-12-20
ATACATCAAAGCGCTGCTGCACGCGACCATTCGTTAAAGTCACGCGAGGACCTAAATGAAAATGGGTCCACGAAGCCATTCGATATTGAGTTTCAGCATTCAGATCCAAACGCACTAAATTTTCTTCGTTTTTGCCTTCACTAAAACTCAAACCACCAAAGTAAGCACTTAAGTTAGGTTTCGTCCAGCCGCCAAAAGAGGACTCTTCTGCAGCAAACACCGAAGTTGTTTGGGCAATAGAAATCACTGTCAAAAAAGTAAACACTTTTTTGAATCGGGACACGTCAGATACGCACCACTTAAGGCCCCAAATCATGAATGACTCCTATGAGACTTCACCCAAAGTACAAAATCCGTACCGTTTTTTAGATTAGAAAACGGTCATAAAATGCACCTCAATAGTCTTCTGAGGATTGCTATATTGTTTGAGACGAATAATAGTCACTTTTAGGCCCAATTTGTCAATTCAGTATTGCGTTAAGCCTATGTAAAGATTACAGAAGTGGTTAAACTCTGATTATGCACCACTTACCAACTTTGATTAGCGACCTTGGAATTATCTTAACTGCTGCAGGAGTGGTCACACTCATTTTCAAGCGCCTCAAACAGCCTGTTGTTTTGGGTTACATCTTAGCCGGTTTTTTAGTCAGTTCTTATGTTCCTCTTTTTCCATCCATCACTGATGTTGAAAACATCAAAGTATGGGCCGAAATCGGAATCATCTTTTTACTTTTTGGCTTGGGCCTTGAGTTTAGTTTTAAAAAACTAGCATCGGTTGGTGCGCCAGCATCGATCACTGCCATCATCGAAGTTGCTGTGATGTCTTTGCTTGGTTTTTTAACCGGTAAAGCTTTCGGCTGGAGCACAATGGATAGTATTTTTCTTGGCGGAATTTTATCCATTTCATCAACCACCATTATCATTCGTGCGTTTGAAGAAGTTGGCGTTAAAGGCCGCGGTTTCGTCAGCTTAGTTTTCGGCGTTCTTATTGTCGAAGATTTAGTTGCGATCTTACTTCTCGTTTTGCTATCAACCATCGCCATCAGCCAGAATGTTCAAGGCCTAGAAATTGCCTATGCCATGGCAAAACTGGTATTCTTTTTGACCTTGTGGTTTATCTCGGGAATTTTTATTTTACCAACAGCACTGAATCGCATGCGCCCTCACCTGACTCAAGAAACTTTGCTGATTATTTCGCTAAGCCTTTGCTTTTTAATGGTGATCCTTGCAACAAAAGCCGGTTTTTCACCAGCGCTTGGTGCCTTTATCATGGGATCACTTCTTGCCGAAACTGCTGACGGTAAACGCATCGAACACTTAGTGATGTCGGTGAAAGATCTTTTCGCGGCGATATTTTTTGTATCAGTTGGAATGTTGATTGATCCAAAAATTCTGGTGGAGTTTGCCATCCCCATCGTCGTGATCACTTTGATCACTATCTTTGGCAAAGCCTTCAGTACCGCTCTTGGAGTTTTACTTTCAGGACGCAGCCTTCGCCATGCCGTTCAATCGGGTTTAAGTTTGGCGCAGATTGGTGAATTCTCGTTTATTATTGCTGTTCTTGGTGTGAACTTAAAAGTGACGAGCGACTTTCTTTATCCTGTTGCCGTGGGTGTTTCGGCTGTCACCACCTTCACCACACCTTACTTGATTCGCTATGCCGACCCTATTTTTCATTTTATCGAAAGCAAACTCCCGCCGCAGTGGAAGCAATTGCTCGGTGGTCAGTCGGCCGCTCAACGCCACTCTGTCTCTGCCGAATGGAAAGTGATTTTAAAAACATCGTCAATGACCATAGTCGCCAATGCCGTATTGATGATTGCCATTTTTTTAGGAATTAAAATTTACTGCGTTCCTTTATTAAGAGAGTATTTAGAAAAGCCAGAGGCCGCCAATCCAATTGGTCTTTTAGTTGCTTTACTATTATCGGCACCGTTTTTCTGGGCAATGATTCGCAGCAATCGAAAACCCTCTGCACCAAGTTCAACGACCAACTTAAGCGCCAACAGGATGGCCACCATCACATCGACAGTTGCACGTTGGTTTTTGGCGGTTTTCATATTAGCAATTTTATCCACTCAGTTTATTGCCATTCGATTTGCGATTTTTATCTTTATCGGCCTAAGTCTTGCCCTACTTTTCATGTTCTCTAGAGAGCTTGAAGGAGTTTATGAAAAACTTGAAGGACGTTTCTTTAAAAACTTAGACGGACCAACCGATCCAGCTCTTGCATCGATGCCGCCACTAGCGCCATGGGACGCCCATCTTGTGGCTCTTGAAGTCGATCCTCACTCAGATTTTGTTGGTAAAACTTTAGAGCAATTAAAAATTAGAGAGCAATTCGGCGTGACCATCGCCCTGATCGAAAGAGGTCATAAAAAATTAGCAGCACCAGGCCGCAACGCTATGGTCTTTCCCTATGACAAAATTTTCGTGATCGGTAACGATGAGCAGATTTTGAAATTTAAAACAAAAGCTGAAAACAATCATCACGACTCTCACGCCCACGCATCTCATGAAGAGTTTAACTATGTGCTCTTTCCTTATTTTGTCGCACCTGATTCACCTTTCACCGGAAAAACCATCAGAGACTCTGGCGTGAGAGAAAAGTCTCATGGACTGATTGTGGGCGTCGAACGCGATGGACACAGAATTTTAAATCCAGATTCTTCTATGATCATTACGGCAAGCGATACTTTATGGATTGTGGGCGAAAAAGCCGCCATGGGAACAATATAAAAATAAAAAAAGGGACCAGCTGGACGCTGCCCCCTTCATTAAGTGATTTCGGCTATTGCCTCGTCACCATTATGTCTTTGTTTTTCAACTAGACACATAAATACATAGAGCAATTCAAATGCCAAAACCAAACACGCCTCATTTTGATCTTACAAAAATAAAAAGGAGTATCTGAACCTCGACGAGATTATTTTCCTCTTTAAAACTCTCTAGAGAAAAATAAGATACCTTTATCATGGTCTCTGATTTGCAAATTACAAAATCAACAAGGAGGTTGCCTATGCATCCAACGCGATTTGCATTTTGGAGTGGTCTAGTTTTATTCATTTTCGGTGTTCTATCATTTGTTCCAACACTCTCGCCAGGCACAGATTCATTGCCTGTTCTTTACGTTGAAGATAGTTATGGTTTATTTTTAGGGCTGTTCGCCATGAACGTCTTTAATAAATCCGCGCTGATCTTTTTCGGATTGCTGGGCATGGTGGCATCATCTGATGTGACAAATACCTCTTTACCAAAATCTATATTCTATTCTAGGCTTGTGTTTTTTACCATGGGCGCGCTTGCCATCTTAGGTATGTTCGCTGAGACCAACACCTTATTTGGATACTGGCCTCTTTATGGTAACAACATTTGGTTGAATGCAGGTTTTGCAGTACTTGGTGGATACTTTGGCTATGCATTAACCGCTCGACTGCATCAGCGCCATAAAACCCACCATATTGGAACAACTCCTTAAATTCTCTGATTGAGGATTTGTTCGAAGCAACGCTCAGGCTTAAAACGTCTGGGCGTTTTTTATTGGTGTGTTGAATTTATTACCGTTGCGGTAGGGTTTAACCCATGTCAACTAGGGATATGAAAATATTCTTATTACTACTGATAGCTCTTACCTTACCTGCTTTTGCGTCTAAACAAAAAAATTGTGCTGAATACTTAAAGCTGAATGATTCTGGACTGACTTTAAATGCCATCCCTTATGATAAATTAAATTATCGCGTGTTTCGTGATGCTCTTGACCGTGATTTTAAAACAGCAAAAAAGAATTTAAAAAAATTGCACCTAACAACAGAAGAACCTACTTTTGCCAACACCATTGAAGCCATTGAATTTATGGATCAAGACTTTGTGACCTCATGGCAGATTTTTGAAATCTATAAAGCCTTAATGAGCACTAACGGCCAAACAAAGAAACTTGAGCATCTTTACTCCGTTTATGCACCTCGAGCAGCTGCCCTAGAGGCAAGCATCTTTCTAAATAATGCTCTCTTCAAAAGAGTCGAAACTGTTTACAACAATCGATACAAATTGAATTTAACACCTGAAGAAATAAGACTGACAGAAATAGCTTACAAAGGCTTCATCAGACGCGGAGTGAATTTAACTGAAGATAAGAAAATGAAAGTTACAGCTATTTCTCGTCGCCTTACTCTTGCCACCGAATATTTTGAATCCAATATAAGAAAAGAAGCTGACTCTCTTTTTTTAATTATTACAAATCCTGAAGATCTTAAGGGATTTCCTGAAAATATCATTGATGTCGCAAAAGAAGAGGCTGAAGAAAAAAATATTAAAAATTCTTGGATCTTTAGCGTTAAGCCAGCAAGCTATGTGCCTTTTATGGGATATACTGAGAATCGCAAGCTCAGAAAAAAACTTTGGACATTAAGATCTAAACAAAACGCATCCGGAGCCAACGACAATCGAATACTTGCACTAGAAATCGCAAAACTTCGTCAAGAGTATGCCAAGATTTTAGGTTACGAAAACTATGCAGAAATGACTCTAGTGAACAGAATGGCAAAAACACCTGAGACAGTTAAAAACTTTTTAAAGCGATTAACTGAGGTCTATAAAGAAAGTGCAAAAAAAGATCTTGCTGAACTTAGAGATTTCGCAGGCCATGAAATTGAACCTTGGGACTCAGCTTATTATTCACGAAAGCTAAAAGAGCAACGATACAGCTACGATGAAAATAAATTGAAAAACTACTTTTCTTTAGAAAAAGTGCTTGAAGCTGTTTTCGATACAGCCAAAAGACTCTACGGTGTTCAATTTCTATCACGCACTGATTTACCGACATGGCATAAAGACGTCAGAGTTTTTGAAGTTCGAGATAAAAATGATAAATTGTTATCTTTATTTTATCTTGATCCTTTTCCGCGCACCGGAAAATCAAATGGTGCTTTTTGTGCTTACTTAAGACCTTCAGGTGTTTATAAAAATGAAATGCTAAGGCCTCATGTTGTCAACATGACCAACTCACCAAAACCAACGGCAAACACACCTTCTTTGCTTAAACTAAGCGATGCTCTAACCGTTGCTCATGAGCTTGGCCATGGACTGCATCAAATTCTTAGTACCGTAAAATACACGTCTATGTCTGGTACCTCAGTGATGCGCGATGGGGTCGAGCTTCCATCACAATTAAATGAACTTTGGCTTTTTGAAAAAGAAGTTCTTAATCAATTTGCTAAGCACTACGAAACGGGTGAAGTTATCCCTGAAGAGTTGGTTGATAAAGTTCTTAGCGCTAAAAATTTTCAGGCAGGCATCAATGGACTTAGGCAAACTCAATACATCAGCCTTGATATGGCCTGGTACACAGCTGATTTGTCAAACATCCATACCGTCGAAGATGTAAAAGCTTTTGAAGATCAGGCCCTCAGTGAGTATCGACTGCTGCCGGCTTATGACAGTCTTCTAAGTGCATCGATGGCCCATATTTTCTCGGGTGGATACTCTGCGGGTTATTATGGTTATAAATGGGCTGAAGTTTTAGCTGCCGATGCTTTTGAGTTGTTTAAAGAAAATGGTATTTTTGATCAAGACACTGCTGCCAAATTTATGAATCATGTTCTGTCTCAAGGAAACCTTGAGGATTTTGATGTGCTTTACAAAAAATTCCGCGGGCAAGATCCTGATCCAGACGCTTTACTAAGAAGTGAAGGACTAATTCCCTAAAGGAAGTTCAAAATAAAACGTGGACCCTTTGCCGGGCTCGCTTTCACCCCAGGCCTTACCACTATGGGCCTGGACAATTTGTCTTACAATAAACAATCCAAGACCAAGGCCGCTGATCTCATTGGCTGAAATCGCTCTTTCAAATCGATCAAAGATTTGCTCTAGCCTTTTTTTCTCAATCCCAATGCCATGATCTTCAATACTCACCCTAACAGCATCAGAAAGCTTAATAACCTTAACCCTAATAGCCTTACCTTCACCGTAGCGAAGAGCATTGAGCAAATAGTTGTTCATCACCTGCTCGATGCGCATCTTATCCCAATAACCAACAGAAGAGTCTTTTTGTACGATTTCTGGCGGTGAAGCGTTGGCTTCTTCAAACATTAGCTTTAATCGAAGCACTGTCTCATTAACCAAGTCAGCTAAATCAAACTTCTCTTTGTTGATGGAAAACTTTCCTGAACGAATACGAGTGATATCGAGCATATCATCAATCAATCGATTGAGTCTTGTTACCTGTCGATCCGTTTGGTCCACAACCTTGTACATTTGCTCGTCAGTGTATTGTCTAAAGCTGTTGTTTTGAATACTCCGTTTCATCAACTGTGCTTGAAGCCTAAGTGAAGTCAGCGGAGTTTTTAATTCATGTGACGATATCGACAAGAATTCATCGCGAGCTTTAACGGCTTCAGCCAAACGCTCAGCCGTATCTTTAACTTTTCTTGCGGCCAATTGTTCTTTTTCTTTTAGTTCAATCTCGCGAAAATAAATTTCATCCAGCTGATTGGATACAAACAAAAGCATACTCAAAAGAATCAGAACTAAAAAAGAAGCATACATTGAAATACCAAGCTGAAAGCTATACCAACCAAGCTCTTCGCCTTTGGTGCGCAGCAATCCCATCGCAAGAGGCAAAATGGTAACGAATGGCAAAAGTCTTCTTGCTGTTAAACCACCAAGGCCTGTACTTAGCAAAGTCCGAACGGGCCCATCTTTGGGATTGGCAATAAATCCGCCTATACAAAGCATAAACATCAAAATGGATGTTAATGGCGAGATCCGAATATAAGGGCCGACTTTATAAAAAGTTTGTTCGCCGTAAAGATAGCCAATGGTTGTGAAGAACGACAAAATGCTCAATGGCAGAAACAACATTGATGAAAAATGAACTCTTAAAGTTTTTTCAGAAGGAGTTTTAAGAAAAAATAAGCCCAAGCCCAGAAGAACAAAACAGATCGATGCAATGGGCGACATTCTTCCTGGATAATTTTTACTTTCTTCATTGGAAAAATCCGTCGCCACCATTTCATCGATATTAAAATTAAATCCAGCAAAATATTCTAGTGTCGTTAAAAACCCAACTAAGAAAACAAGAAACGCGCATAACTGACCAATTTTTATTTTGATATTGTTATTGGTAGGGCTGGCATCTCGTAAAAAATAAAGAGCAATGCTTGCAAGCACCAAACAAAGCGAAGAGTTGGCCTTCATAGTGAGGGCGGAAAATTCTTTTAAAGATGGAACAAAAGTCCAAATGTACAAAAGAATAAACGACGGAATAAAACTCGCGATACTTAGAGCTTTAGGTAAAACTCTGATCTTTTCACCAAGAACGACGGCCTTCACTTAACCACTCGCCTAATAAGGTCCTCAAGAGCGTCAATATCAAGTGGCTTTTTAACAAGATCCGCTGCCCCTTGTTCAATAGCCCTATCACGACTGAAATCCGAGCCCGCGGTAATAAACACCACCGGAATATCCATTTGATTTTTCTTCATTTGTGAAAGCAACCAAGTGCCATCGCCTTTAGGCATTAAAATATCTGAAACCACAGCATCAAAACTTTGATCTTTTTGCAAAATATCGAAAGCTTGTTCACCATGAGCGGCCAGAACAACGTCAAAGCCGCTCTGACGCAACAAAGTCGATAACAAAATTAAAATATCTTCGCTGTCATCGACAACAAGAAGCTTTGGGGCCATGACAGATCATACCTGAATTACGGGTACTGACAACCTCTATGGTCCGTCATCTCTAGCCTGCTGGTACTAAGATTCTGCTCGTCAGCAATAGCCACAGCTTCGTTATAAAGAGCCCCATCAAGACCAGGAGATCTCGACATAATATGCAAGGTCGTGCCTGAGCCGTCTGAAATCACAGCATAACGATACTGCGAATCAAGCCCAACGATCCAGACGGAGGGATTGATGGCCATATCAAAATCAATGGTGAATTTTGCATTGGACTGAGGGTCATCATTGCGGGCCACTCCATTTAGTACTTTAAAATCACCTTGAGCATTGCTCTTATTGCAAGACAACGAGACATCAAATTGACCGTCTGCTCGCGAAGACATTCTTTGTTTCACGCAAGCGCATTTGTAGTTTTCATAAAACATAGGCACATGGGCAATCTGATACCAATCCCCCATATACATAGCTAAATCCACATAAGGGACAGGCTTTGGGTTCTTTGGTAAACCAAATGTGTTTATGGAAAAGAGTAAAATAAGAACAGGCAGTAGTTGTTTTTTCATGATGAGCCTCCTTCTGCTGCCTTAATCAGCAAAGCCTATGCCACACACCCTGCGTTAATGAAAATTCTGTTGGTATTCTTAAAAGCAACAAGCAAAATAGTTCTATCATGATTAAATTCAAAGCCTTTCAAGAAAGACATGTGCCTTTGTTTCGTTTTTGGCTGCACCAAGATCATGTTAAAAAGTTTTGGCAAGAATCCGAAAACGAAGCCGAACTTAAAGAAAAAATGATGGTTCGTTTGTCACAAATGAGTGTTCAGTCTTTTATTATAGACAAGGACTCTGTCGAAATTGGCTACATTCAATATTATGAAGCACAAAAAATTGGTGGAAAATGGTGGCCTGATGAAAAACCAGGAACCTTTGGTATTGATATTGTGATTGGATCCCATAGCCATGTTGGTCTTGGCTTAGGCCCTACTGTATTAAAAGAGTTTATTACTTTTTCAAAAGAGAAAGAACCTCATGCCAATGCTTTGATTATTGATCCAAGCCCGGATAATGAAAGAGCGATCAAAGCTTTTGAAAAAGCGGGTTTTCAAAAAGAAAACCACATCTCAACACCAGGCGGACCTGCTGTTCTTATGAGAATGAAAATTTAGTCGTACACATTCGCGACAATCACGAGGAAATTCTACCCTTCACAGATCACTCCTGTGATTTAAATAAACTCTCGACTTCTGTCTTCAATGGCACGAGCTCTGCACAACTCTTTGGTGCAGCGTTTTAAACCTTTAAAAACAGGAGGCAAAATGAAACATACTTATTTAGCTGTTGCACTTATGCTCAGTGTTTTTATCAGCCAAAGCCACGCCACAAACGAGGCTGCAAAAAAAGTTGATGAAGCCACTCAATACAATGCTAACAACAGCGGTAAAAACATAAGGGATCGAAATCCTAATCAACTAACAGCTCAAGATCAAAGCAATCGCGAAAGTGATGTGAACATCACAAGAGCTATTCGTCAGTCGATCGTTGAGGACAAAGATCTTTCAGTGAATGCACAGAATGTGAAGATTATTGTTACAAAAAGCACGGTAACATTAAAAGGCCCTGTGGCTTCAGCTCAAGAAGTGACTTCTATTGAAGCAAAGGCTCGTCATATTTCGCCAAAGAAGAACATCATCAATCAACTTGAAGTGATCAAACAATAATAAAAAGGAGTTTATCATGCTAGAAAAAGATCAAGACAAACACGTATCCACTTTCGGTATTTTTAAATCACGCTCGTCACTAGAAACAGCAGTGAGCGAACTAAAAGCAGCTGGTTTTGATAGCAGCGACATCTCTGTGCTGATGGCCAATCAATCAGACACTCACGAATTTGCTCATGAGAAAAACACAAAAGCCCCTGAAGGCGCAGCCGCCGGTGCCGGCACAGGCGCTGTTCTTGGCGGAACATTAGGATGGCTGGCTGGCGTTGGTGCCCTTGCGATTCCAGGAGTTGGCCCATTGGTGGCAGCAGGCCCTATCATGGCAGCTCTTGCAGGCGCCGGTGTCGGCGGAGCTGTTGGCAGCATCAGCGGCGCAGTGATTGGATTTGGTATTCCAGAGTACGAGGCTAAACGCTACGAAGGGGCTGTAAAAGAAGGCGGAACATTGCTTTCTGTTCACTGCAGCACCAGCGACGAAATCACAAGAGCGAAAGAGCTTTTAGAGCGTTGTGGTGCCATTGATATCGCTTCTTCGAGCGAAGCGAAAATGAATACTTATAAAAATAGTGACCAGCACACAACAACTGTAGTGGACACTCATCGCTACTAGTTTAAATTGATGTTTAGCGGATCTCGTAAAGGGGATCCGTTAGACTCATGTATTCGTAGATCTTAAAGCCACGAATCTCAAAATTGGCTTGGCCAAACTCACTGGCATCAGACTGAAAAATTTCATTTCCACAAATCTTATAAGTTGGATCTTTCGCCATGTACTCGTGAATCTGATTGCCACGAATCTCGTAAGCTGGCTGACGAGGTCCTTTGTACTTATAGATTTTCATGCCATTGAAACGATTGCTTTCCATAAACGCAAGTATGACAAATTTTAATAAAAAGGCAATCCATGGCCCTTATCTTGCTAATTACCCAATAAATCTCTTCAAAAGGGTTTAATGGGTACTTGATTGAGAATAATTTCATTCTTCTATATAGCTTTTTTAGCCGCTTCAGCCTTTTCGCAAGAAAGCACTGCCAAGAAGTGTATCTCACATCAAGACCTTGTCGAAATTTCACAAAACTTCGTTCAATTTAAAAGTTCGCTTAAAGCCAATAAAACAGAATACTGCATAGAAGATTTGGGCAACGATCCTTTTATTTTGCTAGAAACCCTTGTCCTGCTAAAAAATATCAAAATCAATCGTGTGCCTTACCTCACTTTAGACGATTTAAGTATTCGAGTTATCCAAAATGACAACTGGTGGGATTACCTAACCTCAAAAGTTAAACGTTTTGATCTTAAGCCAAAGGCTTGCCCAGGCAACATCGCTTATGTATGGCTGCACATTTTAGATGAAATCAACTTATGCAAACCTTTCTTTATTGATGGAGCCCATGATTCTTATGCCACCACTATTCGGCTGACGATTCTTCTTCACGAAGCAAGACATCTTGAAGCCGGCGAGGCAGGGGTGCACATCGCTTGTTCTGCTGCCAACCAAGAAAAAAAATGTGATTCTTCAATAAAGGACCATGGTGCTTTTGCTGCAGAAATTCAGGCCCTTGTTGATATAGCTTTTCACTCAAATATCACTGGTGTCGACAAACACTCGTTGATTAGCCACGCTACTCGTTTGTCAAAAGTAGGATTCAAAACTTCGCCCTCAATTTTGTATTCAAATAATGTTTTCTTACAAAATAATCTTGGTGAAATTTGGCAGTGGCAATCAAATGGACAGGAACCCATAAAACTCGTTTACAAACTTAAAGAAAATTCTCGCATGTTTATAAACCCAAAAAACTTACTGACTGTCTTCCCTAACAATCAAGCACCCGCTTATCGACTTGACCTGTTCAAATGGCAATTTATGCAAACTGTTGGCACCTATGCAGAAGAATACAACAGATTAACCCCCGAAGAAAAAGATCAGAAACTTTACTTTGATTACTTAAACAAAGCCATATTGTCGAAGAAAGACCTCACAATAGACTGCTATATCGAAAGAGAAGACATCCTTATGACTACTGGAAAGCCGCCAGAAGATCTTAAAATACTTTTTTCGCTAGAAGAAAAACAAGATTCCATTTTTGCGCTTTCTCATTCTGGAAAAGTTTATGAAACAAAATGTCCAAAAAACAAGGACCAAAAACCACAGCTTCAATTAACAAAAATGACGATGCCTCAGAATTTAAAAAGATTTTTTGTTCTAAATAAAATTAATTTTGGACTCACTGATCAAGGAAAGTTTGTTCAACTTGAGAGGTCAGGAAGCAATTTTGTAATTCAAAAACAAATCGACTTTGGACTGCCAAACGAACAGTGGACGGATCTTGTCGTCAATTCGATCCCTCAGCTTTTTGAAGAAATGTTCAAGAAATAATTGGAGCGGGAGACGGGGCTCAAACCCGCGACCTTCGCCTTGGCAAGGCGACGCTCTATCAACTGAGCTACTCCCGCGAAAAGAGAGGTTAAACTAATCTGAACCAGAACCCCTTGTCAACGTTTGGATCAGGCTTATTGGGCCGAATCCGTGCCTTTAGGCTCATCTGGCGGTAAAGTTTTACCCTCACGTGCTGCTTTTTCTTTCAAAAGCTTCTTTCTTTCCACTGGGCCCACATACTGCCTCATTTCAAGGCCATTTCGACCTTTTACAACCACAGTGATGAAGCGATCAAATCGAGGTACTCCATCTAAATGGCCACCCACCGATTGGCGCATCGCCAAGTTGCCTTTTTCAGTACCGATCACACAAAGGCTCTCTGAACCGCACGGAACCCACGCTGTCCAACCTTTATGTGGCCAATGAAGCTTAAACTCTTCGTAGTGCTTCACACTCATACGAAGTGGCCAAGCTGTTTTTAACTTTTGTGTGTTATCGATTTTCAACTTCCACTTACGCTGACCTGATTTGCTTTCAAAGTAATGCCAGTAAGCATCCTCTGAACCAACAAGAAGCCCATTCACCACTGGGATAAAAACCACTGGCACCGACGGAACACCTTCGACTTCAGCTTCCCAATCCACTTTGCCTTTACGTTTGCCATCGAGTTTAAAAAAGCGACCAAGCTTTGTGGCTACAAAAATAGAGTTTCCCATAATCGTAGGCGAAGCTTGAATCGTTGCACCTAAGTTTTGATTCCATAGCGCCGTTAACTCTTTCGAAAAAGAGTAAACACGAGCATCACTCACCACAATCAATTGCTCTAAAGCATCCGACCATTGCCAATAACTAACAAGCTTAGCATCAAAATCGCGAGGCTTTTCTGATGGCACCACTTCGCCAGACGATCTACGAATCACAATCACTTCAAAGTTTTGATTCTGACTTTTACCCATAGCCTTTGTCGACTTCGTCAACAACCACACATCACCTTTAACAAAAAGTGGTTGCTGAAGAATTTCAGTGCTCAATTCGTTCCACCAAATCAATTGACCCGTTTTGCGATCTAAAGCACCCACCGCCCCGCGCGACTGAGTGATGTAAACAAACTTCGAGTCTACATCAGGACGAAACAAATCCCCGCCCTCAGGCAAAGCTTTGTATTGCCAAATCACCTGGCCATCATTGTTCACCGCAACGATACGATCTTTTGAATAAAGATAAAAAGCATCTTCATCATGAATCCAGCTGACCATGTTGAAATCAGCAATATTGATCGAGCCTCTGTGCCACTCTTCCCATGAGGACTCGCGCACATCATTTTTTTCTTTTGGTTCTTGCTGATCGGCCGAGTATGCCAATGCCGCCGTCCAAGCCGCTGAACTTTCGCGGTTTGGAATCGGTTGATGAACCCAATCACTTGTTTCCGCAAGCTTTGATTTGAGTTCAAAGTGCGAATACAAATAAGGATTCTGACTTAGTACACTCCAAATCACAAAACCCGTATAAAGTAAAAAAACAGTTACGGCGAGGCCGGAGAGTTTGCGCGGTCGATAGTCCATTTTTGTTCCCCTTGCTCACGATAAGTAACGTCCTGACGGCACACATCCGCTAATTCAAAAACGCGGTGAAAATGCACGTCACGAAGCGATCGAGTATCTAAAGCTGATTGCAGTGTTTCGAAATCTTCATTTTGTGAAAACTGGTGGCAGAGATTCTTTAAGTCTTGAAAACGCAAATAAGGATGACAACGAAGACCCGACTGCCTTGTTTGAATCACATCTTCAATAGAAACCTGTTCAACTTTATTTTTATAAATAGCCCAAGTCGGCTGACGGCAAATCTGGCTTGATGCCACTGACTGCAATCCAGCCAAGTCTCTGATCTGCGCCGCCAAAGAAAAATTAATTGGCACATGCTGAAGAAGCTGTGCAAGCCAGAAAATTGAAAGCAAAGCAATCAACCAACGGGACGATGGATTCGGATGCACATAGGCTTGATAAGCATAATCACGATCTTTTTTGCGCTCGTCCCAATCTGTCCACGCAAAATAAATCAAAGCCAAAGCCACAATGGATGTCGTCGTCCATTGATCAACATAGCCTAAGAAAATTTGTGAAGCGAAGAGCGCCGTCCAGCCGGTCCAAAAATAACGGCCATCACGAAACAACAACGTCACTGGCGCCAATAACTGCACAATAGCGATCAAGGCTGCAAACCACTCACCTAACTTAATAGGCCAACCCATTTTTTCTTGAATCCAAATTCCCGTCAGCCACTCTGGAGTCAGCCTCAACCAACCCATGGCAAGCAAGTACGAAACAAAGGTCCATAAAATCCCTTTTTCTTTGTTCGGAATAAATAAGAAAACAAAAGTCACTAAAGTTAAGAAGAAGCTTTCGTTTGAAACCAAACGGTAATCTTGAAAAGTGATCCAGAACTTTAAAATCTCAACCCAAAAAAGCACCCACCATGAAAAAGAAGTCGCGCGGGTGAAGAAAAAGAAAAACGCTGAAATCGCACCAAGAATTGGAAAAAGATGATAAAGGCCTTGAAAGGTCGAAGGACTTAAAAATTTAGTCCACTGACAACTTTCAATTAAACTCCAGCACATTGAGTTTTGATCGGTGTAATATCGAAGCGGCAAATCGCCGGCGTTCTTCCACGACCAAAACAACATCACGTGGCCAAGACCTAATAGACCACCCAAAATTTGAAGTGGCGTAGATTTTTGAATCTCCCACAAAGTGGATTGAAATGTGCGAAATCGATTTTTTCTTCTCATTAACGTCCCCGATAGTACGCTCTCGTGTACTCAACCCCTGAAATCATACTTAACACAACACTAAGCCATAAAAGATAATAAGCTAATTGTGGAATGGGCAATCCAAAAATTGGATCATTGATCAATAAACATGGAATGGCGATCATTTGAAAGACCGTTTTCCACTTACCAAAAGGTTTTGCTGCAATGATCTGATTTTTCGCTGCTGCAACGGCTCTGATGCCGCCGATAAAAATATCTCTGCCTAAAAATAAGAACACCATAAACGGATCCACTCGTCCCATGGCAAGGAGCATCACAATGGCGGCCAAAACCAGAATCTTATCGGCAATTGGGTCCATCAGTTGTCCCATGACGGATTGCGCATTTAATTTGCGCGCCATAAAACCATCAAGCCAATCTGTGATCGACGCCAAAATAAAAATCACCGCGCAAACCCAACCAGCCCAATACCAATTGGTCATCATAATCCCAATGAGAATAGGCGCTACCACAATACGACTGAATGTCAGTGCCATAGGCACCCAGTGCAGACGTTGAGAGCTAGACATAATGGCCTTCACCGGCTAATCCAAATAAGGTCATGAAATATTCGTCCCATTGGAAGCAAATATCCGTCAATCTTTGTTTTTCTGTTGCTGTCGTTCAACCCTTTTGGAAAACAAAACCCGAAGTCTACCGAAAGATCGTCGAAGAACGGGCCATCATCGTTTCAGCACGAAGTAGCCCAAAAATTAAGCTGAATGGTGGTGGAATTGTCGATGCTCCAAGCAACTTTGCCTTCGAGGAAATTCAAAAGTACGACAAACTCGATGAATCTTTAGATTTTATCGAAAATGTCGAGTGGCATAAAGAACGATCAGAAATTGATTTGGATGTCAGCATGCTGGGGCTAAGCACACATTTGCTGGTGGCCGTCACTCCATCAACCACATCCGAAAAACCACAGTTTTTAAAGTTTGAAATCAAAAAAGGCTGGATGCGAGGTCTGCAAGGCAAGCTCGAACTGAGCTCGCTAGAAAACAATAAAACCGAAGTGGGTTTCACTGCTGAATTTCCAGATAAAGAAGAAAACTATTTTTCCCGAGTTTTTTCAAGTTTAACCCTTGAAGGAATCATGAAAAAGACGGCACAATCATTAAGGACTCATGTTGAGTCGGAGTGGAAAAAGCATGAAAGAAAACCGTAAACACGTTCGCGTTAAAATTCCTCATGATATTACCGAGTGGACTCGCCTGCTTGGCGCAAAAGCTCATTGGCCATCCCATGAACAAGTGGAAGTTTATGATTTAGCGTACAAAGGTGCCGCCGTGGGCACTCCCGCAATTTTTACTGCAGAACTGGATCAAAAAATTAAAATCAAATTCTCTTTGAATCCCTATGGTGATATCGATGTTGGGTGCCGCATTGCTTGGAAAACCGAGCAACGCCTTGGTCTTGAGTTCGAGCAAATGTCAGCGGAGGCTAAACAACGCCTTGATCAGTATTTGGACCACAAGTTGATTGGGCAAAATTTAAAACCCGTGGACAAACGTCACTTTCATTCGAGCGCCGATTTCACGGATTGGTTTATGGGTCCCCATGACACTCATGTGTTCTTATGGCGAGGCGGAACTTCGGAAATCAACAAGGCCATCGTTGAAACGGATTTTGGCTCTGTTGAATTCAATGGCACCTCGTGGATTGGTGCGAACAAGGACTTTTTAATTAGAATTTCCGATATCTTAAGCCAGATTCCTCAAGCAGAACATCCGTTAAAAGAGTTGGCAAAATCTCTGCCCAAAGAACTAACAAGAGACCTATGAAACCATTTTTTTACGAACGCAATGTTCATTATTACGAAACCGACGCCATGGGAGTCATGCACCACGCCAATCATTTGCGCCTGATCGAAGAGGCTCGCGTGGCCTGGTTGCGTGATCGAAAGCTAACGGGCTTTCACTATCCTCATGTGAACTGGCATCTGGCCCTTACCTCTTCAGAAGTACAGTATCTAAAGCCGATCTTATTTGAACAAAAAGTTCGCGTTGAGGTGCAAGTTAAGCGCGATGGGATTCGTATGATTTTTCGTTACGCTGTGTTTTTTGGCAATGAACTTTTATCCACCGCAGAAACAGTGCATGTTCCCTTGAATGAACAGCTAAAGCCCGTCAAAATCCCTCAAGAACTTAAAGAACAATTGGAGAAAGAACCGTGGATCGAAACCTGGCCCTCGAGTTTGTTAGAATAACTGAAGAAGCCGCTCTTGCTTGTGCTCGTCACATGGGTCGCGGCGATGAAAAAGCTGCTGACCAAGCCGCCGTCGATGCCATGAGAAAAGCATTTGATCACGTCAACATTGATGGAGTCGTTGTCATTGGCGAAGGCGAACGCGACGAAGCACCCATGCTTTACATCGGCGAAAAAGTCGGCCGCAAAGGTTCGGACGCTCCTGCGATTGATATTGCACTTGATCCTCTTGAAGGAACTACGATTTGCGCAAAAGGTGGAGTGGGCGCCATTGCCGTGATTGCTGTGGCTGAACGCGGCCAGTTCTTGCATGCACCAGATACTTACATGGAAAAAATCGCCTGCGGACCTCAAGCTCGCGGTAAAATCTCTTTGGACGCTTCACCTGAAGAAAACATCAAAGCCGTGGCCAAAGCTTTGAATAAAGATGTGGCTGATGTCACTGTTGTGATCTTAGATCGCCCTCGTCATGAAAAATTAATTGGTGAAGTTCGTAAAGCCGGTGCACGCATTCGCTTGATTGGTGATGGTGATGTCTCTGCGGGAATTGCCCCTTGCTGGGATGAATCAGGTATCGATTTATTAATGGGTACCGGAGGTGCCCCCGAAGGAGTGATCACAGCCGCAGCATTAAAATGCCTTGGTGGTGATTTTCAAGGTCGCTTGAAATTTCGTAGCGATGAAGAGCGCACAAGAGCACAAAAGATGGGAATCAAAGATCTCGATAAAGTTTATCGTCTTGAAGAGTTAGCTCAAGGTTCTGTTATGTTTTGCGCAACAGGAGTCACCGACGGTCCTTTGCTTAAAGGCGTTCGCGCTTTACCAGGCCACAGAGCGCAAACTCATTCGATTGTGATGAGATCGGCCACCGGTACCGTTCGCAGAGTCGAAGCCGAACACAATTTTCAAATTAAGAAGTCGTGGAATTAATCGATGGCTCAAGTCGAGGTGAAATGTTTTGAGTGCGGAACCATTGCTACCTTCACGGATCGAGTTGGAATTCGCGAAGAGTGCTCGAAGTGCCGTGCCGATTTGCATGTTTGCAAGACTTGCCGATTTTACGACAAATCTGTTTACAACGAGTGCCGCGAAACACAGGCCGATGTGATTTTAGAAAAAACGAGGGCCAACCGCTGTGATTACTATCAACCATCTGTTGGCGGCGATGGCGGTCCGAAGAAAGAAGATCTACTAAGCGCTGCTGAAGCACTATTTAAGAAAAAATAAAGGGGAGTTTATAAATGACATGGATTGAGTTGTTTATTTTATCAGTTGTCGAGGGAATCACCGAATACATTCCCGTTTCTTCAACAGGTCATATGGTTCTTGTCGCCGACTGGTTTCATATGACAGAAGATCCGTGGACTCAGTTTTTCGTTGTGACTTTGCAACTTGGCGCCATTCTCGCCGTCTTTGTCGATTACTCAAAAGATTTTTTTGTTGTTGAGCACTTGAAGAAAATTGCAGTGGCTTTTATCCCGACGGCCATCGTTGGATTTTTATTAAAAGACAAAGTGGATCAATGGTTAGCCAACCCTTTGATTGTGGTTTACTCGCTTCTTGTTGGCGGTATCGTTATGGTGCTGATGCCGCGCTTTTTAGAAAAAGATAAGGGCGTTGATGGCTGGGACCAAATCACATACAAACAATGTTTACTCATTGGCCTTGCTCAGTGCTTGGCCATGGTTCCTGGTGTGTCGCGATCGGCGGCAACGATTTTAGGTGGATGGACTTTTGGTTTAACTTTATCCAATGCGGCTCGTTTTTCTTTTTTATTGGCCATCCCCACTCTTGGCGGAGCTTTTTTTCTCAAGTTTATTAAAAACTTTCATATGCTTGAAATTGAACATGTGAAAATGATTTTGGTCGGAAATCTTATTACTTTTGTAATTGGATTTTTGTGCATTCGTTTTTTAATGGCTGTTATTCGCAAAATCGGTCTTGTGCCTTTTGGTATCTACCGCGTGATTTTGGCTATTATTTTATTACTTGTGATCTACTAGTTAGATCTTCTGCTTCTTTTCAACCCAAACAGCCATAGCCGCTGATACTAAGATAATGATGGCACCTAACCACTGAGTGCCCTTTAATCTTTCATCTAAAATCATAAATGAAAACATAAGGGCCATTGGTGATTCAATTAAGAATAAAAGACTTGAAACCATAGGACTTAATATTTTTTGCGCCCTCACTTGAAGAGCAAAAGCAAAAAGTGTTGAACCCAAAGACAATGAAATAAAGCTAAAAATGGAACGGTCATTCCAGGCCCCTTGAAAAGATGGCTGACCACTGATCAAAAGCCATATCCCAATCATCAATGAAGCAAAAGCAGACTGCCCATGATTAAACAAAAATGGCGAAGACACTTTCTTGCTATAGCGATCGACCCAAAGAATATGAAAGGCCCCTGCCCAAGCGGCAGCCACCGTCCATAGATCCCCAGGATTAAATTCACCGCCGCGATAATCCACAATCATTGCCGTGCCGATCAAAGCCACGAAAGCTAAGAACAACATGGCGATATTGGCTTTCTTATGCATCACCATATGCAAGAGCGGCACAATTAAAATATAAAGTGTTGTGATAAATCCTGATTTGGTTGGAGTGGTGTATTGCAAACCCACCGTCTGCATAAACAACATGGCTGAAAGAAAGAATCCTCCACCACAAAATGCCAGCCAATGATCTTTAATAAATTGTTTTTGGTCTTGGAGTTTAAAAAGGAAAAGACCAATTAAAAAAGCCACAAAAAATCGATAGAAAGTCAGCCCAATCGGAGTAAATGTATCAAAAGACCAAACCGTGGCCACAAACCCGAAGCCCCAAAAAACGGATGCTAAAACTAGCTCTGCCACCGCGCGATACATACTCATTGATACCCTCTTGCCTAGCTTCTATCTTGGGTCCTTTAGAACATCAAGGTCTGTCGATATATTTTACACCGCTGAATTGATTTCAGTGGCTTAATCACAATTTTGACATCACAAAATACCCGAGCTAAAACCACCGCCTATGTTATCCACTTTTATTTTTTCATTTCTTGTCTTAAATCTTTCTTATGCTGATTCAGTAGACAACCCTCTTTGGGGCTTTCGCTGTAATTCTCAAGACAACCAAACCACTGTCACCATTGCTCTTCAAAACAAAAAAGTTATTAGCATCACAGTTCTTCCTGAACTGGATGGACAAATCATGTCTTCTCGATCGACAACTTTGAATGAAAAAACAGAAGGTTATTATTCAGGCTTGTATCGCCCTCAGACAATTCATTATGAAATGATTTTTAAAATAGATGTCTCTGAAGTAAATGAAGTGCCAAAGATTTTAGAGGCAAGCCTTAAAGAAAACGGGATTGCCAGCACAGCTCTTAGCTGCTTGCCCGTTTTTCAAAAGCGTACAAATCAGATTATCAGTATGTAATTAAAGAAGCAGTCCCGTTAAGAACATAGAGGCTGCAGTGAAATAGATCACAAGTCCCGTCACGTCGACAACGGTCGCAACAAGAGGAGCAGAAGCACTAGCTGAATCCAGACCAAAGCGTTTGAAAATAAATGGTAGCATAGATCCAACCATTGATCCCCATAAGACCACTCCCACCAAACTAAATGCCACAGTGGATGCAATCATCATATGAGTTTTGGAATCAAGTTGGCCCGTATCTGGTGGCCAAATCATAATTCGAGCCCAGCCAATAAATCCTAAGATAAGACCAAGCGCCAAACCCGACATCAGCTCTCGAAAGAACACTCGCCACCAATCACGAAGTTGAATTTCTTCAAGAGCAAGGGCACGAATGATCAGCGTGGTTGCTTGAGAGCCCGAGTTACCACCGCTACTGATAATCAGTGGCACGAACAAGATAAGCAAAGCAGCTTTTGCAATTTCAGATTCGTAATGTGACATTGCAATGGTCGTAAACAACGAGCCTAAGAAAAGTAAAATCAGCCAACCAGCACGCTTACGAATCATCGTTAAAAAACTAGTTTTCCAATATGGCAAATCAAGGGCTTCCATACCACCAAGCTTTTGGATATCTTCAGTGGCTTCTTCAATAGCCACTTCAGCGATATCATCGTAAGTCACAACCCCTTGAATGCGGCGATCTTCATCTAAAACAGGAATCGCTGATAAATGATGTTGATTGAAAATACGGCTTAGCTCTTCTTGATCAAGAGACGCCGGCACCCAAATGTAATCGCGCTTCATAAGCTCTTCGAGTTTTTTTGTCGACGGCGACATCAGCAACTCTCGAAAAGAGATCACTCCAAGAAGATGATCATCACGATCCACAACGTAACTGTAATAAATGGTTTCTTCATGACGACTAAAGAACATACGAAGGTAACGAATGGCTTCTTCAACCAACATGTCTGGACGCAGTCTTACGAATCTTGGAGTCATCAGACCCCCAGCATCATCTTCAGCGTAAGCAAGAAGCCCACGCACTTCACGGCGTGTGTGCGCATCAAGCAAATCAAGGCTCGCCTCTTTGATTTCTACAGGCATATTTTGTAAAACGTCAGCAACGTCATCAAGAGCAAGAAGTCTCAACCATGAACGACGCTGGCCTGGCAAAAGGTCTTGGATAATTTCAGATTGATCAGCGGGCGACAAAGATAAAAATAAATCTTCGGCATCTTCGCGAGGCAGTTGATTAAACCTCTCGATTTTTTGCTCTCGACTTAAGGTGGGCCAATCTGCCCTCAGTTGCTCTAAATCCATGAAGCACCCTTGTTGCTGCAATTAAAATGTCGCTCTCTTACAATCGGTTTTTAATTGAATTCTCTCGAGAGGAAAAGGCTTTTTTATCGACCATGTCCTAAAAAAACCACACGAATGGTCTTGAGCAGGATCTTGATATCCAAAAGCAATCCAAAATTCTTGATATAGAAAAGATCATATTCAAGCTTTTCACGAGCATCTTCGATGCTCGCCCCGTAAGGGTAATTCACCTGAGCCCAGCCAGTAATCCCAGGATTCACCCAATGGCGAAGGTTGTAGAATGGAATTTCTTTTTCAAGCTCGGTGATAAATTCGGGGCGCTCTGGTCTTGGACCAATAAAACTCATCTCACCACGAAAGACATTGTACATTTGCGGCAATTCATCAAGACGAGTTTTTCTTAATAAATTTCCTAGTGGAGTGATCCGCGCATCATTCTTTTGTGCCCATTGCGCCCCATCTTTTTCGGCGTCCTTCACCATGGTTCGAAACTTCCAGATTTTATAACGATGACCTAATTTACCAACGCGAATTTGTGAAAAAAACAAAGGGCGACCTGATTCAATTAAAATCAAAATACCAACGATCAACATCGCTGGAAAAGTCAGCACCAAAAGCAACGATGAGAGCAATAAATCAAAGATCCGTTTCACGCGGGCCGAATAAGGACTGCCCGAAAAGGCTAAACTTTCAGCAGATAAAAACCAATCTGTAGTGAGATAATTCACCGGAAGTTTTTGCAATTCTAATTCGAAAAAATACGAAAGTTCCCAAACACTTTGCCCTTGCATACGAAGATCCACTAACTTTTCTTGAGCACTCTCTGGCCACCTTGAAATGGCCGTTGCTAAGATCAAAGCATGAGTGTTTTGCACCTTGTCTAGATCAGGAACGTCGTCAAACCACAAAACTTTTAAGCTCGGAAAAATCTTAGCCATTTTCTTTTGCACTTCTGACATTTGGCTTTGTTGAGCCAAAACAGCAAAGACCTTTTGGCCCTCGCGAACCTCTAAGGTCCGCGTCCAAAACCAGCGCATAAAATAAGATATTGTTCCGGCAAAAAGAAATCCTAAGCTAATAATGGTTCGACCATGAATACCGCTACGATCTTTATACATGAAGTAGTTAATTAAGATGACCACTCCCAAAGAAATAGCGGCGGCCACTAAAACTCGTAGTAAATACTTACGAACATTCACTTGGCGGTAATCGTAGCTACCCGAGATATAAAGGGTTGATATCCACACCAGGGCCATAACCCAAAAACCTCTAAGCTCGACAATCCCACCGTTGAATTGATCCAAGCGAAGAAAATAAGCCACTTCGAAAGCGATCGCTAAAAACAGCAGGTCTAATAGCATTATAAGAGATTGACCTCGTCGCATTATTCACTGACTCCTGGGTAATAATTGTTCATGATACACAGAAGATGCAAAGTAAACCACTGATCTCAATACTCACGCCGTGTCGCAATGCCAAAGCGACTTTATTGGAAACAGCACAAAGTGTTTTCAATCAAACCTACCCTCATTGGGAATGGCTGTTGGTCGATGATGGCTCTCAAGATGGAACAATCGAGCTCGTTCACGAATTGGCATCAAAAGACCCCCGAGTGAAGTTGGTTCGAAACCCCGTTGCGGGCTCTCCTGGTAAATCAAGACAGCTTGCCTTAAAGCAATCTATGGGTGACTGGTGCGCTTTTTTAGATGCCGATGATCTTTGGCTACCAAACAAACTTGAAGAACAGCTGAAGTTCAACTTAGAGAATAATTTTGATTTTACTTTTCATGGGTATCGTCGAATTTCGGTCGACGGCCAAAATGTGGGGCGCTATTTGTCGGCGCCTAAAAAGGTGGATTTAGCTGAGCTATTAAGCTGTAGACCTATTGGAAATTTAACCGTGATGATCAATAAAAATATTTTAAAAGGCCTTGAGTTTCCAAGCGACAACAATGAAGACTTAAGACTCTGGTTAAAAATTTTAAAGAAAGGTCATACAGCGTATTTCTTAGATAAAGATCTTGCCCGCTACCGGATTGTTCCTGGCTCTAGAGGGGCCAACAAGAAGCGAATGGCCCAAGATGTTTTGAATCTTTATTGGGCTGATAATGACCTGAACGTCTTTCAAAAATTCTTCTATTTTTCAAGATACGCCATTAGCAGCGTCCTTAAGTACTCCCGCTTCTAAAAGGTACCAAGTCCCTTTTCCGCCAATATAAATGGGTCTGAGAATTGCAAAACAATCAGATGGATTGATCCTTTGATTTAGGAGAAAAAATAACGCTTATGAAGCTGTCGTTTTTGCCATTTTTGGGCCTTTTACTAACAAGTTACGCATGGGCGAATCCCCAATGGGACAATGGCCAATCGAAGGACCAAACCTCGCAGGCATCACCTGTCCCAGCTTCTATTATGGATGCCCTACGCAAAGAATCGGATCGCTACTCAGGAACCTCTAAACGTATTTTGATGGCTAAAAATGTTCGTACCGGTAGCGGCGGCGGCGGCGGGATCGCCTGCTTTCCAAATGATGATGTAGTCGAAAAAGTCTTTGATTTAGGCTTGCAAAAAGTTATTCCAAGCCAAGCTCATCTTATTTCATGGCTGATTCCTTATGATGCCACTTGGTTTGATGAAAAAACACAGCGCAGAATGATTCGCGGTGATCTTAGCCCCTCTTATCCAAACGAATCCGCTGTGGATTACCTCAATCGCATTCTCGATAGCAACATTGCCAAAATTGATGCAGATGTGGCTTATAAACTCAAAGAACTTATCAATGGCCAAATCCATCCGCAAAGATGGCTTAAACGCGCAATGCTGCCAAGAATCGATGATAACGGAGCTATCGATCCGCAAGATCGCATGGCCAGCCATATTCGAACGCAGGTAAACAATATGTTTATAAAAGTGGATCATCCAGGATGCCCGGCAGCTTGGTATGTGCAATTGGCCATTCGTTATCAATTTCTTGATGCCCCTTATGAAGGACTAACAGTGATTGATTCAGATCCTTATTTACTTGCAGTGATGCGCAACACGAATGCGCCCCTCAATCCACAAAGTCCTCTTTCAGCGACAGTGACTGAAGCTTTGTTGATTCTTCACGAAGCTCTTTATTACGCTCTTATGAAAAAACATTTTTACGATTCAAGTATCGTTATGAAGGTCTCAGGACACTTGTTGTCCACAAATCCGAAACAGTTAAGGCAAACGGTGCCTCATTTAGCAAAACTTCTTTAGGAAGTTTTTGTCCACGGGAATAAATCAAAATTAATTTGATAGACTTCTTCGCCTTGAGGACTGTTGTCCAAAAGCTTTTCGACCTTTTTCATAAGGTCTAAATACATCTCTTGAATTTGCCCTTTGATTTCGTGTTCTGCAGAAAAAGTCAGACTATAGACAAATCGACTTTCCGGATTGAGTTTTACGATTTGATCGGCGGATTTAAAGCGAAACAATTGCTGATGAGGCTTACAATAAAGTGATTTTACATCCAAATGAAGCGCATATCTTAAAATATTGACCTTCGAACCAAGCCTTGCATAGTCAATAATTTTGATGCTCTTTAAGCGCTCTAAAATCGTATTTAACTGCTCAGGCGAAAGCTGCAGCGCCGTCGTTAGCAAATTGGGATTGGCGGCGTATTTAGGAACCGCTAAAGCCGCATGAACGATCAAATTCATAGGATCAAGGTAATACTCACTTAGATCTTCTTTTGCTTCTGGAGTTTCCACCATCGCAGTTGTGTGCAACTTTAACTGACGCTGCTCTTCTTGGCGCTTACGCATTTCAGCCACGATCTTTTTCTTACGAGTGTGCAAACCTGTTCTTGCGTAGTCGTAAAGCAAGCGGAAATAACTGGATTCGCCTTCAGCTAAGCCTAAGAATTCTAAGGTCAGATAAAATTGATCCTCACTTAAGTGAGCATTGCCGCCGAGAACTTTCGACACAAAAGTTTTTTGTACCCCAATAACCTCAGCATAAGAGGCAAAACTCACCGATGAATCTGTGCGCTTTTTTTCACCTAGAATTTCTCTGAGGGCTTTACGATAATCGTTATGCTGATAAAGACTCATAAACATCCTATCGGTTTGGAAACGACCCCTCTAAAATAAAAGGTTTCCTTTTCGGAAACCTTTTAAATCCCCTCCTGGACGTATGTCCCAGATTAATTATTGTCTTTTTTCATGGTGCAATTTAAGCGACTTATAACTGGACTGCCTGCTGGATCAAGAATTTTATAATTAACCTTGGCTTCAAACTTCCAAACATCTGAAGTTCCATTTTTTGATGACACCATGGTGTCCGGCACAGCATAAAGCTGAAGAAATCCTTGGCCACCTTTTAGATAAGCTGTCATTGCCCAAAGCTTGATACTTAAATCTTGTTCGACATTAAAAGTAACATTCTCAACAGTTGAGCTTTTTCGAGTACTTTGGTCATAAACAAGGTAAGAATAAAGATTCACGATCTGATCTGGTTTTCCACCTTTAGTAAAAGTCAAGGAGAGCTCTTGATAGTCCCCTGGTACGCCACCTTTAATAATAATAAAAGGTGCAACTTTAGAGTAACATTCTATCTGTGCTAAACTGGCCGACGCCCATGTCTCTTGACTTAAAAACACTGCCGAAGCGGCAATCATTAAACTTAATATTTTTGTTTTCATACACATTTCCTTTTAAATGGTTGGCTCGCAGCTAAGGGTCACTTCATTTGATTTATCTTTGTTAAAATAAGTAAAGATCGGACTGTAAACTTTATTGATGTCTTGTAAGCTTGAGCGAGTGAATGCCACTCTCAAAATTGGCGGTGATTCATTGTTATTCAAAGCAACCTTGTGCAAACTCGCCCAATAAAGATCTTTGTTGCCTTTAGGGTCCGATGTATTCCACACTTGAACAAGAAATTCATCTGAGTAGGCCACAAGCACATCACCTGCACCCATCTTTAGCATCAATGCTTGATTGGTACCTAAGAAAGCGGAACAGGTAATCCCGCCGGCGGCATGGGCTGATTGAGTCAGTGCTAATCCTAAAATCATTGCTAATAGTGTTTTCATATTATTGATCCAATAAACTTGTTAAAGATGGGAGAGCTTTATCTTGAAAGCATCTGGCTAAATCGAGAGATTGATAAGTTATTACCGAAGCGAAAGGAGAGTCATAATCTGGCGACTTCGGAAAAATCTCCAGCCGAGCACAACCGCAAAAAACTTGGACCGGATCAGGATCAGTCCCTGAAACCACATGAGTTTTTGGAGTTTTAACTAACCCATTGGTTCCATCGTAAAATGTACTCAGAGTTGGCGATGCAAGAATATAGCGTCCAATGGAGTCCGTTAACCAGATAATCCCGTGATTATTAACAATCCAGCCGCAAGAATTCGCCATTGCTGACGAGGCAAAGATCGTTAAAAGAAAAGCTGTTACTAATTTCATATATCACCTCTAGATTACAAAATTGTTTTTGCCATAATGCGTTATTAGAGGGTGATCCGCTATGAATTTGAATTCAATTTTAAGTCCGAAGTTTCCTTTAAGGAAACTTCTAAAGATAAGCCCTAGTACTGTCTGACGAACTCGGCACGGCAGGGGCTAGCGTAGACTGTGGCACGGTCCCCGCGAAAGCTATAAGCTTGAACCTTAGGGATACAGCTTGAATTAGCACAAGAATAAACAGTCAATGTGTCCCCCACCAATCCACAGCGATCAAGAGAACTAGGTAAAGTTGAAACCCCTGTCGACATAGGGCCCGAAGTAATCAAATAGTTTGTATAGGTGTAAGGGCGATACTCGACATTGAATTCAACAGAGAGTTTATCCCCGAAAAAGCCACGACAGGTGTAGCTAACCATCTGATACTTACCAACAAAGTTTTGCAAAGCACTGCAAGCATGATCCGCCGAAGCCATCGAAGCGCTTAAGAAAGTAAGGGCGAGAATAATTGTTTTCATTAAAAACTCCTTCTGATGCTGAAGTTCATAGCAAGAGCACCTCATCATGTCCAGAACTGGAACAAGCTTTGCTATCTATAAAGACGAATAAATTTAAAGCTTCGTTGAATTTTTTTTGAAATTTTTGCGCGGCTAAAACGAACAAACGAAAGGTTGAAAGTGAAATTACTCCTCGTAATCTTAATGGGATTTTGGATTGCCTCTGTCGCCCTTGCTGAAGAAACACAATTACCGCCTGATCCTGAAGTGACTTTTGAAAAAGCCAAATACAAATGTGAAAATTATAGTTTTGAATCCCCGCATCCAGAAAAAGTAACCGAGCCAAAAGCATGGCTTACAAAAATTGAACTTGTTCACCCTGAAGGCAAGTCATTGATGATACCAAAAATGACTCGAAATCGCGGTGCTATCGGCCCCACGGGATCTTGGAGGTTCTGGGACTGGATGGATTCTCTTCATGTCTACACCGAGGTCGATAAAGAAAAAAAGCATCCTTATTATGTGATTCAGATTCTTTCGATCAAAGAGGCTTACGTTTTAAAATATGAAGAAAGTGGCGAGTATCAAATGACAGCTTGTCAGCCAACTCTTTGAGCGACGAACTCGCCTTTCAAAGTGCAAGCCACTCCCTGAGAGGTGCGAATTTCTGAAGTTAAATTTAAACGTGCCAAACCTTTTTTCTCGAAAGCTTTGATAAAACTTTCGAAAGTATTTTCATCTGGCGCTTTGCACATTGCACGCAAATCTTCGTGAACCGGCATATGGTATTCGGCTTCGCTGCTTTTTAATAGGACATGAACTTTGTGTCCTCGCCTATCGAGCTCTTGAAAAATCCAAGTGTAGCCAGCCAAAATGGCAACGGCCGCAAGGCTACCGCCAAAAGCTGTTCCAAGATGGTTGTGATTTAACTCTAGAGGACAAATCAACTCGACTTGATCGTGATCGGCCTTAACAACCTTCACTCCAAAAGCTTTGGTAATAGGAATCTGCTGCTTCAAAAAATTCTCAAGATCTTGATTGGTCATGCGTCCAAATCTACGCGAACCATTTCTTTCACAAGATCATTAAAACTCGTCGTTGCTTTCCAGCCCAGTTTTTCACGTGCCTTTGTTGCATCTCCGACCAATGTTTCAACTTCGGCTGGTCTGAAATAACGAGGATCCACAGCCACAATGGTTTTTCCAGTTTTCTTATCAATTCCGATTTCTTTTTCGTCTTTACCTTCAAACTGAATGTCCATGCCGAGCTCAAGACCCGCCAAGTAAACAAACTCTTTCACCGAATGCTGCTCGCCTGTCGCAATCACAAAGTCTTCAGGCTTATCTTGCTGAAGCATCAGCCACATCGCCTCAACGTAATCACGGGCATGGCCCCAATCGCGACGTGCATTTAAATTTCCTAAATACAAACATTCTTCTTCACCACGCTTGATCGCGCAAAGACCACGAGTGATTTTTCTTGTCACAAAGGTTTCACCGCGAAGTGGTGATTCGTGATTGAACAAAATTCCATTGCAAGCGTAAATCCCATAAGACTCGCGGTAATTCACCGTGATCCAATAGCCATAAAGCTTCGCCACGCCATAAGGGGATCTCGGGTAAAATGGAGTGCTCTCTCGCTGAGGGATTTCTTGCACCAAACCATAAAGCTCTGATGTCGACGCCTGATAGAATTTTGTTTTCTTCTCAAGACCTAAAATACGAATGGCTTCAAGCAAACGCAAAGTCCCTAAAGCATCCGAGTTGGCTGTGTACTCAGGCTCTTCAAACGAAACTTGCACATGACTTTGCGCTGCTAAATTGTAAATCTCGTCGGGCTGAACCTGCTGTATGATGCGAAGAAGTGAACTTGAATCCGTCATATCCCCGTGATGCAAAATAAAATTGCGATCACCATCATGATGAGGATCTTGATACAAATGATCAATACGTTGAGTGTTGAACAAAGAGGTTCTACGTTTCACTCCATGAACCTCGTAGTTCTTTTTCAACAGAAATTCTGATAAGTAAGCACCGTCTTGACCGGTCACTCCTGTAATCAATGCCACCTTACGCTTGGACATGATTGTTCCCTTCTTGCTTTTTTAATTCGTAATATCCGCGAATAGCTTCTTTGAGACCTTCTTTTAAGTCCCACTTCGCAGACCAACCTAGATTTTTAATTTTCGAACTATCTAACAATTTACGAGGCGTGCCGTCTGGATACTTCGTATTGAATACGATTTCTCCAGTGAACCCCATCTCGTCTGCAATTAACTTTGCTAAATCTTTAATTGCAATATCATCGCCATAACCAACATTGATCCAATCCGGAAGTTTTTCTTCGCTGGCTTTTTCCATTAAAAACAAACAAGCTTCGGCTAAGTCATCGACGTACAAAAATTCTCGCTTTGGAGTGCCCGTCCCCCAAACCTCAAAAGTCTTTTCACCAGACTTCACTGTTTTGTCCATTCGCTGAATCAATCCCGGAATCACATGAGAATTCATCGGATGATAATTGTCGCCCGGACCATAAAGATTGGTCGGCATCACCGAAAAATAGTTTTTACCAAACTGACGACGGATACTTTCGGCCATTTTCAATCCAGAAATTTTGGCAATAGCATATGGTTCGTTCGTTGGTTCTAAAGACGACGTTAACAAAGATTCTTCTTTGATCGGTTGATCAGCAAACTTTGGATAGATGCACGAACTACCCATAAACAAAAACTGCTCAACTTGAGCTTCAAGGGCCGCATAAAAACAATTCGTCTGCATCAATGTGTTCTGCATAATAAAATCGGCGCGATATTCGTTGTTCGCAAATATTCCACCAACCTTAGCCGCACACATAAAAACATGCTGAGGTTTTTGCTTTTTAAAATAATCAGAGACTTGGCTTTGATTACAAAGATCGAGCTCGCTGTGAGTGGGTGCAAAAATAGATTCAAATTGATTTTTCTTAAGCGCACGAACGATGGACGATCCCACCATCCCTCTTGCGCCTAATACTAAAATTCGATCCGTTTTGTGCATAACCAACCTATGAAACGCTCTATTAAACGTCCCAAACTAGTCGATATGCAGTCATTTAGGTATTAAAAATTTTAGAGCGAATCAGGTTCTTCAGAAACACTTTTAGACGGAATTGCCATACCGACGGCTGACCGAAGTGCTTACGAATAATGTCCTCGATTTCTTGATCACGTTGACGATAACGACTGACGCTGTAGCCATTATTGTCGTAGTAAACGTAGTTGTTTTGCGCAACGTCATAAAAGTCTAAATCCGACGTATATCCATGGCGAACAAAGAAATCATAGTCCGAAGCTACTTTATATTGCAGATCATAGAGCAAACCCTTGTTTTCAAAGACAATACCCTGGTGGCAATTGGGCAATCCCTGACTGATCGCCTTGATTTTTAAGCGACTACGAAAACGCCCAAGGCGCATCGTTTCTACAGGTAAAAAACCTGGTGCTGATTGAATTTTTGGAGTGATCTCTCCAACAAAAATATCCCCGGCATTTAGAAAAAGAATCCCATCACCGGAGGCCATTTTAAGCCCCTTATTCATTGCATCATAAATGCCTTGATCGGGTTCAGAAACCCATTTGCTGACAAGAGGATTCGAAGTTATGGCCTCTTTCGTTCCATCAGTAGAACTGCCGTCGACGACGATCCACTCGATACGAGAGTCACCCTGCTGCTTTATGCATTCAGCTGTAGCCTGGAAGGCCGACAAGCAATTTCTTGTCACTGTGATGATGGAAAGTGTACTAATTCTCACAAGAGTTTTACACTAGCTTTATATTCTGCAATTAGCAACTTGAGCGGAGATTTTTCATGCCCAGCCCCATCGTTCTATTCGCCTATAATCGTCTCGATCATTTGCAAAGAACCATCGAGGGCCTACTTAAGAATAAGCTGGTCGAAGACTCCCCGCTTTTTGTGTTTTCCGATGGCCCAAAAAATGATCAGGATGCTCGAGAAATTAAGAAAATTCGAGACTATGTTTCATCTATAAAAGGCTTTAAAAGCATTGAACTGATCGCATCGCCATCCAACAAAGGCTTAGCCAATTCAATTATTCAAGGGGTCACTGAAGTACTTAAAAACCATCCTCATTGTATCGTTATGGAGGACGACTTACTCACTCACCCCCGCTATCTCGAATACATGAATTTCTATTTAGAGAAGTTAGCAGACAATAAGTCCGTGGCTTCAATCCATGGATACGTTGACGACGTCATGGACCTACCCGACTTTTTCTTTTTAAGAGGAGCAGATTGCTGGGGATGGGCCACCTGGAGTGACCGCTGGAAACTCTTCGAACCAAGCGGCATCAAATTACTTGGGGATATCCAAAAACAAGGTTTAGAAAAACAATTTGATCGCAACAACTCTTATCCATTTTTAAAAATGCTTAAAAACCAGGTCGTCGGTAAAAATAACTCTTGGGCCATTCGCTGGCATGCCTCTGCTTTCTTAGCGAACAAATTGACTCTTTATCCTGGCAAAAGCTTAGTGCAAAACATTGGCCTTGATGGCTCAGGCACACATTGTGATGCAGATGATCTTGCCTTAAAAGACTTCAGTACTCAAAAACTGGATCTTCGATGGCCAATAGATATTTTTGAAAACAAAGAAGCCGAAAAACAAATTGAACTTTATTATAAAAATAAAAGAAGGCCTTTGCTTGTGCGTGCTCTGATGAAAATTTTAAAAAAATTTTAATCAGATCTTTTACATTGGATTTAAACGATTTATATGATCAGAGTAAATAAGTTATGAATTGGAAAATAAAATCTCTAATCCAAAACAGCATTGCGCTGCTACCAAATCCTTTGGCTAATTCACTTTATTTTAAGATGCAAAGGCGCTTTGGTGGACTTAAGAATCTAGATCCTCTGTATTGGATTCGCGCAGCACAAGATATTGTCACAGTTATTCTAGAACAAGGCGGCCGTCCCGATGGTAAAGTTTTTTTTGAGGTTGGCACCGGTCGAGCCCCTATTTTGCCACTTGCGTACTGGCTGATGGGCGCTGAAAAAGTATTCACTGTGGATCTAAACCCCTATTTAAAAGCAGAGATTCTTGCAGAAAGCCTAAACCTCCTTTGTCAGAAGAAAACTGAGGTTGAGGATATACTAAAGGATAATTTAAAGAAAGAACGCCTCTATCAATTAATCGAGATGATGGATCATCCATTTGATATCCAAAAGTTTTTTAACCTCACTCGAATCACCTACTGGGCACCAGCAGATGCAAGAAATATCGACATATCAGACAAAAGTATCGATTTTCACACCTCATTTACCGTTCTAGAGCATATCCCAGAAAAAGACATTATCGCTATTCTAAAGGAAGGCAGTCGTCTACTTAAAGACGATGGTCTCTTTGTTCATCTCGTTGATTACTCGGATCACTTCGCGCATTCTGATAACGAGATTAGTCCAATCAATTTTCTCCGTTACTCTGATAGTGTTTGGAATTTTTATGCTGGCAATCGGTTTATGTATATGAACCGCCTAAGACATGATGATTACGTAGGTATATTTCAAAAAATTTCTACCCCATTAAAAATCACGCACGAAGCAGATCAAGTCGTTTTGAATTTGCTAAAATCAGGCAAGTTACCAATAAATAAAAAATTCAGCAGCAAGCCTATCGACACTCTAGCAATTACACACTCTATGATTGTTGCTAAAAAATAACCTTAAGTTTATTTTCTTAATAAAAATAACCCTTGAAAAATCACTGGAAAATCATCGCAGCGATCAAGGGACTCTGACTCAAAAACCAACTGATACTGAGGCTTCAACAAATCAAGAACATCTTGTTTCCTGAAAAACCAGCACGGATAGCTCGCCTCATAAATACTCGCAGGAATTTTTTGAATCGAAACAAATGAAGACTGATCGTTTTGCAAATAAGGGGTCCGATCAATATACACTCCATAAAATGGATACTTTTTTAAAATATCCGAGATAAAATCAAAGGGGTTTTCTAAATAATGAATCACTGCGGACAGCACCAAAATCTGTTTTTTATTTGGATCAAACGCCTGCTCGATTGTTTCATAAAAACTAAGCTGATCGGCTTTGATATTTCTCTTTGCCCAGTCCACATAATGAGGTTGCTCGACAATTTTCCACTGACGCTTTGGGTTTTTCTTAATCCAAGCTAAATTTTTAAAATAAAGACTGCCGAGTGATCCACCAAAATCAATAATGTCCACAACCTCATTCTGCAAAACTTCAGCATAACTTAAGGCTGTTAGAATTTCGAAAGACCAAGTCTGATCATTAAATAAGACCGAATCTCTTTCGTATCGAGCTCGACCGCTCATTACCTCTTGGGCCGCCTGAGTCGTCTTTTTAAAGATTTCTTTGTCGTCGTAGCCTTTGGAAAGTTTAGAAGCTTCTTCCCATGAAGAGTATGGGCCACTCCAGCGCACACCTCTTTTTAAAAGATGTCTGCCGATTTTTTTAATTTGTTTAAAAACTAATGCTGCTTCCATAACTCAATATACCACTGAATTGTTTGTTTTAGTCCCTCTTGCCAACTTTTTACCTTTGGCTGCCACCCAAGCTCTGTTGAAATCTTATGCGGATTGATCGCGTAACGGAAATCATGCCCCAAACGATCTTCTACATAACCGATTAAAGATTTTGGCTTGTTCAATTGATCCAAAATAAACTCTACAATCTCAATGTTGCGTGCTTCTTGACCGCTGCCAATATTGTACACTTCGCCAGCTCTGCCTTTTTGAAATACGGCCCATAAAGCTTCGTTGTGATCATGCACATGAATCCATTCGCGAATATTGCGACCATTGCCATAAACAGGCAGTTTTTCATCTTTTAATGCACGCTGAATCATCAATGGAATAAGTTTTTCTGCATTCTGAAAAGGTCCGTAGTTATTTGAACAACGGGTGATCATAATCGGCAGACCAAACGTCTTATAGTAAGAATTCACCAGCAGATCTGACGATGCCTTACTCGCGCTGTACGGACTATTTGGCTTAAGCAGATGAGCTTCTGTAAAAGCCGGATCACCTTCCTTTAAAGATCCGTACACCTCGTCTGTGCTAACATGTAAAAAATTAAAGCTCTTGTTTTTTTCGAAAGTTTTTAACGAGCTATTCAGCAGATTCATTGTACCAAGAACATTGGTCTCAACAAACACATTGGGATTTTCAATCGAGCGGTCCACGTGAGACTCAGCCGCGAAATGAATCACAGCATCCATTTGATTTTCAGCAAATAGGCTTTGCACTTTTTTAGTGTCACGAATATCGCCATGAACAAATTCAATTTGACCTTTTTTAAGAGACGGCTCAATGCGCTTTAAGTCACCCGCATAAGTTAAGGCATCTAAAATTATAAAACGATTGCTTGTTTCTTTCGTTGCTATTTGATTAATAAAATTAGAACCAATAAACCCAGCCGCCCCAGTGACTAAAATATTTTTCACAAGCCACCCACTTCGCCTGTTATCTCTTTGGCAATCTCGATTAAATAATTTTTATAGTCCGAGTTTGGATAACTTTTAACCAGCTGATTGTACTCGGCAGGATTGATAAACTTCATGCGAAGGGCAATCTCTTCTAAACATGCCACTTTCAAGCCCTGTCTTTGTTCGATAGCAGCAATAAACTGATTGGCCTCAAGCAAAGACTGCGGAGTGCCCGTATCAAGCCATGCGACGCCTCTTGTGATAGGCTCGGTAAACAAATGTTTTTCTGCCAAATAGACCTTCATTAAGTCGACAATTTCAGTTTCACCACGAGACGATGGCTTTAAGTTCTTTGCCTTCTTAGCAACAGAAGAATCGAAGATATAAAGTCCCGGAATAGCATAACGAGACTTTGGCGCCTTTGGTTTTTCTTCAAGACTGAGAACTTCATTGTTTTTTCCAAACTCAACCACACCATAACGAGTGGGGTCAGCAACAGGGTACGCAAAAATAGTTCCCATTTCAGGCTGCGGTCTTTTTTCGTGCCTCACCAAGGCTTGCCTAAAGAATTCAATGTCACCGTAAAAAATATTATCACCCAAAATCAAAGTGACAGAATCGTCACCAATAAAATCAGCACCCAAATTGAAAGCCTCAGGCAAACCATTTGGTTTTTCTTGAGTGACAAACTCTATTTTCATCCCAAGCTTAGAACCATCACCTAAGATTTTCTTAAAGTGTTCTAGCTGATCTGGGGCCGTAATAATCAAAGTTTCTTTGATCCCACCAAGCATCAATAAACTTAAAGGATAATAAATCATGGGCTTGTCATAAACAGTCAGTAACTGCTTGGACACCACCTGAGTTAACGGAAAAAGTCTTTGGCCCGCACCGCCCGCTAAAATAATCCCTTTCATGCTTTATTCCCTTCAATAAACTCGCGAATTTTTCCACTGATTCGCATCACGTCTTCAGTGGTGTGAAAAGAAGAAATCGGTAAACTTAAAGTCGTTTGATGGATTTCTTCAGAAATTGGATAAGTGCCTTTTAAAATATTCTTGTAAGCTGGTTGATGATGAGGCGGTGTTGGATAGTGAATATCTGTCTTAATCCCTTGCTCTAGCAAAACGGCCTTTAAAGCATCACGCTTTTTTAAACGAATATTAAAAATATGATAAACATCGTCATACTTTTCATTCACCTGAGGACAAATCACTAGGTCTTTTAATTGCTCATGGTAAACTTTTGCCAAAGTTTTCTTGTGCATATTCATTTTACCAAGTGAAGCGAGCTTGATTCTTAAGAAAGCGGCCTGAAGCTCGTCAAGACGAGAGTTTGTACCAATCAATTCATTTTGATAACGAACTTTAGAACCGTAGTTTCTTAATTTCTGAATTTTCTCTGCCAGCTGTGGACTGTCCGTCGTCACGGCGCCAGCATCACCCAAAGCCCCTAAGTTTTTGGTTGGATAAAAACTAAACGCGCTTAAGTCACCAAAAGTCCCTGTCATTTTTTTATCAAAGCGGGCTCCATGGGATTGGGCGCAATCCTCAATTAAAAACAAACCATGCTCTTTGCAAAAAGCGGTGATCTCATCCATAGCACAAGCTTTTCCGTATAAGTGCACGATCATTATAGCTTTTGTGTTTTTAGTCAGAGCTGCTTTTAGTTTTTTAGGATCAATGTTGTAAGTTTCAATGTCAGGCTCGACAAGAACAGGTTTATGGCCAGCCCTTAAGATCGACATGATCGTTGCAATGTATGTGTTTGCTGGAACTAAAACTTCACTACCCGGAGGTAAATCCAAAGCTTCTAAAGATAAGATCAAAGCATCCAGACCGTTAGCCACACCAATACAATGTTTACTGCCAATATAACTTGCAAACTCAGTTTCAAAGCCCGACACCTGCTTACCTAAAACATACCAACCCGAATCCAAGAAGCTGCGAAACGCCGCCTCGAAGTCTTTTTCATATGGCTGATTGGCTTTTTTTAAATTTTCATACTCAATCAGGTCGTTCATAAAAATAATCCTTAGGGTCGTATTTAGTCGATGCAAATACCATCACCACTGTGTTTTCAGAAAAATCTTTTAATAAGTGCCACTCACCAGGCTCAAGTAGCAAACCTTTACCTGGATCTTCTAGCTTCACAGTACGATGACCATCATTTTTAGAGACAATCTCGATAAGACAGCCCCCAGCAACAACCAAAAGAACCATTTGTGTTTTAAAATGACCATGACCACCCCGCATGGATTTCACATCGTACATGTAAAACACACGCTTGATGGTGAACGGAATTTGGCCGTCGATCACTCCGAGACTGCCTCTTTCATCTTTATGCTGGGGTATATCAATCCATTTCATAAATTTCGCTTACCAAAGTAGATTCAAATCTCCCATGGTAAATAGTCTTTTGGACCATCGCGCCATGGATTTGAAAGTGGGATATTGAAGCCAATCGTTTTGAGAGTCTTTCGGAAGCTCTTTTTTAATTCTCTCAAGATGCTCAATATAGGGTTTATAAATATTGTTTTTTACCTGGGAACCCAGTCGATAAGAGCTTAAATCCGACAATCCCCAATGATAAAATTTAAAATCATGAAAGTGATAAAAGGTCACAGGTGCTTTTTCACTGGTGTAAAGATCTTGGTAGTTCGTTCCATTGATATGAAGTCTAGAAGCATTCCAAGGCGCAACACCAAAACCAATTTCTGGACAAACCAATACCCCAGGCTTTGCTGGCCAAGCATCTAAATATTTTTGATCCCCAAACTTTCCATTTTCATGACGAGCGAAACACCAATCGACACATTGCCCGCGCCACTCTTCTAAAATCTTTCGACCATTTTCAGAGTTTTTAATAAACACATACTGCACACAAAAAACACCTGATGCATCAGACTGATCATACTTTTTTGCGTAATTATGAGCCGTAATCATAACATCTTTATCGAGAGTCCATTGCTTTGTTTTTTCAACAGGGCTACTAAAGAAATAGCAATCTGCATCCACGTAGATCGCATGATCCATATTCATTTCATTTAAACAGTAATCCAATGTTCGTGGAGTGAGAGTCCAGCAATACTCGCCAAAACTTCTTTGCGTTTTTAATTTTCGATACTCATCTGTTTCTAAATTCGAAAGCGGCATCACCTGAATTTTATTTTTAAATTTCGAATAGAGAAAGCCAGTTGTTGCAGCATCCATAGCAAAAACCACGATTTGGGCCATGCTGTCTTGATGAAGCAAAGACTCAATCATGGCCGTGCCGCGTGCTAAATATCGACTGTTAAACAACGTGCAATAGTTCATAAGAAGCGCTCATGCTCTTTTTTATCAATAAAAAAGCAGCTCCAGAAACTTCGGCCGTGAAATTCGTAGCCCGCCTCTTTCATAATTTTATAAGAATTTGAATTGATAACTTCTTCAATATTTTTAGCAAAAATCTCTACAACGACGATCTGTGGCCGATACTTCTGCCAATCATTGCTCGCCAAAACCTCTTCATCAAAACCTTCTACATCGACAGACATAAAATGAATGGTCTTAGGTAAAAACTCATGATTTTTTTCAAAAATATTTTTAAGGCTCATTACAGGAATTTCTAATGTACGTGCCAACTTAAAACCTTCTTTGATTCTTTTGCTATAAACTTCTTCAGAAAAAGTATTCAGCGCAGACTCTTCGAATTGATAAAATTTAAGTGGCTCATTTTGTTTTCCAACGCCCATTTGCAAGTGACGATCACGACTACGAAATTGCTGAAATAACTTTGCCACATCAGGATTTGGATCAATAGTTAACCCTTTCCACCCTTTTTCATAAAATAACGCTGTATTTGAAAAACGAAAAGGATGGTGGGCTCCAACTTCAATATAAAAACCATCTTTTTGATTTTCAAAAAAACGATTCAAAACACGATCTTCGCCCTCTTGGGAAAAACTTTGATTGCAGTAACGATTTAAAAATATTTTTAAATACTCTTTAGCTTTTTGCATTCATCTTCCCTAAATCCAAAACATGATCAGCAAGAACCAATAGCGATTGCCGATGAGTCACAACAAGCATGGTCATTTTACCTTTTAATGTCTCAAGCTTCGCCACCAAGCTGTTTTCTGTGTCCATATCTAAATTTGCCGTAGCTTCATCAAGAACTAAAATAGATGGATTTCTTAAGAGGGCTCGAGCTAAAGCAATTCTTTGCTTTTGACCTGAAGACAACCCTTCACCCTGATAAGTGATGTGATGGCCAAGCCCATCTCTAAATTGATGAACAAACTTTCCTTCAACTTGCTCTAAGACATCAAATAACTTCTCGTCATTTACTTTTTCGTGAAGTCCATAAAGCAAATTATCACGAATACTTCCCGTAACCAAAAAGGGATCCGGCCCAACATAAGCAATTTTCTTAAAGTAGTCTTTCTTTACACTTTCAACGTCATGAAGACCAAAAGTGCCATCCTCAATTAATACTTGTCCGCTTTGTGGTTTTAATTGCCCCAAAATCAATGAAAGAAGCGTTGATTTACCCGAGCCCGAAGGGCCAATAATAACAAAACAAGAGCCCTTAGAGATTTTAAAATTTAAGTTATGAAAAATGTTTTTTTCAGCATTGGCATAGGAAAAATTAAGATTCTTAATATCAATGCCAAGATCAGAAGTTTTAAGCGTCGTGGACGCTGTGCCCTCTATTTCAGACACAGGATTATAAACACCATCATGGGCATTTACCGACCACCAACGAGCCGATTCATTTAAACTAGGATAGTAAAATGAAAAATTACTTAGAGCCCCAACAAACACCGACATACACTGTAAAAATCGAAAGAAAATATAAAAGTACGAGATCAATAAGCTTGGCGACACAGATTGCTGCTTCATCTGCAAAACAACAATCACAATCACCATAATACCTAAAACCTGAGGAGCAATCCCCGTTAGTCCTGACATCTTATAAAAAGAAATGTATTTTTCTTTTGTTCCATCAATGTCTGTTGATAGCTGTTGCTGCTCGACTTTATCTAAACCGTACAAACGAAGAAAAATAAGGTTCTTCATCCCAGTAAATAATCTTGCGTTGATGTTTTTTACATCTTCATTCACCTGAGTTCCCTGATTTTTAATTTTACTATTAAAATGTTTAATAGGAAGACCGATGATCAACAAAACCAGTAAAGAGATCAGTGTTGGACCTGGCAAAAAGTAAATCAATGCACAGATCATACAAAAAGCCGTGGCAGCAGCGGCTAAAGCGATCTGCAGCTGAAGAATGGCGACTCCACCATTAAAGAAGTAATCACCAAAATAAGACATCACCTGACCCGGCTCAGGTGAAACATTGCCAAAAGCCCAATTCAGCATTCTTTTTCTTTGTTTAATAATAAAACGAAAACAGCCGGCATACTGTAAAACGTTTTGAAGCCATTGAAGACTTGCCCTCATGATAACGACAAGAACAAGAGCCACCATCACTTCGATAGCACCAAAAGAGTTCAGTTTTAAAAAAGCAGGAAAGTTGTCCGTATTCAATTGTGATAAGCCGATAACCGAGAAAAACATCTGCAAAACAACAGCAAAAGTAGATTCAATTAAAAAAAGTGCAACCCCAGCGACAATGCTTCCTGCTGAAATAAAAACGAGATCTCGACCGATAAAATTAAAGATTTTTTCCAAACCTTCTTTTTTTGCAATGTATTTATATTCCATTGATATCCTTAAGCTGAATCATTTTAAAAACATCGTTTCAAAAAGTTGCATTACCTTATCAACTGCATTTCTAGAAACATGTCGTTGATCGGCCTCCCAAGCATTTTCCGTGCAATACATAACGGACTCATAACTTGGAAAGTAATAAACCCCTTCGTTGCGTTTACAGAACTCTTCAGCCGTCACTCGCAAAGTTGCTTTCGAGTGTGCATTAGCAGCAATCACATGATGCTCGTGAGCCCTAAATGTGGCATGCAAGGGCACCGGCGAAACAGTTACAATAAGTTGAATTTTAGGATTGTATTTACGCCATATACGAAGCATCTCTTCAAGCTCGCGCAAATTTTCATCAACTGTCATTACTTTATGCTCTACCAAATGTGTTGATATGCGCCATGGTGCTCTTGAAAAAACCGAGCCATCAGACTTTAACTGCCAAACCTCATTCACTCCCAATGTTAGAACAAAATAATCACAAGTGGATAAGGCTTTACGACAAGCCATCACGTGATTTTCCAAATCCCTCTCATACTCTTCAATCGAATTGAAAATCACGTCTTCACGAAAAGGATCCATTAGCTGCAGACCCTGAGCACCCTTCGTTGACCATAAAAGTTTTGGCAAATGTCTTTCACCAAAAGCTCTTTCAATCAATTGCCTAAAAGAAGGTGTATTAAAAATTGTCCCCCATCTTGCACAAGATTTTGAAAATTGAGATTCCGTCGGATGAGGATCTTTTTCGGCAACGATGTAGTTATAACCTTCGCGCTGTAAACGCATGGCGATTTCCATAGCAAAACAGCTGCCGGCTGAACCAATGGCAGTCTGACGATCAATCATATTCCATTTGCGAGAATACGGGATTTCCGTAAACAACGACCGTTTGTCTTTAAATGTTGGATCTGGCCAAAAAACGGCTTTAGGATTTTTGTAAACTGCTGGTGTGTAAGCATTTCTATTGGATTCTGTCGTAGACTGATGCTGATCAAGTATTTTACTGACTGCTATCCATCCAGATTTATCCGTGTCCTGATTTATTTTTTCTACCACAGACTTTTTTAAGAAATTAATAACGTCAGCAAAAGAAACTGTCTTCGTCTTAAATTTGTCAAAAACCTCTGATAGCAAGAACTGTGCTTTATCATCTAGAGTTTTTGTTTTAAAGATAGCTTTAATTAACTCTTCTAGATGTTCTGTTTCAGTAACAAAGTCACCTTCATTTACAATTAAAGTCTTACCTTCAATTCTAACATTCTCTAAAGAAAAACCACCCTCAACTTTTCTTTGCATACTAAGACGCACTTTTTTCACCCACGACTGCAGGCCGCGCTTTCCTTTTACTAACAACAAGTTCATCCGTTCACCATAAACCTTTGAAATGCTCTTGGGTAAGCTGTCATAGCTGCGACGAAATCGGGGGTTGCGTGCTTTGAATTCAGATGAATTTTTTTAGATGATGTAGCAAACATGCTATTGGAGTATTGAATTTGAAAAATCAATCTCTCTCCATGTTTTAAGTGCAATCCTTTATGAAGACCACGAGTGTCTTCAGCCAACAATGTTCCCTTAGATCCTGTCATAACTAAAATATCCTCGGGCCTGTAATTTTGCGCTACTTCTTCGTCTTCAATGCGCGCATAACCGCGTCTCAGTAATTTCCATGGAATCGCTTTAGACCGATGGCTTTTCGCCACAAAACAATGTGGACCAGTCTCTTCTGTAATATCCGTTAGGTAGATGAAAATTTTAATCCATTTAGGTCGCTCAAGGTCAAAGTGATACATTTGCGCAGCCTCGGCGCTGGCCGCCTTGCTATAAGATGTACACCACCACATGTTAACGGCATCTAGCACCGGAGGAGCTTTCAAATAATTTTGAGCCAAAGCCAATAAAGAAGGGTCCATCACCAGCTTTTGAATCAAGGGATATTGAATAAGCTGTTCAGTAAAAAAATCGTAGCGAATTCCAATTGGATGAGAGGAGTCGTATTTGGCATACATTGGCTTATCATGGAATTTCATTGTTCCTACATCAACTGGACGCACCCATGCTGGCTCTTCTAATGCTATTTTCTTAAGTTGATCGCAAATCTCTGATGAGACAAGCGAAGGATATTTCACATACCCCCACTGTTCTAAGTTTTGAACAGCTTGACTTAAATCTTTGTCATTTTGAAAAGGCAATAGGCCTTTTATATTCTTAAAAAAGAATGGCTTGTGCAGCTTGGAAATTAGAAATGAAAAGAAATCATTTGAATAACCACGCGTCACACAAAAAATTCTTACAAAACTTTGATAAGCCCATTCTGGAGTGTCCTTTTTAAAAAAATAATAAACAACACCAGCACATAAAAATACAAAATCTTTGATCGTTAAAATCAAACGCTTCACTGAACACCTCGTGGACCAGAAAGACGAGGATGGCTTGGCAAACTAATCACCCGCGTGGCAAGCCACTCTGTGTTCTCTAACGACATACGCGGGCAGTCTTTATACATTTCAAGCAAATGCATCGGTCGCCAAATAGGTCTGACAAGATAACCTTGCTCGTGGCAAGCACCAATCACTTGATCGAGCTGTTCAAGACTTGCATCCCTTAAAACAATATTATTCAGCCAAAAATTACTTTTTGTTTCTTTGGGCTCATTGCTGAAAATAAAGCTCTGATATTTTTTGGCTGCTGCACGGTAACGCTCAGCCAATTGACGTTTGCGTTTTAAAAAATCATCAAACCGACTCAATTGAGCACATCCCAATGCCGCGTTTAAGTTAGACAACCGATAGTTGTAACCCACTTCATCATGAACAAACGCCCATGGGTGAGAAATTTTTGCTGTAGTAGTGATATGCTTAACTTCTTTACCTACCTCAGCATCATTCACTAAAATCGCACCTCCCGCTCCTGTGGTAACAATTTTATTGCCGTTAAAACTTAAAGCTGAAATAGCAGATAATGTTCCTGTATGGGTCCCCCTGTAGTAAGACCCCAAAGACTCAGCGGCATCTTCGATCAACTCAATATGAAAATCTTCAGCAAGTTTTGCTAATTCTGCCATATCGCAAGGGTGACCAAAAGCATGCATCACAATCAAAGCTTTGATATGGCGCTTAGTTTTATGGTTAATTAATTTTCTCGCCTTAACCTCGCCCACTTCACTTAAATATTTTCTTAGCGCCGACGCATCAACACCCATAGTGCTTTTTTCAACGTCAACGAAATGTGGAATGGCTCCTGTGTAAGTAACGGCATTAGCCGTCGCTACAAAAGTTAATGATGGTAATAAAACTTCGTCCTCAACACCCACTCCGGCCATTTTTAAGCAAATATGCAAAGCTGCAGTTCCATTGCATACAGCAACGGCACGCTTTGCACCCGTAATTTCTTCTAATTTTCTTTCAAACTCATCAACATACTTTCCAACCGAAGAAACCCATCCGGATTTCACACAGTTAGTCACATATTCAAGATCTGTCTGATCCAACTCAGGCTCATGCAAAGATAAAGGTTTACTTGAACCTTTCAGCACATCATCCAATAAACTGAGAACTTCTTCTTTTGCCTGATTCATTTAAACCACATAACGATCAGCTTTGTAGCGAGCCAAATTTTCTGGCTTACTAAACCAATCCAAAGTTAATTTTAAACCCTTATCAAACCCATTAAGCCCAGAGTATTCAGGCTTCCACTTTGTCATCTTTTTCACTTTGCTTGAATCCGAGTACAAACGACGTACTTCACTATTTTCTGGACGCATTCTTTCGTCTTGAGACTTTAGCTGAATCTTTTTACCCATAAGACCAGCAATTCGATGAGCCAAATCTTGAATTGAAATTTCAAATTCGCTTCCCAAGTTCAAAGTGTGACCAATAGTTTCTTCAGCACAAGCAACTTCATAAAAACCGCGAGCCGTATCACGCACATAAGTAAAATCGCGCGTTGGCGTAAGTGCGCCTAGCTCAAGCTGTTCTTTATTGTTCATAATTTGCGCAATAATCGTTGGAATCACGGCTCGATCAGATTGGCGCGGACCAAACACATTGAAAGGTCGCATCACTGTTAGCGGTAAATTAAACGAATAAAAGTACGACATCGCCATATTATCCGCAGAAATTTTAGAGGCAGAATAAGGCGATTGCGCTTGAAAAGGATGGGACTCGTCCATAGGCACTTTCAAAGCAGTCCCATAAACTTCGCTTGTTGATGTATGGATAAAGCGCTTTACTTTGTGCTTCGCTGCTGCTTGAAGCATATTCAATGTTCCAGAAACATTGGTTGCTACGTACGACTGAGGGGCAGCGTAAGAAAATGGAATAGCGATGAGAGCTGCTAAATGAAAAATAGCCTCACAGCCATCGACGATATCCAGCATTTGATGTGGGTCACGAATATCACCAAGTACGACTTCAATTTGATCTTTCTTTTCTTTTGGTAATGTCTCAAGCCAACCCCAAGAGTTAAATGAATTGTAAAGAACCAATGCCTTCACTTTACAGCCCTGCTCGAGCAAATATTCAGTTAAATGCGAGCCAATAAAACCTTCTGAACCTGTAACTAGAACTTTTTTACCTCGGAAATCCATACTTATTCCTTCATTATCCATTGAGAGGTGATTTTTAAATTTTTAATTTCATGCAAAATTTTTCCTGAAGCACATCCATCACCATATGGATTTTTTAAATCTTTAATTTCTTTTTTAAATTTATCACTCAATGCAAGGTTCATTGCTTTAACGATATCCGCCTCGTGACCATCACAGTGAATGACGTTATCCGGAGCCAATCGGCCCAATTGACGTTGTCCCACATTCACAACAGGCAAATGAAAAGATGCCGCTTCGGTTAAGCCACTTGAAGAGTTCCCAACCATGCAAACAGATCGTTTCATCAAGGCAAAGTAACGGGCTGTCCCCAAGCTTTGAACAAACCTTGCTCGCGGATGCTTTTCAACCCAATTAAGAATATTTTGTTTAACTACTTTTGAATCCGTATCCATATTCGGACCCGTGATCACTATGTCTTTATCTACAAATTTACTAAGCGCATTCAACAATTCTTGAATTTGCGCTTGTGCACTCATTTGTGTGATTGTTTCAGGATGATAAGTTACCAAAATCGGCGCACCGTCTGACGAAAGTCCCAGCTCTGTCAGTACGCTGGCAGCATCAGGCAGTTTTAAATCTTGCAAGTTATCTAAAGACAATGACCCTACAACTTTAATTCGAGATGCATCCTCTCCCATAGACAACAATTTATTTTTATGATGTTCGGTTTCGACAAAATGAAGGTGAGACATTTTTGTTAAACAATGACGAAGAGTGTTATCAAAGGCGCCCAAGGTCGTTGCACCTCCACCGATATGAACAATGGGAATATTGAACGGAATTGATGCACTCACCGCTGCAAACATTTCATAACGATCACCCAACGCAATCAGTAGATCAGGCTTTGATTGAGCGAACTGTTGTCCAAACACTTTTAGCGTTTCCGCCATAAACTGACTAATTCCTAGAGAGTTATTTTCACCCAAAAATCCTATTGGCAACGAGATTTTTTTTCCCAATTGATCTTTGTCAATTTCCTGAACCGTCTGACCTTGATCAGTAGACAAATGCGAACCTGAAACTAACAACTCAACCTCAAAACTCTTTACTAATTTTTGCAGCAAGGGTCTTAAAATTCCGTAATCAGCACGGCTTGTTGAGATCACGCTCAGATTTTTTATCATTGTTCTTATTTGCCCTCTAGAACTGAATTTTACAATATGAATAACACTTAATTTCACTCACAGATAATGCGACGCAATAATGGTGGAATTCATCCCGGTTTCACAGGCACTGTGCTACAAAAATGATGTTAATGAATAATGGAAAAAATTTGTGCGAGGTTCACTTGTGAAAAATTGGCGTACTATGGCGGTTCACCCTCAGGATAGTATTCAAGATACTTTGAAAGTAATCGATAAAAGTGGCCAAAAAATAGCTCTTATTGTCGACACCGAAGAACATCTTTTGGGAGTGCTAACAGATGGCGACTTTCGCCGCGCCATTTTAAAAGGGATTTCCCTTCAAGACCCTGTTGAAAAAATAATGAATAAAACGCCTATAACGGTTCATAAAAAGCAAATGAAAAACTGGCGTGAAGTTTTGGGACCAAAAACAATCACTGGTGGAATCCCTGTATTGAATGATCAAAGACAAGTTGTTGATTTCGTTAAATACGAAACCGACAACCTCAATGCCGAACGAAAACCAAACTGGATATTGTTAATGGCCGGAGGACAAGGGCGTCGCTTAATGCCGCTAACCCTCGATTGTCCCAAGCCGCTTTTGCAGGTGGGTGAACGTCCAATTCTTGAAACCACGATGCTCAGCTTGCGCAACTCTGGATTTACTAATTTTTATTTTTCGACCCATTATCGCGCAGACATGATCAAAGCTCATTTTGAAGATGGCGCAAAATGGAATGTTAACATTCAGTACTTACATGAAGAAACTCCGATGGGCACAGTAGGCTGTTTATCTTTACTGCCAGAAGAGCCCAAATATCCGATTATTGTAATGAACGGTGATCTTCTAACCAATTTAGATTTTGATAAGCTTCTAAAACGACACCATGAAACCAATGCAAGCGTCACAGTCTGCGTTCGAAGTTACCAAACCCAGGTTCCTTTTGGAGTAGTCACCACCTCTGATGAATCTATTGAAGAGATCATTGAAAAACCCGTGCAAAACTATTTGGTCAATGCTGGCGTTTATGTGCTGAGCCCAGAGGCCATTCAAATGGCAAAGACAAATTCTTATAACGATATGGTGCACTTATTAAACGAATTGATCCGTAGCAAAATCAAAGTATCAGCCTTTCCCATCACAGAGTACTGGATCGACATCGGACAAACGCCTGATCTTGAAAAAGCAAAAGAAGAATTCAATCAGCATTTCAGCCATGTTAAGCATTAAAATTTAGGATGAGTATGACACAGAAGAAAAAAATCTTATTCTACTCACCTCACGCAGGTATCGCTTTTACTTCTGCCGTAGAAGGGAAATTAGCCGGATATTTACAAGAAAATGGCTATGATATTTTTTATGTCTCTTGCCACCGCGCACTCAAACCCTATTGTGTTACCATGAGCGCGCACTCTGTATTACAAGACAGCCCAGAATCAGAAAAAAATAAAATTTGCTATAAGTGTGAGAAATCAGCCAACTACATGGCCAAGCGATACAATCTAAAGGATTTAAATTTACAAAATTATTTAACCAATGAAGATCTTAAAAAAATAAAAGCTATCGTCGACAGCACAACTCAAGAAAACTACTTAGATCTAAAGCACCTTGGGATTCAGGTTGGAAAAAAAGCCCTTTATGAATGCTTACTCCAATATAAAAAATCAGAGTTAAACTTTAATGAAACAGAATGGTGCCATTACAAAATGGCACTTGAATCTTCTTTGAAATCACTGATAGCAGGGGCCAAAATCTTAGATCAAGTTAAGCCTGATTTAGTGATCTGCTATAACACTCAATATTCTGCCCATGGTGTGATTGAAGAGTATGCCAAAAAGCAATCTATCCCCGTTTATTTTATTCATGCAGGGCTCAATCTTTATCGACGTATCGAAAATTTAATGGTCGCAATTGCTCCTCCTGTTCAATACTACAAACGCATTGCCGATACATGGCCACAGTTCAGGAATATTCCCCTTAAGGCTCAGGAAGTTTCGGGGGTTTTAGGCCATATTCGAGAACTTCTAGATGCCAGTAGTGTTTTTGTTTACTCAACATCCACAACCTCTTCTGAGCGCCCCGACATTCGTAAGCTCTATGGTATTTCAAAAGACCAGAAAGTCTTAGTTGCTGCTTTAAGCAGTTATGATGAGCGCTTCGCTGCCGAAAGCAATATGACTTTAGATGCTCCAAAAAACAGTATTTTTAAAAGTCAAATTGAATGGGTTCAATTTCTTGTTGATCATGTCAAAACCCGCCCCGATCTCTTTTTACTCATACGCGTTCATCCGCGCGAGTTTCCCAACAAGCGTGAACGCATGAAATCGCAGCATGCTGATCAATTGAAAAAAATCTTCGATAAACTTCCAGAAAATGCAAAGGTAAATTGGCCAAGTGATAATCTCTCGCTTTACCACTTAGCCGAAGAAACTTCTGTGTTTCTAAATGCCTGGTCTTCTGTAGGTAAAGAAATGGGCGCTCTCGGTCGCCCAGTGGTTTTGTACAGTTCTGACTTGCCTTTCTATGCTGCGGATATCAATTACACTGCAAAAACCAAAGAAGAATATATAGCGATGATTGAAGAAGGCTTAAAGATTCCTTTTCTTGCCAAACGTATTACAGATGCTTTTCGTCTCTTTAATTTAGAGTTTAGCCGAGCAACGCTGGATATTTCACCAATGTTTAACCAAGATGATCTTTACCCTAAGATTAAATTTCTAAGAAAAGTTGAAGGTAAACTTTTAAAATACACATCCTCAATTCGCATGCTGAAAAGGCTTTTAGAAAAACCTGCAGCACTTAAACAAAAAGAAGACTTAGAAAAATTATTCGATAATCCGGATAAAGATTTAATTCACTTTCGAACATCTACTGAACAGCCAAATGAAAGGGAAGAGCGCAAAGCACTCTTGGCAGCTTTAGAGGAAGTTTTTAACACTCTTTATCCTAAATCCATTCAGCCCAGCAATCCGTCCACCTCATTGTACACTCATATGAAAAAATTCTTAGAAGAATCAAAGAGCGAGCTGCAATGAGATTTTTAATCGGTTTATTTTTATTATTTACGACACCTGTTTATGCCACAGACTTAATTCCGAATTTTTATGAAGCTGTGCCAGATAAAATTTATCGCGGCGGACGTCCTACAGAAAATGGACTTTATTATCTAAAAAGTAAGGGCATAAAAACGATTATCAATTTACAAGGCTCTGATGCTCGAAGCCCAATTTATGGGGATTTAATTGCTTGGTGGCAACCCGGCGAAAGACCAGAAAATATTGAAGCTGAAAAAAAACTTTCTCTCAAGTTGGACATTCAATATGTTTTATCGCCTTTGAACTCCTTCGATAAAGTCACAAAGGAAGATGATGCTCGAATTGATCGAGTTTTGCAGCTATTGCACGATCCATCCAGTCACCCTGTTTTTATTCACTGTGAACATGGTAAAGATCGCACAGGTCTTTTGATTGCTCTTTATCGCGTGAAATATGAAAATTGGGAAATCGCTGACGCTTATCAAGAATGGATAGAACACGGCCATGGCCTTTTGCTGTTAATTTCAAGTGAACTTGATCAGTATTTTTTCAAAAAAGCCGCGAAGGTTGATTGATGCGGATTTATTTTTTACTTTTGACCAGCCTTTATTTTCTTGCGCACTTTTGGCTACCGTTAAATCGAGGAATCTTTTGGGATGACTGGGTTTGGGTACCAAATCCTGAGGAAGGATTGCGCGCGATTTGGGAACTAGGCACTCCATTTCTGGGACTGGTATCCAACACTCTTCTTTCTTTAGAAAATGGCATTTATCTATTTAAATTTTTTATTTTTTTGAATTACTTATTTGTCGTTCTTGGAAGCTTCTTTATCCTTACTCGCCATCGCTTATTAAGCAAAGTAGATGCTTTTGCTTTGTGCTCTTTGATTGCAGTCCTTCCCGTCAACAATGCCAAAGTCACTTTATGCACCGGCAATTACTCGACCAGTCTGATGCTTTTCACTGGCGCTACAGTTTTACTGCTTGAAAATAAATTTTGGACAAAACTTTTGGCTATCCCACTTTTCTTGATTTCTTTCTTTACGAACTCGTTATTGGTGTTTTTTGTCGTCCCTATCTTGCTTCACTATTACGTTCTCTATGGGTTTAATATCAAATTTAAAGAATACCTTAAGCAGATGTGGATTTTTATTTTGTTGCCACCCACTTTTTGGATTTATAAAAAACTGTTTCTTCCTGTGCATGGCCTGTACGAAAACTATAACAAGATTAGCTTAGATGAGTTCTTTTTTAATTTAACAAATTGGAAAATTGCATTGGCCAATGCGACAGTAACTCCCTTCTTTTACTTGTTCGATGTCGCCCATGTTCGTCTTTACAGTCTGACTATCTTGATGATTGGCCTTAGTCTTTTGATTAGCTATTTAATTTCTAGAAAAAATAAGTTTTTACCTATTGTTCTTGGGCTTATTCTTTTTGTTATTGCTACCTTTCCCTATATGACTGTTCATAAATTGCCCCTGTTCTATACTTGGGAATCTAGGCATCAATTGTTAATGCCTTTTGGCATAGCTTTGATTTTCTTTGGGTTAGCCCAGCAATTAGGAAGTGTTTTTAAAGGATCTTCGCGGGCACATCTTTATATTATTGGCGTGATTGTAATACTAGGCCTGGCAACGCAGTGGAAGCTTTATGTTGGTTTTCAAAGAGATTGGATTAAACAGTTAGGACTTGTTGAGGCCCTAAAAGACAATGCGACTATTCGTGATCACTCTACTTTTGAAATGCTAGACGTATCACCACACTGGAACGCCCCAGGACTTATTAAGGCATTTTTTAATTACAATGGCCTGATGAGCATAGCTTTTGGCAACCAAACTCGTTTTGCCGGCAATGCTGTAGAAATTGAAGAGTTCATCAAGAAGCCAAAAGATTTGCAGCTTATTTTAGACCATGCTTCTCGATACAATATGAAAGATTACAAACCAACTCCTGTTCAATATAAAGTACAATACAAAATAAATGCAGAAAAGAATTGGCCAGAATTAGTCAAAACTCTTTATTGGGAGTGGACCAACAAAACTGCTTTTGAAAATTACTTAAAAAATTTAGTCACCATAGAAACATTTAAACAATAAAGCGTGAGGAAGCTTATAGCCTCCCCACACAAAAGTGTTACTTAACACGCGTGATCGTAAATCTGCTAAGAGCAGGCGTTCCTGAAGTTGTACCATCTTGGTGAGCACGGATAATGTTACCGGCTTCCAATTTACCAGTCCAACTGCAGTTCACTGGGGAATTAGCACCAAAAGCAAAAGCATGAGCTAGTATTTCATCTGCAGGAAGAGACGTTCCACCGCCTGTAAGCGTAGAAGCATTCAAACTGATAGTGAATGTTGAGCCGAGTACTGACTCAGGAGCAAAACTAATATCTGATCCGTCCTCCACTTCAACATTAGTGAAAACCTTTACGCGAACACCTGTTGAACCGTTGCTGCTTGAAGTGTGCACCCAGGCTCAAGAACTTCTACCAACTATTCAGCAATAAGAATTCTTGAACAATTCAATTTTTTGACCAAAGAAAAAACTAGACAGCTGCACGCTTAAAAAATTTTAAAGGATAAACAAAGTCATCTTATAAGATACCAAAATAAAAAAGCCCCGATTTTAATCGAGGCTTTTTAAATCTAACATTTTGTTTTTTGATTAAGCTTCTACACGCGGAAGCAAGTCAGCATCCGAGAAACCTTCACCATATGGAACGGGCAAAAGCTTTCTATCGCCCACTTTATCATTGTGGAACTTAATAAATTCGCGATCTTCACCAATTAAACAATCGGGACGCTGTGAGCCTAACCAACGGTTACGCATACCACGCTCTAAAATATCTTTAAGCGGTTCTTTTAAGTAATTACCAATCGACATATCCATATATGGACATGGAACGATCTCACCTGTCGAAGTTACAGTCACAATACCTTTCACAGTGATGCAACCAGGAACGATTCCGTACGATGGAGTCATGTGAGTGAATACATTGTAAGTCTTTTCAAGCTCGCGAAGCACGTCAGCATCTTCTTTCGTAATGATCCAATCCATATGGTTTTTGCAATTACCCACTGGTTTTGCATAAGTCACATAAAGACCCACTCCACGGTTTGTAGAGAACTCGCAAAGATCTTGGAACTCTTTTGTCTTCGCACGATCACGAATCAAACATGTTGAAAGAATGATATTCAAACCGTTATCAACGCATGCATCGATGGCTCTCATTACTTTTTTGTACGAGCCTGGTTTGTTACGAAATTTATCGTGTTCTTCTTCGATATAGCTATCTAAACTCAACTGAACTTTTTCAACACCAATGCTTTTGATGTGTTTGGCTTTCTCATCATCCATGAACCAACCGTTGGTGTCCGTGATCACATAATGCTTATCTGGATCAATAGCTTCAACAACTTGCTCGAAGCTTGGGTTACGCATTACAAGTGGCTCACCACCTGTTAATACGAAACGGGCCAAACCGTACTCATCAGCTTGTTTAGAAAGATTGCGAATGTCATCAAGAGTGATCTCGTGACGTTGTTCTTTTTTGCCAGTCACTTTCAACAAGTGACGATCCATATAGTGCTCAGCACAGCAGTGTTCGCACTGAAAATTACAAAGCATGTTGGCAGCCAAACGAATCACCGGAGTTGGTTCGCCACGATCTTGACGCTCTTTATTTTTTGCTAACTTCGCTGCCACATAAGGTTTTCTGCGAGCCAAATCACCGCGTTTTTTTAACTCGGATTCAGTCAAAACCACTTTATTCTCTGACATCTCGATAGCATCTAAAGATGAACTCAAAGGAACCTCCACATCAATTGAACTAATATTCTTACGAAAATGCTTTCATTCAAGCTAGCAATAATATTATTTGATTGAGCGCGGCGCTGCAACGCGATATTTACGCTCGGGACGCAACAACTGTAAATCCAGGACTATCGACAGAATATTCCTCTTTGTCTACGTTGCTATAGCACTCGGCCATACGAAATCCGGCGTCTTTTAACAGCTGTTCAACACCCTCTTTGGTGTCCAAACGCAAAGTGAATTGATCTTGGTATCTTTTTAAAACCTGATCACCGTGATCCACTTCAAATTGAAAAGTAATTTGTCTTTCGCTTTGGCTTACTCCCTCAGAGGCAGCAAAATGACGATAAGTCAGCTTACCCAATCTCTTTTCGTTTACCATTGCCAGAGGCTGATCCAATCGCTGAGGGACATACTGCACACAGTTAAAAATAAAGAGCCCTCCCAGCTTTAAGTGGTAATAGACCCCTTTTAACATGCTCATGCGCTTTTCATGGGATACATGAGAAAAAACGCTGAAAGCATAGGCAGCATCAGCCGCCAAAGGCCGCTCAACATTTTCTAAATAGCATGGAAAAACAGAAACTTGATTGTGCAGATCTTTACGACTGCGCACTCTATCCAGCAACAAAGCATGCATCGACGCCGAAGGCTCAAAGCAAGAAACCGAAAAACCTTCGTCCGCAAGCTCAAAAGCCGTTTCACCTGTGCCCGCCCCAATATCAATAAGCGAGCTGCTTTTATTTTTTAAATACTTCGCGACAAATTCGGCGCGCTTAGTCGCCTCAAGTGAAGAGCCGCCAAAAAGATCATAAAACTGTGCTGTTTCTGGATACATGCCCCTCTCTATAGCAATAGAACGCGGCTTGACCAAGCTTTACTTCAGGGTTATCCAAATTAGATATATTTGAAGGGGTTCTGAATGGAAATGGCGACTTTTGATCAAGCGGGACGCATGATTCCGCTTAAAGACAGTGTTGTTTATAACAAAGTGACTCGTGGCTACTTTAAAACGGCTCAACCCAAACTTGATTATGCAGCCATTTACGAGCGCTACAATAAACACTTGAAGATTGGCAATTTGATCTCTCAAGCCGACTTCCAAAAACGCGCTGAAGCCATCTTAGAAAAACTAAGAAAAGATGAAAAAACAAAGCATATGGAAAAAGGCGTGCACGTGCCTTTTATTTGCTTACCCGACACAGGCAAAAGCTTGAGCGACGAAGTAAACAACGTTTATGCAAAAGCTCTTGAAGCTTCTTACACAGAAATGTTCCCGAAATTTAAATTCACTAATCACATCGCAACCCCTGATTTAGTTGAAGGTTCGACAATCTATCCAGGCGTTCACTATGAGCGCTTTATGGAAGCTCGTAAAAAAGGCGTTGTTGTGGGTTGGTACTTCGCCAACTGTCTTTCTGAATACACTGTTCCTTCGCAGCGTGAAGCGGTTAAAAGCATGCCTGAACACTTGATCTTAAGTGGATTGATTGATGGAGTGGCCGCTGCCGTAGGATCACCTGATCTTCTTATGAAGAATGACGATAACCTTTATCCGCATTTGCTTTGCTTTTCGGCACTTGAGCCAAAAGACAAAAAGTACTTCTTTAACTTCGAAGCCTATGGCTGGAACTTAATGCTTCAGTACCGTTGCTACTTGGGCACTGTTGCTGAGTACTGGGCTGGTGGATTAACGGTTATTGATTAATAAAAGAGTTTAAGAACTCAACTGACAAGCTACCTGAAACACAAAGGCACTTGTTTCTCCGGTGATTGGCAGCGCTCGTATATTGACCACCTTCATACCGCTCGACTCAACCAATTTTTTCATTGAATTTTCGTTGTAGAAATTAATATGTTCGTGCCAGTGCTTCTTGTTTAAATGCAGCTGATCTTTGGCCTCCGTTGTTCTGACTAAATTCTCGTAAGGCACCTCAATATACAGTGTCGACTTTTCACTCATATACTGACAAACCTCTTTTAGTACCTCAATCGGATACGGAGTATGTTCTAAAACATTGCTGCATATAAGAAGATCGTACTTTTTTCCTTCTATTTCATTTTTCGAAACCCTTTTTGCACCCTCAATGACTTCTCTATCAGAAATATCATAGATGTGAATCACTTCATTTTTTTGCTTAAAGGGAGTGTTGATCCCAGAGTCGCCCCCCCAATCAAGAATCTTCGATTCTTGATTCACATACGGAGTTAAAAACTCTTCAATCTTATCTATGTAATTGTAGCCCTTATGCAACTGTTCATTCTTTGCTTTATAACCAGGCTCATAGTGATCTCTTATTTCTATATATTCAGTTTCTCGATAACCCTGATACAAATTCTTCATCTCTTCATCATTAAATCGCATATCCAAAAAAAGATGATGGCAACTCGAGCACAAAAGAGAGTTACAAACAGCATAAGCAACTCCGGCTTGAATTGTTCTTAACCCCCAGCTTTCATCAATACGCACCGGCCTCCAATTAAAGACTCGATGAGAGATGAACGGCATCAAAATAGCCGTCGAGCTTTTTAAATTTTTGCCGCCACAGCACACGCACTCTTTTGCAATTTCCATAATTAATTATCCTGAAGGTCTGGATGATCTTCGAAAGCACCTTTTTTGATGCCATGGTTGGCACCAATTAGACGCTGCAAAGTTGGAGTCATATTTCGAACGATATCTTTTTTAATCACTTGTAAGTGGTTTTCTTCCATTGCCATTTCTCTCAAGTGGCTAGCTGCAAAACATCCAAGCAACGCAATTCTTTCTTTCATTGTCTTATTTGTCCCACTTTTATGCCAAAGGTGCCCGTTCCAAATACCTAGAGAACCTCTTGGAGCAGTCATAGCCACAAGATCAGGTCGATTTTGATCCGCATTAGTTGGCTTCTTTAAATACCTATGACTTCCTGGCAAACACAACGTAGCACCATTCTCTACGGTAAAATCGTCCAGCATGTAGTTAATATTGGTACGAATCATCCATGGCGGAAGTGGTTCTGGGACAGCTGAGTCCAAATGAAGAATCGAAGCTTCACCCCCTCCGCCAATAATATTGCAATGCCAGCTGCTAAGCACGTACTTGTCATGCAAAGTATCTCGAGCAAACATGTGTTCCATAATTTCTAAGATAACCGGCCTCTGAATAAGATCTCTAAACACTTGATGTTTATTAAGAAGATTATAAATTCTTTGGCAGCTATCATCGCCGCCGTAAAGATATGAGTGACCTGACTTTCGTTCTGCTTCTGCAACTTTAAGAACCAAGGCCCGTAGATCAGTCACTTCTTCTTTAGATAAAACACCCTCAATAATAGCATAACCATCATGGTCTAATTTTTCTTTGATTTCATTGGTAAATAAAGAGTTGGCATTCGCTAATTCACCAGTCATTCCACTTTTTGCAATAAATTTTAGGCCACTGACTGCTTGCAAGTGAAGACGACCGAGAACTTCTTTTAAATTGTCACTCGGCTTATTTTCAATAAAATCTTTTTGATAAACGTCCTGCAGATTTTTTTCTGCACCAACAGCATTCATGCTATCAGCAATCTTAATAAGAATATCTTTGTGCTCCTGCAAGCTCTCAAATAAAATATTTGCTGACGGCAGAAGGTCAATTTTTAGCGCATCCTGAAAGTAGTTATTGGTGATAAAAGAATTGATGCTCTCTAGGTTGTATTTTCCTAAAGCATACAGACCAATAATCGACTTAAAAATAGTCTCTATTTTTTCCTTCTTCTCGTCATCGGCATACTTCTTTATTTGTGTTTTTAGATTAGAATTTTCAAAATAGTCATTCAACAAAGACAAGCTGCTATAAGATTTTAAATATCTGTTGCTACTGGACGTCCATGACATTACCGCTCTCCTTTATTTTAGAGCTTTCGAAATTGATTCTTTCTTCTTCAATCACCAACGGATGGTTTTTAACATGCGTTAGAATATTGCCAATGTACTCACCCAAAATTCCAATAAAAATCAACTGCACTGATGAAAAGAAAAATAAACCAATAACCAAGGGCGCAACACCTAGTTGAAAGCTGTCCCAATAAATAATTTTATAAACCAAATACACAATAGCTAAAATGAAACTGATAAAAGACAAGAAGAAGCCAGTAAAAACTGACAGCCTTAATGGAATCTTCGAGTGATTCACATATCCTAAAATTGCAACATCATACAGAGCATAGAAATTACTTTTAGTTTTACCATGCTCTCTTCTTCTTTGCGCGTAAGGAATTTCAAAACGCTTAAATCCGAATTCTGAAACCAAACCTCTAAAATACGGATATGGATCTTTTAAAGTTTTTAAAATATCGATCAATTTTTTATCATACAACCCAAAACCATGAAAATTACGAATATGATCTACTTCAGAAAATATTTTAATACTTAGGTAAAACACTTTGCGAAGCATAAACATGAGTGGATTCTCTTCGCTGGATTCTTTAATTCCGATAACGATTTTATAGCCCTCTTCCCACTTCTTAATAAACTGATGGATTACCTCTGGCGGATCTTGCAAATCACAAGGAAACGTCACCACAGCATCACTGTTTGTTTGCAAAATTCCATAGTATGGCGAGCGCACATGACCAAAGTTTCTTGAATTCACAATGATTTTTATATTTGGATCTTTTTTGGCTATCTCTTTAAGTTTTTCAACCGTTGTATCCTCTGAACAGTTATCAATGAATACATGTTCATATCGATAATTTGGATGTTGAGCGAAAACTTCTTTGATTGCTAAATAGGTACTTTCAACATTTTTTTCTTCATTGTACGCGGGCGTAACTACACTAATGAGTTTCAAATGGAATCCTTTAACTTAATATGTGTTCATCCCAACATAGGCGATGATGCACAACAGCGTCAACGTTGATAAAATTGAATCGTGCGACGAATCCCGTCTTCAAAATCAATCCATTGTTTTAAACCCAACTCTTCACGAGCACGCTGCGTACTTGGCACATAGACATCGGATGCCGAGGTGCCAGGTGCATTGGTTGGATTTTTAGCAAACTGCACTTCAACATTGGGTGAAAAGTACTTCGCAACGGCCTTAGCAATATCACGAATCGTTCGACCATCTTCAGAACCCACATTGTACATACGGCAACTTTGCCCTTTAGTAAAAATCGTCATCAACCAAATCACTAGATCGGCCATGTACAAATAAGATCTGATCGGGGCGCCATCACCTCTGACTTGAATAGATTTTCCCGCCAAACCATCGCCAATAAAGTTTCCAATAGCATAGTGAATATCCAAAGGTAAATGAGGCCCTACAAATGAAAAATAACGGCCAACTTTCATATTGATCTCATTTTTGTGTGCATAGACTGTGCATAAATACTCAGCTGCCCTTTTGGCTTCGCCTAAAGCCGAATGAATATTCATTGTGTCGGGCGCACCTAAAAAATCCTCTTTCATCAGCGGCATATCACTTGGTTGCTTGCCATAAGCTGAACCAGAGCTAGTTAATAAAAATTCTTTCACCTTTTTTTGCTCGGTAAACTCAAGAACACGCCTCGTGCCCTCAGCCACATTGTTGAATTTTTTTAACTCATCTTCTTTATTGAAAGTTGCATGGGCCGATGTCGTTGCCCCATGAAGCACATGAGTGAACTCTCCTGAAGGAAAACTAAAGCTCGTAATATCGCCCTGATGAAAATTTAAAAATTTTTGATCCTGAAATTGCGCATAGTTTTTTAAAAAGCCCTGCGGATTGCGACTCAGCAAAGTGACATCAAATTTTACGCCTAATTTCTTTTGAGCGTAGATCATGGACTCAAGAAGCCACACTCCAAATAAACCGGTGCCGCCAGTGAAAAACAAACGCGACCCATCGATTTCTCGCCACGAGCTTTCAGAGTATTTTAAAATATGATCGAGATCGTTTGTGTCCAGGCTACCCATAAGCTCCACTTCTTTTGCTTTAATGCATAAAATTGATTTTTGTAATACAATCTCTTTACGCCTTGAGTTACAGTTCAGCATGACTAAAACCGGTATTCAAATGATTGTTTTCGATCTCGATGGAACTTTGATCGATTCAAAAGCGGACATCACTCTTGCTGTTAATTTAACTTTGCAAAAACTAAATCAACCACCACTGCCCGAACACCTTGTTGAACAATGCGTCGCAGTCGGGATTCAACCCTTAATGGCCGAGCTTTTTGCAAATCACGGGTCTTCGCAAGTTGAATATGCTATCGAAGAATTCAAGAAATTCTATACGGCTAACCTCATCACCCACACGAGGCTCTACCCAAAAATACAAGAAGTGCTCGATTTTTACTCTTCGACGCCTAAGGTAATTCTGACCAATAAGTCCAATGCCTTTATTGACCCTATTGTTCAGGGGCTCGACATAAAAAAATACTTCCTGGGTTGCTATGGTAGAACTTCGTTTCCAACGCAAAAACCCGATGCCGGACCCCTATTGGCAATCGCTAAGCAACACTCTGTAGCCTTAGATAAAATGTTAATGGTTGGCGATACCGAAATCGATATGATGGCCGGTAAAAATGCGGGAACGAAAACCTGCGCCGTCCTCTATGGCTATGGCCAAAAAGAGACTTTGCACTCCCATGAACCGGACTTTATTGCAGCTCGTCCTGAAGACTTATTAGACCTATTTTAATTGCCTCCCAGAGCTAAAAAATATAACTTTACCTCTTAATTATCTCGATTTTTTGGAGGAGCTTCGCTATGAAGGTCGTCATTTTGTGCGGTGGTCTTGGAACTAGAATCAGTGAAGAATCTCATTTGAAACCAAAGCCAATGATTGAAATTGGTGACTACCCTATCCTTTGGCACATCATGAAAATTTACTCTCATTACGGACTCAACGACTTTGTGCTTTGCACTGGCTATAAAAGCAATGTGGTAAAAGAGTACTTTAATAACTACCTACTTCACTCCTCTGATGTAACGATTGATTTTAGACATCCTGATAAAAAAATTATTCATAACCACAATGCTGAACCTTGGGTCGTAACTATGGTGAATACCGGCCAAGACACAATGACCGGCGGACGAATTAAAAGAATTCAGCCCTATGTTGGCAATGAGCCCTTTATGCTGACCTATGGTGACGGAGTATCCAACGTCAACCTAAAGGATCTTGAAAAGTTCCATAAGCAGCACGGTAAAATCATGACCGTAACCTCCATTCAACCAACGGGCCGCTTTGGAATGCTCGATATGGGCGAAGACAATCAAGTAAAAGGTTTCAGAGAAAAGCCACAAGAGGATGGTGTTTGGATGAATGGCGGATTTTTTATGTGTCAGCCTGAAATCTTTGAATACATTCAAGGTGACAGCACGGTTCTTGAACAAGAGCCTTTACAAAATGTAGCAAAAGCCGGTGAATTGATGACTTACCATCACACTGGATTTTGGCATCCCATGGATACCATGAGAGATAAAAACTATCTTGAAGATCTCTGGAAGAAAAATAAGGCCCCTTGGAAGTTATGGTAAACCCTACTCCTGCTTTTTGGCGTAATAAAAAAGTTTTGATCACAGGCCACACGGGCTTTAAAGGTTCGTGGCTTGCACTTTACTTACATCATATGGGCGCCAAAGTTTTAGGTTACTCTTTGCCCGCGCCTTCAAAACCAAGCTTATTTGAAGTGTGCGCTTTGGATAAAAAAATAACTTCGCATATCGGCGACATTCGAAACTTCGAAGAACTTTTCGAAACTGTTAAAGCTTTTGAACCAGAGTTTGTTTTTCATTTGGCAGCCCAAGCCCTTGTACGCCCGTCTTATGAAAACCCTCTAGAGACTTATTCGACCAACGTGATGGGAACGGCTCATGTGCTTGAAACTTGTCGCAAAGTTTCTTCGATCAAAACCATTATCAATGTGACCAGCGATAAGTGCTACGAGAACAACGAAACAGGTCAGCTTTACAAAGAAACTGATCGCCTTGGTGGACATGATCCTTACAGCAACAGCAAAGCTTGCGCCGAACTTGTGGCCAGTGCTTACCGAAGCTCGTTTTTCAACAATCAGCCGGGTAAAGCTTTAGCCAGTGTGCGTGCCGGTAATATCATTGGCGGCGGCGATTGGGCCCACGCAAGATTAATCCCCGATTGCATCCAAGCTGTTTGGCAAAATAACCCTATCGTGATCAGAAACCCTCAGGCGATTCGCCCTTGGCAGCATGTTTTAGAACCCGTATTTGGATACACGCTTTTGGCTGAAAAACTCTCTCAAGATCCAAAAAAATACTCTGGCGCCTGGAATTTCGGTCCCGAAGAAGCGTCTTGTCGTAATGTTGAAGAGGTCGTAGGCAAAATTATTAACAACTGGGGCTCTGGATCCTTCTCTGTCACCCCTTCCGAGCTGCACGAAGCCCAAACCCTGAAACTGGATAGCACTAAAGCCAAAACTAGTTTAGGATGGCATCCGCGCTGGAATTTAGACAAAACGGTTTCCGTTTTAGTCGAATGGTATCAAAAATTTTATAAAAACGAAGACATGGACAAAATAACCCTAAGGCAGATCGAGGATTATGAAAAATCAATTTAACGAACCACTTTTTGTTTTTGAAATGGCCAACAACCATATGGGCAGTGTTGATCACGGCCTCTTGATGATTCAAGAGTTTGGCAAAATCGCAAAGAAGTTTCCATTTCGCTTTGCCTTTAAATTTCAATTTCGTGATTTAGATACTTTTATCCATCCTGATTACAAAGATCGTATGGATTTAAAATACATCAAACGCTTTTCTGAAACTCGTTTGACCAGAGATCAATTTCAAACTTTAGCCAAAGCCGTAAAGGCTCAAGGCATGCTAACGATGTGCACTCCATTTGATGAAAAATCAGTGGATGAGTTTGAAGTTTTTGATTTTGATATTTTAAAAATTGCATCGGCTTCTTTTACAGATTGGCCGCTTCTTGAGCGCATTGGCAAAGTGAACAAGCCTATCATCGCATCAACTTCGGCGGCGACTCTCGAACAGATCGACAATGTGGCAAGCTTCTTTAAGAATCGTGAAAAGAATTTTGCATTTATGCATTGTACGGGTGAGTACCCAACCAAGCATCAAAACCTTCAATTGAACCAAATTGATTTATTAAAAGCTCGTTACCCAGATGTGACCATCGGTTACTCAACACATGAAGAGCCAGACAATATGGATTCAATTTTTATGGCTATTGCCAAAGGTGCTATGATTTTTGAAAAGCATGTGGCTGTTGAAACCGCCGAATTTAAAAAGAATGACTACTCGGCAACACCTGCACAGATTGAAATGTGGTTAAACGCTGCAAAAAAAGCTTTTGAAACTTGCGGAGTGCGCGGAGAAAGACATGTGTCTTCAGAGAAAGAGCACGCAGATCTTAGACAGTTCCGTCGTGGGGTCTTTGCGTCTCGTAAAATCTCTAAAGGCGAAAAGCTGGATTCAACAAACACATTCTTTGCTTTCCCTAACAGTGAAGGTCAATTGATTGCCAACGAGTTTTCTAAATATATGGATTACATCGCCGACAAAGACATTGAAGCAAAGGGCGCCGTTTTTCATAAAGACACTCATACAGACAATAAGCGCCAAAAAGTTTATCAAATCGTGCAAAAAGCTAAAAAACTTTTAAGTGATGCCAACAGCGTCGTGCCAGGCATGGCAAGCCTTGAGGTTTCCCACCATTACGGTATTGATAAGTTTGATCAATATGGCTGCGCTATTATCACTGTGGTGAACAGAGATTACTGTAAAAAATTAATTTTGATCTTCCCTGAACAGCAGCATCCAGAGCAATTTCACAAGGTGAAAGAAGAAACATTCGTGGTTCTTCATGGCGATGTGACTTTAAGATTGGATGGAGTGGACAAAAACTTAAAACGCGGCGATGTAGTGACTGTTGGTCGCGGCGTAAAACACTACTTCACTTCAAAAGGTGGAGCTGTGATCGAAGAAATCTCTTCAACTCACTTCAAAGATGATTCTTTCTACACAGATCCAAAAATTGCTGAAAATAAAAATCGTAAAACCACCCTTTCATATTGGATGGACGCTCAGTGAAACTTTCGGACTTTGTCGTTGAGTTCGTGGCCCAGCAAGGGGTCAAACATGTGTTTATGCTTCCAGGTGGTGGCGCCATGCACTTGAATGACTCTTTAGGCACCAATAAAAAAATTGAATATATTTGCACTTTGCATGAACAGGCCGCTGCTATTGCGGCAGACGCTTATGCTCAATACACAAATAACTTAGGTGTTGTGCAAGTGACTACGGGCCCTGGTGGAACCAATACACTGACTGGTCTTGTGGCCTCTTGGCTTGATTCAATCCCTGTGCTTTATATCTCGGGACAAGTTAAAACCGCCGACTTAAAAGACAAACGCGATGTTAGACAAATGGGCTTTCAAGAAGTCGGCATTATCAAGATGGTTGAGTCTGTAACGAAGTACGCAACTATTGTGACCGATCCAAAAACCATTCAATACGATTTGCAAAAAGCTGTTTATTTAGCAAAGACTGGTCGCCCAGGCCCAGTGTGGATTGATATTCCACTGGATATTCAAGCGGCTGAAATTGATCCAAAAAGCTTAAAATCTTTTGATCCAAAAGAGCTCAATGAAAAGCCTGTTGCGATAGATCAAGAAGTGCAAAAAGCTCTTGAGATGTTGAAGGTGGCAAAGCGCCCTGTGGTGCTAGCAGGAAACGGCGTTCGCTTGTCTGGCGCCTTAAATTCTTTCTTAGAACTTGTCGAAACTTTGCAGATCCCGGTGATGACAACCTGGAAGGCTCTTGATTTCTTACCAGAAACGCATCCGCTTTATATCGGTCGCCCAGGGGCTGTTGGCCAGCGCGGCGCGAACTTCGCCCAGCAGACAGCCGATTTGATTTTGTTACTAGGTGCAAGACTTGATCTTGGTCAAACAGCTTACAATCATAAGAACTTTGCCCCCAACGCTAAAAAAATCTTAGTGGATATTGATCCAAAAGAAATTGGCAAAATGGACACGGCGATTGATCTTGCCGTACAGGCCGATGCCGGTTTGTTTATTAATGGTTAATGGCTTGTTAAAAAACAAGTCGAAACTAAGCAAGACTCCAGATGCTTGGCTTAAAAAATGCCAAGAGTGGAAGAAAAAGTATCCGGTGATTTTACCTGAATACTTCAAACAGAAAAAATACGTGAACGATTATGTTTTACTAAGAACATTGTCAGAAGAAATGAAAGCTGGGGACCTGCTGGTGCCTGGTAGTTCTGGGGCTTGCAGCGAAAGATCTTCGCAGGCTTTTGAAATGAAAAAAGGCATTCGCTTTATCAACAGCCAAGCATTGGGTTCAATGGGCTTTGGAATTGCTCAAGCCATTGGGGCCTGCATCGCTAGCGGCAAGAAGCGCACAGTCTCTATTGAAGGCGATGGCGGCTTTATTATGAATGTGCAAGAACTCGAATTGGCTAAGCGAATGAAGCTGCCTATTAAGTTTTTCGTTCTGAACAACAATGGTTATGTTTCAATCCGCACGACTCAAATCAATTACTTTAATAAGAACTTTGTAGCGAGCACTCCGAAAAGCGGATTGACACTGCCCGATTACAAAAAAATTGCTGCTGCTTTTGGCTTACCTTATGTGCAGTTAAAAGATCAGAAAAATATCAAAAAGAAAGTAAAAGATATTTTAAAAAGCAAAGGCCCTGTTCTTTGCGAAGTGATGGTCGCACCTGATCAATTCACTCAGCCAAGAGTGTCCTCGAAAAAATTAGAAGATGGCAAAATGATGTCCATGCCGATGGAAGATCTATGGCCGTTCTTAGACCGTAAAGAGTTCGAAGAAAACATGAGCGTGATTAAAGAGGTTTAAAATGGATGAGTTAGTTAAGCAATTGGATGAACTGGTCCCCAATGCAAGAAATGGCTTACCTCAAGAGGTCTTTTACTTTGTCAGTCGTTTGACTCCAATGGTGAATGTGGATTTGCTGATTAAAAACGAACAAAACCAAACTTTACTAACTTGGCGACATGATCAGTTTTATCACGGCTGGCATATTGCTGGGGGAATTTTACGCTTTAAAGAATTGTTCACAGATCGATTGAAGGCTGTGGCCAAGCAAGAGTTTGGCGCGACCATCGAGCATGACCCTCACCCCATGGGCACTTTCGAAAAGATCAACACCACTCGCGATGTGCGTGGTCATTTTATCGCCAATCTTTTTAAATGCCGCCTGACTTCGCCTCTTTCAAAAGAGATGGAGTGCCTTGATCCAAACAATCCACAGCATGGTCAGTGGTATTGGCATTCAACTTGTCCTGAAAAATTAATCCCGCAACACGAAGTTTACAGAAAATACATCAACCCATGAAGCACTGTAGGGTTTGCTCTGAAGAGTTTTTCGCAAAGCCACTTTTACGCTATGAAAATATGCCGGCTGTGGCGCAAAACTTTCCGGATGCGGATTCAGTGGCCAAAGATCACGGGGTGGACTTAAATATTCGTCAGTGTTCAAACTGCGGACTGGTTCAGCTTGATAGCGAGCCCGTGCCCTACTTTCGCGATGTGATCAGAGCTGCTGGTTACTCACCTGAGATGGGTGAGTTTCGTCGAAAACAATTTTCTGAATTTTTAAAGAAGTACAATTTAGTTGGTAAAAAAATTATCGAAGTTGGCTGTGGTCGTGGTGAATATTTGGCGCTGATGAAGGAGTCTGGTGCTGAAGCTTATGGGATTGAGCACCTACAATCCTCTGTTGCAGCTTGCATTGAGCATAAACTAAACGTCGATCAAGATTTTATGGAAGATAAAAAGCAAGAGCTGCAGCATGCTCCGTTCAACGCTTTCTTTTGTTTAAATTTTTTAGAGCATATCCCCGATATCAATTCGTTTTTGCAAGGTATTGCAAACAATCTGACGGAAGATGGTGTGGGCCTGATTGAAGTGCCGAACTTCGACATGATTTTGCGCGAGAATATGTTCTGTGAGTTTATGACGGATCATTTGTATTACTTCACTGCTGAAACCTTCAAGTCCACTTTAGCCTTAAATGGTTTTGAAGTTCTTGAGTGTAAAGATGTTTGGCATGATTATATTATTTCGGCCATTGTTCGTAAGACGAAGAAGGCACAAGAAACAAATCATGAAATCGAAAAATTGGATTTAAGTCCTTTTAGTAACTATCAGGAAGAACTAGAGAAAGACTTTCATAAGTTTGTAAATCAGTTCCCACCGATGTCCGTTGGGATTTGGGGGGCTGGTCACCAAGCGCTAGCCGTGATGTCGCTAGCGAAGCTTAAGGGCAAGATCAAGTATGTGTTTGATTCGGCTCCGTTTAAGCAGAATAAATTCACGCCAGCTTCGCATATCCCCATCGTATCGCCACAAAAGATTCAAGATGATTTAAGCGTAAAAGCCGTGATCGTCATGGCCGCTAGCTATTCAGATGAAGTGGTGCGTATCCTTAAAGAAAAATACCGCAATGATCTCTCGATTGCGGTCTATCGTTCAAATGGTTTGGAAAGAGTGAATTAGCCTTCGGACATGCTTCCTAGCACATCGTCGTCTGTGCATTCAGGTAATACATCCGGACCATAATAATCGACTTGCTCTTTTAAAAAATGAAACCCGCCCACACGATGGCTCTTTATCAAGCATCCTGCAGGACTTAGGTTTTGTGGAAATCTTTTCTTAACATGAAAAAGAATATTTCGTTTATTCGCATCACAAAGTGCTGCGGGCTTTGTCGTGCTGTCTTTTTTCTCCACAGCACATTGTACGGCTGGTACCGCATCTGCCCTATAGGCATATATTGTCGCGATAAAACTCAATGCTAATTTAAAGTTATTCGACTTCATTCTGTACCTCTACTTTGGACACGAAAAGTTATGTGGACCGATAAGAACCTCTTCTGCTGTTTTTGCACCTTTACTGCGCAATAGTTGGCAAGCACTATTGCCAGATTGTGAACGCGAATGCTTCTCTTTTGCTGCAGCAATATCAAGCACTGTTACTGATCGCCCCAGAGTGTTGAACCCAAGAGCATTAACATTCACACCTAAACCAAGAAGCTTGGTCAACACAACGAAACACTCATCAATATAATGTCCATAGTTGAGATCCGTAAAAACATTCATTAATGGAGTGGCTTCCCAAACAAGATGTCCATACATGCCATCATCGATAGAAAACCCTAAAATATGCGGACTAGCTTTATGAGATAGTAAATAATCAACAATTTCTAAATTACATGTTTTTACAGCAGCATTCATACTTGGAGCATTATTATCGTTTAATTTTGCTCCTGCATTTACCAAAAGATGAAGCATTCTATAATCTTTTTTATGACGTGAAAAATTAGTGATGGCTCTCCATAAAGGTGAAACAGGATTATAATCATCACTAGGATCATTGATATCGACTTTTGTGTTTTTAACTAAATACTCGGCAAAATAAAAAGATGCATTTGGGAATTCCTCAAACTGTCTCTCAGAAGTATAATACATAACAAAAGACAAAAAGCCTTTTGCTGTAAGATCGATTATTTTCAGATCAAGCAATGTCTTCACCATTTTGTAATCGGGATCTTGATGATTGGCTTTAGAAAAAAGCCGAGCTTGCATTTTTTTGTCTATTTTTATGCCAAGTTGTGCTGCTTTTTCGACAGCTTTAATTTGATCGCCCTCGATTGCGCCTAAATAAACTGACTTGTTGTGCTCTTCATCGTTCGTATTTGCACCTAATTCAATTAAGGTTTCAATAGAATTCAACTTACCCCATAAGCCTGCACAATAGAGCACTGTTGGATGACCGGAGTACACCTTAGGGTCACCACATTTCAATCGGTACATATTCTGTAAATAATCACCTGCGTCTCTTGGATCTTTAACATCAGCTAAATTTACTTTCGCACCTCTAGATACGGCATAATGAATGCAATTTATATCTTCATGGGCCACACTTTCCACAAGAAGCTTGATGGGATTAGAAAAAATTGTCGCTGAACACTTTTTTGCTTTTGCAGCGTCTTGAGCATTCACACTCAAGCTCGTAAGGAAAATACTTAATAATAAAAATCTATACACGAAACGCCCCCTTTTTAAATTCCCAATAACGATAGAAAAGGTGTATCACAACCTCGCCCGAGGGCGATCACTTATATGGGCTTTGAAAATTTTGTATTTTAATAAGGACTAAATCGTTCAAATGGCCTTGAAAGAGTGAATTAGCCTTCGGACATGCTTCCTAGCACATCGTCGTCTGTGCAAACTGGATGAACCTCTGTGCCGTAGTATTCAGCTTGAGGCTTGTACCACCAGCCACCTGCGTTTTCCATTTTCTTAACACAGCCATTTGGTGTTAATTCAAATCTATTTTTCACATCGTAAAGAAGATTCATTGCATTGGCATTGCAAAACGTGCTTGGATTCGGATAACGACTTTGCTCAATTAAACACTCTTTATTAGCCGCAGAGGCATCTGATTGAATCAAGCTAAATAAAAAAGCTGCAGGCATTGAAATTATTTTTTTATTCACAAAAACTCTCCTTAATTGCATTTAAAATTATGAGATCCAATAAGAAGTTCTTGGGCTGTCTTAGCGCCCTTCGATCTTAAGTATTGGCAAAGTTCTTTTTTTGTAGCGTTTTGATAACCGGGGCCGATATCTAGATGAGTTTTAAACCCATTTTTGCGATAAAGAAATGCGTAGTCTAAAACAGTGGTTTTACGGCCAAGATCATGTGTTCCGATTTCGTTAATACGCGCACCACCTTTAATCAAAACCTTTACAGTCTCTATGCAATCATCCTTATCTTGATTACTCATAAAATAAACTTTGGATGCTGCTAAAGCCAACAATGGCGTAGTTTCTCGTTTTGTGGGAGGCTCTACGTAGCCATTTGAGTAATAACCCTTCTTCATTACACCTTTAAGTGGTCCATGCTGATAAATAGTATAAGAAAAACCCAAATCAACATCCGCCTTCACATTTGGATTGGCGTTGTTATCAATCAATATTTGAGTGATTTCAGGACGACAAAGTTCAACCGCATCAAACAAGGCTGGTTTAGTTTTATTGTTGATATCAACGCCTTGCTTGATCGATTCAAGCACACAAATTTTGTCATTCATCTCAATGGCTTTAATCAATAGCTCTTCTTTGTCATTAGCCTTAATAGAACAGGTGCTTTGGGCACTTGCACTCTCAGCACTTAAAATAGAAGCAGCTAGAAAAACATTTAATAATAAAATACGATACATTGATAACTCCTCTAAAGTTCATGCTTCAGCAATGCCAAAGACATACCATGAGCCTAGAAGACGCAAATCAGTTCTATTTGATTTGAAAACTTTATAGCGTTTAATTAGGACAATTTTGGCAGATTTCAGAGACTTTTTTGACTCTTTTTTCGGCAAACTCAATAAACAAATCTGATAGATATTTTGCTGAATCAAGAGCCTGTCTTGCGCAAACTTCTGACACCGAGCCCATAGGCTCAAGTATCTTAAAAGACTGATTAAAGTGCTCTTCTTCAACATTGATGTTGCGGTGCTGAATAAGAGGTTTCGCCACGTCTTCAAGGTTCATTTCTTTAAGTAAATCCAGAAAGGCATCTTTACCTGAAAAAGGTGACCTTTCCATGACGTCGAGAGAAAATGCCAACGCCAAAACATTGCGGCCACTCCACTTTTCGCACTCTTCAATAAAACGCACCAAACTTGGTAGCACCTCAATGTCATCTGGTTTTTGTCCTAAAGACTCAATGGATCTTGCGAGCAAGCGATCATGACCCGTTTCGCTTCTCATGTATTCATCTAATTCGTCGACAAGTTTTGGATGAAGAGGTTTCGCCGCCGCAATAATATCTAAAAAATACTCTGTGATGTAATGATTTTGTCTGACCAAAAAAGCAACGGCATTTTTCGACTGAGTTTTACGAATTTCAGAGACCATCATAGCAACAGAAGTTGTCGGTGCAGTTCGCACAATATCCAATAAATGACAACGTCGAACTCCACCCAAAACAGAACGTAAATCATATTGATTTTCTGCAATTTTAGATTTTTTTAAAATCTCTTCAAGCTGCCAGCTACTTCGATTTTGTACATCAGGTTGCTCACTAGAAACTTTAATATGGGAGTCCGGAGTAAGCTCAACTCGAGATAAAAAATAAAAGAGTGGGAACTTCTCAAAAGGCGCCAAAACTTTTTGCGTAAAGGCCATATCTTCGGCCGTTTGTGGGCCCGTTCCTAAAACCTGAATAAATTTTTCTTGTAAATTTTTAGGTATTTTACTTTGCATGGATACTTTTATCCATGGTGCAACAAGGTGAATTGTATCATCTTTAAAACTAATATTTACTTCTTCGTAGGGCCAGATCATGTCATCACAATAAATATGAAAGCTTTTATAAACAAGTTAAGTTATGTTATATCTAAATTATGAAGAATTTATTTGTTTTTTTAATTTTTCTTTTTGTTTTTAGCGGCTGCAGTAAAAAACTAGGCGTCATGAACTATGACCGATGCGAGCAACCATCTAGTACAGTTTCCGTTCTCAAAACCAATACCGCAAAAACTAAATTTCTAGCTGAAGATTATGAAATCACTTATAGCACTTATCGAACCAACATTCCGGGCCTAAGGCACTACAATACACGTACTCTTCGCCCCAATCTCTACTCGTCAAAAACCAATTCTTCGCGCATTATTGCACCCCATATGATTGACTCTGAAAACAGTTACACTTCTGTAGGGTTTTGGAATCAAGATGGGGAACGCAAAGTCATTTTACAATATCGATGGGAAGACCCTGAAAATGCTAAGTGGGAAGAAGAAAACAATACCTTTCGCTATAGTACAGGGTGGAAGTCTCGTGACTTAATTGCAGATTTAGACAACAACGATGCTGTTACAGACCCAATTGGCCCCGCAGATCAGTATAAATTTAATTTTGGACTTTTCTTTCTAGGAAATTTCTCGGGAAAATTAGCCTTCAATGCTTTAGCAGACGACAAGTCCATCGCCGTGATTATGAACAAAGATGGATCTGCTAAAAAACAAATTTCAGATGGCCAAGGATTTGTATATGGCTTAAGGGCTTCTCCAAATGCAAAATGGATCGCCTATCATTCCGATTATAAAATTATTGTTTCTGAACCAGATGGATCAAATCCACGTGTTGCAAAAACCCCGTTTAGCTTTGCCTTCAATCCCAAATGGTCACCCGACTCTCGTTACATTACTTTTGTAGGCAATCCAAATGATAAAAATTCAGTTATGTTGCTAGACACAGAAAGGTGGAGGCTAACACAACTGGCTGATCGCGGTGGTTATTCGGGAACAGCCCCATTGCTTGATGTTTATGACTTTCATGGCGGAGGCTCTGACCTACCGGCTTGGTCACATGATGGCTCATGGATTTATTTTACTCGAAGAATTGGTGAGGCCATTGAAGTTTTCAGAATTAATAAAGATTGTAAACTCGAACAAATTACCAATAGCGGCAAAGGAATAAAATTCGAACCTGAGCTGTCGCCGGATGGCAAATATCTTTCTTATATTTCTAAAGTGCAGGGAAAAAGAAATTTGATGATTGTGAGTCTTGAAACTTTTGAAGAGTTTTCTTTAACCAACTTAGCAGAGGGCCATGGAGTGGTCACCGTACGATGGAGACCACTTCCACCTAAGACCCCTGCTGCAAAATCCACTAAAGGCAATTAACTTAGCGAGTGCAAGTAGCAGCCATTGACTTCGTTTGCGGCGCTCCTTTGTTTAAGCTGTAACTTACTGTTGTTGATGTCGTAAGAGTTTGTGGACCAGCCAGCTCGACCACAGCGTCGGCTGTTCCAACCAAACCATAGGAAGCATTTTCAAACTCAACGCGAGCATCGATGCGAGTTGCTGAAGTGCAAGTCGCAGTCATGGTCCCCTTGTAATCCTGGGTCTCTACTGGGCGCGCTACTCCGTCAGCATGGATATCTTCGGACTTTCCAGAAGCGCTGTCGGTGATATGGTAAAGAGTGCCATTTTCAATGGCTTCTTGAGTAACGGTGATTGTTGACTCTGTGTTGTCCGTGTCTTTGCAGCTCCAGGTGCCGGTTAAATCTGGGCAAGCAAATGCTGATGTTGATACCAATAGAGCCGCTGATAATAGATGTTTTTTCATTTCTCCTCCTTGTTTAGTAATGAAAAACTATACCAGGGTCTAAAAAGACAAGGAGGACGTCAACTTCAGATAAATTAACAATCTAAAGACTTCTTCGCACGTTCGGCTAGAAATTCCAAAAATAAATCATTAAGATATTTTGCCGAATCAATAGCTTGCCTAGCATAAGCTTCAGAAACTGATCCCACGGAATCAAGAACATTAAAAGATTGATTAGCACATCCTTGTGGCAATGATGTCACAATATGCTTAGAGGAAAATTCTTTTAATAAATTAGAAATTGAATCCTTTCCTAAAGAAACGGATCTTTCTAATAAATCAAGAGTAAAAGCTAAACTTAGAATATTTCTTTCAGACCATTTTTTTGCTTCCAGCATAAAATGCACTAAAGATGGAAGCGCTTGATCTGATTCAGACTCAGCTTTTTGATTTAACTGCCTAGTTTCTTTAATCAAATCTAAGAAGTTTTTAATAATATAATCGTTTTGCCTAATGACTAACAACAAACCTTTAATGGATTTTTTGGAGTGAATCTCAGCCAATGTTTGGCTCATAGAATTTTCTTGAGCATCATTCACCATGCTCAGTAAGTGCTGTCGCCTTACACAACTCAAAATAGATTTTAAATCATATTGATTTTCACTAATCTTACTTTTGCTTAAAATTTCTTCTGTTTGCCAAACAGAATCTGATTTTAACGGAGGCTTATCGTCATAAACCTTAATCGAAGTCTCTTCGACTAATTCAGCCCTAGGCAACATATAAAACAAAGGAAACTTTTCAAAGGGAGCTGAAACTCTATTTACAAAGACCATATCCTGAATGCTTTTTGGACCAGTCAGAATCACTTCATTGAATTTATCTTGTTGATCTTTTGGTATTTTTTTTTCAACAGACACGCTTATCCATGGTGTGGAAAGAGTGATTTTTTTGCCTATGAACTGGGCCAAAACTTCTTCGTAAGGCCAAATCATTTCTGCACCATTCCACTACGAGCTCGTTTAAAGCGATCCGAATGAAGCGCCTCATCCGCTAAGGAAATTTTTTGTGGAACTTTATAAGACTTCACACCCATCTCCTGCATCTGTTTACGCATTCTCGCACGAAACTCTGGCAAGCTCTCACCGCTGCTTAATTTAACCGTAGCTGTCACTATTTGGCCAACAATAGGATTTGGCTCACCACGAACAACAGCATCGACCACTCCAGGAATTTGTAAAAGCAAACTCTCAACTTCAGATGGGTATGTTTTTTCACCGCCCACATTGATCATCTCTGACTTACGCCCGTGAATCCTAAAGTAGTCACCGTCTTGCTCAACCATGTCGCCTGTTTTAAACCAACCATCTTCAGTGTAAGGACTTTCAGCATTCAAGTAACCAAGCATTCCTGATTTAGCCTTAATTTCAAGAAGACCATCACGCACTCGTGTTTCAAAACCTTCCCCACCAATCTTCACCCATAAAGAGTCACTCGATTTGGATTTAGATCTCATCACACCAAGCTCTGATAAACCATAAGTCTGCTGTAAAGTGATATCTGGGAAAGTCTTGTTCAACAAGGTCAACGTTGATTCGGGCATAGGCTCTGTTCCATAGCTAATCAATTCTAGCGAACTTAAATCATAATTCTGATAAGACTTTGTTACGAGCATCAAGTTTAAAAATGTTGGAGTGGTCGGTAAGATTTGTGCCTTATATTTATCGATAGCCGAAAGCACGACATCGGGATCACGTTTTTCAAGTGCAATCATTGTCCCTGCATTGGATAGAATATAAAACATAGTATTCAATCCACCCCAATGATCAAACATCAGAAAAGTAATCATTCTTTTGGTTTTTTTCTTCACCTGAAATTTTTCAAGAAGCGGCACAAAATCATGAAGAGCGCCTTTACTTTTACCTGTCGACCCCGAAGAAAAGACGATAATCCCAGGATGCTCGCGCTCTTTTAATTTAACTACCAATTCATTTTTTGGATCTCTATTAAACTTAGTCACTGTAAACTGAGAATCAGTATAAGTATGCAGACGAAATTGCACTTCAGCTATATCACAGAACTCTTCAAGTTGCTTACAGTTCGCAGTTAAAGGAACCAAAATACAGTTGCGACTGATCAATGCCAAAAGCATCCCAATAGAATTCGGACTAAAATCTGCCTCTAAGGTGACAATATGGCCATTGCCAATATTTTCTTTTTCAAGCTGCTGCACAGCTTGTTGATAGAATTTTAGAATATCCTTGTAGGTAAAATGCTGATCACGCCAAATAAGGGCGTCCTGATCGAGATTGGTATTGAACGTTTCTAGAAAAAAATCGACAAACATTTATAAGCCACCCAGATAGACCACCTGGCCCGTGATAAAATCACTTTCTGCTCTTAGAAAAAAATCAACGACATTCTTTACATCTCGCTCGGTTCCCAGACGCTTTACCACCTGACGTTGAATAAGGTTTTGAATTTTATCTTTAGGCACATTGCGAATCAATTCTGTCTCAATAGGAGTCGGACCAATTGCATTCACAGTGATGCCCATCGTTGAGAACTCACGAGCCAGGATTTGCGTTAAGCTTTCTACAGCTGCTTTTGAAGCTGCATAAATAGCTTCGCCATCGAGTCGCAAAGGCACAGCTACTGTCGAGAAGTTCACGATGCGGCCCACTTTTTGTTTTTGCATAAAACGAGCAGCTTCTCTGCAAAAAATAAAGCAGCCGACCACATTTGTTTGAAAAATATTATTCACTGTCGAAACTGGAGTTAATGAAACATGATTCATTGATGCAATACCAGCATTGTTGATCAAGTTATCGAGACGACCTAAGTTTTTAGAAATAAAAGAAAAAATCTTTCGCACTTCTTCTTCATTGCTCACATCAGCCAAAAAATGATGATAGTTTTCGTGCTTTAAATCACTTTCACCGCGACTACAACCAACGACAATATGGCCTTCTTTTAAATACTCTTCTGCTAAAAAACGCCCAATTCCTTTACGCGACCCCGTAATCAAAGTAACGGGACGCGGGTTCATCGAGAAGCCTCAAGCAAAAGTTCATCGATATATTTTGATAAAGTATCCAATGTTAGAAAAGGACTTGCTGAACGAGACATCGCTTTTTCACTGACTAACCTGATGGCTTTGCCTGTTTTATCTTCAATACGCTCTTCTACTCCAACAATAAAACTTACTAGACCGATAGAATCGAAAATGGCATTTGAGCCCATAAGTTTAGTTTCCAGTGTTAACTCACCATCATGAGCTCTCATATTGCCTTTGAACTCTTCTAATACCGGAGAAATATAGGATTTAAACGATTCTGAAACCATTGCTTCGACGCCTCTCTTTTAAGCAATTAAGAGATAAAAATTACCGTAACTTCTATTGAGATGCAATCCCTGCCTGTCGCTCAGCTAGAAATTCGACAAAAGCGAAATCCAAAGCCGTATCCACGTCATAGGAGTGTTCTTGTTCCATAATAAAGAGTTTTGTTCGATTACCAAAAACCTGATCTTTTTCAAAAAGGGCCTGACGACTCCAAATATAAATGGACCCATTAAGATCGTAACAACGAGGGGCATCTTGACGCCTAACATAAGGCCTCTCAGAGATTTTCGATAGAACAGGAGTCCCATCTTCTCTGATTTCAGCAATATTGAAATACGGGCTTTTGTGAGCGAGGCTAGCAGACAACTGAATATCGCCGTCCCCATTTTTGAAGCTTTCAATAGCCGCATGAATATCTTCGACTCTTCTTAGAGGCGAAGAACAGTCTAAATCCACAACCATATCAAATTTAGCTTTTATGTTTTCTTCCACAGCTAAGGTGCAATGCCTAATTGCAGGTATTTTTGCAGCACTATCACTAGCGAGTTCCTCCGGACGTTTAATCAAATGAGTCACGCCGTACTCTTTAGCAATTTTCAAAATTTCATCACTGTCTGAACTAACGGCTATATGATCAAATGCTTTGCTTTTTTGAGCTTGAAGAATGGTGTGTGCAATCATCGGTTTACCCAAAAGAAGTCTTATATTTTTATTAGCAAAGCCTTTTGATCCAGCTCGAGCCAAAATGGTCGCAATAATCATAAGCCCTCAATCTGTTCGTCAGCTTCGTAGTCACGGTTTGCTACCTGACCAAGGACATCATACCAACGCATTGGCGAGATTCCGTCCCCAGGTCTTTTAACTTCTAAATTCTGAGCCGACAATATCGTACCCTTTGTAATTTTATTTTTAGCAACAATCGACCGCCTTGCAACAACACGATTCTTGAATTCACTCTTTGACGGCTCTTTCCTCGCATTGCCCGCAACAGCCTCTTCTATATGTCGTATCGACTTAATCATTTGCTTTAATTCTTCGGGCTCGAGACTTGCCGCATGGTCTGGACCGACCATTTGTCGATCTAAGGTAAAATGTTTTTCAATCACTGAAGCTCCTAAGGCTACTGCGGCCAATGAGACTTCAATACCAAATGTATGATCTGAATATCCAACGTTCACACCAAATTCTTTTTGGATGGTTGTCATTGCTCTTAAATTAACATCAGCGTAAGGCGACGGATACTCTGTATTGCAATGAAGCACTGTTACGTTTTTAAGATCCATTTTATTTTTCTGAAGCACTTCAAGCGCCGATTTTACTTCTGCAAGATCGCACATTCCCGTTGAAAGAATAATTTTTTTTCCAGTCTTCGCCACAGCCTCTAAAAAAGGTAAATTTGTTGCCTCACCAGACGCTACTTTATGAAAATCCATATTAAGTGAATTTAGAAAGCTCAAGCTTTCTAAATCAAAGGCCGTAGACAAAAATTTGATTCGATGACCACAGTACTTTTGCAAATCGACGAAGTCTTGTTCGGAAAGTTCAAGCTTTTTTACCATTTCATACTGATTATCAGCCCCGACGTTTTGACGTTGATAATCAGCAGCCTTCGCATACTTTGTAATTACACTTTCAGTTTTAAACGTTTGAAATTTGACGTAATCAGCCCCAGCATCAACAGCGACATCAATAAGTTTTTTAGCCAGAGCAATGTCACCATTATGATTGATTCCAGCCTCTGCGATAATGATTGTCTTCAATGCCATTGTCCTTGTTAAAGTGGTTTTTCCATATAGCGGCCTGGGTTTGCAAAAACTGTCGTATGCGCAGGAACGTCATTGATAACGATTGCTCCCATACCAATTGTTGATCCCTTACCAATACGCAGTGGCTTATCCGGAGTGCCCTGACGAATCATTGCACAAGTGCCAATGTACACATCATCTTCGATAATTACGTTTCCACTGCAGTTTACTCTAGGACCAAAGGTAACAAAATCACCAATCGTGCAATCGTGCCCAATGTATGAGTAAATATTTAACTGAAATAATTTTCCAATCTTCACATTTTCACTAATGAGAGAAAATGGGCAAATCACCGCGCCTTCGCCAATATTCACCGTTTTCGCAATCAAAGCTGAAGGATGTGAAATCTGAAAAGATTTTACATTGTGATCCATTGCTTTGTTGGCGATTTTTCTTCTGATCTCGCCGCTACCAATAGCTATATTGAAATATTTGTCACAATCCCTTAAAGAAAAGAACTCTTCTTCACTAAGGGCTTGGTAACCATTAACTTGTTTGTCAGTTATTTGGTGATCGACAAAAAAAACCTCTCCTTTGAAGTTTTCAGCAGCGTAAGGCATGACTTCACGGCCTAACCCGCCTGCTCCAAAAATTCCAAGAACTGCTCTTCTTGCCATATATATCTTCTTCCTCTTATTTAACGCAATTTTTTGCAGCCGCTTCTAATTGCTCAAGCATATAATCCATGCGCTGTTTATCCAGCACAGGGTGCACTCCAACCCAGAAGGTCTTATACATAATACGATCCGTATTGGCCAAATCGCCCACCACACGTTTTTCAATATTTTTGTATGCAGGCTGACGAAGTAGATTTCCACCGAATAACAAGCGTGTTCCCACTTTTTTCTCTTCTAAGAATTTAACAACTTTTTCACGATCGATATTGTCCGCGCAGTGCATAGCAAAACCAAACCAAGATGGTTCAGTGTTGGCTGTTGGCTCAACCGGAGTGAACGCTTGCTGCAAAGTTGGTGAAGACTTAAGGCCTTTATACAAGTAAGCCCAATTCTCACGACGAGCACCAATGTAACCATCCACTTTTTTAAGCTGAGACACCCCAAGGGCCGCTTGCATGTCTGTGACTTTCAAATTGTAGCCAATATTCGAGTAAGTGTACTTATGATCGTAGCCTTTTGGCAGATCACCCAAGCTCCACTGAAAACGCTTTTTACAAGTGTTGTCGTGACCAGGCTCACACCAGCAGTCACGACCCCAGTCACGAATGCTTTCGGCAATTTTTCTAAATTTAATATCACGAGGAATAACCGCGCCGCCTTCACCCATGGTGATATGGTGAGCTGGATAAAAACTTAAGGTGGCGTAATCACCATAAGAGCCAACAGGCTGACCGTTTACTTTTGCACCAAGAGCATCACAGCAGTCTTCCATTAAAAATAATTTTTCTTTTTTGCACCACTCCGCAAGCACATCCGAGCGATAAGGATTACCTAAGGTGTGGGCCAAAACCACAGCTCTGGTTTTTGAAGTTTTAGCTTCCATAATTTTTTCTGGAAGCGCGTTGAGAGTATTTAAGTCCACATCCACAAACACCGGAGTCCAACCATTTTGAATGATGGGGTTCACCGTCGTTGGAAAACCTGCGGCAACAGTAATGACTTCATCGCCTGGCTTGATGGGTTCAAAACCAAAAGGTTTTAATTGAGGCGAACCAAAGCTACTAACCGCAAGAAGGTTTGCGCTTGATCCGCTGTTGACCAAAAGGCCTTTTACTCTGTCGCGATTAAAGAACGTAGAAATTTTTGTTTCAAATTCGGTAGAGTAACGACCGGCTGTTAACCACATGTCGAGGGAAGCATCGATCAAGTGCTCAAGATCGTCTTCATCCATTTTTTTAGCAGTGACGGGAATATAGGTTTCGCCAGCAATGAACTGATTGTTTTTGGCATTGGATCGGTAAAATTCTTTGGCCGATTTAAGGACGTTTTCTCTTGTCATAATAGAAGCGAAAGTAGCCTGATTTCGATAGCGATAACAACTACTTCCGCTGGAAAGCTCTATTGCGTTATAAGCTAAAAAATCTCTTCTGGCAGAATCTGCTTACAGCTTTCACCAAAAGCCCACACTCTTTTCATATAGTTAGGCACTTCGCCGATATGTGGCGTTTTGCATGGCGCGTTCTTCACAAAGCTGGCCACGATATAGCTGTCGCACAAATTGGTCTTCATCCAGTAGTGTACGCCTTCCCCCGCGCCATCAATGTGGATGGCTTTGATTTCAACACCTTCGCCATACAGCGAAGTTAAAACCTCTAAGGCCTGATCACGGCAATAATCCTGTGCCTTAGCTGACGACCCCATGAATGTTCCCATTGTGATTGCTAATCCTAATAATACCTTTTTCATTATCCCCCCTCAGGAATGTTATTGAGGTAAAGATAAAAAACTTTTAGTTATTAAAAAAATGATGTATCTACATACAACCTATGAACAAAATGAATATCGCTAAAATCGATCTGAATTTACTTTTGATCTTCCACGCTGTGATGGAAGAAAAAACCACTGTTACCGCCGCCGCCCGTCTCGGCCTCAGTCAACCGGCCATCAGTCATGGGCTCAATCGCTTACGTGATTTACTCGGTGATCGATTGTTTGTTCGATCTTCTCGTGGAGTGATCCCCACCCCAAAAGCCGTGTGCATTGAACCCACGGTTCGCGAATTGCTTGAACGCGCTGAAAGAGTCTTTTTTGAACCGCCAGAGTTCAACCCTGCCTTAGCCAAAGATACTTTTCGAATTGCGACCACAGATTATTTTGAACAGGTGGCCCTGCCTCATATATTAAAACGCATCCAAGACGAAGCCCCTCACGTTACATTAATCTCAAGGCCCACAGGTGGATACTTACCCAAAGAGGGTTTAGAAAAAGGTGAGTACGACTTGGCTATTGCTGGATTTTATAAAGACATTCCTGATCGCTTTTTTAAACAAACACTTTACCGAGATGGTTTTGTCTTTGTCGCCCCCAAAAATAAAAAAATTGGCAAAAGTCCTTTGAGCTTTGAACAATATGCTAAACAAAGACATATGGTGATCTCGCCCCATGGGGATTTACTCACCCAATCCAAAGCCATTATGAAAAAAATGGCTATGACATTAAATATTACTCTGGAGTGACAGGGTTCTTGTCACCAGCTCGTGTTTTAACAATGACAGATTTGACCCTCACCTGCCCAAGACGACTAGCTGAGTCTTATACTGAATTCTTCCCTCTGAAAATTTATGAACTGCCTTTTAAAATCCCAACCATGGACGTGATTCAAGTGTGGCATGAGAAACAACAAAACAACCCGGCTCACAAATGGTTTAGACAGCTATTCTATGACGTGTGCTCGCGCTTACGGCCTTTGGCTTCGGGTTGAGCAGTGTACGGATCTTCAGGCCAAGAGTGCTTTGGATAGCGGATGCGCAGTTCTTTTCGAACTTCAGCATAACCCTGTTTCCAAAAACTTTTAAGATCCGAGGTGATCTGCACAGGCCTAAAGTTAGGACCCAGCAAACGAAACGTCATTGGCAATTTATCAAAAAGAATTTTAGGGGTTTCTAACAAACTGAAAATCTCTTGAAGGCGTACATCCACATAAGGGGATTCTAAATACTCAATGGGATGTTTCACTCCTGATGGTGCAAGAAATTTTTCAGGAACTTGCGAATGTAAAACTTGAACTGCTTCAGATGGCATATTCATCTCTAAGTAGCTGACTAAATTGTCTTCGATCACAGAACGCACACTAATTTTTCCATAACAAGCCATCGCAAGAGTTTGCTGAATTTGTTCATCGCTCAATTTATTTTTATATTCTGGCAAATGTCGACATAGAAAATGCCATCTGGCCATCCAAGATTTTAGTGCTGAGTTTTGCGAAATAAGCCAATCCCATTTAGGAAACAAAACCTCAGCAAGCTTGTCTTGTACATCACTTGCACTCACTGGCTTTAAGCTTGGTTCATCAATTGGCAAGCCGTACAAAGTACGCACTCGACTTAAATAAAAAGCTTCTTTTTCTTCAACAAACTGAATACTTTCTTCGGTTTTAATAGCCTCAGCAAACGTTTTAAGGATTTGCGCTTTATCAAAGCCGCTTGAAATCGAAACCAAAGTTTCAGCTTGATCAGCTAAGTCCACTCCATTTAAAGCCAAAAAGAATTCGCTTTCTTTCACCTGAGATTTTGGATCAAGACGAACCCCTCTGCCGCCAACCATCAAGCCACGCAGACTTTTTTCGCGGCGGCGACACAAACGGTCCCGCTGACTAAGAAGCAACAACAATTGTGGATCACTCGATGAGCCTTTTTCACCTTTCATCAAACGCTCTAATTGCTCGGCCGTTTGACGAATGCTTTCGGTGCCTCTGGCTTTTTCATTCAGCAAATGCAAACGATCTGTCACATCACACTCAGAAGAGGTCGTTATCTCTTTGGACAAAAAATCTTTTTCACTTAAGAGAGCTGCAACCTTTGCACCCAAAGCACACTCACCCATTTTTTCGGCTTCGAGCAAAATCAAACCAAGGCGCGGCGGCAGCGGAAAACGCATCAACCGTCTTCCCACCTCTGTGATTTCATTATTTTCAGTCAATGCACTCATCTGTTTAAGAGATTTGACCGCAACGGATAGCGCTGGGACAAGAGGCGAATCAAACCAAGAAAATCCTGTAAAATCTCGAACACCCATGTGCGACAACCACAATAAAGCTGAAGTTAAATCAGCGCGCCTTACTTCAGGTTCTAATTGCTCTGCTTGAGTGCGCTCTTCAAAAGTCGTCCAAAGTCTTATGGCAACGCCTTCACGCTCTCTGGCCGCGCGGCCGGCCCGTTGTTTGGCGTTGAACTGTGAAATGCGCCCAAGATCCAAAGCCGAAAATCCAGAGTGAGGATTCACGGACATCACTTTTGAAAGACCTGTGTCGATCACATAGTTCACACCTTGAACCGTTACTGAAGCTTCGGCAACATTCGTGGATAAAATTACTCTTGGTCTTTCAGGCTTTGACAAAACTTTTCTTTGCACATCCAGCGGCAAAGAGCCATGCAGACTGACGACATCGCGATTAATACCAACTAATTTTTCTTCAAGGCGCTTGATCTCGCCCACTCCGGGTAAGAAAACAAGAATATCGCCGTCAGTTTCTTTCAGCGCTTGCTGTACAGCCATGATGACACGATCATAAAAGGCATAATCAGTTTTTAAACTAAGAGGCTGACTTGAGTGACGAATCGTTAAAGGAAAAACTTTACCTGGCACATCCTGATGAGGCGCGCCGATCAAATAATCCTGTAAAGCCCTCGCATCTAGCGTTGCTGACATCACTAAAATTTTAATATTGCGGCCAAGTTCCTGCAGTTCCTTTAAAGCACCTAAAATTAAATCTTGATTGAGATTGCGTTCGTGAAACTCATCCAGCACCACAAGATCGATATCGTTTAGTTCTGGGTCGTCCACCATTTTACGTAGCAACAAGGCATCGGTCATAAAGATCAAGCGGGTGCTGTCCGTGATCTTGTTATCAAAGCGCACTTGATAGCCGACCTCTTTACCAACTGTCCAGCCGCGCTCTTCCGCCACACGATAACAAGCACTGACCGCCGCCATACGGCGCGGCTGTAGCACGACAACCTTACCAGACACCGCAGACAACAACTCTGGGGGTAAACGCGTTGTCTTACCCGCACCTGGTGTTGCAGTTAAAATATAATTTTGATTCTTCTGAATTCCTGAAACAATCTCAGGAAGAAGCGAATCAATGGGCAACGAATTCATTTAGCCATTTTATCTAGAACTTTGTACAATAACCAAACCGTATTTATTAATTCTTTCAACAGGTGAATAATTAATACTCACATAAGGCTCTAAAACCGCTTCTTTCAACTCATTTGAGTTCAATCCATAAATAGAACGGCTGCTGATATTAAAAACACTGGTCTCTTGCACCAATTTTTCAACTTCCTTTAACTCTCGCAACTGAGAAAGCACACGCATAGGACGATAAATCGTTTGTTTCTTTTTATTGTCATCAAACTTCACTAGAATATTTTGGCTCGTGCACGGAAGAGTGTCTTCAACACCAGCGGACCGGTACTTATTCACTGACGAGTAAAATGGTAAATACTTTGAGGAATAACCTTCGAAACGGCCCTGTAGGCACTTCATACTCACCTCAGAAAGTTTGATTTCAATATTTGAAATCAATCCCTCTTTTCTCATATCGAGCAGAGCTTGCTTAATGGCATTCATCGCAATGTGCACAGCATAAGCCTGAGATCGCGCGGCCTCTAGAAGCTCCATTTTATATTTCTCGTCTTGAGTCTTTGTTACAGCCTCAATTCTGTCTTCGTGAGCCTTCTCAATCAACTCACCATTGTTTTTTGCATGATGCCTCTGAATCGCAAACTCTTGATCAATTCTAATTTCTTTACGCAAGTTTGCTTTAAAACCATGGCCCGCAACCACCGCTGAATAACGAATATCATCCAAAACATCATTCAACTTCGGCGGAGCAACCTCTAAAGAAGGATTGAATTTTAAAGCCAAATCGTCCTCAAGATCGAAAGCCATGGCCGAATTAAATAAAGATAAACCTAAAAGTGTCACTGCCAATGCTTTAAAATGCATATAATGCTCCCTGGGCTAAGCTTATGTATTTTAAAGACTTATTTGCAATTTGAAGCCCAGAGCTTGGGGCTGAAAGCCCATCAGAACGATGGGCCTAAACCTAAAAGACTAACGAGTGCAAACGGCTGAACCTGTCCACTCTTCTCTATCACCACCGCCTTTTTTATCAGACAAAGTCACTTGATGAATTTTAAGTGTATTAGCATTTACTAAATCCACATTAAGATCATATTGAATAACGTAGTCATTTTTTTTCATTTCTGAATACACTTTAGAAGTGAGCTTATTCGCCCCATGACATTGAGCCACGATAGAGCCTTTGTAGTCTTCATCATCGATCGGACGGGTTTTTCCATCAGCGTATAACTCGCCTTCCACACTCGATGTATTGATTTTTGTACGGTAGAACATTCCATTCGGTATGGCTTGTTGTTCAACTTTCAAAACGTATTTACCATCTTCGCCCATATCGCAAGACCACTCACCTTGCATATCCGGGCAAGCCATCGCCATAAACGGCGCAAACAAAATTGCTAAAATTAAAGTTTTCATAAGAACCCCCTTCTATTTTTAAACTTAAAAACACTTAATTGCTTAAAAAAGCATCTGTCATGCTTAATGCGAAACCTGCGCAATTGCGTCAACAAAAGACTTTTCTTAGAAAGCATTATAGCCTCTTTCCATGGACCTGAGCCCCCTTCTTAAATTGCTCGGTACCGGGCTTCAATTCGCAAGATCCTCAGTGTACGCCGCTGAAGGATTGCCCCTTGTTTGGATCGATCAGCTGACCAATGGAAAATATGAAACTCCACCAAAAGAATATTTGGCTGCGACTTTAAAAGAAGCCAAAAAATTATTCGCTAAAGATTTAGAGAACATTGAAAAAGGTTATTATCCTTGGACCGTTTTGATTGCTGATTCACCAAAACAACATCTAAGAACTTTATCTCTGCTCGGTTTTGATTTGATCAATATCATCAAACGAAAATTGCAGCACGAGAATGCCGAATTCAGTGAGGATGCTCAACAGTATTTGCATGAAATGCCTGCTTACTTTCGTCGCAATTTTCATTTTCAATCGGACGGCTATTTAAGTGAGAAATCAGCAGAGCGATACGACCATCAGGTTGAAATTTTATTTCGTGGCTCGGCCTCTGCCATGAGACGCATGACGATCCCGCCGCTTTACGACGGCCTTAAAGGCAAACTTCAACCTCGCATTCTTGAAGTGGGCTGCGGCCCCGGATCAACAACAAGATGGATCGCACAGAGTATGCCTGAAGCCTATATCACTGCTGTGGATTTAAGTTGGCCTTATCTAAAGCAGGCGCAAAAAAACTTACAAGATCGTCCGCGCATCAATTTCACTCAAGCTGACAGCGCAAAACTTCCTTTTAAAGATGAAGAGTTTGATGCTTGGACATCGGTTTATGTCTTTCACGAACTGCCTTTAGAAGAGCGCAAAAAAGTAATCGAAGAAGCCCGTAGAGTTCTTAAAAAAGATGGGCTTTTAGTGTTTGCTGACTCGATCCAAAACCATGACAACCCCGAGCTTCACTGGGGCCTTGAACGCTTCCCTAGGGACTTTCACGAACCTTTCTATAAGAACTACCTTCAGACCTCTATGGAAAAAATACTGACTCAAGGTGGATTTGAAGTGGTTTCAAGCACCCCTTATCTACTAACCAAGGTCATTGTTGCGAAAAAGCTCTGAATCCATTAGGATGCGCGTCATGTCTGTAACCATGGCTACATTCTATCAGTTCTTCGCCATCCCCAAGCAAGAGGTCACTCCTTTAGCAGAACAATTGCGAAAGCTTTGTCAGAAGCACGAAACCATGGGTTTATTTATTATGGGAGTAGAAGGAATCAATTCGACTTTCTCTAGCCCACCTGAAAAATTTGAAGCCTTCAAAACAGATCTTGAAAGTTTATTCGGCCAAAAATTCACTTATAAATTGTCTGAGGCCGAGCGCCACCCGTTTCGTTTGATCAATATTCAGATCCGCGATGAGATCGTCACTTTAAAACGTCCAGACCTGATTCCGGATGGCAAAGACAATCACATCAGCCCGACCGAGTGGAATGAAGCGATGAAAGATCCAAACACGGTTGTGATCGACACGCGCAATGATTACGAAATTGAAATTGGTAAATTTAAAAACGCTGTGGATTTTAAAATCGCCGAGTTTTCAGAATTCCCAGAAAAAATCGCTGAATCCGGCATTAAAAAAGAGCAAAAGGTTTTGATCTATTGCACCGGCGGCATCCGCTGCGAAAAAGCCATCCTCGATATGCAAGAACAAGGTTACAAAAATGTTTTTCAACTCGATGGCGGGATTATCAATTACTTAAAAGAATACCCGAACGAAAACTTCGAAGGCGAATGTTTTGTTTTTGATGGCCGAGTGGCCGTTGATCAAGAGTTAAAGCCAACCACACGCTATGTGTTTTGCCCTCACTGCGGTCAACCTGGCGAAAAGAAGATCGAATGTCTTCAGTGTGGAGTGGAAGAAACCATTTGCATCAAATGTCATGACAAAGACGAGCACTACCGAACTTGTTCAAAAAACTGTGCTCACCACCACCGCATGGGTCACAAATTCAAAAAGCATCACCCAGATTCAGCAAAGAAACGCCAGCAACCTCAGCCTGGTCAAATTCAAACCCCTCATCATTAAGGCCTATGAAAAATATCTTCTTAAGCTTTCTTCTGATCAGTACAAATGCTTTTGCAAATTTAGGACGCCCCGAACAAGTTCATATATCGCATAAAAGTCCTTATGCGCTTCCTAAAAAAGTGAAAATGGCAGTGATCGAAGCTTTGGATGATCTTTGCAATTACCATCAAAACTCTCACCACTGGCATGGTTCAGCTGTTCTTATTAACAATACGACTTACACCTACAAAGTGATTATGTCTGGTGAAGATGCTCAAATCCCCCATCGCTACGAACATGCATCAATGATCGTAGATTATGATGCGGCCCTTGATAAAGCCGTCGTTAAAAATTTAGATTGTCGTTAATTTAAAAAGAATGGTCGTGGCCACTGAAAGCCGCATTGTACAATTGAAAGATCCCAAGAAGCACGACCAGCACCGCTTGAGCCGAAATCAATTTCACCTCAAAACCATGAGACTGAAGCTTTTCAGTTGAGATTTTAGAAATTCCCACAGCGATCAACGAGCCAAGCCCCAAAAGAATCACAATCATACCAAAGCAAAACCAAGCCAGCCAGCTAAGGGCAAGCACAGGATCGTGCACATTCACCGCATTGCTAACCACCACCCAAGAGGTTGGGCAAGGCAGTAAGCCTGTTATAAAGCCAAATAAGAAGTCCTGCTTACGTGTGTGATCGTGAGTGGCACATTTGTTGTGATGATCATGATGACAGTGCTTATGACGATAGCGCCAAAGCCAAAAACCATAAGCGACTAATAAAGTACCAGAGATCACTCCGAAGATTTTTTCAGATTGCTCACTTAAAACTTCATTTTCGATACCGAATTGAAAGAAACTTGCGATCAGGAAGGTCAGGGAACCCACCATTAAAAAGTGGGTCACCACTGAAACTAAAATAATAAAGAATGATCGTTTCCAACTCATTCTTCCGGCAACCATCTGCAAAAGCAGAAGAGGTTTACCGTGACTCGGCTCAAGAGCATGAAGCACTCCTAAGCCGAACGCGGCCAATAACGAAACATTGAGCGATAAGTTCGCTCCCGCCATAGATTACTTCGCTGACTTAATACGCATTCCGTAGAAAGAACGGTACACGAAGAAAAGACCAACGACGAACAACACGGCACCAAGAATTTTTGTAACGCCTGGATCAGCACTCACTGCGATTTCAACAGCAAGCAACCCGAAAAGTGTTGTGAACTTAATAATAGGATTCAAAGCAACAGAAGAAGTGTCTTTGAACGGGTCACCAACAGTGTCACCAACAACCGTCGCTGCGTGAAGAGCTGTGCCTTTTTCTTTCATATCCACTTCAACGTATTTCTTAGCGTTATCCCAAGCTCCACCCGCATTCGCCATGAACATAGCTTGGAACAAGCCGAACACTGCGATCGAGATCAAGTAACTTGCGAAGAAAGTCGGGTCGAAACATGCAAAAGCAAGCGTGAAAGAGAAGATCACACCGAAAATGTTCAACATTCCCGATTGAGCGTACTGAGTACAGATCTTCACAACTTCTTTAGAAGTTTCAATCGAAGCTTTTTCAACATTTAAGTTGATATGCTTTTTGATGTATTCAACTGCGCGGTATGCACCTGTCGTAACAGCTTGCATAGAAGCACCAGAGAACCAGAAGATCACCGCACCACCCGTGATCAAACCAAGGGCAACACGTGGATCCAAAAGATCAAGCTTCAAGTTCAACAACAAGATAATAGAGAAAATCATCGTTGTCGCACCGATCACCGCAGTACCAACAAGAACTGGCTTAGCAGTTGCTTTGAATGTGTTACCTGCAGAATCGTTTTCTTCTAATAAGTGCTTACCTTTTTCGAAATCAGGTTTGAAACCGAAATCTTTTTCGATCTCAGCTGCTTTTACTTGCTCAACTTGAGAAAGTTCGAAAACCGATTGAGCATTGTCTGTCACTGGACCGTAAGAATCTACGGCGATAGTCACAGGACCCATACCCAAGAATCCGAAAGCCAAAAGACCGAAAGCGAAAACCGCTGGGTAAACCATGAAGTTACCAAGACCCATGTTTGCTGTGTAGTAAGCAACAAACATCAAGGCAACGATCGTGATACCTTTCCAGAACGCTGAAAAGTTACCCGCAACCAAACCAGAAAGAATCGCAAGAGAAGCTCCGCCTTCTTTACCAGCTTGAACGATTTCAGCAACGTGACGAGAGTGACTTGATGTGAACACTTTCGTGAATTCTGGGATCAATGCTCCAGCTAAAGTACCGCAAGAGATGATCGTAGAAAGTTTCCACCAGATGCCATCACCCATGAACTGAAGAAGTTCGTAACTTACTACGTAAGTCACGCCGATCGACACAAGTGAAGTCAACCAAACTAGGCTTGTTAATGGAATTTCAAAATTAAACTTCGATTTAGAGCCATACATTGATTTTGTGATGGCCATGTTCAACCAGTAAGAAACGATTGAAGTTAACACCATCAAAATACGCATAACGAAGATCCAAACGATCATTTTCGCTTGAAGCTCGCCGCCGCCCTCTTTCGCCACCAAAGCGCCGTTAGCGTCGAACGCCATACCAACTGCTAAGATAATGAAAGTGATAAGAGCAACACCCGTCACACCGTAAGTTTCGAAACCATCGGCTGTGGGTCCAACTGAGTCACCAGCGTTGTCACCAGTACAGTCAGCGATCACTCCTGGGTTACGAACGTCGTCTTCTTTAATATTGAAAACGATCTTCATTAAATCTGAACCGATGTCAGCGATCTTAGTGAAGATACCGCCGGCAACACGAAGAACCGATGCACCTAAAGATTCACCGATCGCAAAACCGATAAAGCAAGCACCAGCAAGTTCGTTAGGCACGAACAAAAGAATCATCAACATTAAGAACAACTCAACGCAGATCAAAAGAACACCGATCGACATACCTGCGCGAAGCGGAATGTCCATCACATCCCAAGGACGACCTTTCAAAGATGCGAAAGCTGTTCTTGAGTTTGCGTAGTTGTTAATACGGATACCGAACCAAGCAACGGCGTAAGATCCACCGATACCAAGTAAAGACCAGAACAAGATTAAAAGAACGCGGTTCATTTCCATATGCTTTAGGAAACCGAAGTAATAAACCATGGCCGCGCCGATAAGAACTTGAAGAATGATCAAGAACTTACCTTGCTGCAAAAGATAAGTTTTGCAAGTTTCGTAAATAATATTGGATACGTCCAACATGCGACCGTGAGCTGGCAAATTTTTAATTTTGCTGAACTCAAACAATCCGAAGAGCAAGCCAAGAACTGTCACCAAGATACCAAGGTGAAGAAGTTGAACTCCTGCTACGGGAGAACCGAAAACATCCATTGCGATGTTTAGGTTTGGTAATACTAGATCTGCTTCACTCGCAAAGGCCAGGCCTGGAGCAAACAGGAGTAAAGCTTTTATAGCTTGTCTCATGAACATTGATGGACTCCTTATAAGGGTTTTATTTAATTTTGAAGACGTCAAATTGTGCGAGATTTCTAAAGGTGTCAAGAAAAGCCTGAGGCTTTAAACCCCAGGCTCTGAAAGATCTTACATAGCTTTTTTCTTAGCTTGTTCTTCCATGCACTTCTTTTGATCCTTTTGGCCGCTGCAAATGTTGCTGTCGCCATGAGTTGTTGCTGGCGCTGTTGCAGTTGGCTTTGAAGCTTCAGGGTGAGCCGGAGCTTTCGGCGCGTGTGCAGCTGGCTTGTGAGCATCAGCAGCGTATGCGCTTGCTGCAAATGCTGCAGCAAGAGTCATAATAAGGTGTTTCATGTTAGTGTCCTTTTGTTCCCAAAAGATAAGTCTCTTGGGTTGTTTTTCTAAATTTTGAACACAACAAAATTACTGAGTAAAAATTTTAGGGTCAACGCTGTGTCATCGCGAAGCTGTTGCGATACGTCAAATATTTCTTCTGCTCTTTGCTTAATTGTTAAGCACAAAACATCCAGCTGATATTCGAGTGTTTTGATTGGTGATGCTCGTTGCTTGATTGTTGTTTTCGGTGAGAATGATCGAATTGTTGGTGATTCCACTTTCACCTTTTACCTTAAGTCCTTCAAAAAACTGACTGAACTTAATATTGCCTTTGCTGCTGATAGGAAGCTTAGCGAGCACTCTTTGTGGACGTGACGTGGGTGTTCGTCCAAGCTGGGCCACATTGCAATCGGCTTTGTCATACAATGACAGATTGTAAGAAGACTTTGGATCCAGCCCTTGCGCTTGAACATGCACGTAAGTTCCAGCCGCTGTTTCTTCTAAAATGGTTGTGCCTCTCATGGACGCCTGCGAGGGCGCTTTCAATGTTGCCTTCAATCTTTCATTCACTGTTGGCTGCTCAGGCGTAGTTTGAATAGAGCCAATTGGTGGTGCGGCTGTTGGAGTGCGCATATCTTCTGTAGTTTCTGAAGCCTCTGCAGTTTGCGCTAAACTGATGCTCGGTTGTTTACCGGAATTTTGCGTTTGCTGACTGTTATCAATCACCGGCTCTTGAGGTTGTATGGCGCAAGCAGTGATAAGAACGGTTACTGAGACAAAATTAAAAATAGATTTTTTGTTTATAGTTTTCATATTTAAATTTTCTTGTTTGCGGGATGCTTTGGCAAGTGATGGTGTCTTCACATGACTGAAGAAATTTTGAGAATTATGTTTATGTCAGACTTTTGGCTGCTCTGAGTTGCCCAAATAATTTCTGTATTAAAATGCCGGCTCGTCTGCGGCGATATTATATGGTCCATACTCGCGCAAAAAAACAATTTGATCTTTGCGAATTGAGAAAATTAAAACTTCTCGTATCATATTATTACCCATATCATATGTTGATATACCAAACTCTTTATCTCCATCGTCATCCAAATCATAAACAAATCGTCCAGGCTTTAATCTAAGAAAATAGGCATACTCCCAAGCCCTACTCTCATCAGTTTGAAAAATTTTAGACCATATTATATCTTTCTTTGCTTCATTTCCTTTTCCTCTTCCATATTGAAGCTCAAATTTTTCTTTATCATATTCCCTGCTTATTCTTTTAAGATAGAGCCATGTGTTCTTACTTAATTGCAAAAATGTACGACTTGGATCTTCAATAGGAGGATCGGCTTTTGTAATATTAAAAGTAAATATACAAAATAGAAAAATGATTGTCTTATTGTTTAGAACGAGATTTCTCATAAAGTGACAAAACTTTATCGGCATAAATATCTCCCCCAGCATCTCTTGAATGATAGTCTCTAACAACCTGACGTATACTCTGCTTACTTGATTTTTTAATTTGCGACCATTTATGACCTAGCATTCGAATGCCGAGAGCAATATTAATAACAGCATCAAGCTTATCCACTTTTTCAACATGAATAAGATTTTTTCTCATTTCAATCCATTTATCTTTGTTTGGAAATCCACCCAAAACACGTAAAGATTGGTCCGTTATCTGCATCAAACCCGCAGCAGTGCTGCCTTTTGCTTTTGTTACTTTGCTGGGATCAAATGCTGATTCAACAGCAATCATTGCCTTAATTAGAACTGGATCAAGATCTTTTGGGAATTGAATTCCTTGCTCCGTCCAATAATCTAGCCAAAATTGAATTAATTGGTCAAATTCTGCGCCAAGCCCCTCAAACCCTATGATTTCATTCAAAGCTGAGTATTTCTTCTTTGAACTCCAAAATAAAAAATGAATATTTTCCCTCAGAAGACCCGGTCGAATTTTACTACGGTTTTTTCTTATGTGATCATCGACCCAGGTACTGGCACCAGATTCACAGGTTCGTTGGTGCCCCTTTACCACATGATATCCCGGAGGACACATCTCGAAAGAGTCCGGCTTGACCAAAATTTTATTTTTACTTTTGCTCATCGCGAAACTAATCCTTTTCTTAAAGACATTTACCTTATAATTTCTAAATTTTCTAGAGGGTTAATTTTTATAAATATTTTTTGTTTTATTAAATTATTTAGTTGACCTATTTTTTACCTGCTTAAATTAAGCTTAGGATGTGGTTTTTATTTTCACCTCAAGCCTCGTGATTTGTTATTTTGCGCTTAAGGGCTAAGGTTTTAGGAAGTTGCAGTGCCTGCCTAATAGATTTATCCAAACACTTTTGATTTTAGGAAATATCGAAAAACTTTATTTAAAAAAGCCATGCTATAAATAACTAACTTAATTCAAATCAATTAAGCCGTTTTAATTAACAATATTTATTGATTACCAAACTTACAAGTGAGGCTTTATGAAACATGATTATTTAATTTCTAAATTAAAATCTTTAGTCGTTAGCGAAAGAAGGATCACGGCTGAAATTGTCGAATTGATTAAAGAGATTGATCAGAAAAGAATTTATTTGGATTACGGACACACTTCAATGTTTGCAATGCTCATTAAAGATTTTGGTTATACCCCATCAGCCGCTATGCGCAGGATCGATGCAGCAAGACTGTCGAAAGAAATTCCTGAAATAAAAGAAAGTTTAAAGTCGGGTGAGATTAATTTATCTCAAGTTTCAATGCTAGCTCAAGCTGTGAGACAAAAAGAAAAGGAGGACCTTAAGCAAGTCTCAAAAGAAACCAAAGCTGTTTTATTAGAGCAAGTGAAGTCTATGGACTTAATCGCAACGCAAAAAACTTTGGCCAGTTCTTTAGACATTGAGGTTCAAACTTATGAGAAAAAGACTTATCAAAAAGATGAAACATTAAAATTGGAAGTGGTTTTACCTAAAGATCTGCAAAAAGATTTAGAAAGAGTAAAAGAACTTATCTCCCATCAAAATCCAAGCCCGACTATGGCAGAACTTATTCAATTTTTAGTGAATCATTTTTTAGACAAGAGGGATCCGTTGAGACAGACGGATAGAGTTAAAATGGCCTGTAAAGAAAGAGCTTATGCCGCTGCGGTAGCACGAGCGCGTCACGCAGAGAGCAAGTTAAAGATAAAAAGTATACGAACAATTCCAGTAAAAATAAAACAGCAGATTTTTAAAAGAGATCAGGCTTGTCAGTGGGCTACAAAGATAAATAGAAATGGGAAAATCGTAAGTAAAGAATGTGGAAGCAGGTTTCAACTGCAAATCGATCATATCAAACCCAAGTGGCAAGATGGCTGCAACGATTCGGACAATTTGCAAGTGCTTTGCTCTGTTCATAATAAATTAAAATACCAACACGAAATCATAGGAAAAATAAGTTAAGTGAAAGCAAACAGAATAATGGACTTTAATTTACCCAATTCGGCGAGAAGAATCTGTGGCCATAGCCGAAGACAGCAACTCACGAAGACGAGTGCAGATAGGAAAATTAGCTGACGGAATGGGTTTGTTATCCCAGCTGCCAATGGGTAACACACCCCAAGTTGTCCCGATGATGGCAGCTTCACTGCAGTTGAGAATCATCTCTTTAGAGATTTTCTTCTGTTCTACTTTCAAACCATTCGCACGAGCCAATTCTAACACCCATAACAAAGTGGTGCCGCGTAAAATTTGTGTCCACTCTGGGACAATAATGCGTACATTTGCACTGCCGGCTGCATTTTTATCTGAATCAATCAATATGACATTTTCAGTAGAGCTCTCAGTCATAAAATCGTCGGCATCAAAACCCACTGAAAACTGCACACCCGCTTCATTGGCTTCTTGTTTTAAAAAAACATTCAGCAAATAGTTACAAGATTTGATCTGAGCAAAAGGTGATTCTTTCCATGTCCACTTTGATGAAATCACAGAGACACCTGTGTCATACCACTCTTTGGGCGGCGCCTTGAACTTTGTCATCACTAAATACAGTTCGCTTTGCAAACACTCTTTTGGGTTGGTGGTAAAGCCACCCTCACCGCGAGATACAAACAAACGAATCAGTCCTTCACTTTGACTACAAAGCTTCACAAGTTCTAAACAAAGATCACGAATCTGCTGATCACTCCAGCTAAGCTCTAAACCAACAGCTTCCGCTGATTGATGAAGACGGGACAAATGCGCGTTCACATCAATTAACTTCCCATCCATCACACGAAACACTTCAAAAATCCCATCTCCCCGATGAACCATATGATCATCTAGAGGGATCAGCATCGCCGACAGATCATTACTAAAACCGCCGAGACGGCTTGAATAAAAACCTAAATAATTTTTTTGATGATCGCCATGGAAGCTTTGAAACTTCGACCAGACTTGCTCTTTAGTGAGCCACGGCATCGTCAGCACCCTCAAATTTTTTATCGTGTAATTTCTTACGATAGCGCTGAGATGTCAGCACGTATAAAGCAGGAACCGTGTACAGTGTGAAGATCGTTGAAATAATCATACCGCCAACAACAACCACAGACATTGGAATGCGTGATTCAGCACCCGGACCGAAGTTAACCACTCCAGGAATAGCAGCAGCAATCGTTGCAAACGATGTCATTAAGATGGGGCGTAAACGCTGAGGACAAGCATGAAGCATTGAATCCATACGAGTCATGCCCTGATCTTGCATTTGATTGCCAAAGTCCACCAACAAAATGGCATTCTTCTTTACCAGACCCATCAATAAAATAATTCCGATAAAAGAATATAGATTTAAAGTCTGCGCACTCATCCACAGACCCCAGAATGCACCCGATAAACCAAATGGCATCGACACCAAGATCAAAACCGGATCCAAGAAGCTATTAAATTGCGACGCCAAAATCATATAGGCCACTAAGATTCCTAAGATCAAAGCAAACACAAGGCTTTGACCTGTTTCTTTAAAAGTCTCTGCACTGCCCGATAAAACGAATTTATAATCCGGCGGGAGTAACTTATCTGTAATTGCTTTTGCACGATTCAAAGCCTCTTGCTGACTAATGCCTTTTTCATTGTTTGCTGTGATAAACACCGAGCGCTGACGATCTTCTCGTGTGATCGTCGGCGGCGCTGTTCGATGCTCGAATTTCACAAGCTGTGCAATTGGAACCAACTCAGAGCGATTGTTGCGCACAAAAATATTTTTAACTTGATCGGCATCTTTACGATCCGACTCTTGCATTTGCACAATCACGTCGTAGCGTTGACCATCCTTAGAATAAAGTGCCGCTGTTAATCCACCAATAGAAACTCGAATAGCATTGGTGATATCGGCAATATCCACACCCATTTGCTGAGCACGAATACGATCTGGCACAATACGAAGCTCGGGCCCACCTGTCACATCCGTGCTATTGATATCGGTAAAACTTTTGTCCTTCGTCATTTCTTCTTTGATCTGCTCTGTTAACTTACCAAGCTCGTTCCAATCAGGACCACGAATCGAAAAATCAACAGCATAACTTCGACCACCGCCGAAACCACCGCCGCCACTTTTAGGGATAAAACCTTTAAGCTCGGGAACTTCTTTTAAATAGCCACGGATGTCTTCAGCCACCTCAGCTTGGCTTTGCTTTCTTTTCTTACGCTCTTTCAAAGTGATAAACATAAATCCGGCATTGGATTCACCGCCTTGAAAACCACCCACCGTTAAAAAATATTTTTCAATGGCAGGATGTTTAGCCAATTTGTCTTCAATCAATTTGAACTTTGATCCGGTGAACTCCATAGACGAACCAAGCGGAGCCTTCACCTGCACAAACAAACGTGATTCATCTTGCTCAGGAGCAAACTCTTTACCAATCATCATCAGTGGTAAAATTGATACAATAAAAAATACGCCCGAAACAATCAAAGTCTTATACGGACGATTTAAAGCCATAGGTAAAGTCTTATTGTAAAGCTCAGTTTGCCAATCAAAGAATCGATCAAACTTTTGACCAAGCCAGCCGCGCTTGGTGTGTTGTGAAATAAACTGCGAACAACGCATTGGTGCGAGTGTTAAGGCCTCTAAGCATGAAATCCCAATCGCAACAGACAAAGTCACAGCAAATTGAAATAAAAATTTACCGATGATGCCACGTAAAAAACCAACAGGTAAGAAAATCGAAACCAAAGCGATGGTTGTCGCCAAAACTGCAAAAGTGATTTCTAAACTTCCATCGAGAGCAGCGCGCACTTTGTTCTTACCCATCTCAAAATGCCGCATGATATTTTCTAATACAATAATGGCATCATCGACGACAATACCGATCGCAAGAGACAAACCAAGCAATGAAATCGTGTTCAGCGTAAAGCCAAACAGATTCATAAAGAAGAATGTTCCAATGATCGAAACTGGGATTGCTAAAATCACATTGAAGGTCGATGACCAAGAACCTAAAAAGCCCCAGCAAACAAAAGCTGTCAAAATTGTTGCCATAATAATGGTGAACAACAACTCGTGAACGGTCTCTTTAATAAACGGAGTCGAATCATAGATCACCGAAAGGTGAACACCCTCAGGTAGCATCTTTTCAATCTGAGGAATTTTTGCTTTCACTGCATCAGCAACATCCACCGAATTCGAACCACGTTGCTTACGAATACCCACCCCGACAGCCAATTCTCCCATGGCACGAGACACGCGGCGAACTTCTTCTAAACCTTCTTCAACATTCGCAACAGCAGTGATCGGCATCGGGATATAATTGGCCTGACCACCGCGACGTTTGATCATCACATTCTTAAACTCTTCAAGAGTTTCGGCCTCACCCATCACGCGAACACTCTCTTCAATCTTTGGACTTTCAAAACGTCCCGCAGGCTCTTCTTTATGCTCGCGCTCAATCGATTTCATAATGTCATCGACTGAAAGTTGATACTGTCTTAATTTATTGGAATCCAAATTCACACGCAGAGCTGGATCAACATAACCCCCAAGGACAATCTCGGCGACACCTTTAACAACCGAGAACTGATCTTTTACTTTGTTGCGCACAATGTGCATCAGTTCACGAGGTGGCAAAGTGCTTGAGTGCACCGAAATCCACAAGATCGGGTTGTCTTCAGCATTGGCCTTGCTAATGATCACAGGATCGATGTCTTTGGGCAAAAATCTTTGCGCGCGCGCCACAGCAGTTTGCACTTCTTGAACCGCGACATCGATGTCTTTATTGAGCTCAAACTCAACAGAGATATTGGCCAAACCATTTCTTGCTGTTGAGTTGATTTTTTTAATACCTTCAATTGAGACGATGGCTCCTTCGATGGGATCGACAACGTCTTTTTCCATCACCTCTGGGGCCGCGCCCTCAAAAGTCACTGTTGCTGTGACAAACGGAAAATCCACATCCGGATTTTCGCTGACCCCTAATTGTAAATAAGAGATCGAGCCAAATAGCAGAATTCCTGCCATCAGCATCCAAGCGAATACGGGTTTTCTAATGGATATTTCCGAAATATGCATATTGGTTACATTCTTTTTGTTTTTTGTTTGCCACTTCTTTTAGCGTGCATTTTTTTATGCTTATTCTTTTTCGATTTTTTTACTTTCTTTTCTTTTGCTACTTCTCTTTTTACCGTCGGCTTTGTCGCCGATTGGTTTACTGGCACTGGTTGCGCAGCTGGGGCTTCTGCCGCCGGAAGAACTGGAGCATCTTCACTGCTCATGTCGATGCCGTCATGAGCAAAAGCTGTCAGAGAAAAAGATAAGATTGTTACCACTAGAAATTTTGTTGTTGAAATCACGTTGAACCTCCATTTGTTCTAAGTGTGGATTTCTTATGTTAGAGAGCCCTGCCTTCTCACACAAGGGATATTTCTTGTGGCTTATTCTTTAAGCCAAAGACAATCTCTTGAATGATTGGACCAAAACTTTTCTCTCCTGAAATAATTCGGCCCGCGACCTCTCGCATTGGTTCCACGTAAAGATCATGCATCGGCTTTACTTGGCTATAAAATTGTTCTTTCACTCCATCTGGAGTACGCCCCCGTTCACGGACGTCACGGTGAAGGCGGCGCTGGTAACGTAAATCTTCATCGGCATCGATAAAGAAGCTAAAATCTAAAAGATCACGGATTTCGCTGAGTGTTAGCACCAGAGTTCCATCTAAAATAATCACCGGGCGACATGGAAAGTAGGTGGACTCCATTAAACGCTTGTGGGTTGAAAAATCATAGCGAGGCACAAGAATATCTTCCCCTGATTTCAATGCCTTAAGGTGCTTTTCTAAAAGTGAAAACTCAATAGAATCAGGGTGGTCAAAATTGACCTTTCCGCCGTCTTTATCGAATATTTGGCTTTGGTCTTTGTAGTATCCGTCTTGAGAAAGGCGGCCGCAAAAGTGATCGCCCATATGAGTTTCAAGCAAACGCGTGAAAGTCGTTTTACCAGAGCCACTGCCCCCAGTAACGCCTATAATTATGGCAGAAGACATTTCCTTCACCCGAACCCCCACACCCCTCTAACAGCTTAGGAACTAGCAAGTCTTCAGGTGAGCGGCAAGAGTTTCTTGTCGCGTAAATTAGATAAACAGCTAAGAGCTCTCTGAACTTTAGCTTCCAGAAATCTTAAATTCGACAGTGGGATTTTCTTTTTTAAGCCAGTTTAAATCCCACTCTTTTTCGACCAAAACCACAAGGCGATCCTGATCATCCACAACCTGTTTACCGCCACCTTGAATAGCGGTCATGTTCTTACCGGTTTCTGTGCTAATCGGCCATCTGGCCACCGAATAAGGCAAGCGATCAAGCCTCGCATCCAACTGGTACTCGTCATTCAGGCGGAACAACAAAACTTCAAATTGCATTTCGCCGACCACGCCCAAAATAGGATCTTGCTTGCCGTACAAAGGATCATACAGCAATTGGATCATGCCCTCTTCGGCTAGCTGCTGAACACCTTTTTGCAGTGTTTTACGCTTGAGCGGATCTTTAATAAAAAGTTTCCCGAAAAGCTCAGGCGAAAATCTTGGGATCGGTTCAAACTGAAAGTCTTTACCGCCCGTAATCGTATCACCCACTTGAAAATATCCCGTATCAATAATCCCGACGATATCCCCAGGGTAAGCTTCATCCACTGTTTCACGCTCTTGAGCCAAAAATTGATTCGCATAAGCTAAACGAAGTTCACGATCAAGGCGCGTGTGATGCACCTTCATGCCGCGCTCGAATCGTCCCGAGCACACCCTTAAAAACGCCACACGATCTCTGTGTTTACGATCCATATTGGCTTGAATTTTAAAAACAAAACCAGAGAATTGTTTATCCAGCGGAGTGACCTCCGTCCCTGCCGTAGTCAAACGCGATCGTGGCTCTGGCGAATACTGGGCAAATAAATCTAAAAATAAGTCGACTCCCCAATTTTGCTTGGCCGAACCAAAGGTCATTGGGCTGACATCGCCTTTTAAAAACTCTTCTTGATTCCAATCACCAATAGCGACCTCTAAAAGCTCCATCTCTTCTTGAAGCGTGTTGAAAAACTCTTCGCCAACGCGATCTTTAATTTGGGGGTCACTCCAAGATTCAACTTTAACAACTTCAGCTTCAATCACGCCTTTCGTGTAAAGCAAAAGCTCTTTACGCAATCGATGATAAAGACCTTTGAATCGATCACCGATACCAATAGGCCAAGTCACAGGATAGCACTTGATCCCAAGAGTGCTTTCAACATCATCAATCAAAGCCAATGGATCTTTACCCTCACGGTCCATTTTATTAACGAAAGTAAAAATCGGTAGACGCTTTAAGCGGCAAACCTCATAAAGTTTTCTAGTCTGAAGCTCGACCCCTTTTGCCGTATCCAGCAACATGGCCGCTGAATCTGCCGCCACGAGGGTGCGGTAAGTGTCTTCACTGAAGTCTTTGTGACCCGGGGTATCCAATAGGTTCACGCGAAGCCCCTGATAATCAAATTGCATCACGCTTGAAGTGATCGAAACGCCGCGCTCTTGCTCAAGAGTCATCCAATCGGATGTGGCTTTTTTAGTACCCGCCTTACCGTGCACAGCCCCAGCCTCGCGAATAACGCCCCCTAGATACAGGATTTTCTCTGTAATCGTGGTTTTACCAGCATCGGGATGCGAGATAATGGCAAAGGTGCGTCTGCGTTTTACTTCTTTTTCGTAATCCATAATGACTTTCGCGAAAACTTACACTAGATTTCATTTTATGGCCAATAAAGAAAATAAATATCCAGAGAATGTGGCTGGACGATTTTTTGTCGACAAAGAGTGCATTGCTTGCGACGCCTGTGTGTTAGCTGCCCCTGATAACTTTGGGATGGATGCTGACGACGGCCATGCTTGGGTCAAAAAACAACCATCCTCACCGACGGAAGAAGATCAGTGCAAAGAGGCTATGGAGGGTTGCCCTGTTGAAGCCATTGGGAACAATGGTGAGGCTTAGGCTTTAGCTTTTTCATTTTATCGCGAATCAAATCTTGAGCATCTTCAAAATCATCATCATTTTCAATTTTGATAGGTTTATCTAACAACACTAGAATTTCAGCACGAGGATCCTGGTTTTTCTGCGCCTCTAAAAACAGCTCAATCATTTTTTCAGCATCAATGTCTTTAAGTGGAATTGTGGATTCCTCTAAAATTTCGCCAAGCCTCTGCTCAGAGTAATACGGTTTATTTGGAGTGAGGGCCCCGATCATCTCGCCGCGCTGACGCTTCCCTTTAAGAATAATCTTTGTGCCTTGCAATTCAGTGTCATGCACCATTTCGCGCACTTTATTTAGATAGGGATCATCCGTCATATCAACCGGATCAACAAATTGATCATAAATAAAATTTTTATTTTTCATCTCAGCAAGAAATTCTTCTTCTGATAGGGCATCAGCAAATTGAGCCACCACTCTTGCCGAAATAAATTCGTGACCACGGTAAAGTGAAAGCAACAAATGATGATGGCCATCCACCAAGTAACGACGTCCTCGCCACAAAACATAATCCACTGTTTTCTCAGATGGCTTTGACTTGCTAAGCTCAAGAGCAATTTTAAAAAAGCTGTACATGCTTTGAGTGGCGCAAAATTCTGAAAGTGGAATGCTGCTTGGAAAATGCACAGCTGCTTTAGCTGGATCATAATTGGGATCAGGAACACATGGATTTTGCAAATCAGGCGATAATTTCTTACGAAGTTCTTTTAGATTTTTTTGATAAGTTTTTGCGAAATCTTTTTGCGTAGGAACCTTAGCCGCATCAGCAGCAGAAGTTAAAAATACCAAGCAAAATAGAGCGCTTAATAATTTCATAAAAGTGACGCCAATATAGCATAGAGTTTTATTTTTAGCTCGAGACAATTTCTGTCACTTCATCATGATTTTGTTAAGAAGAGCCGTCTACTTAGCCTTAATTGCTTATAAGGCTAATTTTCTACTTTTAAGATCTTAGAAAAATCGAGAAATGGTAATAATGTTACACCTGTAAAGACAGGATCGAAGTGAAAACTGAACTGACCAGGGACCCACATTGCAAATTCTGCAATGATCAGCCCCTGATAGTTACCCGTATAGCGGCTATCGATCCGAGGTGCGTTGACCAATAAACGTGAATAAGACGTGTTCGCTATGCTAGGGCCGACCACAGTATTACGAGCATCGACTAAACGAATCTTTCTATCCGCTAAGTACTGTCTGTAATAATTGACACTATTCGCGCCTTGCGGGGGTAGCGGCGGTCTTGTCTCTAAAGTTTTTGTGACCTTGCTGTAATCCAAACGGATCGCTGCATGAAGGGCATTGTTATCCATGGTGCGATAGTTGTGCATGTAAAAATAAGTTTCATTTAAACGGCCATCCATCGAATCTTGTTTTACACCGGCGGTTGCTTGACCCCATTGATGGTCACTGCAGTCAATGCAAGCGCCTACTCCCATAAACACACCGATGGCACTCGTCACTTGCAAATTTGAAAGCGCAGAAACATCTTCATAAATAATACTGCCATTGATAAACACCGAACGAGTGGCGTAGATACGGCAACCATAGGTTGTTTTTATACGAAGATTTTCAAGATGGACCACTCCATCCACAAACAAATCACCTTCGCACACCATCGGTGCGCTTTGGCTGTTGGTGTAATAGTCAAAGCCATCAGCTGGTAATTGCACACGGCTAAAGCCAGAAAGATCATTGTCTGTTGCTGTGTTTTTAATAAATTTTATTCCTTGGTTGCCTAAGTCTGAATTGGTTTTAATTTCATTGGATGTTGGTGCGCCGATATAAATTAAACTTTTTCCCTTGTATCCTTTAAAATCTGAATTATTCGCAGGCCATTTGTTCGTTAAATGATCCACCAAATTATTATGACTAACCGAAGGAAAGAACGAACGCGGTACACTTGGACTTAAAGTTGTCATATCCAAATTGGGCACAAGAAAATGACCATGTAGATCAAATCGATCTGGATCAGTTGTTGTCCAAGGTAAGTTGATGTTGTAAGCCGAACCATAACCCGTTGCTGGGTCATAAGGATAGCCAGGGCCACCAATAAAGAAATTATCTAAAGCAAGAGTATCCACTGAAGATTTATGACCGAAGTCACTAATCACATCGCCCTGCACTCTCGCATGACAAAGCAAACAGCTGGGTGCACGCACAGCAAGTGCTGGTCTAAAATCCAAAACGGGATTGTTCACTTTCACTGTGATGTTTTGCACATTGGTGAACATTCCATCTTTAATATAAAGCTGAAGTGCTACTGTACCTCTGAACCCAGGATTCGGGGTAAATTGAAAAAGGCCGGTTTGCGGGCTGATTCGAACTGTTGCATTCAGCAAAGTTTTTTCATGCTCTAAAGCAGTTGAAGAAAATGAAACAACAGACTGGGCAATATTGTACTGCATTTGTTTTGAAATGGATTTGTTCAAAGTGGTTTCAAGTAAAATATCAGAAAAAGTGATTTGCGGAGTGGACTGCGACGATAAAGATTTTTCAGCCATGGTGGTGTCCACCATCTGAACTTGTCCGCAATTATTAAAGAACAGCATAAGAAGGAGAGACGGGAAAATAAACTTACGCATTCTCTTTATTATACGTACTTTATTGGGAATTTCTTTTATTCGTTGAAATAATCTCAAAATGAGACACCTAAGCTTATTCCAACCCATCCGGCTTTGGTTTTGATGTTCACGCCAGTGGCCTCTAATTGAGTGAAATTAAGTTGAATTCTTTGCTGTAACTTTAAGAAGAATTCAGACTGATAAAACAAAGACCCTTGAGTCTCTGTGTATTTACCCGTTGCCGAAGTGGTCGCATAATTGGCACTCACACCGTAAGACTGATTTTTATTTTGCACTAAGGCTTCAAATCCTAAACGAGGAGCACTGTAAGTGGCCGTCACCCCTGCTGTTGGCGCTGTCAAACTTCGGTTGATGTAGCCGACATTGCCTCTGAGTTTCAAATCACCCATTGAATGCTCTGCCCCGCCCCACATATCGAATTTAGAAACCGAACTTGTACCAGCTGCTTCTTTCTTTAAATTGTAAACAAAGAAATCATAGCCGCCGCCTAGCAACCACCAGCTTTTTGGTTTTTGGTAAGTCACACGAATGGGGGCAATCACTCCGGTTAATTTTTCAGAAAAAGCGTTCTTTTCAATAGTGCCACTGATGTATTCTAATCCTACCTGGACAGTTAAGGCCGACTTGATCACTTTTTTATTTTTAATTGGTTTTGGCACAGCAACAGCCACATTGTTCTTTTCGTCTTCAGATCCCCAAGAAAGTTCCCAATGATCAAGATTCATGACATCTTTGTAAGAAAAGCTTTTCCAATTCTCGCCTTTCCCAGCAGCTTCAAAAGCAGCTGTTCCATGCCATATTGAATCTTGTGTCGAAATAAAAGTGATTTTATCTAAAATCTTGCCCTGGGATTCACAAATTAAAATCGCCGGATAAATCGATTCTTTAATCTCGCTTTTTTTAATTTTTACTTGAGCTTTTTTACAATCACCGCCCAACAGTAAAATTCTTTTATTTGGCAGCAGTTGATAAGAGTACTCTTCAGAGCGACCCGAGCTATCTTCTAATTTTATTTCAGCTTTACTAAAATCAAGCTTCAATTTGTTATTTTCAACAGGAATTTCAGACCATTCTTCATCTTTTTTTACAAAAGCCTTTTGTGTTCCAGCAAGCGGCGATTGAACTAAAAAATAAAATTCGTATCTGTCGTCCTTCTTTTCTCTTTTAAATTGCACGACTTGCTTAGAGCCATTGTTCCATTCAAGCTGCCATGGCTGTGCCGGCTGCTGGGCTAAGGCTTGCGGGGTAAAAATCAAAGTAAGAATAAAAAAGATCAGTTGAGTAATTGGACAACTCCCTCTTTATCAACCTCAAAAGAGATATCCGTTGTGGTTTTCACTTCACTCAATTCAATTTGCGGAGTTTTATAATTTTGT